>ERZ1036460.25-NODE-25-length-140358-cov-66.621063_pt1 | contig 140358 bp, 132 predicted proteins | sample MGYA00514229_ERZ1036460 | MGnify/ENA primary metagenome ERZ1036460 (study PRJEB33795, sample SAMN09464921) | human gut metagenome | host: Homo sapiens | place: USA: Stanford, California | collected 2016-08 | study: EMG produced TPA metagenomics assembly of the...
GAGCTGCATCTCCTTCATAAACATATCCACATACAGAACATACAAATTTAGCCATATCATTTTCCTCCTTATTTAACAGTAATATTATAATCCTATTCATTTACCATTTAAAGTAATTTGATTAAATATTTTTTTCTAAATAAGTATACTGCATTCCCTCTTTTATCACACTACTATCACACCCAAGTGCTTCTAGCAATGTGTACCCAAAAGCTAGAGCTGCTGCTGGTCCTTTTCCAGTAATAATATTCTCATCTCTTTGGACAAGTGCTTCTTGATAATTAGAACCAATTAACTGTTCTTCAAAACCTGGATAACAAGTTACGGTTTTTCCTTTAATAACATCTGCTTCCTGTAAAACAATCGGTCCCGCACAGATTGCTCCAATTATTTTACCATCATGATTAAATTGTTTAACAAGATCAATAACCCGTGAATCATCTCTTAAATTACTTGCCCCAGGCATTCCTCCAGGAATAACAACTGCATCATAGTTATCTAACCCATCATAGATTTGGTCCATTTTAATTTTAATTTGATGAGAGCTAGTGACTTCTAATTTATCCATTCCTACCATTGTGCATTCTACATTTGCTCGACGCATAATATCTACAACACTTAAAGCTTCAACTTCTTCAAATCCATCATGAAATAATACTGCGACTTTTTTCATTCAACTCACTCCATTTCTTTTTTTATTATTTTAGCACCAATCAGACAAAAGGTACAATTTAAATGATTGAATTATTATTCATTAAGTAATATAATGGCTTTATCATTTAGTGATGATCGCTCATCATTAATCATTTATAAATCATGATTGACACCGTATCTAGGAAGAACGGTAGTGGAGGCAAAATGAAATATAGAAAAGTTAATTATTATATATTCTAGTATTTAATCCAAGCTCATTCCCAATGAATAAAAGATGGTGATGAAGCATGATTGATACTAGAATTGTTTTTAAATTATTAATCAAATTTGAGATAGTTCAAAGATAGAAAGGAAGTAATATGAAAACAATTATTGTAGGTATTAGTGGCAGTGTTGCTGCTTATAAGACTTGTGATTTAGTTCGAGCCTTAAAAAAATCAAATTATGATATTGAAGTAATTATGACTGAAAATGCAACAAAATTTATCAGTCCCCTAACTCTTGGTGCTTTAATCAACAAACCTGTTCTGGTCGATGACTTTGACGATCAAGGTTATCAAATTAAACATATCAGCTATGCAAAGAAGGCAGACTGTTTTATCATTGTCCCTGCAACAGCTAATATTATTGGTAAAATTGCTAATGGTGTTTGCGATGATATTGTTACTTCAACCTTTTTAGCTGCTACTTGTCCTAAGCTGATTGCACCAGCAATGAATGTTAATATGTATGACAATTTAGCAACGCAACGTAATATTGAAAGATGCAAAACTTATGGCATTAAATTTGTTGAGCCTGGCTACGGGTTACTTGCTTGCGGAGATGTTGGCCGTGGAAAATTAGCTGATACTGATGATATTATTAACATGGTTGAATATTGTTTAAGTCCTAAGCCATTAAAACATAAACGTGTTTTAGTAACTGCCGGTCCAACTCAAGAAGCGATTGATCCAGTTCGTTACATCACTAATCATTCAAGCGGAAAAATGGGTTATGCATTGGCAAAACGCGCCTATCAATTAGGTGCTAAAGTAACTCTGATTAGTGGTCCGACAGATTTAAGGGTTCCGTATGGAGTTGAAGTAATCAATATTAAATCTGCCCGTGCTATGTTTGAAGCCGTCAAAGAAAGTTATGAAAAACAAGATTATATCATTAAAGCCGCTGCTGTAGGTGATTATCGGGTCAAAGAAATTGCTACTAATAAAATAAAAAAGCATGAAGATTCATTAATTTTGGAGATGGTTAAAAATGATGATATTCTTACTTATTTAGGCGCTCATAAAACAACTCAAACAATTTGCGGTTTTGCAATGGAAACACAAAATCTAATTGAAAATGCTAAGGATAAATTCAAACGTAAAAATTGTGATTTATTAGTTGCTAATAATTTAAATGAAAATGGTGCTGGTTTCAAAAAAGATACTAATAAAGTCACTTTTATTAGTAAAAATGACGTACAATCAATTGAACTTATGTCTAAAGATGAATTAAGTGATTTAATCTTAAAAAAATTAATAAAAATCAAGGAGAGTCATTCATGTTAATTGTAATTGATATTGGAAATACAAATATTACGATGGGATTAGTTGATAAAGATGAAATTATTGACAATTATCGTCTAACAACAAAATTAGAACGGACTTCTGATGAATATGGATTTATGCTGCTAAGTTTCTTGCAGGCATCTAGCATATTAGTTGATGAAATTGAAGACATTATTATTGCCTCAGTTGTACCTAAAATTATGTATTCATTTACTAATTCGATTAAAAAATATTTTAATAAAGAGCCGATTATTGTTGGTCCTGGCATTAAAACAGGAATCCGAATTAAAATCGATAATCCTAAAGAATTAGGAGCCGATCGCCTGGTTGATGCTGCTGGAGCATATTACATTCACGGTGGCCCTTGCCTTGTAATCGATTTTGGAACTGCGACTACTTTTGATGTAATAAGTAAAGATGGTGATTTTTTAGGCGGTGCAACAGCTCCCGGGATTGGCATTAGTATTAATGCGCTATCTAGTCAGGCAGCAAAATTACCAGAAATTGAAATCAAAAAACCTAAAAGTGTAATCGCCAAAAATACTGTATCTAGTATGCAAGCTGGAATAATCTATGGATATATTGGATTAACTGAAAATATTATTCGTGAAATTAAAGCCGAGTATAATGAGAAACTTAAAGTTATTTCTACTGGTGGACTAGGTCGGATTATTTTTAATGAAACCGATTTAATTGATATATACGACCCTGATTTAACCTTTAAAGGTTTGAAAATCATTTATGATAAATATCGAAAAAATAACAAATAGGAAGTAATAATACTTCCTATTTGTTGTCTAAATTTCAACTCACGCATTAATTAAATTTTTTTTCAATTTCATTAATAGTGTATACAACTAGATTACTATTATCCTCTTGATACATTAAAATAATATCTGATAACGGTACTCCTAAAACATTTAGTTCCCGCTCAAGCCAATCAACATCATGATTAATTGATTTTAAATTTTCATGAAAAATCGTTCCTTCTTTAACTAATAAAGTCGGCGGATTAACTTTGTTAATTTTAATATTTAAATCATTGACCACAGTAGGACGATATTTTTCTTTTGGAAAAAAACTTAAGCTTCCATTTGTTTCTAATACAACCATCTGTAATTCATTTAAATCAAAGTAGCCCCCTATTCGACATTGCATTAAAAATTCATCAACATCAAGTTTAGCCTTTTCCAATTCTTCATTATATATTTGATCATTTTCAAATAAAACCACCGGATGCCCGTCAATAATATTTCTCATCGTTAAAGAAGTACTTGCTAGTTTGGAAAGGATAATTATTACAATTGTATATACGATCATAGCAATAAGCGGCTTTAACATATTATCAAACCCACCCATGACTAGCTCACTGGCAATACTCCCAATTGTAATTCCATTTATATAATCATACATATTTAATTGGCTAACTTGTCGATATCCCATCATTTTTGTTATTCCAAATAGAACTGCTAATGATATAACAGGGACAACTATATATTCTAATATCTGCATATTCTCACCAATTAAAGTATGTCCTTAATATGCAAAAATAAACGAAAAAGATTAATCTTTTTCGTTTACATAAATACTTTCTATTTCACCAATATAAATATAATGATAATCATGATCTGGATAATTTTTCACATCTAGAGAAACATCAATGAACCCTGTTGGTTCAATTTTACCCCGATATAATTTTTTACAAACCATTCCCATTGTGCCTTGTTTGAATAAAGGCTGTTCATTAATCATCTCAACATTAAAACCAACTTCTCTTATTTTATCACTGTCACGTCCAGATTTTGAACCTAGAACCCCTAATTCTTTTTTATAGCCATCAAAAAAAGTTAACGTGAAATAATCTGCACTATCTACAAATTCCTTAGTATATCGCTGTGGTCTAATATACACAGTCACAACATTTTTATTCCAGATCACTCCAACGCTACCCCAAGAGGCAGTCATTGTATTTATTTTTCCATCTTTGACAGCACTAATTAAAAGCCAATCTTTTCCGATTGTTTTAAACGGATTTAAACTTAATTCATTGACATCTATTTTTTTATAACTCATTTTAATCCTCACTTTTTAGTTTATTAAATAATTTAAAAGCTTTCTCAACTAAACTCATGTTTGATACACGATAAGTCCAATTGGTATCATTAACTTCTCCCGGAATATTAAACCGTTGTTCATTATCTACTTCCAGCAAATCCCAAACTGGAACAATTACATCACTGGCATTGGAATGTAAGCAGAATTTAATAATTGCTAAATTTAGCGGCAGTTTTTCATCAACTATTTTCTTTATTTTATTCAATGCTTCTTCATTAAGGCTATCGCTCCATCCTTTGATTGTTTCGTTATCATGAGTTCCAGGATAAAAATATGAATGTTCAAGATCATTAAAACCATCATCTAACATAAATTGAAAAACTTTCATTCCTTTGAGATGATAATGATTTTTTAATTCAATAACTTCAGGACGCAGATAACCTAGATCTTCTGCTACTAAATCAATACTTCCTAGAGAGGCATATAATTGATCAAATAGTTCGTAGCCGGGAGCATATTTCCAACTTCCTTCAATCGCTGTTGGTGCATCAACAGGAATATCCCAATACGAATCAAATGCTCGAAAGTGGTCAATACGAGTAATATCGAAGATCTTACTAGCCCAGCCAATTCGATCAGTCCAAAATTTAAATTTATTAAATTTTAGATATTTCCAATCATAAAGAGGATTTCCCCAATATTGCCCAGTAGGACTAAAATAATCGGGTGGAACACCAGCAACACTTGTTGGATAACCCGCTTCGTCCAATAAAAATGACTGATTATCCAACCATACTTCGACTGAACCGTGATCAACATAAAATGGCATATCACCAATAATTTTGATTCCTTTATCATTAGCATATTTTTTAAATGAAAACCATTGATGATAAAAAATAAATTGAACAAATTGATAGTAAGTAATCTGCTCTGTATATTTTGTTAAATTTACCTGATGATATTTAGGATAATCTTTAAATTCAGTCGGCCATGATGCCCAATCATAACTTTTATTAATTGAAGCAAACGTACAGTAGAGAGCATAATCAAAAACCCAAGGGCATTTAGTTAAAAAACGATCGTACTGATCATTGCCCTTAAAATTGTTATATGCCAATAATAAATATTTATGCTTAAATTTTCTGATTTTGTCATAATCAACATTTGATGTTTCAGAATAATATTCAGGTACTTCATCTAACAGCCCATTTTCGACTAAACTGTTTAAATTAATATAGATTTCATCTCCGGCATATGTACTTACCGCACGATATGGTGAATTAGCTTGAGTAGAAGGATGAAATGGCAAAATTTGAAGATATTGACCTTTATTTGCAGCAAGCTGGTCAATGACCTTATAAGCTTCTTTTCCTAAATCACCAATCCCATGTTTTGAAGGAAAACTTGATAAAGGAAATAAAATTCCACTCTTCATCTTAATAACCTAAATCTTGATCAACAATAACGATCTTAATTCGATTAATGTTACCTTGATACCCCAATTTGACATAGCTGCTGCATATTCTATCTGCTGATAAACAATTCATACATGTCCCTGTTTTAGTACATGGTGTTTTTTTATTTAAACGAACAGCATTTGCGGGAGCACTAATTGATTTAATGTGATTGATTGCTTCTTCTTCACTATCAAAAATCTTATTTTTCCCAGCGATTACAATAACTTCTTTTGGACCATAGATCATAGCTGCAACACGATTTCCATTTCCATCAACATTGTATAAACATCCATTTGTAGTTAGAGCATTTGTGCTCGTTATAAATAAATCGCTAGTAAAAGCTTTTCTGAATATTTCCTGCATTTGTTCTCGCTCTAATCCCTCTTGATAGCGATCATGCAATAAAACATCAGATTGATGAATTAAATCAATTACTCCTGTTTCAAATAAAGTCATCGAACCACCTAAGGCAACTGTTTTGTGATTACATAAATATTTTTTTAAATAATTATGTAATTGTTCAAAGTTATCAACAAAAGTAATTTGCATATTATTTTGTTCAAACGCTTTGATCATCCCATCTTGTTTAATTTTAATAATAGTTCCTAAATTTTTATCCATAATGTAAGTCCTTTCATTGGTTATCTATTTATAATTATATTATTTGTCAATCAAGAAATCAATAAAGCTAAATGATAAACAATAAAAGCAACTACGTAAGCAATTCCTGTTTGATAACCTGCTGTCAAGATTGCCTGTAGCCAAGAACCAAGTTCTCGTTTTGTTGCCGCAAAAGCAGCCACACAAGGCATATATAATACTGTAAAGGTTAAAAAAGCAAATGCACTTGCTGGTGTAAGTAAAGTATTCAAAGCATGATATAAAGCATCCGGGCTACTTGAATTAGTAAGGACAGATAAGGTTGAGACAACCGATTCTTTTGCTGTTATTCCAGTAATCAAAGATGTCGATAAGCGCCAATCAGAAAATCCTAAAGGTGCAAAAATAAATGATAGTTTATTTCCGATGTAAGCTAAAATACTTTTTGAACTATCAGTGACCATTTCAAAACGAAAATTAAAGCTTTGTAAAAACCAAATTAATAAAGATGCAATAAAAATAATTGTAAAAGCTTTTTTTAAAAAATCCTTTGCTTTCTCCCACATATGCATAATCACATTTTTAGCTGTTGGGATTCGGTAACTTGGTAATTCCATTACAAAAGGAATTGGATCACCAGGGAAAATTGTCGCTTTTAATAATAATGCAGAAAAAATTGCAACTAAAATTCCAATACAATATATAGTAATCATCACCAGTGGGGCTTTCGTACTAAAAAAAGCTGCAATTATCATCCCATATATTGGCAATTTAGCACTGCATGACATAAATGGTGTCACAATAATTGTCATTTTACGATCACGTTGAGACGATAATGTTCGTGAAGCCATAATTGCAGGTACAGAACACCCAAATCCAATTAACATCGGAACAAAAGATTTACCAGATAAACCTATTTTTCTTAACAGCTTATCCATTACAAAAGCTACCCGTGCCATATATCCGCTATCCTCTAACATCGATAGAAAAAAGAATAATACAACAATTAACGGCAAGAATGATAAAACACTTCCAACTCCAGCAATTACTCCATCTCGCAGTAGCGAAATTAGCCAAGGTGCAACTTGATGATTAGTTAAAAATGTAATAATCGTACTCCCGATAAAATCAACTGCTATTTCCATTAATGACTGTAACGGTGCACCAATAACATTAAAGGTCAGAAAGAAAATCATTAGCATAACGACAATGAAGATTGGTATTCCAAAATATTTATGAGTTAAAATAGAATCTATTTTTTCAGAACGTACTTGACCCGCAGTTTCTTGCTCTTTAAAAACAGTTTGTCGTGTGATATTTTCAATTACTTGATAGCGCATATCCACTAAGGCCGCATCTTTATCCAAGCCTTCCTTTTCTTCCATATCCTCAATAATATGTTTAATAATATGAAGTTGCTGAACATCAAGATGTAATTGCCTGATAATATCTTTATCACCCTCAATAATTTTTGTAACGGCAAAACGTTTTGGTAGTTTTGCCTTAACTGCATTATCTTCAATCAAATGGGTTATTGAATGTATCGCTTTGTGAATCTCACCTGAACAAAGATCTAAATGTGAACAGTTATTTTCTTTTAGAGTTGTTTCAATAGCCTCGATCAATTCTTCAATTCCCTCATTTTTACTTGCTGATAACGGAATAACCCGTATTCCTAACGCCTGTTGTAATCCTTCTACATCAATGCTATTACCACTACTAATAACCTCATCCATCATATTCAGCGCCAAAATCATTGGAATATTTAATTCTAAAAGCTGCATTGTTAAATACAAATTCCGTTCAATACTAGTCGCATCGATAATATTTATTATCATTGATGGTTTTTCTTTAATCAAAAAATCAGTTGAGACGATTTCTTCCATTGTATATGGTGTTAATGAATATATTCCTGGCAAATCAACTAATTTAATCGATGGATGTTTTTTAATAGTTCCAGATTTTTGTTCAACTGTTACACCTGGAAAATTACCAACATGCTGATTCGAACCAGTTAAAGCATTAAAAAGAGTTGTTTTACCACAATTCTGATTTCCAATTAAAGCTATTGTTTTAGTTGGCATCACTAATCACCTCTACTTCAATCATCGCTGCATCATCTTTACGAATCGTTAAAACATAACTTCGTAAATAAAGTTCAATAGGATCACCCATCGGTGCAATCTTGCGAACTTTTACAACTGTTTTTGGAGTCAATCCCATTTCCAACAAACGACGACGCAATAAGCCCTCTCCGTGAACAATCGTAACTTTCCCACTCATTCCTGGAATTAATTTATCTAGTGTCATGTTACTCCTCCTACAACCTATATTCTTCCAGATCATCAGGCACAAAGATATTTCCATTAAAATATTGCTTTGCTTCATCAGTGTACAATTTTTTACGATGACTAAGATTTTTTTCCTCAGTATGATATAAAATCAAATTCTTGATATTTAATGTTTGTGCTAGTTCGCTAGCTTCTCTTACTGTTGAATGATGCTTTTCGTATGGCTTAAAAAAATCACGTTCTTGATATAAACAAAAAGCTTCACTTAATAACCATTTTGAATCAACAGCATATTGATAACATAATTCATTGAATGGCTCATCACCTAAACATGTCAATTTTCCATCATCTAATTCAATCGAAAAACCAAATTGTTTTGCTTTTGTTGAGTAAATATCAAAGAAAGTCACAAGATGTTCACAAATTGTGATTTTTTGTCCATCTTGTACTTCATTAATAAATATGCGCTCATCAATTAAATTATAGAGCCTCTCTTGTACTGTTAGTTTGATAATTGTTTTTATTGTAGAAACCAATTCATCATGACAGTATATGTTGAAGTTACCGTCATATTCACCACTTTTGATTTTGGTTGCAACCATTCTAAAAATCCATACTACTCCCAATACATGATCAGTGTGGCTATGCGTAACAATCATATTTGTTATTTGGGATAATTCGATCTTTGCCAGTTCGAGCTGCTTTAAAATACCATTTCCACCGCCGGCATCAACCAATAAATATTCATTTTTATTTTTCAAAGCAAAGCAAGTATTATAACAATTTTTTACACCTGCATTTCCTGTTCCTAATATAATTACCTTCTCCATAAATATCCTCCGCGCTAAATTATACACCATATCAAATAAAGTTTATAGACTCTAACTTTAAATTAAAGAAAATTAGGACCGGCTAACCAGTCCTAATCAATTATCGTAATATTCTCATTGAATTTAAGATTGCAATCAATGTTACTCCAACATCAGCAAACACACCCATCCACATATTGGCGTATCCAAACATTGTTAATAATAAGACTCCAATTTTAATAATCAATGTAAAAGTCACATTTTGTTTTAGAATTTTATTTGTTTTTTGTGAAATACTGATTGCTTCACCAATCGTAACAATATCATCATTCATCAATACAATATCAGCTGCTTCAATAGCGGCATCACTTCCAACACCACCCATAGCAATTCCTAAATCAGCTCGAGCTAGAACTGGTGCATCATTAATACCATCACCGACAAATGATAATTTTGCTCCCTGATTGATTAGAGTTTCTACTTGAATTACTTTATCTTGTGGCAACAACTCACTATAAACTGTGTCAATTCCAATTTTTTTAGCAATATCTTCGGCTACTTCGCTACGATCCCCTGTCAACATTACAGTATTTTTAATACCATATTTTTTCAGATGTTTGATTCCTTCAATAGTAGTTTCTTTTATTTTATCTGCGACAATAATATTACCTAAATATTTACCTTGACAAACAATATGCACTACTGTCCCTACTGTAGATGGATTATTGACTGTAATTCCTAAACCTTCAATATAAGATTTATTACCTAAATTATATACTTTATCATCAATTTTAACTTCAATACCTTTACCTGCTATCTCTTTAAAGTCACTAATTCGCTTTTGATCAATTTCTTGACCATATTTTCTTAAAATACTTTTAGCAATTGGATGATTTGACATACTTTCACCATATGCTCCAAGCATCAATAAGTCATCGGCACCATTAATTTCTACAACTTCAAAGCTACCTTCTGTAAGTGTTCCAGTTTTATCAAACACAACAGTATCAATATCCTTTAATAATTCAAGATAATTACCGCCTTTGATTAATGCCCCAACTTTACTTGCTTTCCCTAATCCTGCATATAGTCCCAATGGAATTGAAATAACCAATGCACATGGACATGAGACAACTAAGAAAGTTAAAGCCCGATATAACCAATCTGTAAATACTGCATCTTTAAAAATCAGCATTGGAACAATTGCAAGTGCAACAGCCAAAAATACAACAGTTGGCGTATAGATTCTTGCAAAGCGTGTAATAAATTGTTCAATTGGAGCTTTTTTACTAGCTGCATTTTCAACTAAATCTAAAATTCTTGAAACAGTTGAATCTTCATAAACCTGAGATACTTTAAGATTAATAATTCCTGTTAAATTAACTACGCCTGCTAATACTTCGTCACCTTTGCTAACATTACGCGGCAGTGTTTCACCAGTTAAACTAGATGTATCTAGAGTACTAGCACCTTCAAGTACAACTCCATCAAGAGGTACCTTTTCACCAACTTTAACAATAATCTCGTCACCAATCTTAATTTCTTCTGGAGCAACTTTTTTTATTTCCTCACCCACTAATAAATTAGCATAATCACTTTTTAAATCCATTAATGAACTAATTGAAGTTCTTGTTTTATTAACTGCATATGCTTGAAAAATTTCTCCAACAGAATAGAATAACATAACTGCAATAGCTTCTTTATAGTCACTGATACAAAATGCTCCAATCGTTGCAATACACATTAAGAAATTTTCATCAAAAACCTCACCACGCCTGATATTCTTTAATGCTTTTAATATAACTTTATACCCTACTAATAAATATGCAATTCCATAAACAATTGCTGCATAATCAAACTCGCCCGCTATAATACCAGCAATATAAACTAAGGTTCCACCAATTAACCCAAGATGTTCCTTAGGAACAAATAATTTTGGTTTTTCAACTACTTTAATTTCATCTTTTAATGTCAAAATCACATCGTCTTCAACTTGATCAACTACTTTTTGTAGTTTTTTCAATAATTCATTTTGAGCAATCGATGTCTTAGGTTTTACTTTCAGTGTTTCAGTAGAAAAAATAATCATTGCTTCATCGATTTCATTCATTTTATTAATTGCTTGTTCAACTTTCATAGCGCAATTTGCACAATCCAATCCACTGATTTTAATATTAATCGCACCTTTTAAATCACCATGTTGAACTGATTCAATATTATGCTCATGGTCATGTCCACAGCTGCATTCCTTGTGATCATGGTGATGTTCATGCTCGTGTCCGCAGCCACATTTCTCGTGATCATGATGATGTTTGTGATCATGTTCACCGTTACATTCTTCGTGATTATTAGAAACATTATAATCTTGACCATTTTTTGATAAATTGATTACTTCTACATCCGGTTCAACGCTTTTAACAGCTTCAACAATTTTTGATTCATCAAACAAATCAGTATCTGTTTCAACAAACATTTTTGTCGTTGCGAACACAACACTGCACTCTCTAACATTTTCAAGTTTACTAACTCGCTCTTGAACCTTTTGAGCACAATTAGCACAATCTAAACCTTTCAAACTATACTTAAGTTTCATAAATACCCTCTCCTTACTCAATTACATGTTTATACCCAGCGTCAAATATCTGCTTAACGTGTTCATCATCAAGTGAATAATACATCAATTTCCCATCTCTCCTAAATTTAACTAGGTTTGCTTGCTTTAAAATTCTTAATTGGTGTGAAATAGCAGACTGTGTCATATCTAAACACGCCGCTAAATCATATACACACATTTCTGATTCAAACAAAACACAAATAATTCTGATTCTAGTTGAATCACCAAAAACTTTAAACAACTCAGCAACATCATAAAGAATTTCCTCTTCCGGCAATGCTGCAGCAACTTTATTAACAATAGCTTCGTTTACTACTTTATCCATTTCTTATCTCCTTTCGTATGAATATTTATTCATATGACAATATGATTATATATCCATATATTTACATTGTCAATCAATAATGATAAAATATTTTAAAAAGTATGGAGGGTTCACATGAAAAAATTACTAGTAGTGATTGATTATCAAAATGATTTTGTAAATGGTAGTTTAGGATTCCAGGAAGCAGTGGCCTTGGAAGACTATCTTGCAGATCTTATCAAGGAATACCATAATAACAACGATGATGTTATTTTTACTTATGACACTCATCAAAAAAATTATTTAACTACCCAAGAAGGAAAAAATCTTCCTGTTGCGCATTGTCTTGAAAACACTGAAGGATGGCAACTATATGGAAAAATCCATGATTTAGCAAAAAATGATAAAAAAATAATAAAAGAAACTTTTGGCTCATTAGCATTAGGTAATTATTTAAAAAATAAACAATACAATGAAATTACTTTAGTCGGTGTCGTTTCAAATATCTGTGTAATATCTAATGCAATAATTATTAAAGCAGCCTTACCCGAAGCATCTATCATTATTGATTGTTTAGGAATTGCAAGCAACGACCCCCTTCTTGAACAGAAATCAATTGATATTATGGAAAATTTACATATGAAAATTATTAATAAAAAAAGATAGCTGTATTGAAGATTTAAAACAGCTATCTTTTTTTATTAACATTTCGATATGCAACACCACGAGTAATCCGTAATAATTTCTCTTCACCAGGAAAATGAACTGGATTATTAGGGAACGTCCGATAAATTTCAATTATATCTTTTGCATCTGCAACTATTTCTTCTAATTGCATAAAACCGTACATTTTAGGCGGTAACAGATAAATTGGAACTGATATGGTCGTCTCCTGTAAAAGACGTTCAACATAAATTTTTAAGTGAGGGCAGCACATAATTATGTCAAAATCAGCTTCTTTTTCTTTAACAAGAGAAAACGGATAAAATTCAAGATAAACCTCTTCTTGTAATCCTTTCTCAACTACTTCTTTTTTCATTCTCTCAGTTACATAACTAGAAGAGAATCCTCCGCCACAACATATTAATATTTTCAACATAACTATTCCTTCCTTTATAATTTACTATTCATAACTATTAATGGCCTTAGAATTTTAACTTCTGCAAATATTTATACTACTATATATCTTATCATATAATCTTCGTTTCCAACAAACTAATTGCTTTTTTTAGGATAAGAACATAATTAGTTACATTATCATAGTTTATTAGATAAATTCTATCTTGTATCACTAGCTAAATGAGAGTATACTTATAAATAAATTAAGGGGGTTGTTTAATAATGGAAATCAAAATTGAAAGAGCGAAAACTCTAAAAGAAAAACCAAATCAAGATAATTTAGGTTTTGGAAATTATTTTACTGATCATATGTTTATGATGGACTATACAGAAGGAACAGGATGGCATGATGCACGCATCGTTCCATACGCACCAATTCCAATGGATCCTGCTACAATGGTACTTCACTATGCCCAAGAGACTTTCGAAGGTTTAAAAGCATATCGTGATCCTAACGGTAACATAACTTTATTCAGACCAGAAATGAATGCTCGAAGAATGATTAATTCAAATAGACGTATTTGCATGGCTGAATTACCTGAAGAAATGTTTGTAGAAGCGGTTGAAGCAATTGTTAAATATGAACAGGATTGGATTCCAACTGCAAAAGATACTTCTTTATATATTCGTCCATTCATGTTTGCAAGTGAAGCTGGTGTTGGGGTACATCCTGCTAAAACTTATACTTTTATTATCATTTTATCGCCAGTTGGTAATTACTATCCTGAAGGTGTAAATCCTGTAAAAATTTGGGTTGAAGATGAATATGTAAGAGCCGTTAAAGGTGGCACTGGATTCACTAAATGTGGTGGTAATTACGCTGCCAGTATTGCAGCTCAAGTAAAAGCAGAATCTCATGGTTATACTCAAGTTCTTTGGCTTGATGGTGTACATCGCAAATATGTCGAAGAAGTAGGAACAATGAATGTAATGTTTGTAATTGATGGTAAAGTTGTTACAGCACCTTTAGAAGGTTCAGTATTACCAGGAGTTACTCGTGATTCTATCATCCATATTCTTAAAGATTGGGGATATGAAGTCGAAGAACGTGAATTAAGTATCGATGAATTAATGGCAGCTGGTCGCAATGGTAAATTGACAGAGGCATTTGGAACTGGAACAGCAGCTGTAATTTCCCCTGTCGGTCAACTTTATTATAAAGGTGAAGAAGTTATTATCAATGATTTTAAAACTGGTGACTTGACACAAAAATTATATGATACTTTAACCGGGATCCAGTGGGGTCGTTTAGAAGATAAATATGGTTGGGTTCGTCACATCAAATAAAACTGGAGACACTCCAGTTTTTTCTTATAAATATAAAAATAAGAACATCGGTATGTTCTTATTTTCGTTTATTCATAGGTATATATTCATATGTTTCTCCAACATATTTAGCAGCGGGACGAATAATCCGTCCTGAATATAATTTATTTTCAATATTATGAGCTAACCATCCAACTGCTCGACCAACTACGAACATCAATGTATATAGTTCTGTTGGAATACACAACATATCATATATTAGTCCGCTATAAAAGTCGACATTCGCACAAACAGTAATTCCTTTACGATTTTTTATTGCCTGAATAGCAGCCTGTTCAAAACGATAATAGAAATCAAATTCTGCTTCTCGCCCCTTTTCAAGAGCTAGTTCGCTACATTGTTGTCTTAAAATAACACAACGCGGATCACTAACCGTGTATACAGCATGACCAATCCCATAAATCAATCCACTATTATCATTGTATTGTTTATCTAAAATTCTTTCGACGATCTCATTAATTTGTTCATCACTTGCATCTAGACCAATTTCATTAATTATCAGTTTCATTTGATTCATTACAGCAAGATTTGCCCCACCATGCTTAGGACCTTTTAAAGAACCAATTGCCCCAGCAAAACTCGAATAAATATCTGTTCCGGTCGAACTTATTACAACATTAGTAAACGTTGAATTATTACCACCACCATGATCAGCATGCAGAACTAAGCACATATCGAGTACTTCAGCTTCTTTAGGTGTGAAGTGTTTATGGTCACGCAATAAATATAAGATATTCTCTGCAATTGATAGATCTGGCCTAATTTGGTGAATATATAAACTTTCTTTGTCAAAATAATGCACTTTACTACGATATGCATAACAAACAATTGAAGGAATTTTAGCAATTAGATTCAATCCTTTGTACATTGTTGATGAAGGACTAATATTATCTGGATCCTCGTCATACGAATATAACATCAAAACTTCCTGTTGTAATTTATTCATTAAATTTTTAGATGGAAACCCAAGAATTTTAGATTCCAAATAATGCGGTGGTAATTCATAACGCTCAGATAGCTCCTTTTTAAAATTTTCTAATTCCTCTTTGTTTGGCAAATAGCCAAACAAGATCAGAAAACAAGTCTCTTCAAATAAAAAGCGTTGATGCGGTTCGCGTTTATTGATAATGTCTGATACTGCGATTCCACGATAATAAAGCTCCCCATCACAGTCAACTTTCTTACCATCAATTTTTTTATACCCTACAACATCAGCAATCTTGGTTAAGCCTACTAATACCCCAGTACCATCCTCGTTCCGTAATCCTTTTTTTACATCAAATTTTGAATATAATTCATTATCTATCTTGTTATTACTTTCTTTTGCTTTTTCAATAAAACCATCAATAAATTGACTCATATAAGCACCCCCATAAATTTAAGTAGTTTTATTATAACACTTCTTCTTTTGATTGTATACAATCTTTGTGACAAATTGTATACAATAACAAGTTGTCCAATTAACTTTAGAATCATTTAATATATTCTTAAGTAAAATTAATGAGATGATTAATTTTAACTTATTGTTTAATCATTATAATTAAGTTAAAATATTCTAAAGAGGAGAATTATATGAAAATAAATAATCAAGATTATCATGGTTTATCAACCGCTGAAGTTAATCAGCGTATAAGTAATGGTAAAATCAACACGGTCGATAATAAAATCACTAAATCTTATAAACAGATTTTTTTAAATAATACAATTACTTTTTTTAATATTTTAAATGCTGCTTTACTCGGCTTAGTACTTTTTGTTGGTTCATATAAAAATACACTATTTATTTTAGTAATTATTATTAATACGATCGCTGGAATATATCAAGAGATTAAAGCGAAAAGAACGTTGGATCGCCTATCTATTCTTACTACCTCACACGTTGAAGTTATTCGTGATGATGAATTAAAAGAAATTGATATTGATCAGATCGTTCTGGATGATTATATTGTCTTAACTACAGGAGCCCAGATTCCAACTGATAGTATTTTAATTGATGGGCATATGGAGACTAATGAATCACTGCTCACTGGTGAATCAGATCCTGTTTTAAAACAAAATGGCGATACTTTGTATTCCGGTAGCTTTATTACCTCTGGTAAAGGAATTTGTAAAGTTATTCACGTTGGGGATGATAACTATATGAATCAGATTACACAGGAAGCAAAACGTTTAAAGAAACATAATTCTGAATTAAATCGTTGTTTAAATAAAATTTTAAAATATGTAAGCATCGTTATTTTACCGATTGGCGGTCTATTATTTTTAAAGCAATTTTTTTATGGAAATCAAACATTTAACAGCTCAATCGTTAGTACCGTTGCTGCTATACTAGGAATGATTCCAGAAGGTTTAGTGCTGCTTACAAGTGTTGCTTTGACCTTAAGTGTTTTACGATTAGCAAAACAGAATACTTTAGTTCAGGAATTATTTTGCATTGAAACTTTGGCACGTGTTGATGTCTTATGCTTAGATAAAACCGGGACTATTACTGAAGGAACAATGAAAGTTGAATTTGATGTTAAAATGAGCAATGTTGATATTAGTGAAATCGTTGGAAACTTAATGCATTCTCTAACAGATGTTAATGTCACTGCTCAAGCATTAAAAGAGCATTATCAAACAAAAACTAATTTTAATCCATATTTTGTTATCCCTTTTAGTTCTGATCGAAAATATAGTGGTACCTCCTATTTTAATCGTGGTACATATTATATTGGAGCTTATCAGTTTTTATTTCCAAAGGGAAATGAAGAATTGGAAGAAAAATGTGTTGACTATGCTAGTGAAGGCTATCGTATTTTAGTTTTGGCACATACTGATGAAGTAATGAGTAATGAAGCTTTGCCTGTCGATTTAGAGCCTTTAGGTATTATTGTGTTAAGTGATGTAATTAGGAAAGACGCTAAAGAAACATTAGCTTATTTTAACGAGCAAGGTGTTGATTTAAAGGTTATTTCTGGTGATGATCCGATTACAGTTTCATCTATCGCGAAACGAGCTGGATTGAATAATGCCCACCATTATGTTGATGCAACTACCCTTTCAACTTCTGAAGAAATAACAGAAGCTTTAAATAAATATTCAGTCTTTGGGAGAGTCACTCCGCAACAAAAAAAGGCTATGGTCGTTGCCTTAAAACAACAGGGTCACACTGTTGCAATGACTGGAGATGGAGTCAATGATGTTCTAGCTTTTAAAGAGGCAGATTGCTCTATTGCAATGGCATCAGGAAGTGATGCAGCTAAAAATGCAGCAAATCTAGTTTTGCTTGATAACAATTTTGATGCAATGCCTCATATCGTTGATGAAGGACGGCGTGTTATTAATAATATTACGATGTCAGCATCTATGTTTTTGATTAAAACTATATTTTCTGCTCTCATAGCTATTTCAACTATCTTTTTTGGTCAAGCCTACCCTTTTGAGCCAATACAATTATCACTTATCAGCGCATGTGGTGTAGGAATACCAACTTTCTTCTTGACATATGAAGCTAACTTTGCACGAGTTGAAGGAAATTTTTTAGAAACCGTTTTAGAAAAGTCTTTCCCTTCTGCTTTTACAATTGCCATAGGAGCTACTTTAATTACAAATATTGGTCTTGCTTTGAATTATGATCCTAACATGCTTTCAACTGTCTGTGTTTTATTTACAGGATGGAATTATACAGTAGCTCTTTTAAGGATATATAGACCACTAACCAAATATCGCAAGTTTATTATTTATTCAACTCAATTTTGTTACTATATTTCAATGATGATCGGGCAGTCAATTTTAGAATTAACAGGCGTTTCATTTAACTGGCTAATGATACTATTAGGATTAATTGCGTTTTCATCAATTATTGTTGACTTGTCTGCTGAACTATTTAAATATATAAAAATATTTAAAGAATTTCTTGAAAAACGTCGAAAAAAGAGATTGTCAAAAGGTTAAGGATTTTCCTTAGCCTTTATTGTTGCCAAAATAACATAAATATTGATAGAATAGAATAAAGGAAGAAGGTATATTATGTATAATAAAATAAAATTATTGGCACAACAATACCACCAAGAAACAATTCAAACTCGACGTGATTTTCATAAATATGCTGAGCGCGGCTGGTTAGAAATGCGAACTGCTTCACTAGTAGCCCGTAGACTTGATAGTTTAGGGTACCAAGTCTCAGTTGGCAAGGAAGTTATGCGTGAAGAGTTCCGGATGGGATTACCAAGTAAACGCCTATTAACTTTAAATTACAATCGTGCCCTCCTTCAAGGAGCCGACCCCTATTACATAGAAAAAGTAAAGAATGGTTTTACCGGGGTCGTTGGAGTAATGCACAACGGAATTGGACCTGTTGTAGCAATTCGTTTTGATATAGATGCTCTTAGCATTACTGAAGATGATTCAGCAGATCATAATCCTGGTAAAAATGGCTTTATTTCTTGTAATCCTGGTGCTATGCATGCTTGTGGTCATGACGGTCATACTGCCATGGGATTAACTGTGGCCAAAATACTAGCACAAATAAAGGAACAACTACATGGAACAATCAAATTAATTTTTCAGCCTGCTGAAGAAGGTGTACGTGGCGCTAAAAGTATTGCTTTAAGCGGAATTCTTGATGACGTTGATTATATTTTTGCGGGTCATATTTGGCAGCAGGTCGAAGGGGAAGATTATGATATTTATTTGGGAATGAACGAAACATTTGCAACAACAAAACTTGATGTAACCTATCATGGTGTTTCTTCTCATGCTGCAGGAATGCCACAATTCGGCAAAAACGCCTTATTATCTGCTGCTTCATGTATCCTAAATCTTCATTCAATTCCACGTAATAGTGATGGTTGTACCCGTATCAATGTTGGTACAATTAGAGCAGGAACAGGAAGAAATGTAGTCCCAGAAACAGCTAAATTAGAAATCGAAGTACGTGGCGCCACTACAGAATTGAATAATTATATGGAAGTTTATGCTCGGGATGTTATTAGAGGAGCAGCATTAATGCACGATACCATTGTAGAGATAAACGAGATGGGAAAAGCTTATTCGCTTGACTGTGATAAAAAAATGATGGATTTAATTCGCCATATTTGTATCGATCATTTAGGTGATATTAAAGTTGCCAAAGAGGATTTAAGCCCGCTAGACGGTAGTGATGATTTTTCCTATATGATTGCCACTGTCCAAGCACATGGCGGAATAGGCACTTATATGAAATTGACAACTGATCTAGTCGCTTCACCTCATAACTGTACATATGACTTTAATGAAGATGTTTTGTTAACAGGAACAACTGTCTATAGTAGCATTGCCTACTATTTATTAAATCAAGATTAATATTTGTGATAGAATCAAGATTCTATCACTTTTTAAATTAAAAAAGAGCACAATTTGTGCCCTTATTTAAAGAAATCCATAAATTTATCAACTGCAGTATCCACACCACTATCAAGATCGGTTTTAAATTGATCAAATCGAACTTTAGCATCAGCTATAATATCATCAACTTCTCCATCTTTAGCATTATAAACTTTTGCAGCGTATTCTTTTGTGCTGATCCCTAAATCTCTAATTGAATTATCATCGTCAACTTCTCCCTTATCTGCAGCCATTTCTAAATAACTACCATGTTCGTAAAGCTTTTTCGCAACCTCTTTGTCTTTAACATCATCTATATTATCGCGAATATAATTTACTGCTTCATTTACATCATCACGATTAACTTTATAGTCACTACTAAATTTATTTTTAACTCTACTATCAATTCCCTCTAATCCATTATCCTCATCTGATTCATTAGTGGTAGTATTGTTATTACTATCTTTGTTAGTATCATCATTGTTTGAACATCCAACAATCGAAAAACTCATTGCAAATAATAACAATAAACAGCATATTGATTTTAAAATACGTTTCATATCTATTCTCCTTTAACTTATCTATCTATATTTTTCACCAAAATTATTTTTTTAAACAAAATATCATAAAAATCATGTATAATGAATTTGGTGATTTTTATGAAAGAACAACAATTAGATGCATTACTAGAAAATATTAATTATGAAATAAGTTTATTATCCAATGCAAGTGCCTTTATCAAACAAGTCTTTTCTGATATATCTTGGGTTGGTTTTTACCTTTGCCAAGATAATCAGCTGATCTTAGGTCCATTCCAAGGAAAAACAGCTTGTACACTCATCCCCTTTAACAAAGGTGTATGCGGTGCCTGTGCAACAAATCTTAAAACTTACTGTGTTCCTGATGTTCATCAGTTTCCTAGTCATATTGCTTGTGATAGCGCAACAAACAGTGAACTTGTTATCCCGTTGATTATAGATAATAGCTTGTATGGCGTTCTAGATTTAGATTCTCGTTGTTTTGCACGGTTTCAACCTGATGACCAGGAAGAGCTAGAAAAATTAGCACTCATAATTATTAAACATTTAAAACGAATAAAGGAAGAAACAAAATAGTTTCTTCCTTTTAACTTTTTTTATCAAATTTTTGTTTACATTTAGGACAAGTAATTGTAATTTGTCCCCGACCACGTGGCACTCTAACAGTTTGCTTGCAGTTAGGACATAGAAAATATTTATGCATTTTATCATTTTTATTACTTTTAATAATATTAATTCTTTTTTTGACAGGCTGGATTAAAGATAAAAATTTATCATTTTCAGCTCGCCTTTTATAAATATTACGAGAATAGGTCCTAAAAATATTAATAATTAAAATTATCCAAATAATTGTTGCAAGATATGGATTGCGAATTACAAAAAGATTTAAAATTAATAAAATTAATGCAAATATTAATAAAAAATTGTTTAGTTGATCCGATCCATAACGACCTGACATAAAGCGATACAGCGCATTTTGAAACTTATTCATGTTAACCCTCTTTTCAAATTATACATTAAGTATAATTTGAAATTATTAAATCTTTATGAATTATTTTCATTAGTATCTTTTTTCTTATGTTCTTTACGACTACAATCGTATGTCTCTACAATTAACGTTTTAAAAAATTGAATTAATGCATTTCTTGTATCGCTGTTCATATTTTTGATTTCTTTAATAGCCGTAATTAGATGTGATAATGATTTTTCTGAAAAATCATTAATTTTTTCAATTTTAGCTGCTTCTAAAATTGAAAATACTGCAGTAACTGCATCCTTTCGTGTTTTACTGTCGACTTTACTTAGCCATGATTTAAAAGCTGCATCCATAGTTTGGCTGTCCTTACTCATTTCAGTAGCACAAACAAATTGTGTTCCTTCTACTGACCAGCTAAAGCCACTATGTTGCATTAAACCTTTAGCGCTACTTTTAACTACTATTTTTTCTTCAAGATTCTCAAGCATTATCCCGAATACGGAACTTTCTGGAATGAATTTTTTTATCCTAGTAGAAATATTGCGGTAATTATCTGTATTTAGCATTTTTTGATTAAAACCAGGGCCGTCATTATTATAAATCTCAATAATTCGTTTAGATATTTTAGAATTCACACAACTAGATGCATAAACTGCTAAATTTCCTCCTTTTGAATGACCACCAACACGAATTTTAACGCCAGATATCTTTTGGGTGATATATATCCTAAAAATTTGATACCACTTCATTTTATAATCACAATGGCATAAAAGATAAAAAAGTGATTTAGAAAAATCGATTTCAGCAATTTTAGCCAAATACTCAACTGCTCTTTGCTGAGAAGCAACTGGAAATTGATAAGTCATTTGAAAATCCTCACGCCAGCCTAAAATTGTATCATCAGTGCCACGAAAAGCAACATAAATACTACTATCTTCTAATTGAAAAGTAATTGCTGCAAATTGTTTTATACTTTGATAGTCCAGTTCATTAATATAATTAGATAGCAGAATATTTTGATAACGCGGACATTTAGCTAATTCTTGTAATAATGTAATTGATTCCTTAGTGAAAGATATCTCATCTAGTAATTCTTCAATATTATTTACTTGACTAAAATTATTAGCAACATCTTTTAAACAATAACTTTGTTCATTGGGAAATGTGGGAACTATTTTATCAAAATCAACATAAACTAATTCACTTAAAATCAAGCCATCAATATCATTAAATGGATCTATTCTCATTGACAGATCACCTCGCCATTTTAAATAATCATATATATTGGACATTTTTGTTCCCCCTTTCCTTTTTTGGCATTATACCATATTTAAAAAAAATTATACAACTTCATGACATTTATTGACAATAAATTTTTGAAACCTATAATGTTTATGGAAAGGTCGAGAAAAATGAAGTTATTCAATAAATTTTCAAAAAAACAAAAAATTACCTTTATTTCAGTATTATTTATTTTAATTATTAGTACAGTTTATTTAATCTGGCAAAAAAATAACCAATTGTTAACTTTTGTCAAAGACCCAATACTAGAAATCAACCATGAGTTTGATTATCAAAAAATAATTAAAAATATTAAAAATGTCCAAACATCCGATATTAAGGTCGACACATCTAAATTAAAAAATGATAAAATTGGCAGCTATCCTGTTACCTATATTTATCAGGGCAAAAAGTTCACAGTAAATATTAACGTAGTTGATAAAACTAAGCCTAAATTTGAAATTAATAATATTGAAATAGATGCAGGAATGGATGTTGATCCAACAATGTTAGTTGATAACATTGTTGATGAAACAAAAACAACTATTTCTTTTAAAGATGCATATAATTTTTCAAAAAAAGGAAAAGTCAAAGTGACAGTAATTGTTAGCGATGAAAGTAATAATAAATCAACAAAGCACGCTACTGTTACAGTTTTATCTAAAGATACAACAAAACCAACTATTTCTGGTCTTAATGATCTAACTGTCACTTTAAATGGTAAGGTTGATTATTTAGCTGGCGTTAAAGGAAATGATAATCGTGATCCACATCCACAATTGACTATTGATAACAAAAAAGTAAGATTGGATAAATTAGGTGATTATATTGTAACCTATACTTGCAAAGATAGGTCTGGCAATAAAATAGTTGCTAAAAGAAAAGTTTCAGTTGTTGAAAAGAAAGAAATAGGAGTTTATGCTCAAACTGAAGAAAAAGTTATTTATTTGACATTTGATGATGGTCCTTCAAAAAATACCAAACGTATTTTAGATATTCTTGACAAATATCATGCAAAAGCAACTTTCTTTGTGACTGGTACAAACCAAAACTATAATTACTTGATCAAAGAAGCATATCAACGAGGTCATACAATCGGTTTACATACTTACAGCCATGATTATAAAACTGTTTATACTTCAGTAACCGCATATTTTAATGATTTAGAAAGAGTTGGAAACATGGTTAAAAATGAAATTGGCTTTATTCCAAAGTATATTCGTTTCCCTGGTGGAGCTTCAAATACAATTTCACGTAAATATTGTCCTGGAATCATGAGTATTCTAGCAAACGAAGTAATTGACCGTGGTTATCAATTTTATGATTGGAATTATGGTACAGGTGATGCCGGTGGAAACAATATTCCAGTTAATCAAATCATTGCTACTGCTACAGCTGGAAATGCCAATAATCAAGTGATTCTTGCTCATGATACAGATGCCAAAAATACCACGGTAGATGCCCTTCCGGCAATAATCGAGCATTATCAGGCACTAGGTTATTCTTTTAAAAGTATAGATGACAATTCTTATGTTCCTCATCATCATATTAATAATTAAAAGTAGTTTTCGAAATTGGCTCTAGAATTTGATTTTTCAAAAGATGGAACCTATTTCAATAAAACTATTTTTATTTTTAAGATTTATTAAGATATTCTTAGGATTTATTATGATAGAACTTTTAAAATAGCGTGTTATGATTATAATTGTTATGTATTGGTTAATTCTTGCTAATTCATTGCAAAGCAATTGTAGTTATATTACAATTAGATAAATTTTGTTTTTTATGAGGATGTTATTTATGGGAAAAATTAAAGGTTTAAATAAACAAGAAGTTGCAAAGCGTATTAGTGAAGGGAAAGTGAACCTTTCCCCTAAACCAGTAGTTAAAAGTAATTTTCAAATTATTATGGGGCATGTTTTTAACCTCTTTAATGCCTATAATTTTATTATTGCTGCTGCTCTAATTGCTGTTCAAGCATATTCAAGTTTATTTTTTGTTGTTATTGTCATTTCAAATACTGTTATTAGAGCGCGACAAGAAATAAAATCTAAAAATATGGTTGCTAAATTAAACTTGATCGTTTCGCCAAAAACTAAAGTTATTCGTGAGGGAAAAACGATTTCAATCGATAACGAAGAAATCGTTCTAGATGATGTAGTTTATTTTGAAACCGGTAATCAAATCAGTGCTGATTCAATTATTATTGAAAATAATGTTGAAGTTGATGAATCACTTTTAACTGGTGAAGCTGATCCAATTTCTAAAGGGCCTGGTGACCATTTATTATCTGGTAGTTTTATTTTGAGCGGTGCTTGCTATGGTAAGGTTGAACATGTTGGAAAAGATAACTATGCAAATAAAATTACTGATCAGGCAAGAACTCGTAAGCCTGTTAGTTCTGTCTTATTAAACACTTTTAATAAAGTTACTCGTTATACTAGTTATTTAGTTTTACCATTAAGTATTTTAATGCTCTATCAGGCTTATATCATTCGTGATCAAGGAATTACAAGCACAATCGTCAACACTGCTACAGCTCTGCTAGGGATGCTTCCTAAAGGACTAGTTCTATTAACAAGTGTATCTTTAGCTGCTAGTGTTGTTAAATTAGGGAAAATGAACACTTTAGTTCAAGAAATGTTTAGTATTGAAACCTTATCACGAATTGATGTTCTATGTTTAGATAAAACCGGTACCTTGACTGAAGGAAAAATGGAAATCGAACAAGTCATTAAATTAAAAAATCCATTAAATCTTGATCTGGATGAGATTATGTGTTCCTTTGTTAAAGGATCTCTTGATAATAATATTACTTTTAAAACACTTAGTAACTATTTTACTGGCCCTGCAAAGTATGAAACATTAGACCGTATAGCTTTTTCTTCAGCCCGGAAATGGAGCGCCATTGAACTAGATTCAATAGGAACAATTATTGTTGGAGCACCAGAAATAATTCGTCCTGATTATCAATTATCACCAAGAATTATTGAGATGCAAAAAAGCGGCGCACGTGTTTTATTAATTGGCCATCACCCAACATTAAATATCTTACAGGAAACTTTAGGACAAACAACACCGATTGGGCTAATTGTTATTAAAGATCCTATTCGGAAAGATGCTCATGAAGCCCTTAAATTTTTCAGTGATAATGATGTTGCTGTAAAAGTTATATCTGGTGATAATCCAGCGACAGTTAGTGCAATCGCTAGTCAAGCAGGTGTTGCTAATGCAGAAAAATACATTGATGCTTCAACAATCGTTACTGATCAACAATTAGAAGATGCAATTTTAAACTATAATGTCATTGGTCGTGCTAGTCCTTTTCAAAAGCACCAGATGATCTTATGTTTACAAAAACATAATCAAAAGGTTGCGATGACGGGTGATGGAGTAAATGATGTTTTAGCATTAAAAGATGCTGATGTTTCAATTGCGATGGGTTCTGGTTCCGATATTGCCCGCCAAGTATCGCAATTTATTATTATTGATGGTAAATTACAAACATTAGTAGAAGTTGTTCGAGAAGGTCGCCTAGTTATTAATAATGTTACACGTTCTGCGTCAATGTATTACTTGAAAACAATTTACACGATTTTACTTTCAATATTATCTATTTTAATGAATATACCTTATCCTTTTATTCCTTTCCAAATGACTTTATTGGATATGTTTATTGAAGGTTTCCCTTCATTTATGATTTTATTTGAACGAAATATCGAAAAACCAAAAGAATCAATTGGTCATCATGCTATGCGTTTTTCCTTACCTAACGCATTAGCAATAGTTTTAAGCGTTGCTGGTATAAGATTACTCGCACCAACCTTACAATTGTCGTTAGCAGAAACTTTTTCAGTCCTATATTTTACAACTGCTTTTGTGTCTATTCACATGATTTATCGTATTTATAAACCATTAAACTGGTATCGAGGTGGAGTTTTAATAATTGATATTATTGGCTTTATCCTCTCTACACCGATTTTTTGGCCACTTTTAGAAATGCATGTATTAACACCTAAGTTAATTCAAATTATCCTAATTACGATTGTTATTAGCATTCCTGTTTTAATCATCCTGACAAGGAGTGTTAGTTATTATCTTAAGAACCTAAATAGTAAAAAAGCTTTATAGCATTAATAAGCCTGTTCAAGTTTTTCTTGGACAGGCTCCCATTTAAAACAAATCTATTTATCTAAACAAAAAGATATATTTAGATACATTACTGTACCTTCTATATCTATTTTTCATTTAAAAGTTGAATTAACTTAATCACATCTTCTTGAATCCGAGGTGGTAAATATTGCGGCTTGGCTAATAAAAAACCTTGAAGATAATCAACTTTAAGCTTAATCACCTGCTTTAATTCATCAATCGTTTCAATTCCTTCAGCAATTAATTTCATATCCCGTTCATGAGCATAATTAACAATGTTTTCAACAATTTTACACTTATCAGGATCACTATCAATATTACGAATTATATCCATATCGATTTTAATAAATTTAGGTGAAATCAGCAATAAGATTCGATCACTATTATATCCACTTCCATAATCATCTAATGCTAATTCTGCTTGCCATTTTTTCATTAATTCTGCTTTTTGCTGATGATAATTTTCGTCAATGTACTCAACTTCAGTAACTTCTAAAACAACATTTTTTAAATACTTTGAATACTCCTTTTCTAGCTCATCAATTTTTTTAGTACTTAAAATTTGATTTGAAATAGAATTAATAAATATTTTACAATCTTTATTAATTCGCTCATTTCGTAAATGGTTGGCAAAGGTTTCAAGTGATGAGGACCATGTTAATTCTTCAATTTCTGCTAAACGTCCCTCCTCTTTAGCTATTTTTAAAATATCAAGGGGATTTTTTAATGATGGCATAAATGATCTCATTAATGATTCATATGCATAAATAGTTCCATCTTTGCTACTTATAATTGGTTGAAAATAAAACTGAATTGCTCGATCTTCAATAATAGTGTTTAATTCTTCTTTACTTTCGCTTAAAAAAGAATCCGCAATATAATCATTGAGATTAAACTCTGTTAAATTACCTTTACTTGTACGTTTGATCTTATACATTGCATAATCAGCATAATGTTGGAGTTTTTCAAAAGATTCACTATCCCGTGGATACCAGGCAATACCGCCTGATGCATTGACATGAAAATTACTATTATCAGCCAAAGGAATAAAAGCCTTGCTAATTGCTTCCTTTAATTTATTAATTAACTGCTTAATTACATTTTCATCATCATAACCATAAAAGAAAACAAAAAATTCATCACCAGAAATCCGTGAAATAATAGTATTTTCTGGGGTGCTGTTTACAAATGTTTCAGCAGCTTTAGAAATGTAATTATCACCAATTTCATGCCCATAATTATCATTAATGTACTTCAGATTATCTAAATCTAACATCAATAGTGCTGCTATTTTTATTTTGTTTATTTCATTTTCAAATAAACTATTCATGATCCTAATAAATGCTCTCCGATTCAAAAGTCCAGTTAGAGCATCATGATCACGTTCATATTCAATCACATTCTTTTCAACAATTGTATTAGTTACATTCTCAATTACCCCAGTATATGCATTATCATTTACCAATAGCCGTAGATTCACAAAAACATAATTATCATCATCAGGAATTTTGAAGAGATATTCTTTTTTGCTATAATCATGTGAAACAATATATTGTTTATAGCCTTCAAATGTTTCTTTAAATTTTGTCATTGTTAATTCTGAAGTATTAACATCATATTTTAGTAAAACCTCAAAAAAGTTTTCTGATATAAACAATTCTTCAGTGTTTATATTATATTCGAACCCTGCTAGCTTAATACTTGCCATTTGTAATAAATTAGTGAATTTCAAGGCAGTATCACGAACATTTTGATTTAGTTGTTCCATCATATTTGCAAGATGATCAATTTCAGCAATATTTGTACGTCTGAAAGAAATCTTATTTTTAATATTAGCTTTTACGACTTCATCTGATAATTTTTTTATTGGTTTTGAAATGATATAACTAAAAATGAAACTTCCACCAATTCCAACTGTCAAGGTTAAAAAGATTGCGAACATCAAAATCGAAGTGATTTTATTTGTAAATGCAAATAAATCTGAAATATCAACTATTCCTACTAAAGCCCAGCGTTGATTACTGTATGGTGTATTAGAATTATAAATATTCAAATATTTTAATGAACTATATAAAGTGTTAGAACCTTGATTGATATAATAATCATTCTCAGATTGCATTAATTCAGTTGTAGGACTTTTCGTCGTATAAATATTTCCATTCGTTAAAATATTACTTAAAATCAATGAATCATCTTGATTGATTGCCAACAAATAGCTTCCATTACCTTCATCAAGTAACTCTGTACTGGGCAATAATTTGTTCAAATAATCTAATGTAATATCAATTCCAACGACACCATAAACAGCTCCTTGATCGTTGATTAACGGTAATGAGTAGGTGAAAGCCTCATTTTCAGAATCTCTCAAGCGAAAACTCCCACCCCAATAGCCCATATCAGTACTCGAAAATTCTTGTGAATTACTAATTGCCTGCTGGTATGGAGTATAGAAAAAATCATAATATTTTATGTTTGCTTTTTTAAATTCAAAACGTGGCCGCCATGATGAATCAGTAGCAATATTTAAAGATTTAACTACTTCAGTTGGAGCTCGTTCAATTAATAAATCCCCATTTTCTGCTGAAGCTTTTGATAATGGATCAAGATCTCTTAAATATATTCCAGGTTTATCTTCAAGTCCCTTATCCAAGTCATGATTATTAAAAATGATATAAGCCCCTGTAACATGCTGAGAGCGCATTGTTGAAATCAATTGATCTACAACTGCCAAAATAAGTGGTGTTGCTGTTTCAGAGCTGTCATCAAGATGCTCATAATCAACCTTTCCTTCACTAACAAGCTGCTTAGCTGTCGTATTTATGTGGTCTGTCAATTGAGATAAATTGGACCAATTGTTTAACATTTCATTTTGAAGATAACTGCTTCGATTAATAACTCGCTGATCAACAATATCTTTAGCGTTCTGGTTTAATTTAGCAAACATTCCACCAGTTGAAAGGCTACCAACAAGGATTGTTGTCTCGATTAACACTAAAATACACATTACTACAAGTAAATATGAAAAAATTGATTTGTTTTTCATGATTTTACGAAACATCACAATCCTCCTTCTATAGAACTATTTAATTAATGATTCTAATTGGCTTTTAGTATTAGTATACCACTGATTAAAATAAGTATCATTATTAAATTGGCTAATTGCTTGTTCTAAATTCATTCCATTTGAAAGATTAGTAATAACTGTTTCACGATCTTGTTTAGCTAAATTACTCATTGTTGTTTCTAAAACATTTCTTGCATCAGTTCCCTTTTCAAAAGGAACTGATGTATACATATTATTATCTGAAATCATTTTAAGACTAGTATTTAACGTTTTCTTTACTGACTCATTGACTTCTACTTCATCAGTAATCTTATCAAGATCATTTGCACTTTTGGTAACTGGCAAATAACCACTAGCATTTGAAAAAGCAATATTTTGTTTATCACTAGTAAACCATTTCAAAAATTCAACAGCTGCCTGTTGTTCTTTTTCTTCACTTTTGAGAACAACCATTCCTGCTCCTTGTTGAACGACATAATCTTTACCATCTTTAAATTTAGGGCAAGCAAATGTCTCCAATTCAATTGAATGGCTTTCTTCGTCATTTAAAATAACTTCTTTAGGAAAATATGTGACACTCGAAGATGAAGAAACACAAGCAAGAATATTTCCGATTTTTATATCATCACTTCTAAATTTACCTGATGAACTAAAATAACCACTTATGTAAGGAACATAATAATTATCCCATAATTTTTTAGCAATATCTGCTTCAAAATTTAATACGATTTTATTATCCTTTTTACTAAAAATATCTGTTGCTAGCTGGCGATAGCCAACGAGCATATAATTTGCAAAAGCATCACGACCAAAAAATGCTTTTCCATCATTTGGAGCAGCTGTCAAACTATCAGTCCAGTTATAATATTGCTCTGCAACCTTAGTAACACCCTCAATTGTATTTAAATCATTTGTTGAAGCACCCGTAGCATTTGCAAACTTCTCCCAATCTGTTTTATTCAACATAAATAACTCTACTGATTTAGCCACTGGAAAAATTTTTAATGTATCTTTACTTGAAAAGTGTCCTTCTTCAAGATAACCATCGACATACTTAGATAGCTCGTCTTTACTAAAATATTTATTTAAATCTACTGCATAACCTAACTTATCCACTTGATAAGCTGTGTCACCATACGCTGCAAAAATATTCGGAATATCTGCAGCCCCAGCTTTTCCATTAATTGAATCTAAGACATTTCTTTCTAAATCAGAAATTGTTCCTTGACCAGAGCCCTCAACAATTATCCCTTTTTCTTTACCGACTGTTTTGTTAAATTCATCGACTAGACGATTAAATTCCTCTTGTTGTGCACCATTATAATAATGCCATACTTGAATCGTCGTTGGATCATCCTTGTCTAATAAGTTTTTATCCTCATTACTACATCCAGTTACAGCAAAAAACATTAATAAAGATATCAAAACTAATCTTACTTTTTTCATATGCTTATCTCCATTCCCTTATCCCCTAAAGGATAACACAAATTGGTCATTTATACAATCTTCACACTTTATCAATACAAAAAAGGATACCTATTGATATCCTCTATGACAACTCCATTTTTCCAGTATACAATTGATAATATCTTCCTTTTTGATTAATTAATTCATCATGATTCCCACGTTCTATGATTTCTCCATGATCGAGTACCATGATTGCTTTTGAATTACGAACTGTAGAAAGACGATGTGCAATTACAAAAACGGTACGATCTTTCATTAAACTATCCATCCCTTTTTCAATCAATTTTTCAGTATGAGTATCAATAGAACTTGTAGCCTCATCCAAAATTAAAACTGGGGGATTAGCAATTGCTGCACGAGCGATAGCTAATAGCTGACGTTGTCCTTGTGATAAGTTAGAACCATCACCGGTTAACATTGTTTGATAGCCTTGCGGAAGTCGCCGAATAAATGAATCTGCATTTGCTAGTTTAGCTGCTGCCACCACTTCTTCATCACTAGCATCTAATTTACCGTAACGTATATTATCTTCAATCGTTCCTGTAAATAAATGAGTGTCTTGCAAAACCATTGATAACGATTGTCGCAATGCTGCTTTTTTTATTAATTTAATATCAATTCCATCGTATGTTATACTGCCAGAATCTAATTCATAAAAACGATTAATCAAATTAGTAATAGTTGTTTTCCCAGCTCCTGTAGAGCCCACAAATGCAATTTTTTGACCTGGTTTTGCATATAAGTTTAAATTTTTTAAAATAGGATGGTTGGGGACATAACTAAAACAAACATCATGGAAGCGAACATCACCTTTTAACAAAACCAGTTCTACATCACCATTAGAACGGGGATGACGCCAAGCCCAAAGTCCAGTATTTTCATGACACTCAACTAGCTTACCATATTCATTGCGAACATTTGTTAAAGTGACACTTCCTTCATCTATTTCAACTTTTTCATCCATAATTTCAAAAATACGTTCTGCACCTGACATTGCTGCCAAAATAAAATTCATTTGTTGGGAAAATTGATTTACTGGCATCGCAGTTTGTCGAACAAAAACCAAATATGATGATAAACTTCCTAAATCCATAATCCCATAAATTGCCATAAACCCGCCTATTACAGCAGATAATGCATAATTCAAATATGAAATACTGACAACTGTTGGTATCATAGTTCCTGAATAAGTAACTGCTTTCGTAGCTGCTTGTCGTAAAGCTTGATTTCTTTTTTCAAACTCGGCAAAGTTCACCTGTTCATGATTGAAAACTTTAACTACTTTACTTCCTTCGACCATTTCTTCAATAAAACCATTTAAACTTCCCATATATTTTTGTTGTTGATTAAAATACTGCTTACTCTTTTTACTACTATAACGAATAAAAATAAACATCATTACCATTGAAGCAATTACAATGATTGATAGATAAGGATTTAAAATAATAATCATCGTAATTGTTCCTACAATCATTATAAAACTTTGAATCAACATTGCAAAACTATTATTTAAAGCTTCTAAAATTGTATCAATATCACTAGTAAATCGACTCATCAACTCACCATGAGTACGCTGATCAAAAAAACTAAGCGGTAAGTTTTGTATCTTATCAAATAAATCTTCACGAATTTCTTTAACGATTTCTTGAGCAGTTTTTACCATTAATTGATTATATAGATGACAAGCCCCGACACCAGTTAAATACATAATTGCCATCGTTATTATTGCTTGTAATAGTCCAGCATTATTACCTGGTAGAATGTAATCGTTAATAACCGGTTTTAATAAATAAGTACCTAAAATATTTGCACCTGCACTAATTAATACTAAAATAGCAATGATTATGAGTGTTCCTATATGTCGAGTTAAATAACTAGCCATTGCTTTTAAAGTTTTCTTTAAATTTTTAGGGCGTGGAGTTCCGTTTATTCTAGCCATATTATTTATCTCCTTCTTGAATTTTACATAAATCTTGATAGATATGATTACGATTTGCTAATTCTTCAGGTGTTCCTATATCATCAATTTTACCATCAGTTAAAATAACAATTTTATCTGCATGGGCAAGTGATGATAATCGCTGTGAAATAATAATTTTAGTTGTCTTAGGCAAATAGTATGCTAATCCATCTGTTAGTTTTCGTTCAGTTGCTGTATCTAATGCACTGGTAGAATCGTCAAGAATTAAAATTTTTGGTTTCTTTAATAATGCACGTGCAATACATAACCTTTGTTTTTGCCCACCAGAAACATTAACTCCACCTTGCCCTAAATCTGTATTGATTCCCTTAGGCAATGCATCGATAAATTCACTGGCACAAGCAATGTCTAAAACTTCATTAAGTTCGTGATCACTAGCATCTGCTTTACCCCATAAAATATTTTCCTTAATCGTTCCAGAAAATAGAGTGTTTTTTTGTAATACCATAGCAATTTCATCTCGAAGATGTTCGATTCCATATGATTTTATATCATGACCATCGATTAATAAATCCCCTGCTGTAATATCATATAATCTAGGAATCAATTGTACTAATGAAGTTTTGGCACTACCTGTTCCCCCGATAATACCAACAGTTTCACCAGGCTCAATTTCCAAATTTATATTATTTAATACATATTCTTTTGCTTTTAAGTCATATTTAAAAGCAACATTTTTAAATATGATTTTTCCCCTCGTAATCTTTATGTCACTTTTTTCATCTTTAATATCTATTTCTTCATCAAAAACTTCTTGAATCCGATATGCCGAAGCTAGAGAACGAGTTAACATCAAGAAAACATTTGAAATCATCATTAAGGAATTTAAGATTTGCATAATATAGCTTAAAAATCCTGTTAATTCACCTACTTGCATATTTCCAACCTGAATCATCCCACCCCCAAACCATAGAATTGCAATAATCGTCGAATACATCACAAATTGAAAACACGGCATATTCATAACTGCATAATGGAATGATTTACGTGAAACTTGTTGATAATTCAAATTAACTTCATTAAATTTAGCTTGTTCGTAATCTTTTCTAACATATGACTTTACAACTCTGATCGCAATTAGATTTTCCTGAACTATCGAATTGACAGAGTCTAAAGCTCTTTGCATTTTCCCATATAAAGGACGAACTTTTGACATAATTATAATTAAGCATGTTGCTAGAACAGGAATAGCTATTAAAAAAACAACAGCTAATTTAGCATTAATTAGTATTGCCATAGTTAGTGCAGTTAACATCATAAAAGGTGCTCTAACTAACGGACGAATCCCATTACAAATAGCGTTTTGTAAAATAGTAACATCACTTGTAAGTCGAGTAACTAACGATGAAGTACTAAAATGATCTGTATTTTTAAACGAAAATTCTTGAATCTTTTGATATTGTGCTTTTCGCAATTCATAGCCAAACCCCTGTCCTGCTTTGGCAGCAGTCTTTGCATACAATAAGCCTAAACCAAGCGACAAAAGCGCACATATAATCATTAATCCCCCTTTGATCAGAATATAATTTCTATCTTTATTTGCTACACCGATATCAATAATATCAGCCATTATCAAAGGAATAATCAACTCAAAAAGAGTTTCTAAAATAACAAACACTGCACTTAAATAAAGATATTTTTTATAGTTTTTAAAATAGCCAAAAAATTGTTTGAACATCTTATTCCTCCTTTAACAAGGCGTCATAAAGGCGCTCTAAGTAATTAATAAATTGTTTTCTTTCTTCCTTGCTAAAATCTCTCAAGGTAATATCTTCACGCTCATCTAGATATGCTTGCCATTTAAGAAAAGTGATTTTTCCTAATTCGGTAAGTTGAATATATACATTTCTCTTATTTTCCTCACTATAATTCCGTTTAATAAAACCATTACTTTCTAATTTGTTTAGCATAATTGAAACTGTAGCAGGCTCAATATCACAACCTTTAGTAATATCTTTTTGTAAACATTCTCTTTTCTGTTCATACAAATATCGTAAAACCTTTGGCTGTCCTGGTGCTAAATTCAGTTCTTTTAAAAAAGGAATATTCTTTTTCCTTTGTGTATGCGCTGTTTTAAATAATAAATAATATAATGAATTAGCCATCTTTCCTCCTATTATTAGCATCCTAACTATTAGTATACTAATCTTATTAATAAAGTCTGTCAAGGTATTTACTAAAATTAAAAACCGGCTTCTATTTAGAGCCGGTCATTTTATATATTTTACTTAGTGTATTATATGCTGTTTTAATCGTACCATCGTATTCCTCAGCAAAAACAATAGTCATTTCCTCTTTTAAAATAATAGCTAAACAATATTTTAATTTACGATTCAATCGTCTATCTAATAACGCCATTCGTCCAAATAATAAAACATTTACAGGATCCAGCTGTTTTTTTAATTCCTCGATTTCACCATATTTCACTTCAATAATATCGTTATAAGAAAACTTTCTACTTTTGAAGATACCATCAACTGAAAAGCTATTTTCTTTAAGATTTAAGGTATAAATAGCACGCTTTTGATATTCAGCAATACCACCAATATAATTAAGATTATATTTAAATGTTTTTTTCATTTTCAAACTCCTAATCCTGATTAAAATTCTTAAGTCCTTCTAATAAATAATTATGACTCTTAGGTTGTTTACGTCGGAATTCTTCTAATTTTTCTTGATCAAGTTGTGCTACTTCTAATCGAAGTTCGCGAGAAGATATTCTTTTCCCACCTTGCCCTAATACGATTAATTGTTCTAACGCATCAGATGTGGCCACTGTAATATTGTATTTACTTGCCAACTCATGAGTTGCCCGCTCAATATACATATCAGCAGTTTGTGCTTCTTTAGTATATGCGATATAAATATTATGATATTTAGTAGTTGAACCAATATTATCTTTAACCTTATATGCATCAAATACTAAAATCAAAATACATTTTTTGTAACCTTGATAGTTGCACATAATATCAATTAATCGCATTCTAGCTGCGTCTAAATTATCTTTTGCTAACTCTTTCAATTCTGGCCAGGCATGAATAACATTATAGCCATCAACTAATAAACATTCTGGAATGTATTTATAACTTGACTCATTAAATATTTTTTTAGTTACTTGATGTTCGCCAGATCTTTGTTTAACTGGTCCATAAGTGCGTGTGAAAATATTTTCTAACTCGTCATCAATATTATCAAATTTAGATTTATCCTGAATATTATTAGCGGTCTTCTTTATTTTTTTAAAAACAAATGGTATGTGCATATGTTGGGCAACTTGATCCCACCTTACATTATAACCAGCACCATGACTGCAAAATACTGATCCTGTTGGATTTTCTACATCTGCCTCACTATCATAGTTGAATGATTTAATTACTTCAGCCTGATTTTGACATGGGCGATAATCACTTAACTGACAAATTAGGCGCCCTTTTCCTTTAGTATATCTAACAACTTCACTTTGATAATTTTGCATTTTACTGACTGGTGCACTTCCGGTAATAACAGCAATGTCAGTTTGATTTTCCGGTAATTTAAAGTTCCCTGCCATTGCCTCAATATCATAAATCGCTCGACTCAGATATTCAATCGGTAATTCAAGTGAAAAATCAAAATACGGCTCTAGTAAAACCGATTTTGCTGTTTTCAAGCCTTGACGTATCGCCCGATATGTTGCCTCTCTAAAATCACCGCCTTCAGTATGCTTTAAATGTGCTTTTCCAGCCACTAAAGTTATTTTCATATCTGTGATTGGCGAGCCCGTAAGTACTCCCAAATGCTCTTTTTCTTGTAAATGCGACAAAATTAATCGTTGATAGTTATTCGCTAGAAGATATTCTTGACAATTTGTATCGAATTTTAATCCCGACCCTGGTTTCCCGGGTTCTAAAAGTAAATGTACTTCAGCATAATGACGTAATGGTTCAAAATGTCCTACCCCTTCAACAGCTTCTTCAATCGTCTCTTTATAAATAATTCTTCCATAATCAAAATCAACTTCAACTTTAAACCGCTCTTGGATTATATTTTTAAGCACCTCAATTTGAATTTCACCCATTAATTGAACATGAATTTCTTTGGTTCTAACGTTATAATTGATATGTAGCTGAGGATCTTCTTGTGCTAATAAATTTAACTTTTTTAACACTTGATGTTGATCACAATCAGGAGGCAATTTAATTTGATAATCCATGTATGGTGACAACAATGGCTGAGTCGTATTATCTTCTATACCTAATCCCTGACCAGCAACTATACTTTTAAGCCCTTTAATCGCACAAATATCCCCAGCCATCACTTCATCAGTTAAATGATACTTATTCCCAGAATAAATACGAATTTGATCAACTTTTTCATCATTTAAAAGTTGCGTTTTCACTTTTAAACTACCGCCAGTAATTTTTAAATGTGTCAATTTGTTTCCTTGTTCGTCATGACTTATTTTAAAAACTCGCGCTCCAAAAGATTCAGAATAATCCTTATTCTTTATATAATTAGTAAATTCATTAAAAAAATTATCAATCCGTTCCATTTTTAACGCAGAGCCAAAAAAACACGGAAATAATTGGCATCTAGCAATTTCATTAATTAACATCTCTTTGTTTAAGGTATTATATTCTAGATAATAATTCAATAAATCTTCGCTATTTAAAGCAACACTTTCATAAAATTCATCATTCAAATTACTAAAATCAAAACAATGTTCATCTAGTCGTTCTTTTAAATTCTGCATTAATTCAGATTGCTCATAACGACTAACATCCATTTTATTAATAAAAATAAAGGTTGGTATTTTATAATATCTCAATAAATTCCAAATTGTTTCACTATGACCTTGGACACCGTCTATCCCACTGATTACCAAAATAGCATAATCGAGCACTTGTAGCGTACGTTCCATTTCTGTCGAAAAATCAATGTGACCTGGCGTATCAATTAAAGTAATTTGGCTATCATGCCAATTTATTATTGCCTGCTTAGAAAAAATTGTAATCCCTCGATTTCTCTCTTGAAAATCATAATCCAAAAAAGTATCCCGATGATCAACTCGACCTAATTTTCGTGTTGTTCCTGTTAAATATAATATACTCTCAGTTAATGTTGTTTTTCCTGCATCAACATGTGCAAGAATTCCTAATACTATCTTTTTCATTTATATCATCCTACTTATTTTCTAATAATATAATTATAAAGAATATTGCTATAATTACAATTGATATTACCAATTTATCTAATTCAGCTTAAAAATATGCTTAATTCAACTAAAATTATTTTGAATTGTTGTAAAAGCATGAATCAATGACTCATGCTTTTATAATAGTTTAAACAAATTAATGATTTTTGTGCGACCCCAATATAATTAGCAATAACTTCACATTTAACCATCAATAAAAAATAAATATTTTTCTCTTGTTCACTCAAACTTTCAAAGTTTGCCTGCCCTTTAGCAATAACTATATCGGCACTTCGGTATATCCTTTTAAATTCATTACTCGTACGTTCTAATACCGTACCCAAAGAATTATCACCATTACTGATAATTGTAGCGTATTCATCCATTCCAACAAAATATGCATCAGCTTCAATTGAATCATTTACTACTGGTTTTCCTCTTACACCAAAATATATATCAATCTCCGGATTGAGTTTTTTAATTCTTCTAATTAATAATTTATCAAGACAAATTTCACCACAATTATCACCTAAATATAAAAGTACCTTTGCACTTTTTATATCAGTTATCATTTCTTCAAGCTGATTAATTGCTAATTTTAATTGATCAATATTTTCAAACCACTTATCAATGTCTTTAATTTGGGTATTATAGATAGGACTAAAATCAATAATATTTCCAATAATTGCATATTTAACAGCCGTTTCAAAAGAGTTGATCTTATTTTCAAATTCAGTACTACGTGATAAGAAAAGTTCGTTATAATATTTCCGAAGTTCAAAATATGGATCCTCATCATTAACTTGCTGCTTGATCATTTCAAATGTAGCACCAATTATCTCTGGATTAGTTTTAGTAAAATTTAGTTTTCCCAAATACTGAAATACTCCTCGATAAAACATATCACGATTTTTTATATTTGTAATATTGGCCACTTTAATAACTTGACTGATCAAGCATGGTAAACAATTTTCATTTATTTTCATTCGACTCACCCTCCTTTAGCATAGCATTCTTATATTTAAATAAATATTATTTCCAAAAAATGGAAATTCTATTTTATCAAATTTTTTTGATATTTCATAAAAATCAAATCAACAAGACATTGCAAAGTATAGTTATATAAATCATGTTTTATTGGAACCAAAATAACTTCATTGACATATTCGAGCTCCTGCACTAAATTACTTTTAGTAATTACGTAAACCTTTGCTTTACTACTTTTTAAATAATCATAAGTATGATAAAAACGTGAATAGCCATTTTTCATGACATAGTTACCAGAAAAGCTAAAAATTACAATTAAAGTATTACTATCTGCACTTTTAATAAAATCTAGTTGGTCTTGAAAGTTAGTGTAAGAAATGCAAATTTTTCCCCAGCCAATTAAATTATACTGTAATTCTTTTGCTCCATTATCACTATTTAAAATTCCAAAAATTGCTATTTTTGGATATTTGTAAAAATCATAGACAAGTTTATCCACTCGACTTTCATCAAAATTCTGATAAAAATATGTAATCTCCTCAGTAACCATTTTCTGATATACTCTATAATCAATTATTTCTCTTTGTAAACCTGTATGTCGCTTTTGCTCCCCGTGATATACCAAGGCTTCTTTAAAATCAGAAAAAGATTCAATCCCTAACGATCGTACAAATCGGCTTACTTGCGATATTGAAACATTTGTATTTTTCGCTAACTCACTAATTGATAGACTATTAATATTTTCGTGATTTGCTATTAAATATTTAGCAATATCACAATCAACTACACTATTGTGAGAATTATTTATTACATTTATTAACATTGTTGTCACCAAATTCATCCAATTTCTCCTATTCATAATTCAATACCAGGCTTTACTATTGTTTTTTATAAAAGTAATTTCATTTTGATAATAATTAATCTCATTATTTTTTGAAAAGCTTTATTTCCAGCCAATACCTCATGATTAGTCAAATTACAAAGTTCTTCGATTCAACATATCCCCCAAATAAAGAGATTATCTGGTATAATCATTCCGTAAGCTTTAAAAAATATTTTTATTCTTTCTTTTCTAAACAAAGTATCATTTGTCTTATAATCTCTTATTGTTCCATCCGAATTAGTCTGATAACTAGCATCATTGTGACAATATAATCTGTCCAAACAATTGCATGACAATTAAGAAAGTTGTTACCAGATACATATTCATGCAAAAAAGATAATATCTCACGATTATTTTCATCATCGCCTAAAAATCTTGGAACTCTATTACACTTTTTAAATTCTAAATATTGTGAAAAATCATGGATATAAGGTTTCCAATAGCTGTTACGATAGATTCTATCCCCTTTCTTTTCAATAGTTTGATTTACGTTTCCATTTAACCTTTCTATTTCTTTATTCCATGTAATATAAATACCTATTTATCATTAAAATTATCTTATCATACAATTTAAAAGGCAACAATTAAATGATCCATATCATTTCTATTTACAAGCTGCGATATGGATCAATAAACATAAATTTAGTTTTTATCCGCCATTTTTTAAATACTTAATTAATATGTTATCAATAACTAATGAATTATCCCTATTAGGATTAATAATTATTGCATTTTTCTCTTTAAATCTTTTCATTAACATAAAACAATCATAAATACTCAAAGTAACAAAATAGCGATATTTTGAATTGAATAAAACAGGACTAGAATATACAGGTAAATAATTTTGAGTAGTTTCTCCAGATAAATTATCTAAAATCATTATTAGATCATCATTGGGGATCTTTAGTAATTTTTGTTTTGAAATCTTAATTGTCGAAGGCATATAAATTGGTTTTGATTTTAAATAATCAAGAATATCTTTTAAACGATTGAGTTCAATATCATGATTGTATGCTTTTATTAGCTGGTTTAAATTATCATTAGTTTCTATAGTCATATACTCACCGACTTTCAAATTGATTTTCAAGGATATTATTGTAACATATCTAAGCTTATAAAGAAACGCGTTATTCACCTTTTCTTATACATTATGTTTAATACTAAATGATACGCGACTACCTTGCAATCACAGAGTAATTCACAAATTGTGAATTACTTGTGCATATTCTTAAATATTATAAAAAATGATGATATTTAACCATCATTTATATTTTTCTAAGATTTTATTCATTTCAAGATCATCGGTAATAAATTTACAATCAGGATCACTTTTAATTGATGTCACAAGCATATTTTTCATTTCTTGAACAAAGGTCTGATCAATTTTTTTTGCTGTAATATGGCGATATAAAGGAGAAGTATTGATATTCCATCCTTTATTAATTGCATTGAACATTTCTTTTAATATTTTTAAACACTCTAACCGTTTTTTACGATTTATACATAATTGAAAATGTGCAGTATAACTAGAATATTTCCATAATCCAAAAACTTCATGCATTTCTTTATATATATCGGCGATTATTTCAGCATCATCATACCGCTCTTGTTTAATTGCAATCTCCATTAAAGTTAAAAGCATAGTTGGAATCTCATTAACTGTCACTAAAAGTTTTTCTTCTTGTAATTTAGCGGCTACTTCTAATTTTGCTTGAGCTATGTAGAGATTGACTAACTTTTGTTTTTTATCTATTAAATGTTGTTCTGGTAATTCATTAATTAGCTTCTCAGCCTGTTCAAGTTTCCCTTGATTAATATACTTGTTGATCAAAACTGCTTGAGCTTGATTTTTAATCATTGGATTGTCACTAGTTAAACACTGTTCCAATAAACTGTCAATTTTTTGCTGATATTTTATAGCTTCATCCATCTCGTTTAATGAAAGCAATCCTTCTAAAACAACTGCTACATTAACAATTAGATTATCACAAGTTGGATATTCATTTATTTTATCTATTGCAATTCTATATGCCTGCTGAAAATCTTTGATTGCAGCTAAATCGTTTAAAAACAACACAACTTCATAATCTGACAAATCATCTTTAAATGACAATAGAGTATTTAAGTCTGTTTTTAGGATTCTTGCTAGAGCTGGTAAAATAGTAATATCTGGATAACTAATCCCCCGCTCCCATTTATTGACTGCTGGCGTAGTAAGATTTAAAAACTTGGCTAATTGCTCTTGTGTATACCCTAAAGCTAATCGCTTTTCTTTAATTATTTCATTAATTTTCATTAATTTTCACCTCATTATAGTAATATAATAACATATGCATTCTAAGATACAATTGACCGTTAGTTACTATTGCTGGGAAAAAATAAACGAATTGTTAATTAAACTGTTACTTCCTCGCTACTTTGAATTACTTTTAATTCTTTACGTTTATAAATCCATCCACCAATAAAGACAATATTCGCAAAAAGCCACGCTAATGGATTTGCAAAACAAATTGCATTAAAACCAAATGATGAAACAAAAAAGAAAGCAACAATACAGCGAGCTATCATTTCTGCAACACCGCCAAACATTGCTAAAAAACTATAACCTAATCCCTGTAGTAAATTACGCAATATAAATAAAATACATAAGATATAATATCCCATCGAATTAATTAACAAATATTGTTTAATTTCTGCCATAATAACAACTTCTTTAGCATCGATAAATAACAATGATAGATAATCAGAAGTAAAGTAAACAAATATAAATACAATAGCACAATAAGCAGCGCCAATAATACAACTTACTCGTAATCCGGCGAAAATCCGTCCTATTTTATTTGCACCTAAATTCTGACCGCCATACGTTGCCATTGTTAACCCTAAAGTTTCTAATGGCTGAGTCAACATAACAGAAATTTTAATCGCAGCAGTAACTGCAGCTACAACATCTGAACCTAAAGTATTAACAGCAGATTGAATCACAACACTGCCAATTGCAGTAATCGAAAACTGCATTGCCATTGGTAAGCCCATTTGTAATAATCGAATACTGTGTTTTTTACTGAATTTTTTATCATCATGTTCGAAAGTTAAAACGTCGGTTTTCTTTTTCATATAAATATAGCAGGCTGCTCCAGATAGAAATTGGGCAATTACTGTTGCATAGGCAGCTCCTACTGCTCCCATATCAAATTGAGTAATAAAAATCAAATCTAGAACAATATTAATTATTGATGATAAAATCAAAAAATATAACGGTGTCCTTGAATCTCCGATTGCTCTTAAAATACTTGATAAAATATTATATAGCATTGTGGCAAATAATCCAATAAAGATAACCACGATATAATCATATGCCTGCTGATAAATATCACTTGGTGTTTGCATCAACTCTAAAACTGATGGTAAAGCAATAACAGTAGCAATTGTCATAATTGCTGTAATCAACATACATAAATAAAATGAATTAACTATGTATTTTTTCATGTCTTGTATTTTTTTACCACCAAAACTTTGGGCAATTGGAATTCCAAAACCACTACATATACCAATTCCAAAACCAATAATCATAAAGTTTAGTGATCCGGTCGACCCCACAGCTGCTAAAGCTGTTTTCCCAACATATTTCCCAACAATAATTGTATCAACCATACTATAAAACTGTTGAAAAATATTACCTATTACTAAAGGTATCCCAAAAGCAATAATCAGCTTAAGAGGACTACCTGTCGTCATATCCTTTTTCATCATTTTCCCTCCTTAAACATGTTTATTTATTATACATTATTTTCTAACAATGTTAAGAAAATTTATAAATATGAAAAACTATTTATATCAAGTAATCACTTTATTAAAAAATATAGTTTAATACATTTATTGACTGAAATTGACAGTATCTTTAATTTATTATATATTCATTTGCAGAAGGTAATATTTATGTTAATATTTACTGCTTTATTAGATAGGAAAAAAAGAAAATGAGTTTATTAACAATTAAAGATTTATCTCATGATTTTAGAGATAAAATATGATATAAAAATGAACATATAGTCATCTTAGGAGCCAATGGTGCTGGTAATAGCATATTAATGAAATTGCTTACCGGTGCTTATTTACCAGAGTATGGTCAAATTATTTGGCATTCTAATATTAAAGTCGCCCACCTTAATCAATATGCTACTCTTAATCAAGAATAAATAATCAAAGAATATCTTAGTCCTGTCTACAATGAAGAATATTTTTTAGAACAAAAAATGCTAACACTGTATCAAAAAAAGAAGTTTTAATAATAATGAAGAACTTTTGACTTTACTTCAATAAATATGGTAACTGCAGGTCTTGGGATTAATCTAATTGGACTTGATAAAAAAATTAATAAAATCAGTGGTGGACAATGTGCTAAAGTGATTCTAGCTAAATTGTTATTAGAAAAACTAGATGTTTTATTATTGGATGAACTTACTAATTTTTTAGACACTAAACATATTAATTAGCGAGTTGACTTTTTAAATAATTTTATGGGCACCTATATTGTTATCTCGCACGATTTTGATTTTCTAGATAAAATTACTGATTGTATTTTAAATATTGATTATTATACAATAAAAAATATCGTGGAAAATATTCATCTTTTTAAAACAAAAAAACGTCTTCGCACTGATTATCTAAGACGTTATCAAAAACAACAAAAACATATAAAAAACGGAACAATTTATCCGCAAAAATATAGCTGGGAATAATTCAGAAATAACTCAAGGAAGACGTAAACAATTAGCTCACTTTGAACGTCTAACATCACCTATTACAATTATAATACTAGATTTTAAATTTAAAAATCTACCACTTTTAACGAAACAAATTCTTAAAGCAGCTAATTTAACGATTGGATATCATAAGCCTTTACTTTCAAAGATCAGCTTTTCACTGTCCGCTCAAGAAAAATTGCCATTACTGGATTTAACAGTGTTGGAAAATCAACACTTAAAAAACGTTACTAGGTGAAATTATTCTGATATCAGGAACCTTTATTTTTAATGATCAAATAAAAATTGCTTATTATAATCAAGATTTAATTTGGACTAATGATTATCAAACACCGTTAGAAATAGTTCATGATAGTCATCCTAAATTAGGCATTAAGACAATTCGAACCAATCTTGCACATTTCAATATTACGACCGATCTTATTGATAAACCAATTATCCAATTAAATGGTGGTGAGCAGACAAAAGTAAAATTATGTATGTTGCTATTATTACTAGCCATTTATTGATTTTAGATGAACCAACTAATCATCTAGATCAAGAAATAAAAAAAGCATTGGCAAAAGCAATTAAAAATTATTCTAGTAGTGCTATTTTAGTTTGCCATGAGCCTGATTTTTATCAAGAATTAGTTGATCACATAATTAAAATAGAAAACTGTAATTTCTAATAAAAACCTACATAGTAGTTAATGATCTGATGCCTCTTTAATATTCAGCGTTTCATTTATTTACACAGTCTACTTTAGAAGTACCATACCATAACATCTACTAGTAGGTTTTAGATTTATTAAATTTGAAAATTTTACTATAATAATTTTTTTCTTAATTCATCACCAGATTCAGGATGTAAGTAAGCAGGCGCTATATCAAAAACAGTTTTACATCCATGTTGACCCTCTTGATACATCCGATGCGCTGCTCGAGCATATGCAACTAATACACTTGACGTGAATTCCGGATTTGAATCTAAGGTTAATTTATACTCAATTACATGTTTGTTTTCTTGTTCGAATCCAGTTGTACCACTTCTTAATACAACCCCTCCATGAGGAATTCCTTGGTGATCACGTAATAATTCAGCTTCACTTATAAAATGAACAGTAGTATCATAGTCTGCAAAATAATTAGGCATTGTCTTAATTTCTTCTTCTATTCTTTGTAAATCAGCCCCTTCTTCAGCAACAACAAAGCATTCACGAGTATGTTTTTGACGTGTTACTAAAGTTGGATTCTCCCCATTACGAACACTTTGAAGAGCAGCTTCTACTGGAATAGTATACTGTCTTGCATCCTTAACTTCGTCAATTCTTCTGATTGCATCAGAATGTCCCTGACTAACCCCTTTTCCCCAAAAAGTATAATCATGACCCTGCGGTAAAATAGCTTGTCCATAAAGACGGTTTAATGAAAATAACCCTGGATCCCAGCCAACAGAAATAATACTTATATGTTTATTCTTTTTACTTGCCTCATCAACATTAGCAAAATGTTCAGGGATTTTAGCATGTGTATCAAAACTATCAACTACATTAAAATATTCTGCTAATTCTACTGTTTGTTTTGGTAAATCATTGGCACTACCACCACATAAAACAAGAACATCAATTTGATCTTTCATATCATAAACTTTATCCATACTATAAACAGGTACATCACTATGTGTTTTTACTGATTTAGGATTTCTTCTTGTAAAAACCCCAGTTAGTTCCATATCTTGACTATGTAATACTGCACATTCTACCCCACGTCCTAAATTTCCGTATCCTACAATTCCTATTTTTATCATGTTTCCACTCCTTATATTTTTTAATATTTTATCATTCTTTTATCAAAAAAACACGAATATGAAATTTTTCTTACATCAATATATTTTTTTCTCATATTTAAACTTCTACTATTAAATATATTTATTTTGGCAACTAATAACTATTAGCTAAAAAGGGGAGGAAATGATTTCAACAAAAGAAAAAATATTATTAGAAGCACTAACTTTATTTTCAAAAAATAGCTACGATGCAATAACTGTTAACCAAATTGCTCAAATCGTTGGAATCAAGGCCCCATCACTGTATAAACATTATCGAAGTAAACAATATATTTTTATATGATAACATTAAAAATATGAATGGTATCAAAAATTTGTCGAAAGTCTAGAAATGAATGGAATTGCTCTAGAACAAGAGATGTATCGATTCATTAATATTGATGAGAATATGTTTCCTTATTTTCTCCACGACGAATTTCAAAGTAAGTTTGAAAAATAATGACAGTTGAACAGTTTAAAAATAAAGATTTTGCCAACTAATATATCAAAGAATATTTTGACGATTCATTACCCTATCAACAATTCATTTTTCTGTTTTAACCAAGCATAATATTTCAAAAGACGAAAATTCATATATTATTACTTTATACTTTTATACTCCTATTTACATTCTTATCTCTTTATGTAACAGTACCCCAGAACGTGAAGATGAGGTAGTTAATATTTTGGGACTTCGCATTAAACAGTTTAATCGTTTATATGCTAATAATGGTAAAATTTAATGAATCGCATTAGCATTTTTACAAGTTGCTTTTTATTTGCAATTTATTATCATATTGAAAATCGAAATCTTCCTTTTGTTCTACCAGCATGATTATTTTTCCGATCACGATATGTTTTCTATGTTTAATTTAACTTTATGCAAAGGATACCAGTTTTTAAAAAAATATATTTCTAACCATCAGCTTAATCCAATACTTTTTAAAAGGACTGTTCAAATATATAATCACAGAACCGTCTTTACTTTGAGTTTCTAGATTTCTTTATCAAATTTCTCTGTCTTCTTTGCAAATTTTAGCTGGTATCCTTTTAACTCTTTATTTATCAAACCACAACGTTACATGGAATGCCGTATCTATAATTAAGATTCTATTTTCAGTACAGCCTTTTAGTTTTTATCCCTACTCCATTTACAATTTAGCTTTTTGTTTAGTGTCTATATTGGAATAAGAATATAGACATTATCATCATCCTGAGCATTTTTATAAAATCAGTAATAAACACTCAACTTGTGAAAACTACAACTTAGATACTTGTCATAAGCATGAAACAAAATTATTTCATAAAGTACTCAAAGATAAATATCAAAATAAATAAAAAGATAACTACAAAATCTAATATATTTAAAGTTATCCTCTTATTTATATGATTTTAAAATTAATTTAATCGTACTCTGTTTTACTTAAAATTATTAAAGAGCTTATTTTATATTAATAATTTCCATAAGTATTTTGGAAATATCATCATAATCATTGATCCAAATGACATTTATCCCCAAACTATTAAAATAATGCTACCTTATAATTATAATAGTTTTTTATGTACTTATCGTTATTAGCTGCAATATCATCACAATTCTCTTCAATGATATCTATATTCTCTTCTAACTTTGAAGTCGGAATATATACTTGATTATTTCTTATTACCAAAACAACCGCTTTATCATCAATGTTTTCTCCATTATATATATCACTGATTTTCCAAATTTCTCCCCTATTATTCATATATTAGTTTAGTTATCTTTCAATATATAGTAATTCCAAGTATACTTAAGCTTTGATTGCCCATCTCATTTTTGTTGATTTAGCACGACTATTCATATGACACTCTTCTTTACTTGGTCTAATCACATTTCTAGCTACATCACTATAAATTCCAAGATTTTTCATTTCTTTAAATGCCTTTTTAACAATTCGATCTTCACCAGAATGAAATGTTAATATCGCCACTCTTGCACCTGGTTTAAGAATCGTTGGGAGTTTTTCCATAAACTCTAAAAGTACATCGAATTCACTATTTACTTCAATTCGCAAAGCCTGAAAAACTCGCGCTGCAGATTTTTTCACTGCATCTTTTCTTTCTTTTTTTGGAATAAAAGATAAACTTTTTTCAATTATTTTATACAGTTGTGTTGTCGTTGTAATTAATTGGCCTGATTTTAAGTATGAATCAATATTTCTAGCTATTTCTTTTGCGTATGGCTCATCAGAGTTTTCAATAAAAAGCTGCTCTAACTGATCTCTATTTAACTCTTGTAGCTTAATAGATGCTGGAACTCCTTTTTGAGGATTTAATCTTAAATCTAAGGGGCCCTCTTTTTTATAGGAAAAGCCCCGTTCTGGATTATCTATTTGCATAGATGATACCCCTAGATCAGCTAAAACAAAATCAAACAAACCAACCTCTTTTGATATGATATCAATGTCTTTAAAGTTACAATTTTTTATTGTTAAAACATCTTCGCCATATCCTTTACCTAATAAGCGTTCTTTAGTTTTTATACTTTCAATTGGATCAATATCTAAAGCATACATATGACCAGTATAATTTAAACATTCTAGCATTTTTAAAGTATGTCCGCCATAGCCTAAAGTACAATCTAATCCCATTTGCCCTTCTTGAATATCTAAAAATTCTAAAATTTCATCAACCATGATTGATAGGTGCATACCTACTGGCGTGCTACCTTTTTTAATTACTTTTTCAATTGTTTCTGGATATAATTCTGGATTTAATTCTTTATACTTCTCATTGTATTTTTTAGGATGCGTTCCCTTATATCTAACCCTTCTTTTATGTTTAGGTTCCATAATTAGATTCCTCTCTTTTTTAGCTACTAATTTTTTATTTACTAACAACTATCTTATCATCATTAGATAGTAAATGTCTAGGATATATGCAAATCATCTATGCTTACTGAGATAATCAAAAATATTTATTAAGTAATTTAGAAAATTTTATATAAAAAGGATAAAATGTTTTAAAACTAACCTTTTATCCTTTCTTCAAAATTATCCTCTTTATATAATTTTTTCATTTCTACTGCAGTATTATTACCCAAATAAAATGCAATGGGTAGAACTCTCAATTTTTTTAATTTTAAGTAACGATTTTAATACTCTTTAAATTCCTCATATCAAAATTTATTGATATCTTTTAATATAAAACAGCATATTTATACAACACTTTATTATATATACAAAGCTTATAATTGATTATATTTTTTACTATTTCCTTTAGCTTTTTCAACAGGATATTTCTTTTCAGTCTTTTTCAATTTCTTTAATACTATATCTTCCAAATCAACATCTAACTTATCAGCCATCAAAATACAATAATTTACCACATCAACCAATTCCATATACTAATCTTTCTATCTTTTCATCTATTTTATCATTATATACATCTAATAGAAATTGTTCTTTTGTTTCTTGATACACTATCATAACTTCACCCCAAATTTAAAATTATTTATTTAAGTATATCATAGATAAGTATATCATAGATAAGTATATCATATATTATTTTTTTAATAATTATTATTAAAAATTCCTACAATCATATTAATCAACTAAATCAAATCATAAGTCTTTGGGTTATGGGTTATTTTCTTTATTTGTGAAAACCTACTATATGATTTATATTCATTTTAATTTTGAATAGCTATAAATTATATGATTATTTTCTCTATATCTTATTTACCACTACGCATGCCTGCATGATCATCTCTCATATATGTTACAAATTCAAAAATTCTTAAAACTTACTAAGCCGTATTCATGATGAAAACTATCTTAATCATATTAAATATGTACAAAATATTAATAACAGCTGCTGTTTTGTTGAAAGTATGTTCATTATATTATAATGATAATGTGGTTAAAATTTTCAATCTAGTTGTGCCAAACTTTTGATAAGTCACCTTGCAATCATGAAATCAAGAATAATTCAATAAGAAAATGCTTTAATATCACACATTTTAATCCTTAGTTACTGCTTTATACTTGTTGTTTTTTTATTTTCTCAATTTATTAATATTTCTTCAATAGATATCAATGCAATTAATCAAGAAATGTGTATAATAAACAATGTATTATTTATAGGAGGTTTTTTATGATACTTGAACAAATAAATCCGGATCTACTTACTTTAGCTAAAGAATCTGATACAGTTTTACATGATATCTACGAAAAGATCGACTCTATTTGTCTAACAAATTCTAATCGAATCTTATCTGCTTTTATTGAAAACAAAGTCTCTTACTCAGATTTTAGTGATATCAACGGTTATGGAAACTATGATGAGGGAAGAAATAAGATTGAAAAGATTTTTGCAACGGTTCTTGGTTGTGAGGATGCATTAGTACGGCCTCAAATTATGAGCGGAACAAATGCCTTATACATAACTCTTTCAGCCTTATTGAAACATGGTGATACAATGATTTCATTGTCTGGTGCTCCTTACGATTCGCTTCAGGAAATGATTGGGATAAGCGGAGATTCAAGTCAGTCGCTAAAAGCTGCCGGAGTGAAGTATGAACAAATTGAATTAATTAATGACGATTTTGATGATCAAATGATTATTGAACGCTTAAAAGAAAAGAATATTAAATTAGTTGAAATTCAAAGATCTAGGGGTTATTCGCATCGTAAGTCATTATCGATAGCAAAGATTGAACGGATCATTAAAAAGATTCGTGAAGTAAATGATGAAGTAATTATTATGGTAGATAATTGTTATGGCGAGTTGGTAGAAACCAAAGAACCCGGGCATGTTGGTGCTGATATTGTTGTCGGATCTTTAATGAAGAATCTTGGTGGCGGGATTGCTCCAACTGGAGGATATGTAGCCGGTAATCAAAATTTAGTTTATATGGTAGCGGAAAGATTAACAGCTCCAGGAATTGGAAAAGATTTAGGGGCTAATTTCAATTTAAACAATGCTTTTTTTAAAGGAATTTTTATGGCACCCAATGCTGTAAAAAACGCATTAAAAACTGCTATATTTACAGCTTATATGTTGGAAAAACTAGAATATTCAAACGTATCTCCTCGCTATGATGAACCACGGACTGACATTATTCAAACATTAGAACTTAAATCTAAGGAGAATTTAGTAAGCTTTACTCAAGGCATTCAACAAACTAGTCCGATTGATTCATTTGTCCATGTTTTACCAGCTCCAATGCCAGGGTATCCTTTTGATGAAGTTATGGCTGCCGGCAGCTTTACTCAAGGCAGTACGATTGAATTAAGTGCTGATGCCCCAGTTATTGAACCATATACCTTATATCTGCAAGGCGGTTTAACTTTTGAGTATGGAAAATTATCTATTTTATTAGCATTATCAAATATGAAAAGGAAGTTGAATTAGCAACTTCCTTTTTGTCCACCATCAATTCGAATTACGGTATTATTAATAAAATCAGCTTCTTTGCTTACTAAAAACTTTACTAAATAAGCTACTTCTTGAGGATCACCATAGCGATTGACCATGATTTTTTCAACTTCTTCTTTTAAAAATTGCTCATCATAACCATTCAGTTCATTTTCCGTACCAATGAAACCTGGAGCAATGCAGTTTACATTAACAAAAGGTGCAAATTCAAAGGCAAGATTATGTGTCATAGAAATCAATGCAGCTTTAGATGCATCATAATCAATACACATCGGATAATAGGTATTAATACCATTGGTCGAAGCGATATTAATGATTTTTCCATATTCTTGATCGATCATATGGCGATAAACACGTTTACTGCAATTAAATGCTCCTACTACATTTACATCTAATGTTTTTCTAAATTCTTCAGCATTTTTTAAATGAAATAAATTTGATAAATCTACGGCTGCATTATTGATCAAAATATCAACGCCACCAAGTTTTGACTCAATCAAAGATACCATTTCATCTACTTTATCTTCCTTAGAAACATCTCCTGCAATAGCCAAACAACGTACTCCATAATCATCAATAATCATATTTTTTAATGCCTCAGCTTCTTTTTTAGATGTTAAATAATTAATTACAATATCATATCCTTGTTCTGCCAATTCTAAAGCAATTGCTTTGCCAATTCCTTTAGCCCCCCCAGTAATCAATACAATTTTATTCATAATTTTAAAAAAGAGCTTATTAAGCTCTTCCAGCATACTTTCCATCAGTTGTAAACACAACGATTTTTTCTCCAGTATCAATGAACTGAGGAACCCGTAATGTTAACCCTGTATCAGTAACGGCATCTTTTGTTTGGTTAGATGGTGCCCCTTTGATGGCTGGATCCGTTTCAACCACCGTTAATTCTACTTTTTCAGGAACAGATACTGATAACAATAACCCGTCAAAGAACATTAATGAAACAGTTGAACCTTCAATAATATAATATTTATTGTCCCCTACTTGATCCTCTGCCAATTCATATGTTTCATATGTTTCTAGATCCATAAAATAAAAAGTAGCATCTGCTTCATATGAATATTGCGCATCTTTTCTTGAAATATTTGCTGCTTCAAACTTAGTCGAAGCATTAAAGTTTCTTTCTTGAATCGCTCCAGTTTTTAAGTTTCTCATCTTTGTTTTTAAGATGGCTGCTCCTTTACCTGGTTTTACATGTTGAAAATCCATAACTTGACAAGGATCACCATCAACAATCAAAGTTAATCCTGTTTTAAAATCACCTGCTAATATAGCCATATTTTCACTCCTAATCTTGCTCATATTAATATATACTTTATTCTATCAATTTTAACATCATTCCTCAAGACACATTATGATATTTGTGCTTGTTTCTCTGTTGTATGTTCCTTAATATATCTGCTCCACTTGATATAACCATATGTTGTATTAGTAAAATAGCCTAGTTTTAGAACTAATAAAACATATTGTCCCGAAATAATATTTATAACGGCTTCAAGAAATGCACAAATATACCATGCAATCCACTGCTCTTGCAACCTAAAGAAAATAAATAAACCATTTGCAATCCCTACTGCTGAGGCACAAGCATCAATATAGATAATGAATGTTTCTAATAATTCATTGTTGTAGAAATCCGTGGCAATATTTAAACCACTAATAAGATATCCAATTACAAACGTCCAAACAATGATTCCGATGATAACTAAAACTTCCTGGTATCCTCTTAGTTTTCTTACTACTGTTAATTCATTTTTTTCATCATCTTTGTGTTTTGACCAATTTATGTAACTAATAATATCAATTGGCAGCCAAAAAAATAATGTTGTTGCCATTGTTGCAAATCGATACATTAATACTACACATATAGCAATTTCAACAATTTCAACTAATACCGAAACAAGAAAATTATATCGTGATTGTTTAGAAATCAATAATTCACAAAGAATATTTAAGAATGTATCCAATAAATAAAGCAGCATAATGATAATTCCATTTACCCCATTAGCACTTTCTTCTGGGAAAACTACGGAAAAAATCGTTGCTAGAACCATGATCGAAATAAACCATGATTTTTCATAGGTTGTAAATTGTTTTGCAAATAACATCATAATTAAAATGGATAACATCAAGATTAAAGAAGCAATCCCAAAGTTAAATAATGAGGCTAATTCATTAGCTCTTACTTGTTTGTAGGCATACTGTACTTCTTGATCGTTTATATTTTGGTGATCAAAATATAATTTTGTCCCATTTTTTGTTTCGTATTCATATGCTGTAATTGTCTTATCATCTAATTTAACATAGTCTTCATATGAATAAGATACAATTAGCTGCTTGTCACCATTTATATAGGTAACATCACAAATCGTGTTATCTTCACTGTAGTCTTCTAAGTCAGTATCTCTTGTCATCTGGATACTTTGTTTAAACTGTATATCTTCAATATTAGCATTAATATCAAACAAGCCATATCCAATTGATATAATTGAAGCAATACATAATCCTATTGAAAATATTACTTCTATCATTCTCAACCTTTTTTTAGGTTCCATGTTTACTTTAAAAAATTTAATCATATCAAACCTTCTTCCCCTATATATTTACATTTTTAATGCTTTTACATTATAATATATTTTTGTAAATATGAAATAACTTTTTTATAAATAGTAAGAACAAAATAATATAGTGTATTAAAAAAGCCAATATTCTTTGTAACCAAAGAACTTAGCTTTTTTATTTACATCTATTTATTCTTGAAAATTTTCTTTTATAAAAAATTCTTTTCTTCTTAAACTATTATCTAATTCACCAATTTCAAATTTACTTCTGACTTTTGAAAAATATCTTCGCAACCATCCTGTCAAGTAAATATCTTCATTTTTTCAATTTTCAAAATAGCTTTTGGAATCATCTATGTTATTCAAATAAAAATCTGACAAATAACGTTTTACAGTACATATTTTTATTTCTTTTGAATATTGTAATTTTCTACCTATAGTAAGTAAAAACCTCCTATAGTCAGTGTTTAATTATTTACAATGTTTACTGGGGCATCATATCATCTAAAGGCTTTTTTACATTCTATTTACTATTCAAACTCCGAAATAAAACGATTATAGTGAACATATTTGTTAACTTTTTGTTGCAAATATTATTATTTTGTCTATCAATTACTTCAAATATAGAAGTTTTATCATATGTTGGTAGCATAATGGTATCATCGAGTATTAGACTTATAAAATATTTTAATACTGCAAATCATTGACTAGCAAAGCAATGGTAATCCAATATTCATTTAGAAATAAGTATATCTTTTTTATCTACAGACTCAAATACGTGTATTACTTCTTTATTCAAATATTGTTATAGGTCTAAATCTTAGATCTCCCCTTCTTTTGTAATGCTGGTAGAATAATCATTAAAATCTACATATATAAAAATCTTAGTTTGATCAAATTGCATTCTTACATAATCTGCTATTTTTTTATCATGACCCCATTTCAAGAATTATTGTTATTATATAGCAATTAATTCGTTATCATTTATAATCTCTTTGAACATAATAAAATATTACAGACAATTATTATGCATACACAGCTAAACATAACCTCTACATAAGTATTTCAAAACCCAATGCTGCATTAGTCGTTTTTGTGTTTAACAATCAAGTTTATCCTATCCAATTCATTGATTGCAAGATATTATAATGATTTTTTATAAAATAAAAATCATCTATTTTTTAGAGTGATTATTGTGTAAGAAAATTAACTCTGTTATGTAATAAATTTTAATTAATTATTCTTCAAATGCAAACAATACTATCAATTATTAGGACACACAAGGTATAAAGTATCTACATCTATATCATCTTTGTTATACAATCTAGGTATATTTGCTTCTGTTGGAGATTTAAGCATCATTACTCCTTTAGCCTGTTCAAATGCTTTTTTACAGAGTGTCCGAACCCTAACGATGAATAAAACTGAGCAGCAAAAGCACTTGCAGCATTGTCACTAATGGAATCTGTCATGCCAATAGCCGCATCTACATGGTTAACTACCTCACACGCCTGTTCATAAGAAAAACAAGCATTAAAAAATATTAGATGTATTTTGTCAGAAGCTGACATTATTGTTTGGGTTATAGCTTCCTTAGTAACAAGCTTTGCAGAACCATCGGTATTTTCTAATACAAGTTCACCATTTTCAGATCCGTATCCACTAAAATGTATAACATCTGGATTAATTTCATTAATTGCTTGGAGAATATCTAAAGGGCGTACAGCCCATCTAGTCTCAAACAATATTGAGTCTCTGTGTTCAGATTTTCTAATCATTTCCTGAATCGAACGCGCTTCTTCATCTAAACGCAACTGAGAAGTCCCTTTCGGATTTGTAGCAAAAAATAGAACTGTTATTTTCTCTGGAACTGCTTTTAACTGCTCGATATCTCTTTGCATATCTGCTTGTTGCCTTTGTTGTGTTGAAATAGCTTGATGTATTTTTTTTAAGGTTCGTTCATTTTGTTGTTGTCGTTTTTTTTCTTCTTGTTCTTGCTTTTTGCGTAATTTTTCTTCTTCATTACGTAACTTCTTTTCTTCAGATGCAATTTCCTTATCTTTCTGAGCTATTTTTTTATCTAATTCAGCTATCTTCTTATCAATCTTGGCAATTTCTTTTTCTGCTTTTTCGATTTCAGATGTTTTTAATCGAATGATTGACTGTGAGGATGAGCGTTTTAAAGAATTTGTTGCAGAAATAATTTTATGTTTCTGTCGAGCCTTTTTATCGCTTTCCTTTGCCTTATCAGAAGATAACTTTGATAACTCAGAGCGTTTTCTGATAATATTATTTCTATATGTATCAATCAGCGACATTTTTAACCTCCAATTTTTTTAATATTATTTAATTTTTATAATTTATTAATAATCCTGTACTTAATAGGTATAACATATATCTCTTTGAATAGTTTCATAAATGTTCAATTCAATATTCTTTATTATTCAAAACTTTTCTATAATATAGCGTATGACCAATAAAGATATAAAATTATGAAAAATCTATTAATTTATAAAACTAATTCTAATAATCTAATTACTCATTTATATCTTTTAAGGATATACCAGAGTCATTTTTCCAATCTACATTTCCATTACTTGTTCGTCCAAGAATTACTGCTGAGGCAGCTGAAGGAGCATTAAATTCATAATCTTTTTCAAAAATATCATTTACAATAATTCCATCATCTACTAATTTATTCCTTAAATTGAAGTATGATCTACCTCTTAGTTCAAATGAAGAAACCATATGATCTGAAACTTTTGATCCTTTTAAAACAGTAAATCCACCAGAACTAACAAATCCTTTAGCATTTGCTCCACTTCCTTTACAATACAAATACACCGTTTTTTCATCAGCATGTGGAATTGGTTCAAGAACTTTGTATCCTAATGTATTAATAATTATCTTTACATTATCTATAAACTCTTCCATAGAAGCAATTTGAGATTCTTTCATTACCGTATTTTTATATGTATTTTTAGTTAATATCTGATAGCGACCACATTCTCTTGCTATCTCAACAAATCTATTTTCTAAATAACGTATCAAAGCTTTATTTAAATCTCTTCCAATAAAAACAATAGCTGAATTCCAATAGTATTTTTCTTTATCAGAATTATAATCTCTTAAATGTTGATTTAGTCTATCCAACACATTTTCGGCTTCTCCTATGTAGACAGAATCTATATCAGAATCTTCCTTGCAAAATAAGAAATATACACCCGCATTTCTAAGATCATCACGATTACATTGTCGAACTTCTGTTCTAGGGATTTTAATTGCTTTACCATTCCAATTTGATAATTCAGCAGTTACTAAACTCTCTGCGGTCCCATTTATTAGAAATAACTCTATTGCCTTTCCATAAACCATAATATTACACTCCTATCAATCATTGGTTATCAGCCCACATCTCACATTGCATCATGACAGTTTGAACTGCATCATCCATTCCATCAGGTGGATATCTATGTATCTTTAATAATCTCTTAATCTTCATCCTCATATTTGCTCTTGCTGATTCTCTCTTCTGCCAATCAATAGTACTGTTTTTACGAAGTGTATCTGCTAGTTCCTTAGTTATTGCAATTAACTTACCCATTTCAAGGTATTCTCTACCGAGTCTTGATAAATCCCTTATAATAATGCAATTAATTCGTCTTTCACGAATATCTTTCATCATTTCTTGAAATTGTGGACGTTCAAAATTTGTACCACTATATTCATAATCTGTATAAACTTGTATTACTTTAATATTTTCTTTTAATGCATATTCCTTACCACAAAGCACTTGCGTTTCAATCGAAGATGATTTTTCTCGCCATTCTTCATGCCTTTCGCTAGATAATCTTGTATAAATGCCAGCTTTATATAAAACCTTTTGGTCTTGCGTTTCTTTTCTTTCAATATATCGTTTGGAAGTTCTTGCCATTAACAAACACCACCAATCGCAACTGACGGTTCATTTATATCTAAATGATTACCAATATATCTATGAATAGAAATTAGCTTCCTATCATCTTTTTTATCAATAGCTTTCTCATTTTCAATAATCGCTTCAAGAAGATTTACAGTTTCAATATTATTGAATACAAAATTGATTGCATTATCTTCACCAACTTCAATACGATCCACAAAAGATACTAATGACAATCTACTCAGATTATTGCTTTCGATATTAGGAACTATATCTGAAACTAAACTACCCTTATCGTTAATCTTTGCTTTTAATTCTTCTACGATATTCTGCTTTGTAATAATTTGTTTATCAATTTCCTTAATCTTAAGTAAATAATTCTTTCTGAACTTCTCAAATTCTTCTGTTGTGATAAGTTCTTCTTCCAAGTCCATATATAGTGATTGTCTAAGTCTTTCATACTTTTTCTTTTCTGCATTTAAAGACTCAAAATCTACTTTTAAAGTCAGTTTTGAAATGTCAACTTTGCTAACCTTTTCAAGCAGTTCATTGTACCTACTTAAGTAATCATTTAGTGCATGAATTGTTGCATTCATCAAATATTCTTCTTTAATGCTATGTCTAGTGCATTGTCCATGATTGTTATATTCAGAGCAGATATAAAAGATATTATAACCATCTTTTGATTTCACTTTTCTACGAATCATAGGACTTCCACAATCCATACAGTAAAGCATACCAGATAAAATGTATGGTTTATCTTTTGATTGTTTTACATCTCTTAAAAGCATTTTATTTGCAAGTAAGAAGATAGATTTTGAAACTATTGGTTCATGTGCGTTTTGTATAACAATCCAATCTTCCTTTGATACATCTATTTCTTTTTTTGATTTGTAATTTAGTTTTGTAGTTTTTCCTTGTTCTAAAACACCAATATAAACCTTATTAGAAATAATACGGTTAATCATCTTGGCATCCCATTTTGCGTTTTTAACTACAAAACCAGTATTAAAGTTATCTCCATTATTTTCTTTATGTCTTGATGGAGTAATTGTTCCAATACTATTTAAATAATCAGCAATCGCTTTTGATGAATAACCATCAATCTTCATATTAAAAATACGCTCAATAATATGAGATACTTTTGTATCTACGACTAGCTGATGTTTGTTTTTATCATCTTTTTTATATCCAAAAGGTGCGAACGAACCAATAAATTCGCCATTCTTCCTTTTAACTTCTTTTGACGATTTTACTTTCATAGAAATATCTCGACAATAACTGTCATTGATGAAATTTCTAATAGGAAGTATTAAATGCGTATCACTCATATCAGCATTTTCACTATCATAGTTATCATTCACCGATATAAAGCGAACTCCTTTTTCAGGGAATATCTTTTGAAGATATTTTCCTGATTCAATATAATCTCTGCCAAAGCGTGATAAATCCTTTACGATGATGATATTAAACTTTCCTTTATTAAGTTCATCAATCATATTCTTAAAGTTAGGACGCTCAAAATTTGAACCACTGAATCCGTCATCTACATATTCGTAGTCTAATTGGATATCATTATCCTTAGCATAAGATTTAATAATTTGTCTTTGATTTGAAATTGAATTACTTTCACTGCTATCCCCATCTTCTCTTGAAAGACGAAGATACATACATGCGATATTTTTCATGACAATCCTCCTAAAATGATATTTGGGCAAATAGTCATTTTGAAAGATTACTTCTACCATCTACATTTTACCGCACTATATTTTTTTGTCAGCCCCCTAAAGTTTAATACAAGCTTTACATAGGTACATTTCAACAATATCTAGTAAATCAATTTGCTCATTCTTGCTAGTAGAGTAGGTTATCTTTTTTGAATAATCATCAGCTATTTGCTTCTTATCTTTATTTTCATTAACTTCCTTTTCTTTTTTCATAGCCTTAACCTCACTAATATTTTTAAAGTTTCATGACATTGGTAGGTGCATTGGCATGCTACATTGGAATCTCACCACCGCCTCTTATTAAGACGAGCCGGCTTAAACTATTGAAGTATCATTATCACCATTTGTATCATCGAAATAAGTTGCCACACCTATCTTTTATGTATTCCTATTTATCGCTCATTTTCTTTTATCCTTGGCACTTGCCAGTATTCATTTAAACCTAATTACTTAAGCAGAAAAGTCTTGGCGTAGGTCATAATCATCCACAAATGGATAAAGTCCTACCATGGTCTATTCAGTTTTCAAAGAACAATAAGCAATAGCTTAGTAGGAGTTTTCATTTGAATCTTTTTGTTTTTCTTCTTAGTTACAAAAGGATTATTTCTACCTACACTTTAAAAGTGAAAATTTGACCATCTTGGTAACCTATTTCGATAAATTTATTTAAATTTTTTCATTTTTAAAAGAGACAGACATCAATATGCCTGCCTCAAGTTCAAATTTTATTCAAAGTCTTTAAGTAATTTTTTTAGTTTTCCTAGTATCCTATTTCTTCTTTTAATTAAAGCCGGATGTGAAATTTTCTCAGTTTCAGCCACAGCACGAAGATTTTCTTCATTGTAATACAGTCTATTAATAATATCTCTTTCTTCATCTGTTAATTTTGATATCGCATCTCTGACTGCTTCAATCATCATTTGTGTCTGAATGACTTTATTCAAATCAAATTTATCATCACTGATATTACTTTCAAAATGTCCATCCTGGTCAAATGACGAAAATAAAAGCAGATGATTTTTCCTATCTATCTGCTTCAAATAATTCTCATGATTTTTTTCTTGCCAATAGACTTTATAAATCTCCTCACTGACCTCGACTTTCTTTCCGTTTACAAACAAGTAGTATTTTTTGTTCATATTTTGTCCTCCTCTTCATTTCAAAAAACTTGTTTGAAAACAAAAAAGGAGGACTACGGCATGACAACATACCGAGTCCTCGCAAACGAACGAAAATAGCTCTATAATTTAACTGGTTAAATTTATAATAAAGTGAATGTACTATGCAATATGAAAAAAATCCAGAACCGAAATTTATGAAATTTCTGTATAAAATTATTCGTAATCAATCCCATTTTCCATGCACATCCTCTTTCGATGAACAATAAAATGTCCATTTTTATTTTATTAAAGTGACAAAAGAAAGTTTTATTATAGGGATTTTATTTTTGGAATCTTTCAAACCAAATCAATGTTTCCTGAACACCTTTCAGATTTAAATTGTAAAAAATAAAATTCTTATATTTTCTTTCCGAAACCATATTTGCTTTTTTCAATATCGATAAATGATACGAAACTTTTGAATTTGGCAAAGAAAATTTAGTAGCAATATCTCCAGCAGATAGCTCTCCATCATTTAACTCGTTTAATATATCTAATCTAATTGGATCAGATAGAGCTTTAAACTTATTATAATAGTCCATTAGTCAACCTTCCTCTAAACCTATTTCAAATATTTTCAAAATAATTATAACATTTGATTAGTTATTCTCACAATAACTATTTCAATTTATTTCAAAATAGTCTATATAGCCATTCTTCCATATGTTATAATTAAAACAAATTAAAACTTACTGATTGGTGGTGTTCGCATGGATAAGTTTTCTGAAAAAAGTTTAATCAGCCTTGGCGATTATTATGTATATGGTCTTATTGATCCTCGTAATAAGCAGATTTTCTATATAGGAAAAGGAACAAAAAATAGAGTATTCGAACATGAGAAAGAAAGTTTAAATAATCCTGATAGCGATAAACTGAAACTTAAAACTATACAAGGCATCAAAAATGAAGGGCTTGAAGTAGAAAAGATTATCATCAATTCAAACCTTACCGAACAAGAAGCATTTGTTGCAGAAGCTTCATTAATCAATATATATAATTATTTCAGTAACACAAAATTAACAAATATTGTTTCAGGGCATCATTCATCAGAAGCACTATCAGTTGATGAATTTGAAAAAATAAATGGAGCTATACCACTACAAGAAAATGATATTAAACACAAAATTCTTGTTATAAAAATAAACCAACTTTACAAAAGAGGAATGAACGAACAATCCGTCTATGAAATTGTGCGTGGAATATGGAGAGCATCAATAGAAAAAGCCAAAACAGTTGATTATGTATTTGGTGTTTATAATTCTTTGATTATTGCAGTTTATAAGCCATCGCAATGGTTTATTTGTAAAGATGCCGTAGACAAATTACCTAGACATGATATTGTACTAAATTCAAATTTAGAAAATAGAATTTTCTTTGAAGATAAAAGTTTTGAAAAAGGATTACCATTAGATGAAAATCAATTATTCTATTTAAATAAATCTATAACTGAACTTAAAATAAATCAAAGTGCTCAAAATCCAATTTCATACTTATACCCAAAAGATGCACAGGAAGGTAATCGCTTATGATAATACTTGATTGGAATATTTCCTATATGAATAATATTAACAATAAGATTAAATATCTTAAAAGTAAAATTAAAAATGAATCATTTATTATCATTTTACAGGAAGTTAAACAAAATGATTTTGATGAATTGCAAAATAACTTTTCAGATATAGCAAATATAGAATACTCACTAATTTATCGAAAACCTGGTAAATATGATACTAGTTCAAGAAAACTTGGTATCGTCATTCTTATCAGTAAAGATATTAAAATTGTACATACTCAAGTATTAGAACGAAGTCTCTTACCTGACAGGACTTTATTGGTTGATGTAATTTTAAATGACAAACCGACAAGGATATTAGGCTTGCATTCTATTACTGGTTGTCAGCATGGAAAAGCAAAAGAAATACAGTATTATTCATTTGCAGAAGCGGTTGATGAATATAAACCTGATATTATCGGTATTGATGCTAATGAACCTGAATATGACCATTATGAATTGGATAAGATGAAGTTCTTTAACAACTATAACAAAGGAAACGGTTGTAAAACTTTCTTTGAAACTATTCATAAAAATAATCTTGTAGATTCATACTTAAACACATACGACAAAAGTAAGTTTATTGATGGCGAATATTTAGCATGCTCTCATATCATTAGAAGAAGCAAGAAAAAAGTAAGATATGATTTTTTATTTATTAATGAAGATTTATTTAGAGATTATAAATGTGTTTATGATTACGAAGAGGCTATTCAATCAGGTAGTGATCACGCTGCAATTATTCTAAACGAAGAATAGTACCCTATAAGTAAAGTTGAAAAGGAGATTTAAATTTGTGGAATTCAAAAATAAATTAAATGCTGGCAATATAAGAAAGATAAATTCTATACAACTAATGGATGAATTTGAGAGTATCTCTGATAACAGTATTCATACTTATGATACATTAGTATTTGGAAGAATTATGAATTTACTAGATGAAGAAGTGGATGGAAATCCTCTGTATGATATAACTTTATATGTTAAACGATATAATCATAATGAAAGAATAATCTTTAGTGATATAACTTTTACTAAATTAAAAACCGACTTATATCACTGTCCATTAGATACATTAGATGATTATGATGAAACTTTAGAAGAAGTGCTTCAAAAAACCATAATCGACACTTTCAAAAAAAACAGAAACTTATTTAAAAAATCTAAATCTAATACCATCATTTTTGACACACCTATAAGCTTTAATGCACAAAACAGTTCTAACCGCACAGGTTATGGAAATGAATATTATGGAAATATATTAATTCATGAAGGTACTAAGTATGGTGAAACTACGCTTTATACTTTTGTTGGTATGTATGTTTCATTAAGAGACTAAACAATACGAGTGTTTAGATAGGAAAACCATTTGCATTACCATTAAAAACCCAACTTGCGATTATCCAATGTATATTGATTTAGAAGACGGCAGAGAATTTACCATAACATATTATAAATGGCATGGACATTATCTAAATGAATAAATGTGACTATATAACACTGCTATTGAAATTAAATTCTTATTCATAGACAAACATAATCTAAGGTCAATTAGTACGCTGACAATAATGCAATCTATTGATATAATTACTATACAAAATCAAATCTTGCTTAACGCTTGTATTACAACTCATACTTTTGTAGCAAGCACAGTAAGTGTGTACCCACTTACGAAAAATTGATGGAGCAGCCCTTTATGGAACTGCTTCTTTTTTTATCAATTTTACTTGTTAGGGCGAACCCTAAGACCCTTTAATTCATTCAAGAAAGGAACTGATTATTATGGCAAATAGAACAAGAAACATTCAATTAAAAATAAACTTAACCGAAGAAGAAAAGAAACTCTTTGAAAAGAAAATGAAGTTAGCTCATTGTAAAACTATGAACCATTTTCTAAGTAAGGTTGTATCTGAAACAGATATTTATGTTATAGATTTACAACCATTTAGAGAGATACAAGGACTACTTGGTAGATATACAAATAATGTTAATCAAATTGCAAAGAGAGTAAATTCTACTGGTGTTATCTATAACGATGACATCCAAGATATTAAAAATCAATTGGATCACCTATCAAAAGAGGTTTGGCAAATACATTCACTATTACTTGATAGAACTAATAAAGGAGATGAAGTTTAATTGGCTATCACTAAAATACACCCTATTAAATCAACGCTTAATCTTGCGATTGATTATATTGTTAATAAAGAAAAAACTGACGGAGAAATACTTGTCAGCTCATTTAACTGTTGTCCTACTACTGCTCATACTTCTTTTATAAAAACAAGAGAAGATAACAATGTTAAAGGTTCTGTTCTCGCAAGACACTTGATCCAATCATTTTTTCCAAGTGAAACTACACCTGAACAAGCACATCAAATTGGAATAGATTTATGTAAGAAAATATTAAAAGATGAATATGAGTATGTGCTTACTACTCATATTGATAGAGGACATATTCATAATCATATTATCTTTAATAATGTTAATTCTATTACTGGTAAATGTTATCAATCCAATAAAAGAAGTTATCATCAAATCCGCTATCAAAGCGATGTTTTATGCAAAGAAAATAGCTTATCTGTTATTGATGAATACTATGAAGCATACAAGAAAAAGTATAAAACTAACGGTAAATCTTGGTATGAAAATGAACAATTTAAGAAAGGTACTTCTTGGAAAAGTAGACTTCAATTTGATATTGATAGAACCATTAAAAAGTCAAAAGACTTTGATGATTTCCTTAAGAAGATGACTGAACTTGGTTATGAAATTAAGCAAGGAAAACATATTGCATTCAAGCATAAAGATAAAGAAAGATTTACAAGAACCAAAGTAATTGGCGAAGATTATACTGAAGATAGATTAAAAGAACGCATTACAGAAAACTTAAATAGACCTACTCCTGCTGTTAAAAAGCGTATCGGTAATATTATTGATATTGCAAATAACGAGAAAGCTAAATCAAGTAAAGGATATGAATATTGGGCAACTAAACACAATCTTCAAGTTGCTGCTGATATGGTTGTTTTAATGCGAGAAAAAGGATTTAAATCCTTATCCCAACTTGATGATTTTATAAAAATAAATGCCGATAAAAGACAATCATTACAAGAAGATATTAGAGTCATTGAAAGTGAAATTGATAATCTATCTGCTACTATGGAACAAGTTCATACAGTTAAAAAATATCGTCAAATTTATCAGGAATACAAAAAAGATACCACTGATAAATCCTTTTATGATGAATATAAATCTCAGATTATTCTGTATCAAAACGCACTTACTGAACTTAAAAAATCATATTCTAAACTTCCAAACTCTAAGGATATTTTATCCAAACTTAATTTATTGCAAGAAAAAAAGAATACCCTTATGCAAGAGCATTCCTTAACTAAAAATAATATGAATGAGCTTTATCAAATTAGAAAGAACTTTGAAAAATATATGGGTAAAGAAATGGAAAGATAATAAAGATATCAAAAATATATTTATGAATTATTAGTATTATGTCCTCCGCCTTGCCACTTACCTGTTGCTAACCAAATTTCATAATGATATAACCATTCTTGCGTCCAAGGAATAACAGTGTCAACTAATCGAAAGGAATAATCAAACTCATATGGCATATTTAAACATAACTGAACTTCTTGTTTTTTTATATTTTTATGATACTTATGAGGAAAATCATCTCGTTCAATACCATCGATATGATCTCCGTACAAATATACTTTAGGATTCCATTCTTTTTTGCATACAATTCTAATGTTATAAATACGAGATATAGGTGTAGGTTTGATTTTTCCATACCATACTAATTTATGATTTTTAAGTATAACTTTGGATTCTGGGTATTTATTTTTTAATAAAAAACATTGAACCGCTAAAGTTAAATGATTATTACTAAATTTTCTATTCACCAAAAAAAGTATGTCCTTTCACTTGTGTTGCTCCTTGCATAGACTTTGTCATCAATCCGCCAGTTAATCCAACAGAATACAGTTTTCCATTTTTTCGAGCTTCATACATATCATCTGCGCATTTATTAAAAGCCCTGTTAACCGGAGCATCTCCTAAAGATTTTTTAAATTCATCTGCCAATGTATCTAATCCAATAGCATTTAGCGGATCACTTATAAAATCCTTTTTAGCTTTATTTATCCACTTATAAAATGCTGTTTTTCTTTCTGGAAAAACTTGCCATTTATCTGCAAAGTTTTCCTCTTCCATTACTGGATTTTGAACACAATACACACCATTTCTTATTTCTATGAATTGTTCCATACCATTTAAGATTGAACAGATTGCTTCATAAACGGTTTCCTCACCACTATACGCTTTTGCAGCAAGTGTAGTAATAATTATAGAAATAGGTGCGTTTTCATTATTATTTTGGAAGTAAATATCTCTATGTCTTTTTAAAAGTTGAATCGCCATTTGCAACGGTGTTTTAACTCTATATGTAGGTACATCTTCAATTTCCAATTTATTCTCTTTTGCAAAAGTTCTTTTTTCTTTTGCAAGTATCTTATCCATACGAGTTTCAAACCATTTTCTATAACCATACGGATTGCTATATCTATCATCATAATTAGAAGCGTTGATTTTATGAGTCAATCTAATATCAGTTAGATATGGTTCAAGATAATATGTTTTAGGAACGCACGGTAATATATCCATATGAAACTCATTATATTGCATTTTCCAACAGCGTTTTCCTTCACCTTCCTCTAATATCTTGTTTCGGTAAACTTCGTTTTCTTTTAATCTGTCACCAACAATCCTTTTAATTTCTTTAGCTTCAAGCTCTTGTCCATTTTCTAATAAACATACTAGATCAATATCATAATCATCTTTGTCTGTAATAGGTTTATTAGTTGTTCCTAAATTCATTGAACCCTGTGGAGTTATACGCACATCGTAATCAATTCCTTTGCCGAGCCATTCACCAACGGCTTCATAACTCTTTACAGCTTTATTTATCATAGTAGTAGTTATGCTTATCTCTTTAACAATTTCTGTCAAAATGCGATTTATTTGTTGTTGTTTATCATTCATCAACTTTCCCTCCAATCGTTATAGTTTTAAAAAATCCATCACATTCATCAAAAATATGAATTTTCGGAAATACTTTAGGCATATATCTTCTACCAATCTCATATGCAGCCGAAACAGGAATTGCTGGAAATAACGATACATCTTCATAACTATCTTTATTTTTTAAGAGGTCACATACATTTTGATATGATTTCCAAAACTCCCTTAAATCTTCTAAACTTTTAATACAATCAACGCCTATTTTTTCTGCTTTAATAATGTACACAATATCTACATCAATTAAATTTGTTATTCGTGAAATGTCTACTTCAGCAGTCAATGACATAATAATTGCAGCTTTATTTCCTTTATTCAGTGAAACTTTATTTATAATGAAAGTATTAGATTGCCTTTTTGATTGCCACATCCAACTATCTGGTTCTCTTGTTTTTTGAAATATATCTATTTTTCGTTTATCTCCCAATAGATATCCTAGTTTAATAATTAAAGGAATTGGAGCTATTGAAAATATGGATAATCTCAAATTATGAGAATATTTATACAAAGTTTCTATTTGACGAGAAACTTGATATTCCAATTCATCTTCTGCCTTATCCCAGTATCTTTTACTTTTATACGCTTCATTATTATTTATTGTAATAAGGACACCATGATTTGATGCTGGATTATTTCCTTTAGAGCGAACCGCCTCTACTGCTTGCTTATAGTCAACTTTCACATCATTCTGATTCTTTATCTTGCTCTCAAAAATAATAATTTCAGATTGTGGATAATCCACTTCATCTAACAAGTATTCTATTTTTTGCTCTTGTTGTCGCTTCATGTTTAGCAATTTTTCTGATGTGTATTCCATTGGATTATCATCAATAAGTTTGTGGTGTTCTAGACACATTAGCATTAAGTTTTCTATATCATCTGACAATGCATAAGAACTTTTATTACCACGTGGTCCCTCTGGAGATGATGCCACAATATGTGCAATATTAGAATTATTAACCTCTTTTAAAGTAATCTCATCTATAAACAATTTCTTATTGCACCCTTCAAATTGACATCTTCCTCCTGCTCTTGCACATAATTTTAATTTCGTCAATGTTGTAGGATTTTTTCCTCTGTTGTTTTTAACTTCTTTACTTGTTGACACTCAATCACTCCTTCCCAAACTATTAGTCAAAATATTTATTTCTTAAAATGAATATACCATAATAATCATTATTTTTCAATATAACAGTCATTCACTCATAAATATTGCGAGTATATTCACTTTATTTTGTTTACTTTTTTGTGATTTTGATATATTATATTATCGGAGGGATAGTGAAATGTTTGAGTATGTTAAATTAAAAAACTTTAAATCATTAAGCGATGTTGAATTAAATTTATTAGATAGATATAATGAACCGAAAAAATTAGTTTTAATTTATGGCGAAAATGGTATAGGCAAATCTAATATTGCTTCATCATTTTTTATGCTATCCGAAACATTGAGAACTATGAATGTTCGAGATTTAATGGAAGCTTTTTTATCTGAAGATGTAGATAATATTAAAAACAAAGAAGAATTTGCCAAATTTTTAAAGACAAGATATAAAGATATAGAAACAATAATAAAAGAAAACAAAACTGTAGGTTCAGAGGAGCCTATGATGGTTGAATTCGGTTTTAGAATCAACGGAAAAAGTGGTCGATACATTATTGAAACAGATAACAACCAGATTATTCATGAAAAATTAGAGTTTATATTAACTAAAAGAAAAGGAACGTATATAGATATTACTCCTACTAAAACTTCAATTAATGAGAAAATTTTTTTGGACAAACTAACATATCAATCAATTTACCAGTCTGTAAACAAGTTTTGGGGTAAACATTCATTTTTATCAATTTTACTGCATGAAATCCAAGACAAATCCGATCAGTTTATTAAAGAACAATTATCTGGGTACTTTAAAGATATACTTTCGTTTATAAATTGTATATCATGTAAAATTAAATTTGGTAGTAGACAAGAACGTGCAGTTATAGGTTTGCCACACGATATTTTAGGGGATTATGAAAGCGGAACAATATCAATAACTGATGAAGATATTCTAAACAAAACAGAAAACATGTTGACAGCTTTCTTCAAATTAACTAATAGAGATATAAAAAAAGCATATTACAAAAAAATAGTCGAAAACAATAAAATCAATTACGATTTAATGCTTTCAAAAAACATTTCTGGTCAAATTCGAGATATTGATTTTTCTCTTGAATCTACTGGTACCCAATCAATTATTCAACAGTTACCCTTTATGCTAGTTGCTACAACCGGTTCAGTAGCTATTATTGATGAATTTGATACAGGTATCCACGATTTGCTCGTGAAAAGTTTAATAACATCCTTGTATAATGAGATTAGTGGGCAATTAATTCTAACAACACATAACACTTTGTTAATGGAATCAGAAATACCTAAAGATAGTATTTATGTCATTAATGAGCTATCTTCAAATAATAAAGAAATACAGTGTATATTGCATTATAACAATAAAATTGGAGAGAAAAATAATATCAGAAATCAATATTTACTAGGTAAATATTCTGGAATTCCAGAGGAAACAACTATAAAATTTGTTGAACTACTAGATTTACTTAAATAAATACTAAAACAATAACTAACATCAGTCGAAATATCGGCTGATGTTTTTATTTCTATTTACCTGTATCATACACTTATAGTCTGTAGACTTATAATCTGCAATAAATATAATAGTGTTTGTGCATAAACATGGAGGTGTGTTAATGGATATTATAAAAGTTTTCGGAACTAATGTTAAAAAATTAAGACATGAAAAGGGTATTTCTCAAGAAAAATTTGCTGAGTTATGTGATTTACATCGTACATATATCAGCGATATTGAATGCTTCCAACGAAATGTATCATTGGAAAGCGTACAAAAAATTGCTAATGCACTTAATGTTGAAGCATACAAATTATTGAAAGAGGAGGATAAATAATGGAATATTCATATTTTATTGGTAAGTTAAATGAAAGAATAAAATCAGATGACAGTTTTAATTTCGAACTACTTAAAACAGTTATAAAAAATCCTAACCGTTATACAGGTATTTTTAGACTAAGCAATGCAAAAACTAAACTCATTCAAAATGTAACTCAAAGTCGAGAAATCAAGTTTGGTGATTTTATGGAGGATATTGTCACTGATTACATTTCTATGATGGGATATAAAAATCTAAGTAAAAACATAGGTAACGATGAAGATGGAAATGCACTTAGTGCCGATCAAGTATTTACAAAAGGCAATACAGTATTTTTGATTGAACAAAAAATTAGAGATGATCATGATAGTACTAAAAAAAGAGGTCAATTTCAAAATTTTAAAAAGAAATATACTCTACTAAAAAATGAATACCCTTCTTATAACATCGATGCTACGATGTGGTTTATCGATAAAAGCTTAGTAAAAAATAGAAATTATTATCAAAGTGAGGCTGAAGCAAACAGTTCTAACGGAATCAACTTACATGTACTATATGGTGAAGATTTATTTATAGAAATATTTGATCGCATTGATATCTGGAACGAAATTTGTACATATTTGAAGAAAAATAAGCAAGAAAGAAGCGATGAAATATTAACTATTCCAGATTTTGACACAAGTCCTGAAATGTTAACAGCATTAAAAAAACTTAAAAGTAATGAACCCAATTTATATAAAAAATTGGTTTCTAACAAGCCGGACTATATTCAACTTCGTGAGGAATTGTTTCCAACAGGTCATAATTTAAATTTGCTTAAATAATATCGTTAAAACATCTAAAAAAGTCTATATTGTCATACCACAATATAGACTTTTTCGTATTATTTCTATTTTAAACTATCACGATATTGCTCTCTAATATCAAATATCGAAACTAATATTTCATTTCTCATTACATACCAATAATCAAATCCATTCAATCTACTGGCTTTAACATTTCTTGCTTTTGCTGCACATGAATGCATATCTATTTCTTCACCATCGAATAACAGCTTGCCATTTTCTAAAAGTTTTGCTACAGGTTTACCATCTTTGAAAGAAAACCATTCACCTTCTACTAAATATTTATTTTCAATCATTTCAGAAACTGTTACTTTTTTTGGTTTTTCATCAAATTTAGCATTTACTAAATCACTATCTACAAAGGTAACGTTATTTAAGCGTTCTTCACCATACTTACAATATTGCGTATCTTTTTCAATCATAATATAATTTCGCCCTAATTTTTTTGCTGCGGCTCCGGTCGTCATGGTGCCACCAAATGGATCAAGAATTAAATCTCCTTTTTTTGATGAAATTGTAATAATTCTTTCTAACATTTCTTGAGGCTTTTGAGTGCTGTGTAGTTTTGCACCTGTATCATCCTTAAGTCTTTCATTTCCAGAACATACAGAAAATTTCCATACAGAACCCATTTGTTTCCTAACGCCTTTGTTATACTCTTTTTCATCTACCGTATCTAGGTTTAGTTCTTTGGCAGTTTTATAGTTAAAAGTATATTTTGATTTTTTACTTTTTGTTGCCCAGATTAGGGTTTCATGACTATTGTTTAATCTCGTCCCCATGAAATTTGGAGTAGGATTTTTTTTCTGCCATATAACATCGTTTATTAACCAATATCCTATCTGTTGCATTATAGCTCCAATTGTATAAATACATTGCATTCCACCAATTACCCAAATTGAACCATTTGGTTTTAAAATTCTATAGCATGCTTGTAGCCACTCTCTTGTAAAGTTTTCATAATCTTCCAAAGTATCAAATTGATCCCACTCATCGTCACAACCATCAAAATCTGTTCCTTCAACTCTTTTTAAGACGCCTTCAACTCTCATCCAATACGGTGGATCAGCAAATATTAAATCAACACATTCAGCATCCATTTTATTCATTTCTTCTATAGAATTACCATTAATAATAATATTTTTCCTCATTAATTACTCTTCTCCTTGATTTTCTACGTGTTTAACTATATTTTCAATATCACACTCAAAATAGCCACATAATCTATCGATAATATCCATAGATACATTTTCTCCTCTAGTCATTTTATCCAAAGTTGATTTAGAAATATTAGTTTGCTCTGTTAACTGTTTTTTTGTCATATCTCTGTCTATCAACAATTTCCATAATGGCTTATATGAAAAAGACATAGTCACCCTCCTATACTTAAGTTAATGACATAATAATATATATATAGTGAGAAGTCAATACTTATATAGTGTAAATAAAATATATTTTATATAATTAAGTTACAAACAAAAAAATCGGTGCAGTCCTAAGACCACACCGACACTTCTTATCTTTCAGCTTCTTTTACGGTTTCTTTTTTCTCGGATAACTTTGCTTGTTCTTCAGACTTATACTTCCGGATTGCACCAAGTACTGATTCTTTCTTTTCTTCATTTTCTTTCATCTGTTCTTTAGTTTTTAATAACTTAGATGACAGCACTCTAACATTGCTATATTCTTTACCATTATCTCCAGCAGATATTCTAATTTGACCAAAGATTTTAACAAAGTCTCCTTGATTAAAGTCTTTTGGAATATTTCCTTTTTCTCCATAAACAGAACAGTTTGTGTAAAACTTATTTCCATTTTCATCATTGGATACAATAGAGAAGTTTACTACTTTAAACATTTCTCCATTCTTATTTTCTCTTTCAACTACATCAACATTTCCAACGATATTACCTACAACATTTACTAAATTGTTATCTTCTTGTTCAATACTTTCAATTTCCTTTATTTGACCATTTTCTCTAAGTTCATCAATCATATAGTCAAATTCATCATTAAGTAAGCTTATACTGTCATTATTCATAAAGTCTTGATATATCTTATCAAGTGCTTCTTTATCATTTATTCCTTTTTCAAAGCTAATCAAAGCTTTTGCAAAATCTCTATGGCTTTCATTTGCCATTTTTTCTAACATTTTTCTCATTTCTGTATAATTCATTGTTTGCCTCCGTATTTTTCAAAAATGAAAGGGACTTGTTGTAAGTCCCTTATCTTCCATGTTCTTTTGATTTATTTTCTTTTACATCGCTATCTCTTGTTTCTGACTGATATGATTTAATCTGTTCTAAGATAGATGTTTTTTCTTCTTCGGAATTAAGATTATCATCTACATCATATGTACTTTCAAGATAATCACTATCCTTAAAATCATTATCATATCTATCAGCAATATTGTCGTTATCCAGGTCATTTGCTAGTTGATCATAGATATTACCATCTTTATCTAATTCAAGACCTAAACTCTTTTTTTAGTCATCTTCATTAATAGAAACAAAATCAGTAAACTCGCACATTTCTAATTCTAATTTCATATTTTCTAATGCTTTTTCCTTACTACCATACTGTTCTATATAATCAGTTTTACTTATTGGCTTATTATCAATATATTGAGTAGCAGTATAATTCTCTAAACTAATCTCATATTGAATTTCATGCTCATTATCAGGTGTTGTGGTATAAGCAATACCAATATGTGCTAAGTCAGGATATAAAGCATTAAAACTATCATAGGTGTATTCATCATCTTGATATTCTCTTTCACAGAAATCAATAATTGCTCGTTTTACATCTTCGATTAGTGGAGTTAAGTTTTCTTTTTCTTCTACTTCTCCCATATCAAGTAGTTTATTTAATTCTGCAAGTCTTAATACCTTAGACTTTAATTCATCTGTCTTTTCAAAAGGCTTTTTTAATTCCTCTTTAGCATTTTCAAATTGCTCTTTGGTATCTACAAACTTTTGTTCTAGTTTATCGAGTTTATCAGACATTCTTTCAATGGCATTATCAAGTCTTGTAATATTACCCTCAGCACTATCTCCAAGCTCTCCATAATGTTTTGTAGCATCATTTAAACTAAAGTTATGCTCATTAGTCATAAAGTTATAACCAATCTCTAAACCAAAGCCACGATACGCTCCTACAACCTTATTTTCGTTGATTTTAACGGTCTTTATTGCTTCTAATAGCTTTCCCCTGCAATCTTTTTATCAGTGATTACATCGCCATTTAGCGTGATAGATGTGAACTTATTTTCACCTATTCCAAGTGGTTCTGCATTATCTATATCACTTTTCACTGCTTCAATTTGCTTTTCTAATCTTGCTATTTCTTCAGGATAAGTTTTAGATATTTTATCTTCCAAACGATAACGATTAGACTTATAGTTTGCTTCAAGCATTTTAAGTTTAGTAACTTCATTATCTAAGTCCATCTTTTTTTTAATTTTAGGATTGCCTGTTGCTAAGGCTTTAATCTCAGCATAATTAAGTGAACTTTCATCAACATCTTCTGCAACTCTGACTGGTGTTTTACTTGTCATAATTTGAGAGATAAACTTTTGCTTATTTTCTATGGTTTGCCACAAATATGCATCAAAAGTGTTCTCGGTAATATAACGATAGATATTAACTTCTTTATTCTCATTACCTTGTCTTACAATTCTACCTGCTCTTTGTTCTAAATCTGCAGGACGCCAAGGTACATCCAAGTCATGCATTGCAATGAGTTTGTTTTGCACATTTGTACCTGCACCCATCTTTTGAGTAGAACCCATCAAGATACGAATCTCACCTTTTCTAACTTTAGCAAATAATTCATCTTTTTGTTTATCACTATTAGCTTCATGGATAAAGGCTATTTCTTCTTTAGGAATACCTAAATTAACTAACTTATCTCTTATATCATCATAGATATTAAAGCTGCCATCACCCTTTGGTGTAGACATATCAGAGAATAGTAACTGAGTTGACTTATTATCCTTTGTTTTATCCCATATAGCGAAAACATTTTTAACACATACATTTACTTTAGAGTTTTCATCATCAGGAAGTAAAGGATTGATAAGTCTTTGATCTAAAGCTAATTTCTTGCCATCATTAGTGATTTTAAGCATATTATCTTCTTCAGGCTCTACCTCTTTATTTCGCACCTTATCTGCTCTTTCAGATAATCCCTTTAATATTTCCTTTTGTTCATCACTAGGCATTGTTTTTATAACTTCATAATGTGCTTCAGGTACAGGAAGTTTTAACATATCTGCAGTTTGTATATCAGCTACTTCCTTAAACATACTCATCAGTTCAGGTAAGTTATAAAACTTAGAGAATCTTGTTTTAACTCTATAACCCGTTCCTTCAGGATTAACTTTGTCAAGATGATTTCTTGTTCTTTTCTAAAATGAACGAATTTGTCATAAAGAAATCACCTAAAGCCTCGTATCTGCAAATATCTTTAAACACCGTATTTAAGGGCTTTTTTGCACTTTCTGATTGTTTCACATTAACAATAAATGTTGTGTTACCTATGCGTGTTAAATAAGAAAAATCGCTTTCTTTCATATAGTTCGTTCCTCCTTTCATAGATTTTGATGATTGGGTATTCACTTTAGAAAACCTAATAATTGCTATTTTTATCAACAATTCAAGAAGTCATTAAGTTGTGAGTATAATCGAAGTAGGTACAAAAGGAATTCCATTTTGTATCTTAGGCATAAGAAAAGAAGGAACTCCATTTTGGGATTTCCTTCTCGACAACAGGAAGAACAACCACATGAAGATTGGTTAAAAAACAAATAAACATATTTCATTAAGTAGGATTGAATTTCCTACTTTTTTCATGTTTCTACTATTCCTAGAATAAAAAACAATATAAAAAAGAATAGTAGATACCCCTTGTCAGTAGTATCAAAATAGTATCAACTCCTTTCTGACAAAAGAAAAAAGCCCGTAAAATACGAGCTTTCTGCAATTTCATCTACTATTCAAACTCAATCGTTCCTGGTGGTTTTGAAGTAATATCATACATTACTCTATTTACCCCACGAACTTCATTAATAATTCTAGACATAACCTTATTTAATACTTCATAAGGAATTTGAGCAGCTTCTGCTGTCATGAAATCAATTGTGTTAACAGCTCTAAGCGCGATAGCATGATCATAAGTTCTTTCATCACCCATAACTCCCACTGAACGCATATTTGTAAGAGCAGCGAAGTATTGACCGATTGAGCGATCTAATCCTGCTTTTGCAATCTCTTCTCTGTAAATTGCATCAGCATCTTGAACGATTCTAACTTTTTCTGCTGTTACTTCACCAATGATCCGAATACCAAGTCCAGGCCCTGGGAACGGTTGTCTAAATACTAAGTATTCAGGGATTCCTAATTCAAGACCCACTTTACGTACTTCATCTTTGAAAAGATCACGTAATGGTTCAATGATTTCTTTGAAATCCACTGCATCAGGTAAGCCCCCAACATTATGATGAGATTTGATTACTGCTGATTCACCACCTAATCCACTTTCAACAACATCAGGATAAATAGTTCCCTGAACTAAGAAATCAACAGTCCCAATCTTTTTAGCTTCTTCTTCAAAAACACGAATAAATTCTTCACCGATAATTTTACGTTTGGCCTCAGGTTCTTCAACACCCTTTAACTTTTCATAATATCTTTCTTGAGCATTAACTCGAATAAAGTTTAAGTCATATTGACCATCAGGTCCAAATACCGCTTCTACTTCATCACCTTCATTTTTACGAAGTAATCCATGATCAACAAAAACACAAGTTAATTGGTTTCCTATTGCTTTAGATAATAATACCGCTGCCACTGATGAATCAACTCCACCAGACAAAGCACATAATACTTTACCATTACCAACTTTTTCTCTAATAGCTTTAATTTGTTCTTCAACAAACGAATCCATACGCCAATCACCACTACAATTACATACATCTAAAACAAAGTTAGATAACATTTTTGTTCCGTATTCAGTATGTAAAACTTCGGGATGGAATTGGATTGCATATAACCTCTTATCTTCATCTTCACATGAAGCAACTGGACAGTCTTTAGTGTAAGATGTAATTTCAAAGCCTGGAGCAATTTTTGAGATATAATCAAAATGACTCATCCAGCAAATCGACTCTACCGCCACATCTTTCATTAATTTAGATTCTTGTTTACTAACAATTAAATGAGATTTACCATATTCTCTAACATCAGCTTTTTCTACTTTACCACCTAACACATGCTGCATTAACTGAGCCCCGTAGCATAAACCTAATACCGGTATCCCTAATTCAAATAATTCTTTTTGATAAGTAGGTGAATCTTCTAAATAACAACTATTAGGGCCACCCGTTAATATAATCCCTTTCGGATTCATCTCTTTAATCTTTTCAATATCTACTTTATAAGAATAAATCTCACAGTAAACATTACACTCACGTACTCGACGTGCTACTAATTGGTTATACTGACCACCAAAATCAATTACAATTACTAATTCATTTTTCACTAGCTATCCTCCTATTTAAAAATTTCTCTTAACACAATTGTTTGCTCTCTATCAGGACCAACAGAGAAAATTACAATTGGACAATTAATCAATTCTTCAATTCTTCTTAAATACTTTTGACAATTTTCAGGTAATTCCTCAAAAGAAGTAACCTTAGTAATATCTTCATCCCATCCTGGCATTTCTTCATAAACAGGTTTAACCCTATTCAACTGTTTAATCGTTGAAGGTAATGCTTTGATGATTTTACCATCTAATTCATAAGCTGTACAGATTTTTAATGTCTTTAACCCTGATAATACATCTAATAACATTAAACTAATTCCCGTCAATGAAGACATTCTTCTTGATTGATTAACAACAACAGCATCAAACCATCCAATTCTTCTTGCTCTTTTTGTTACTGTACCATATTCATGGCCACGTTCACGGATTTGATCAGCCAATTCACCTTCAATTTCTGTTGGGAAAGCCCCACTACCTACTCTTGTTGTATAAGCCTTAACAATTCCCACTGCTTCATTAATATATAATGGGCCAATTCCAGAGCCTTCAGCTACTCCATTAGCACCGGGATGTGAACTAGTAACAAATGGGTATGTACCATAGTCAATATCTAACATTGTCCCTTGAGCCCCTTCAAATAATACATTTTTACCAGTTTGAAAACATTCATCTAAAACAACACCAGTATCACAAACCATTGGTGCAATGATTTTAGCATATTCTTTATATTCTTCAAAGATTTCCTCGGCACTACATGTAAGTTCAGGATATTGCGCTTTTTTAGAAGCCAAAGCTTCTTCTAATCTTTCTTTAAATAATTCCTCATCAATGAATTCACCCATACGGATTCCCACCCGTTCATATTTGTCGACATATGTAGGTCCAATTCCTTTTTTAGTCGTTCCGATATTATTAGCTCCACGCCTAGTTTCTTGAATTTCATCGATTTCTAAATGATAAGGTAAGATAACATGAGCCCGATCACTAATCATGATCTTATCAGTGCTAATATTAGCATCATTTAAATATTTCATTTCTTCAAGTAAAGCTTTAGGATTAATTACCATTCCGTTACCTAAAATAACATCATTACCACTAAAAATTCCTGAAGGAATCAAACGTAAAGCAAACTTTTGACCATTAAATTCAATTGTATGCCCGGCATTATTACCACCTTGATATCTAGCAACGATATCTGCTTTTTGAGCCAGGTAATCAGTAATTTTACCTTTACCCTCATCGCCCCATTGACTTCCTACTACAACAACTCCAGCCATTAAATTCACACCTTTCTTATTTACTATTACATTATATACAATAAACTAACAAAATGCATCAATAAATATACATTAATATAATAGTTTGACTAGTTTACAGAATAATTATATTATAGTCTTAGCTATTAGTAAAATTAATATATTATAATTATGATATAAGGAGAACTTATATGTATATCAAACTAGAACAATACAAAATATTCAATGAAGCTGCTACGACCCTATCTTTTTCAATCGCAGCTAGAAATCTTTTTATTTCTCAATCTGCAGTTTCCCAAACAATCAGCAGTATTGAAAAAGAACTACAGACTCAATTATTTATTCGCAATTCTAAAGGTGTTAGTTTAACTAAAGAGGGTAAATTATTACATCAGCAAATTGACAAAGCTTTAGCATTGATTACCGGAGTAGAAAACCAGTTATCAAATTATCATGAATTAAAAGATGGTCAATTAATTATTGGAGCCGGTGATACTTTTAGTGAGTATTTTTTAACTAATTATATCGTTAAATTCAAACAACTATATCCTGGGGTTAAAATCAAAGTAATCAACCGAACCAGTCTAGAAACCCGTGAATTGTTGAAATCTGATCAAATAGATCTCGGTTTTTTAAATCTTCCCATCAAAGATGATTCTTTAGTAATTAAAGAATGCTTCCAAGTTCATGATATTTTTGTTTCTAAAAAGCCTGATAATCATATTTACACCTTCAATCAATTAGCTGATCAGCCCCTAATTCTTTTAGAAAAGTCATCAAATACCCGTAATCGTATCGATAATTACTTTGCTAATAAGGGACTATTATTAAAGCCAACAATTGAACTTGGAGCTCATAATTTATTGTTGGACTTTGCCAGAGCAGGACTAGGAATTTCTTGTGTCATTAAAGAATTCTCCCAAGAATTACTTGATCAAGGGATTCTTCATGAAATAAAAACATCACAACCATTGCCTAAACGCAGTATCGGTTATGCTTATCCAAAACGACGAACTCAATCTGTTGCTACAAACAAATTTATTGAACTAATTGCTAATGATCCAACTTTACATATCTAAAAACGTCACTGATTAATTTAGTGACGTTTTTTATTTATCCTTTTAACCCTCTTGACTGACGTTCCATATCCTCAACAACGATATCATAGATTTCACCAAGTGATGCACAATATTCCAACACTTGCCACGGTTCGTTAGTATGGAAATGAATCTTGATCAACTCATCATCACCAACCGCTAACAAACAATCTCCTTTAAAATGTTCAGTAATGTAATCATTGATAACATCTTCATCGAGATTTTTACCTTCAATCAATAGTTGAGTATCATATCTAAATTCTAGCATCTTATTCTCCTAATTATAACCTGGTTGAGTTAAAAATTTATAAACTCGCTCAATAATTTTTGATTCTAACTTATTATATGATAAAGTTGGATCTTTTAATAAAGGTATTTCGAAAACATCTTTTCGTCCTTGATAATCAATCGTTATTTTAATAATTGATCCTAAAGGATGTTCACGGCAATCGATTAATAAATTCATTGTATCTTCAGTATGGTTGTGACCAAGATTAAAATCATCTCTAAGCGTAAAATTATCACATTCATAAATTGTCCAATAAGATGGCATTATGTTTGCTAAGGCCTCTTTTAAATTCTTCTCTTTGATAATATAATCTTTTAAAATCTTTTCAATTTCTGTCTTAATTGGAGCAATTTTTTTATCAGCAGTTTCTTTATCGCTTGCTTTACAACCTAATCGAACCCGCACTGTTTCTTCTGAAGCATAAAGAGCAATACTAACTTCTTCTTGGTGATCAATTAAATCTGCTAAGACCTCATCAACCCGACTTTCTCCTATTCCCATGGTTAGAAAATCATATGTGTAAATAATATCCTGCTTAAATTGACTTAAATAATCTTTTAAAACATGATCAACAACATAAGTCATTTCTTTAGGCGGACCAGGCAAATTAACAATTATCTTTTCATCTTTCGACATTACACAGCCATTTGCTGTCCCTACTTCATTTTCTAAAATATAACAATCTTTAGGAAAAAAAGCTTGTTTAAAATTATTTTCCGGAATATCACCCCATCCCGTTACAAATCGACATTTTTCTTCTACCTTTTTAGCTTCTTCTTCATTATATAATAATTCTAAACCCAAATATTCTGCCGATAATTCTTTTGTTAAATCATCTTGGGTAGGTCCTAATCCCCCAGTCGTAATTACACAATTAGCACCACGTTTAAAAGCTACATCTAGACATTCTTTAAAACGATCATGATTATCACCAACTGTCGTTTGATAGTAAACATTAAACCCCAAGTCTTTACACATTTTTTGAATATAAGTTGCATTAGTATTAACAATTTCTCCTAATAACAATTCTGTCCCAACATTAATTATTTCAACATTCATGAAATTATCCTCCTTAATGATTAACTATATTATAGTTAATTTTAATCATTTTGCTAGTCTTTTAATCATTAAAATTATTTCTTGCATATTTTCCTTCTAGCACCTAAGACCAAAGGTCTAGTTGAATACCAAAATAAACTAACAAAAATGACTAAACAAGCAATAAAAGTTAATTATTAGCTGAATTATTCCTAAATCGAATTCAATATACATATCACTCACTCGTCAACTTCACTTCAATAGTAATAAAAAATTTCTATCAGCTGACTTAGCATCTCTAAATAATCGTATTTGGCAATAAACTGACTATCACAAAATGCTAAAATAAAATCTTTGATAATAGTGCTTTTGAATTCTAATAACCCCTTATCAATAATAGTTGCTATCCTCACTTTCGGACTATCCAAATATTACTTATAGCGATTTACACTCTATAAACGTTTCAGTCCTTCATCATTTCTGACTGCTATGACTTCATCTGATTTCTTGTGATAAATCTTTTTCTATCGATGGTATCATTACTGTTTTTAAAGTTTACTGGACTTCATCGTCCACAAGGCCTCCCGAGGTAAGGCATACATCTTTTTTATCTTCACAGGTTTTTGATTTACTGTCTTGGTTTTACGTTTACCTTTTGGACTTGGTTTGTTCTGCAACCTTGTCCACCATTCAGCCTCATCAAATTTCTTTTCGTAACCTCGAAGATTTTGCCACACCACTTCCTCCGCCCATAGCATCACTACTAACGGCTTGTGGTACACTACTCTTGGCGGTAAATACCCGTGGTTGGACTTTCACCAGCTAGATGTATGCCATGCTCGACACACAGAAAAAGAAGTCATTGGTTTTACAATCAATAACTTCTTTTTTATATTTTAACTATTGAATCTTAGATAATCCAAGAACAATGATTCCTCCAAAAATAACTGCAATAATTGATGTCACAACTAAACTTAAATTATAACTTACATCAAAAGGAATCAATACTAATGACGAAGCAACGATCAATCCTAAAATCAAACTCAAGAATCCAGCTTTATGAGTTTTAGTGAAATATGAACATAATTTTGCACTAACAACTATTCCTACGGCAATACCAATTGCCATAAATCCTAGCGGCATAATAACATCCAGACTAAAACTAGTAACATTTGCTAGATAAGACTTAAATAGATAATATTCTCCTAAAATTAATAAAACCATACTACCGCTAACACCGGGCATAATCATAGTTGCTCCTGATACGGCACCAATAATTATCATTTTAACAAACAAACCAGCACTTAGAGCAGGAAAATCAGGATTAACAACTACTTTCCCTTCTCCAGGATTTAAAAATTCTAACCCAAAGATAATTGCTAAACCACAAATAAAAGGGATAATTACAAGTTTTTCACCTTTCATTTCCCCTTTTAAAAATAAAGGAATACTAAAAGCAATCAAACCAATAAACCAATAAATCGTCTGCGTTGGATAATATTCAAATAACACTTCCAATATTTTCGCAAATCCAATTATTCCAACTCCAGCGCCAACCAAAACCTGAAAAATAAAGATAATATCTTCTTTGCGATTAGGATTTTCTTTTTTAAAGATTCCACTAATAGCATCCATCATGCGATTAAAGATACCTAGAATTACCATCATGGTTCCACCACTAACGCCTGGAATAACGTTAGCAATACCAACAGCGATTCCGCCAATTATGTTTTTTATCATTGAAACTTCTCCTTTAAATACCTCATCATTATAATAAAATATCACCGTTATCACAAGCAGTATTTTATTTCCCTTTTAAAATCAAGTGATAAATTGCTTCTTCACTCTCTAAATCATAATCTCCTAAATGGCTGTTAGGATAATGGTAAATTACTCCATTAGACTCATTTTTCCTTAAACAAGCAATTAATTTTTCTTCCCCATATTGTCCAATAAATTTACAAAATGTTCTAATCCGTAACTTGTGTAAAATACTATCCTGACAAGGAAAATCAGGACATTGGCAACAACTATCATATCCTGACTTTGTGCAGCACTGATAATTTTTACAAAAATCCTTTTCTGGACACCCACCTTTTTTACAACCAACACAGCTTTCATTTTCACTACACAGCCCACAAACAAGACCACAATATCCTAATCCTAATTCATCCTTCATATTTAATCCCTAATCCTTATGATGCTTTCGTAAATATTCAATTTGTTCCATCCGTTTAATCACCTTTGCCTCTGTTCCTTGATTAGTAGGAAAATAATAACGATGATCCTTAATATTATCTGGTAAACACTGCATATTTGTAATTTTATCATCATAATCATGCGCATACTGATAACCTTTACCATAATTTAATTCTTTCATTAATTTAGTTGGCGCATTGCGAATTTGTAAAGGAACGGGATCAGCAATTGTATTCAAAGCGTCATGTTTTGCTCGTTCATATGCATTATATAACGCATTAGATTTAGGTGCCAAGGCCATATAAGTTACACAATGAGCTAAATTAACATTACATTCTGGCATGCCATTATAATGGCATGCTTGATATGTTGCTACTGCAATTTCCAAAGCACGACTATCAGCCATTCCAATATCCTCTGAAGCAAATCGAATCAGCCTCCTTGCTACATATAGAGGATCTTCACCAGCTTCAATCATTCGTGACATCCAATAAATTGAAGCATCAATATCACTATTACGCATTGATTTATGCAAAGCACTAATAATATTATAATGTTCTTCACCTTTTTTATCATATAATAAAGATTTTTGATTGATACATTGTTCAATCGTTTCTTTATCCACTACGATTCGATCATGAGTAATTGCTCCATTTAAGACTGCCATCTCTAAAGTATTTAAAGCAACTCGAGCGTCACCGTTAGAAAAACCAGCAATCATATATAATAAATCATCATCAATCATAACATTTTGATCTTTAAACCCTTTCGGACTTATCAGCGCATAATGCAATAAACCAAATAAATCATCGGTTGTTAGTGCTTTTAAAACAAAAACTTTACATCTTGATAATAAGGCAGAATTAATCTCAAATGAAGGATTTTCAGTAGTAGCCCCAATTAATATAATACTCCCCTGTTCAACATATGGTAAAAAAGCATCTTGTTGAGCTTTATTAAAGCGATGAATTTCATCTACAAAGACGATTGTTTTTTCGCCTAGATCCTGAACTTCCTGTGCTTGTTTCATAACTGCCCGTATATCTTTAATGCCGCTAGTCACCGCACTAAAATTAATAAACTTAGCTTTTGTTTGATTTGCAATAATGCGTGCTAAAGTTGTTTTCCCAACTCCCGGTGGTCCCCAAAAAACCATTGAGGGAACAACATCACTATTGATTAGCTGGTACAAAATCTTTCCCGGTCCAATTAAGTGCCTCTGTCCTACATATTCAGTCAAAGTTGTTGGTCTTAGGCGATTTGCCAGTGGTTCATTTGACATGTTTTTAAACATTGCTTGCTGCTTCATCATCATCACTTCCATTTCCTTATAATTATAACTAATTCCCGCTTTAAAAGCAAAAAAAGAAACAGTTGTTTAAACTGTTTCTATTCATCTGATCCCTCGAATTGAGAACGATACAATGAGGCATAGAAGCCATCTTTAGCCAATAATGAATCATGATTTCCAAGTTCTACAATGTCACCATCTTTCATTACAATAATTGTGTCAGCATCACGAATTGTTGATAAACGATGGGCAATGACAAAACTTGTTCTTCCCTCCATTAGCTTTTCCATTCCTTTTTGAATTAATACTTCTGTTCTTGTATCTACTGAAGAAGTTGCTTCATCAAGAATCAAAATTTTTGGATCTTTTAAGAAAGCACGTGCAATTGTTAAAAGTTGTTTTTGCCCTTGAGAAATGTTAGATGATTCCTCATTGATCATTGTTTCATATCCATTCTCTAATGTTTGTACAAAATGATCAACATAAGCGACTTTACAAGCCTCCTTGACTTCTTCATCACTTGCATCTAATTTTCCATACATTAGGTTTTCCTTAATTGTTCCATTAAACAACCAAGTATCTTGTAAAACCATTCCAAATAATGATCGTAAATCCTGACGTCCAAAATCACGAATATCTTTACCATCAATAAGAATCGAACCACTATTTAATTCATAGAATCGCATTAATAATTTTACGATCGTTGTTTTTCCAGCACCAGTCGGTCCTACAATTGCAACAGTTTGCCCCGCATGAACATGTAAACTAAAATCATTAATAATCGTTTGATCTTTTAAATACCCAAAATTAACATCAGCAAAGGTAACAGAACCTTCAACTTTAGCCACCTCATCAGCAGTAACTTTTGGTGTTTCTGGTTCTAATTCTTCTTCACCTAAAAATTCAAAAACACGTTCAGCCGCTGCTGCTGTACTTTGTAACATATTCATTGTCTGTGCTAATTGTGTTATTGGTTGATTAAATTGTCTTACATATTGAATAAAGGCCTGAATATCACCAATTGTGATACTACCACCACCAGCAAGAACACCACCTAATAAACATACCGCAACGTATCCAACATTTCCAACAAATCCTGTGATTGGCTGCATCAAACCCGAAAAGAATTGTGACTTCCAAGCACTTTCATATAAATTATCATTATACTCATTAAATTGTTCTACTGAAGCAGCTTCACCATTAAATGCTTTAACCACATTATGACCACCATACATTTCTTCAATATGACCATTGACATCACCTAAAGCAGCTTGTTGACGCGCAAAATATTTTTGTGAACGTTTCATTACTAAACCAATCAAAACCATTGATACTGGTAATACGCAAACTGCGATCAAAGTCATAACTGGTGAAATAGTCAACATCATGATAAAGATTCCAATTACCGTTACTGTCGACGTAATTACCTGTGACATACTTTGATTTAGTGATTGTGCGATTGTATCGATATCATTTGTTACTCGGCTTAAAATATCACCACTAGTATGTTTATCAAAATAACTTAATGGCATCCGATCCATCTTTTGAGAAATTGATGTTCTTAAATCATAAGCAACTCGTTGTGAAATAGTTGAAGTAATAAAACCTTGTATATAACTAAATAAAGCACTAATCAAATACAATCCAACTAAAATCAAAATAATTTGACCAATATAATCAAAATCAATTCCACCAGTACCAGCTACTTTAGCCATGATACCTTCACTTAATTTATCTGTTGCTTTAGCTAAAATCTTTGGTCCTACGATTGCAAAAACCGTTGATGCTGAAGCAAAAATCACAACTATAACTAAACGAAAATAATACGGTCTTAAATATTTAAATAATTTACCTAAAGTACCTTTAAAATCTTTAGCTTTTTCACCGCCACGCATTCCGTGCATACCACCAGGTCCGAATTTAGGACCATTTCTTTTTGGTTGATTACTCATGTCCTAATTCCTCCTTTGATAATTGTGAATATGCGATTTCTTGATAGACATCGCAATTTTTCATTAACTCTTCATGGGTTCCTTTTCCAACAATCTTACCTTCATCTAAAACAATGATTTGTTCAGCTCCCATAATTGAAGCAATACGTTGTCCGACAATCAATACTGTATTTTTAGTCTTCTTAACCATCTTATCTAATTCTTGACGTAATTTAGCATCTGTCTTGAAATCTAGAGCTGAAAAACTATCATCAAAAATAAAGATTTCTGGATTTTTAGCAATAGCTCGAGCAATTGCTAAACGTTGTTTTTGACCGCCAGATACATTTGTTCCACCTTGTGAAATTTCACTATCTAATCTTTCTTCTTTATTATCAATAAATTCTTTTGCCTGAGCTACCCGAATTACTTCTTCAAGTTCATCGTCTGTAGCCTCAGGTGCACCATAAGTTAAATTTGATCTAATGGTTCCTGAGAATAATAATCCTTTTTGAGGTACTAAACCGATTTTATCTCTTAAATCATGTTGATTAACATCACGAATATCAACACCATCAATCTTAATATTACCTTCAGTTACTTCATAAAAGCGAGGAATTAAATTGATTAACGTACTTTTACCGGATCCCGTTGAACCGATAAATGCTGTAGTTTCGCCAGGTTTTGCAGTAAAACTAATATTTTCTAATACTGCTTCATTAGCACCAGGATATTTAAATGTAACATTATTGAATTCAACTAAACCTTTTTTACTTTCAATAAAAGCTTTAGGTTCCTTAGGATCAACAATTTTAGGTTCCATTGAAATAACTTCATAAATACGATCTGCTGCTACACTAGCCCGTGGCAACATAATTGAAATCATTGCAATCATCAAAAATGACATAATAATTTGCATTGCATACTGCATAAAAGCCATCATTTGTCCGATTGCAATATTACCTAAATCAATTTGTTTTGCTCCATAATATACAATCAATAATGTTACTACATTAAAAATGAACATCATAATCGGCATTAATGAAGCCATTGTTCGATTGACAAACAAATTGACATTTGTTAGATCACCATTAGCCTTTTCAAATCTTTCTTCACTATGCTTTTCATTACCAAATGCCCTAATTACTAGCATACCTGAAAGATTTTCCCGCATTGTTAAATTTAAACGGTCAATTAATGATTGTACGATCTTAAACTTTGGCATCACAATTGCAAAAGTAACACCAATCAAACAAAAAATCACCAATAAAACTAAACCAATAATCCAAGTCATTGATGGTGTATTATTAAAAGCTTTGATCAAGGCCCCAATTCCCATCATTGGAGCAAAACATACTATTCGAATGAACATAATTACGACCATTTGTACTTGGGTAATATCATTCGTTGTTCTTGTAATCAGTGATGCAGTTGAAAACTTATTGAATTCTTCATTTGAAAAACTTTCAACTTTCTCAAAAACATCACGACGTAATAATCTCGAAACACCAGCCCCAACCTTACTAGCCAAAAACCCACAAGCAACAGCACATACAGTACCAGCTAAAGCAATTGCTAACATTTTTAACCCAGACCATAAAATATAGTCATTTTGAATCTTATCAGTATCACAACCTAGTCTAGAATATTCTGCTTTTACACCGTTACCGGCAGCAATTTTTAAAGTTGATTCACCCATCGTTTCCATCTGACTATCAATTTTACTAAACATTTTAGCTTTAGTTGTATTATCCATCATTGCTAAAGCATCGTAAGGTGTCATATTTGGCGGTAATTGCCCAAACTGTTCTTGATATTCTTTACTATTTTTATCCATTCCATCAATTGATGTTACCATCAACATTGGTTTAACTAAAATACTCTCTAAACGGTCTAATTTTTTTTCACTTAGATCTTTTAATTTATAGATATTTTGACCTTTTGCTTTAGGAAACTTATCTAAAGTATCTTTATCAAGATTACTGGGCTCAACTAATTTATATGCATCCATAAATTGTTGCTGATCCTCTTCATCCATCAGTACTAATAAATGATTATATGTTTCTTCACTCAAAACATCACTTACTGCACTATCAAAGCCACCAGCCTGAATTCCTACCGAAACGATATCCGACATATAATCAGGTAATGCTAATTCTGATTGTGATTGTAAGAATAATAATCCTACACAAAGTAGAATTGGTGCCCAAAACTTTTTAAAATAATGTTTTAATTTTAGCATTATTCTTCTCCTTTACATTTTTCAATATTCTTTTTCATGATATTAATAACATCATTAATAACAGTTATCTGTTCCTTAGAAACCCCTTCAAACATAATCATTGTTTTTTCTTTCATAATTTTGATTGCCGCCTCAATAAATACCTCTCCAGTTTTTGTAATATTTAAAATATAATTACGTTTATCATTTTTATCTTGTGTTCTAGTTAAATAACCCAGTTTTTCAAGGCGCTGCAATCTCACTGATAAAGTCGCTTTAGTAATATTTAACTTCTTTGCTAAAGCATTTTGATTAATGTTTTGATGATTCTGCAACATAAATAATAACCTTGTTTGATCCGGTGATATATCAAACTTTTCTGTTTTTTCCATCATCATATAATGCATTGTTTTATTTAACCCTTGAAAATTATTAATTACTTCTTCAACATCATCAAAACTTATCTCTTCCATGATGTACCTCCTTTCATTAGTTAGATGACTAACTATTCCGTTAGTACACTAACCATTATAGTTAGTCTACTAACCATTGTCAACTATTTTATAATCAAGTAGCGAAAAATTTTAAATAATTTTCCTCTCTTACACCACTGTCCATACGGTTCCATATACGGCAGTTTAATTAAATTTCAATTTATATCTCAATAAATAATAATCCAAACAACTAACTAGTCTTTATGTGCTAGCCTTTCTTTTGCTACAGCACGCACAACACATGTTTTAGTTATCACGAATTAATAGCGTATGATATTTGTCTTGCTCTACCATGATTGACCCAAGTTTTCTAACACCATGACTAGGCTTTGGTATTTCAAACCTTTTAACAGGTTGTGGTTTGTAAAACCTTGTTTCGATTTGTCTTTTGATGTCTTTCTAGTTTTAATTAACATAATCTTTTATTTCATCATTGGCTACATTATCCACACGACTTGTACTTTTATAGACAAGTATCATATTTTTCTTAGATAAGACTTCCTCTAATAATTTAGACATAATTTGCATGCTCTTCTCCTTTTCACTTTCTAATGCCTAGATCCTAGTGTATATGTCCTTTGGCTCAAATACATTTCCGATGCACTATGCGATTCGTCGACAACTACGTTCACGAAGGACTTTCACCCTAAATGTATGACAAGTCGTCATACTTAAAAAGATGTCAAATTTGACATCTTAATCAACTAAATATTTTTCTAGTAATCTTACTACTTCAGCAATTAAATCATCACAAGTAGCACGATTAACTTTTTTATTTGTTTCCCGTAATCCTAGTAGTTCTCCACAAACCACTGATCCATGAGAATCTTCAAATTCTTTACACAAAGCTGCTACTTTTTCATTAACAAATTTTTTTTGTTTAACATCTGCTTCACCTTTACCATATTTAAGTCCTAAAGCCATAGCCCCACCAGTTAAAGTTCCGCAAATTTCTCTTGTCATCCCGACACCGCCACCAAAACCATAAGCAATAGTCATTGCCCTATCCATATCTAAATCAAATAAATCCACATATGCCCCAAGTACTGCCTGAGCGCAGTTATAACCTGAATGATGTAAAGCATATGCTTTTTTCACTCTTTCATCAATATTCATAATTTAGCCTCACTTTTATATAATTTAATTATAGTTTAGTGATAATTATAATCGATGTCAAGACATTAACAATTATGTATTCGTCTTGAATCTAACCCTTTAGAAAAAACTCACCATACAATAAATCATGATCAGAAAATGATGATTTTTTCAAACCACAATTCTTTAATTCAAAAAAATCTGCATAAAAAATATTATCAGGTGCTGCAAATTCGCAGAAAGTCTTGTATTTTTTATTCTCGTTGATACACTTTACCCCTTCCATTTTAAATTTATTGTTCATTTTAAATGAATTAAAATCACCAGCTAAGATGCTGTAACTGTTAAAATCAACATGCTTTTTTACATAATCCATTTGTTTAATACGATATTGATTATCCCCATAAGTTAAATGGGTATTATAAATATTAATTATCTGCTCATTAAAATAGAGCTTTGTTCTTGTAAGGATACGCGGTTCCCTTATTATGCTATTTGGTAATCGTTGAGCCATAACTTCTATTATAGAATATTTACTTAAGATTCCCAAACCATAGTAACCACTTAAAATCCACATGGTAGGATAAAAATAATAATAACAATATCCACTAGAATTTGCCATGATTTTTAGCATGTCAAAATTGCCTGAACGTAAAGAATTCTTATCTACCTCTTGCAAACAAATAATATCAAGTTTTAAATCAATAATATCCTTATTAAAACTTTTTAAATCATTTTTCCCATAATTTAAGGATTTTATATTATATGTTCCTATCCCCAAGGTATTAGTCTTTAAATTTTGAATCTTTTTTTGATCAACAAATTTATAACAATACTCATTAGTTAAGATGCTATAATAATAACGACCTGATATTATCATCAATAATATCTTAATTATTAATTTAAACTGTTTATTCATTTATTTACCTCAATTATTTACTAATTTATTATTGGATAAATTAGTAATTTTAATACAATCAAAATATTTATCTAACTTTCAAAATTCTAATCTGATTCAACTAAAAATAAAAAAGATATAGACAGTTAATTTGCCTATATCTATCTTATTTGCCCATTCCCAAATATTTTATATTTTGTTGATGTCATTTCCTGCAGTCCAATTGGGCCACGTGCATGTAATTTTTGAGTACTAATTCCAACTTCAGCGCCAAATCCAAATTCTCCACCATCAGTAAAACGAGTTGAAGCATTATGATAAACACAGGCAGAATCTAAAGAATCCATAAAATATCTAGCTGTATCTTCATTATCAGTAATAATACTTTCAGAATGTTTGGTTGAATAATCATAGATATGCTCAATCGCTTCATTGATATCATTCACAACTTTAATATTACAAATATAATCATCATATTCAGTAGCATAATCCTTGGTTGTTGCCTTATTGCCTTCTAGATATTTTAAAACTATTTCATCACCAAATATCTTAATTTTATCAAACCTTGGTTTTAATAACGTTAAAAATTCATTTGCAACACCTTGATGAACTAAAATAGTTTCAATCGCATTACAAACTGAAGGACGAGAAATTTTAGCATTAACTGCAACTTCAACAGCCATTTCTAAATCAGCTTCTTGATCAATGTATAGATGACAAATTCCTGCACCAGTTTCAATTACTGGGACAGTTGCATTATTTACAACATGTTGAATCAACCCTGCTCCCCCCCGAGGAACGACAACATCTATATAATTATTGGCTGTGATAACTTCAGTAACAACACTACGATCTGTTTTCTCAATCAAATTAACAACATTTTCAGGTAAAATATTTGTGATTGCCTCTTTGATTACCCTTACTAGAGCAATATTAGAATTAATCGCTTCTTTTCCGCCTTTTAGAATACAAACATTATTTGTCTTTATACAAATAGCAGCTATATCAACTGTAACATTAGGGCGAGATTCATAAATAGTAGCTACTGTTCCAATGGGAATACGAACTTGTTTAATGATTAAGCCATTTGGACGTTTTATCTCACGAACAACTTCACCAATGCAATCATGTAATCCAGCTACTTTTAAAACATCATTAGCAATACTTTCAATACGTGACCTAGTTAATAAAAGTCGATCAACCATTGCCTCACTGATTCCGTTTTCCTTGGCGCAAGCAACATCCTTCTTATTTTCGGCCACGATATAATCAATATTAGAAATCAAATTTTTACTAATAGCTTCTAAAGCTTTTATTTTAGTATCTTTATCAATATTTTGCATCTTTCGACAAGCTAGTTTAGCCTGTTTTAATTGTTCTTCTATCATTAATTTTTCACTCCTTCTACTAATACCAGGTTATTTGCGTGAACTACTTCATCATAATCTTTATAATGTAAAACATCCTCGATTTCACTAGTGTTCAATCCTTTAATCAATCTTATCTCATCACTTGAGTAATTTACCATTCCACGTGCTAACAGATTATCATTACCATCAACAATATCAATAATCTGCGAAATTAAAAAATTTCCTCTTACCTCAATAATTCCCTTAGGCAACAAACTTGAGTGGCATGTAACTAATGCTTTTTTAGCACCTTCATCAACAACGATTGTTCCTTTTGGCATACTTCGATACATAATCCAATGTTGTCTAGAATTAAGGAGTCTTCCAGGTTTACCATCAAAATAAGTACCCACATCTTTTCCTTCAATCAGATCAATCAAAACGTTTGGTTGGTTACCATTAACAATAGCCATATCACAGCCAAAGTCATTACAAACTTTAGCTGCTCTAATCTTAGTAATCATTCCTCCAGTTCCAACCTTGCTTGAAGCATCTTTTGCCATGCTTTCAATTTCTTTAGTAATCCCATCGACATTACGAATCAATCTTGCATTCTTATTCGTATGTGGATTATCATCATATAATCCATCAATATCACTGACTAGTACAACCATATCTGCATTAACAGCCGGTACTACCAGTGATGCTAATGTATCATTATCACCAACTTTAATTTCTTCGACCGCTAAAGTATCATTTTCATTAATAATTGGAACTACGTCATATTCAATCAATGCCTGCATTGCATTGTTAAAATTCATCAACCGCTTACGATCATCAAAATCATCATGATTTAATAAAATTTGTGCACATTTTAAATTAAATAAGCTAAATAAATCTTCATATATTTGCATTAATGAAGCCTGTCCAATAGCTGCCAGAGCTTGCTTTTGAGGAATAGTTTGCGGGCGACATTCAAGATTCATTACATGAACTCCAGCATTAATAGCACCACTGCTGACTAATGTAATACTTATCCCTTTACGCTTAATATATGCTATTTGTTGAATTAAATTTAAAATTTTCTCTTTATTAATATTCCCTTCATCATCACATAATGATGATGAACCTATTTTAATAATTAGATTTTTAATATTGCTTAAATCTCGCATTCTAACTTCCCCCTGTAATTATTTTCTTAATTATACAAGGTTTATCTCATCTTCTCAACAAAAAAGTGTTTAAGCATAAATTACTCAAACACTTTATCTATCGATTTCAACTTCATAAATATATTTAAATTCACCATTGACCTTTAGCATAAATTTATTACAAGTATACTCGATTTCAAAAACGTGAATGCACTTGTTTGCTAATATAGCTGTTTCACCAGTTAAAGCAATTTTTAAAGTTCCATTTTTATTCTATATAACAATTTTTTCATAATCAATATTTTGACCAACTAAAATTAGATATTTTTTTATTGATTTTATAGACGGAAATCGTCTTATAACTTCTTGCAAGTGTTTATAGACCTACCGAAAATTCCTGTGTTTTCAATGGTTTTCCCATATCTCTATATATTCTGTCATATCTCCGCACAGCTTCGTTTTGTAAGCGCGGGCGTCAAAAAAGCGTCAAATACAAAAGCAAAAATCAAATGCAGAAGATGATTTTTTCCTACTCTCTATGTTACGCATTAGAGGCTCATTAAGCCTTGCACGAACGGCATTGCAGACACGAAAACTGATAGGGTAAGGTGTTTATATCTTTTCCCTGAAAAATATCATTTGACTGCGTAACATTCCAAAGCAAGCTGCTATCTGTTCTGATTATCCTTTTCCTTTCCATTCCTTTATGAAAAGTTCCGTAGCAAGCATAGGAAAGGGGTACCCTTTCCGTAAAATGCAAGCATTTTTTGTCGTTGATAAGTTAACCTCATTTGCCTTATTTTCTACCTTTATAACAAATCAGTATGAGGTCTTTGGCAATTTTAAGGGGAAAACCGCAACAACTTTTCTCTGTTTCATATCACGGACAAGGACATTGAAAACACTAAAAATTAATTAAAACAGGTATCTGCCGTCAAATAAATAAAATCCTGTATCAATCAGCAATACGATAGCAATGATTAATAATACGGCATAGATGGTATAGGTGATAGGCTTTATATTTTTCGCTTTCAGTTTATCAACCAATGCAACCAACTTGTCCAATAGATTTAGGCTGTTGGCGACATAGACAATTAGTGCCATAAACTGACTGACTACAAACCAAATCGTCATGAGCAGAGTTGCGGTCAGAAAGTTTCCCACTTCACCGCCCATAAGAATAACGGCATAATAAGTGGGGTCAGTAAAACAAGAGATTGCAAATACAAAGCCGGTACTTAGGTACTTAATCCAAGCCCCATTAACAGTTTTCTTCTCCTTTTTCTCATTTTTTTTGCTAATATCCAAAAATCTTCGTAGCACCCATATCAGAATAAAAACGGATACCGTAAACTCCAGAACTGCCCAAAACGGGCTATTGTCCCCAGGCACTATACTTTTAAGAATATCTACTGCCGTAGCACCGAAAATAGCGGAAAGTATAGCGCCGATAAAAACGCTAAATCCCGCATAGGAGAGGAAGAACAGCGTAATATTCGACTTCTTTTCTTGCCGCAGTCCCATAGACAAAAGGTAAACTGCTGTAAATGGGTCAACACCTAAAATGCCCAACCCGATTGTACTGATTAATTTGTGTATCATCATTATTCCTCTTATAGATTTTCAATTTTACTGCGGAAAGATGTTAGATATTTTTCCACCAAACGCAATATCTCTTGATGTTCCTTTTCTGTCATTTCCTCAAAGACTTTGTTTTCCACTTGTTCAATAGGCAATATTTTTTCCCTTACAAGTGCCTCGCCTTTTGCTGTCAAATAGATTTTTAATTCTCGTCCGACACCTGCTTGAAATTCAATCACTCCGTCTTGATTTAGTTTTTTTGCCGATGAATTGACGGTTTGCTTATTCAAGAGTGTGTACTTGTAAATTTCTGTCTGCGTACAGCCGTTTCCTAACACAAGAATTGCCTGCAAAATCGCATAAGCACTATCGGAAAGTCCTTGCATTAGGCAAATATCGTGATAAAGCTCATCAATCGCATTATTCAAACGGTCAAATTCTTGTAGAACGGGATGTTTTTCAAACTTCATATTTGCTCTCCTTTAAGTATGAAATCATACTCAATATTATAGTATGATTTCATACTCCTGTCAATGCCTTTCAGAAAACAAATAGCAGAACCAGCCGCCCTTGCTTGCGTGGCATCCAAGAGAGCAAAAGCAACAAGTGCTTTCGCTCTCGAACAGTATGATTTTTCTTATATCTGCCCGTATCGTTTCATATTGCCTTATTGAGTTAGGGCGGCAAAAAAGCGTCAAAGTGTTTTTTTGAGCATTTGAAACCGCGGTTGTATATACCGGAAAATCAAGCATTTATGCGGGTTCGGGGCGTTTTGTTTGTTGCACCGCTAAAAAATAATACTATTTTTTATTATTTATTCAATCATTATCAATATGTGCATTTTCTCAAAAATAAAAATCAGTATATACTAAAACTTTTTTAGTATTGTTATTGTGATTCTTTAGCCACTTTTAATAGATTATCACTCTTAACCTCTAAATCATAATCAAAATTATAATTATCCAAATTAGCAGCAAAGATTTCTAACCCCATTTCAATCAAAAAATCATAATAATACATATCATCGTTGTATATTGAAGATAATTTGTGCTTTGATTAAATAATATATATGTTTTATTTTCACAAATTTATACATGTACTTTTAAAATTACCAGATCTCGATAATTAAAATGTAGAATTGCCAGCCATTGGCAACTATCATAAGTAATATTTTTCTTTTCTTGTGTTGAAACCAAATTCAACCATCTAATAACTCCTTATAACTCAATTCTAAAGCTTTTGCAAGTATTGGATATCGTGATAGCTCCCATTTGCTGATTATCTTGTCTGATACACATAATTTTTCTCCAAATTCTTTTTGTGTCAAACCTTTCTCTTTTCATAACTCCATCATGAAGGATCCGCATTTTTCATTATCTATATTGCTCATATCTTTCACTCCTTGAGCCTATACTACTATTAAAATTCTGATTATTCAATCAACCATCGGTAGAGTTTATATTTATGACAAAATTACTTATATATAAAACTAATCAGGATATTTAGCTTTTATTTTCTGATTAATTTCCAATTTTCAAAAATATGATCTTTTTTTGTTACAGTGTTTCTAACAATTCCAATAATTTATCAGCATGCATAACTGCTTTTTCTTTCATTTCAGCCATTTTTTCAATATCATTTCTATTTTGATAAGATACTCCGCCTGTATAGACATATCCAAAGTAATCCAATCCACACAAATTACACATTGCCTTTATCGGCGGGAGGAAATCTTCAATAGGATATTTCTGTGCCCCTTCATAACTATACATAAATTCTGGAGCACCAGTCGTAAAAGAAGCAATCAATTTCTTTCCTTTCAATTTATCACCGGTTGAACCGTGGGAAAAGCCATGCTGAAATGTTTCTTCAAGCCAGCGACTTAGTAATGAAGGCATAGCATACCAGAAAATAGGAAATTGCAAAACAATTATATCTGCATTTAAAAGTTTTTCTTGCTCTGCTTCAACATCAATTTGAAAATCTGAATAAAGTTTGTCTAAATAGACAAATTCAGCCTGTGGTAATTTATTTTCAAGCCTTTCTAATATTGCCTTATTTGCAACAGAATTATTTAAGTCTGTGTGTCCAGATACTACTAATATATTTTGCATAAGTCATTACTCCTTTTATTTCATTTTTTTAACCCAGTCAGATAATTCATCTGCACTAACATTTTCGTCAAATCTTTGCCCTTTCATCAAACGAGCACCCTTGCATGAATTTTCTAAATAATCGTTTGTTTTTCCCATTCCGCTCATTCCAGATGTCGCAAATGGAATAATTGTTTTATCCCTTAAATCGTATTGTTCAAGAAAAGTATTGATGATTGTAGGAGCAATATACCACCAGATAGGAAATCCTAAATAGATTATGTCATATTCTCCCATATCACTTATTTTTTCTTTAACGGCTGGTCTGAACGATTTATCGTTCATTTCTACTGATGAACGGCTTTTAGGATTTGTCCAATTCAAATCAGCACTTGTGTAAGGTTGTTCTGGTACGATTTCAAACAAATTCCCCTGCACAACTTCATTTAATCTTTCTGCTACTTTTTTGGTTACACCACTTGCACTAAAATACGCTACTAAAGATTTACTCATTTTTACACTACTCCTTTTCATATTCTATTTGTGTTAATATAAAATTATCTGTTCTGAAAAAGTCTGGTGCTGTTGCACTTACCTTTTGATGAGCAACACTTTGAATAACTTTGTCAAAATCTTGTTTACTTTCTACATCAATCGTCATAGTAACAACATCACTTAGACCAATCCACCCTTTACTTTTTTCTACGATAATTTCTTTGATTTCCGGAAGTTCATTTTTCATGCTTCTCATCAATTCCATTTCTTTTTGGATTTCACTGTCAGTTACTCCCTCTTTGATTGTTGCAATAAAAATATGTCTTATCATTTTTCATCTCTCCTTTTTATTTCTGCCCGACATGAAACATTTTGAAAAATTTATCAATATCCTCTGCATTTTCGTGGTTCATAAATACATTTTCACCCAAGTCCAATTCTTCAATTTTTTTCATTTCTTCATCTGATAGTGAAAAATCAAATATATTAAAGTTTTCTTCCATTCTATTTTTATGAGTCGACTTAGGAATAGCGATTATTCCATTCTGAATTAGAAAACGTAATGCTACTTGCCCGATTGTTTTATTATGCTGTTTTGCAATTTTCATTAAAACTTCATTCTCAAAAATACCTTGACTACCTCTGGCAAATGGTGCCCATGCTTCCAATTTTGTTCCATATCTCTCTAAAAACTTTTTATCATTTTTATGCTGTTGGAAAACATGAGTTTCTAATTGATTTACCATAGGCTTAATTTCACTGAAAGTTGCTAAATCCATAAATCTGTCGAGGTAAAAATTAGACACTCCTATTGCCCTTACTTTTCCTAATTTATATGCTTCCTCTAAGGCTTTCCATGTTCCGTAATAGTCATTGAACGCCTGATGAATAAGAACTAAATCAATGTATTCTATCTGTAATTTTTTCAAAGACTCATGAAGCGAAGCCTTTGCCTTTTCATATCCAGCATTTTCAATCCAAATCTTTGTTGTAATAAATAATTCTTCTCTAGGTACACCACATTTTATGATTGCATTACCAACACCTTCTTCATTGTAATATGCTTGTGCTGTATCAATCAGTCTATATCCAGTTTTAATTGCTTCCAAAACGCAACGCTCTGTTTCCTCATTGCTCATTGTGAATGTTCCATATCCAAGTGCAGGCATTTTTACGCCATTGCTTAAAGTGATAAACTCCATTTTTTTCAACTCCTTTTCATTTACGCATTCTGTAATTCATGCCGTAAAAAATCTATTTCCTGTAATTGATTTTCTTTTACATGAATTTCTTCAAGAATTTTTCTACGTTTTTCGCTTACTATCTGTATTCGTTTTTCTTTTGTTGAAGTGCCTAAATGTGAAAGTCTAATATATAATTCAATTTTTGCATTTGTGAACCCCAAATCATTAAGGATTGTATTGTATTTTTCACCCCTCATGTAAAGGTTCAATTTTCCACCCCTTTCAAAGAAAATAGGTGCACCAAGATAGCGGGTTATCTTGTTACACCTATATTTTAAAGTTCATTCATTGATATGTCTAATGCTTATGTTGGATTAACAGAAATACAAATATTGAATTTCTATTTTAATTATGTTTATAGCGGTCTTTTATAAAACTGATAAAGGTATTTGTTGCCTTAGAATATGATTGACGGTCTTTCCATGCAAGTACAGAAGTTAATTCAAGTTTAGGTTCAAAAGGAATAAACTTCATGTCATCATAATAATTATCTAACTTCACACAGATAACTGCTCCTTTTTTCTCTTTGGCAACAATTACAGCATTATACAATAGATTATAATTTGCACATGATTCCATTTCTTTCGCAAAATCCCCTGACCAACTTGCCAACTCATGATGAACTGGCGTATCAAGGTGTATTGTTATAACCTTTGTGCCTACTAATTCGCCAGGGTAGATTACCTGTTTCTTAGAAAGGGGATTATCTTTATGAATGAGAACGCCCCATTGTTCTTTTGTCCTCATACGGATAAAATCATACTTTACGACATTCACTGGTTCTAATAACAAGCCCAAGTCTAAAGTACCTTGTTCCATACGTTCCTTAATATTTTCGTTGTTTCCGCTATATAACTCAAATTGTACGAAAGGGTATATGTTTTGAAAATCAGTGATAAGTTTTGCGATTTCTTGTGCACTTCTCATTTCTCCACAGCCAATTGCAATGTTTCCTGATAATACATCAGTATCTTGTTTTAATTCCGCCTGTGCCTTATCTGCCAAATTCACGATTTCCTGTGCTCTACGGCGAAATAATAAGCCGTCATTTGTTAAGTATATACTATGATTACTCCTTTGAAACAATTTGACACCCAATTCTTCCTCTAGCTGCATAAGTTGCCTTGAAAGCGTAGGCTGTGTGATATGAAGAAGTTGTGAAGCTCTTGTTATATTTTCTTCTCTTGCAACCATTAAAAAATAATTTAAAACTCTAATATCCATTTCCCCACCTGCTTTTTGTTTCATTATAGAATAATAAAAATACATTTACAACATTTCTCTTATACCTATATTCATTTGCAAGCAGGTAAATACAGGTTATTCCTTAATATCCTTTTGTTTAGGAAATTCCACATTCCCATTTTGAAATTATTTTATCACTAATCCTCAATTAATCAGTCAGTTGTTTTGAGATGATTTTTCTCTGTCATCATAAATATACTATTTCTCCAATATTTTCATTTTATACCACATGATTATAATTTTAACTCATTCTATAAAATAATAAACACTTCATAGCATACTAATAAAATAAAAAGTTAGCAGTTTGTCATGATCTTAATTATTTCTTTATCTGTTTCTTTCATTCCTTCTTTACCAAGACGAGCAACATTACGAATCGTATTCTCTACACCTTTAACAACGATTCCATCACCGTCTTTGAATTCTTGACCATCTAAATACATCTTATATCCAAGAATACCAGCATCCACACTAGCTGCAATTTTTGCCGCACAAGAAGATTTTGCACCATCACAAATAATTCCTGAAGTTATTGCTAGTGAATTTACAATTGTGTGAGCAATGCATTCATAATCAGCACCATATAAATAAGCAATTCCACATCCAGCTGCACATCCGGCACTAACAGCCCCACAATAAGCAGATAAACGACCAATTCCAGTTTTTTGATGAATCGTAATCAAATTTCCTAGTACTAAAGCACGGTATAACTTCTCATCATTAACATTTAGCTCTTTTGCATATTCAATGATTGGTAAAGAAACGGTCATTCCTTGATTGCCGCTTCCAGAGTTAATAACAACTGGCAATTCACACCCTGACATTCGTGCATCACTTCCTGCAGCGGCAAATGCCTTTGCACGAGTAATAATATCCTGTCCTGAATTTAATAAAACACTACCAATATTGGCGCCATAATTATTAGTTAATCCTTCTTTTGCAATGGCACTATTATAAGCAATTTGTCTTGAAATAATCTCTTTGACATCATTTAGATCAACAATATTGGCAAATTCCAAAATATCCTTAACGTTTAGGCTACAACGATCAATTACCATTTCATTATTACAAATTTTATTTTCTTTAGAGAATAAAACTCTATGATTTTTTTCAATTGATATAATATTAGTGTGTTGATCAACAATTCTGACCATGGCATAATTATCATCATCAAATAAAGTAATTTTAATATCTAAGATATGCTCCGTTTCTAATGGTCTTACTATAATACAATTATGCTCTAAATAATCTTTTATTTCCTTGATTTGATCTTTTTTTACATCAGCAATTACTTCCAATACCTTGTTCGCATTGCCAGCAATTATCCCTGCTGCTACTGCTGCTTCAATCCCTTTTAATCCGTTTGTATTAGGTACAATTACACTCTTAACATTTTTTATAATATTACCACTTATTTCAACTAGACAGCGTGTTGGAGTAGTTCCTAAAATATCACGGGCCTTACTAGCACAATAAGAAAGAGCAATTGGCTCTGTACACCCCATCGCCGGTACTAATTCCTCTTTTAAGATTTGTACATATGTCTGATATTTTATTTCATCAAGTGCCATTTTTATGCCTCCTTCTATTGTAATTATAATCTTATCGTCTTTTTTTACTTTTTACAATAAACGTTTATAAAAATTACTCGATTTTATAGTTGTATACATGTATTTATACATGTTACAATGTAGAAAATAATTAAAAGGAGATTAATAATTACAATGAACTTAATTATACCTGAAAACTACGATCCAGTTTTGGATCTTCGTCAAACCCAGGAAGCAATTAAATATATTCGTGATACTTTCCAAAAAGAGATTGGACGCGCTCTACATTTATCAAGAATATCTGCTCCGCTATTCGTTCAAAAAAGTAGTGGTTTAAATGATAACTTAAATGGTTTCGAATCACCTGTCTCATTTACTATTAATGAAATACCTGGAGAACAAATTGAAGTAGTTCATTCACTAGCTAAATGGAAAAGAATGGCACTTAAAAAATACGGTTTTAAAATGCATGAAGGTTTATATACAAATATGAACGCCATTAGAAAAGATGAAGAAGTTGATAATTTACATTCTTATTACGTAGATCAATGGGATTGGGAAAAAGTGATCGCTAAAGAAGAACGTACTGAAGAAACTTTAAAACGTCATGTTAAAAAGATTTTTAAAGTAATCAAACATATGGAACATGAGGTATGGTATAAATATCCACATGCTGTAAACCGCCTTCCTGATAAAATTCATTTCTTTACATCTCAAGAATTAGAAGATCGTTACCCCGATTTAACTCCTAACGAAAGAGAAACAGCGATTTGTAAAGAATTAGGATGTGTTTTTGTAATGGGCGTAGGCTGTAAATTAAAAAGTGGAATTAAACATGATGGTCGGGCTCCTGACTATGATGATTGGAATTTAAATGGGGATATTTTATTCTGGTTTGAACCATTACAATGTGCATTAGAAATTTCTTCAATGGGAATTAGAGTCGATGAAGATACACTTGTAAAACAATTAGAAGCTGAAAATTGTTTAGATCGTCTTAAACTCCCTTATCATAGTCAAATCGTTAACAAAGAATTACCATACACAATTGGTGGTGGAATCGGGCAATCAAGACTATGTATGTTATTATTGAAAAAAGTTCATGTTGGAGAAGTTCAGGCAAGTATTTGGCCACAAGAAATGATTGATGAATGTACTAAACACAATATTAATTTACTATAAAAAACATTGGAAGATACTCCAATGTTTTTTAATTATGACGATAATAGTCACATAGGTATTCTTTTGCAGCAGCTTTACCAATTGATTTATCTACATCATTTCCAGTTAAATATATAATTGCATCATGCCATTCTTTCATACTATAATCATCAACATTTAAAGACAGAATTGCAGAATACAATACATCTTTACCAACATACCTTAAATCAGAAATAATCATACAATTTGTAATATTTCTTAATTGACCTAATAACTCTTCTTTTTCCACTTCTGTACCCCTCAATATCTTATTAAATATATATTATTTACCACATAACACGTATTATGTGGTAAACTACTATAAAAAATAAACACTGCAAAAACAACCTTAAAAAATTAAAAATTTGAGGTTCTTTTAAGTGTGAATAAATTTTTAAAAATATTAAAAAATATATATTTTAGAAAAAAAGAAAATAATTGTCCGAGATTCCCATAAAAATGCTGTTAATAATATTTCAAATTCCTTGTTAAAATTAACTTAATGATGTAAAATGATATTCAGAAGAATAGTTCTTGTTAATCAAATACCACATAATACGTGTTATGTGGTATTTGATTTTTATTTTAATTATTTTTTCGGTTAGAAAATACTAGATCCATCTGATCAAAATATCTTTTAAATTCACGACCACTTGACATTGTATAAATACGAGTAGTGTCCATACTTGAATGTCCTAATAAATCTGCTAAACGTGCAATATCTTTTTTTAAATTATAGTAAGTAACCGCAAAAAGATGACGTAAATTATGAGGATAAACTTTACTGCGCTCAACCTTAGCATCATCACACAAATCTTTCATCGCTTTCCAAATATTACTGCGATCTAACGGTCTTCCGCTTCTGGTTACAAATATTGCCCCATTTTCAATTTTATTTTTATGACAATATTTTAATAAGATTCTTTTTAGATCATCACTAAAAAAAATTTCTCTTACTTTTCCTTTATTATATATTTGCGCATACCCATCCTTAAGTGCTTGGACTGTAATGTATCGATGTTCGCTAACACGTATTCCAGTTGAGCAAATTGCTTGCAGTAAAACATATAGACGCTCGTTTTTTTGCTTTCGAGCAGCATTAACTAATCGTTTATATTCATCTTTTGATAGTTCTTTGCTTTCTTCTAAAAAAACTCTTTTTTGAATTTTTAGTTCTTTGATTTTACATTCTAGCCAACCATTATATTCAAAAAACTGATTTAATGCTGCAAGCATACTATTTATGCTAGTAGGCTTATATGATTTCATTAATTCTTCTTTATATAATTTAACTAATTCCTTGGTAACTTCCTTTTTATCCGCATATTGATAAAATTTTTCAATATCCCGTATATATTTAGTTATTGTTGCTAAACTTTTTTCTTCATCAATTAGATGATTTTTGTAATTAACGATTAATTTTTGATTTATTTCTCTTTTATTCATCTATAATAATCTCCTTAATCTCAATAATCTAATATAAAATAATAACATATACATCTCATATTATTAAATAAATCATATATATTATTGGATTTTTTACGAAAAATAAACAAACAAAAAGAAGAAGTAATTTATCTTTACATCTTCTTTATTCAAACATCTTTTTTTTACTTATATACCAGTCAACTACCTCTAATACACCATGTTCCTCATTAGAGGAAATTGTGTAATCCGCAATTTTCTTAATTGCTTCTTTTGCATTTGCCATGGCAAAACCATATGTAGCCTGCTCAAGCATCTCTAAATCATTACCACTATCCCCAAATGCCATTGTTTCGGCATCACTAATTTTCCAACGTTCCATTAACAGGTTAATTCCATGTGCTTTATTAATCCCAGGGATAATCAAATCAATTCCAAAATGTCCACAATCAACTGGTGTCATAATATGTCCGATCTTCTCTTTCAATTCTGTTAAAATCGTTTCAAAATTATCTTTTGAACAATGCAGATATATCTTAAAAATAGTATCATCAAAATCATCAAAGTTATCTACTTTAGCAAGACGATGATAGTAAAAGTTCATTGTATTATAAAAATCTTCATCTATGTATTTACTAATATAAGCACTTTTTCGACCACAGACAATTTTTTCTACTTCAGGATATTGATTAACTACCTTTAAAACTGTCTGAATATCCTCTTTTGCAAGTTTTGCAACAAAAACATCTTTTCCTTGATCAACGATATAAGCTCCGTTTTCAGCAATGAAAGCTAACTCGTTATGAATATCTGGAAAAAAAGATCTTAGTTGATAATATTGATTCCCACTAGCAACTACAAAATGAATTCCCTTTTCCTTCATAAATTCGTATTGCCTCGTAAATCGTTCTTGATCATATTCATTATTATTTGTTAAAAAAGTTCCATCCATATCTACTGCTATTAATTTTACATTCATATTTACATCCTTTCCATCTTTCGTTATAACGTGACGTATCTTTATATAACTTAGTATATATTGTTTATAAAAAGATTGTAGATTATTTCATAAAATGAAAAAATGACTGGAAACCAGTCATTTTCTACTATTTATTTAATTCGATTTTAGCAAGTTCTTTAGCTAAACCAATATAAGAAGCCGGTGTCATATCAACTAAAGTTTGACGATCTTGATCTGATAAGATATCCAGACTTTCAGCAAATTTTAGAATATCCTCTTTAGAAATACTTTTACCTCTTGTTAAAGCTTTTAAAGTATCATAAGCATCAGGTACTCCATACTTTCTTAACATTGTTTGAATTGGTTCTGCTAATACTTCCCATTTTTCATTTAAGTCACTAGCTAGTTTGTCTTTATTAACTACACACTTAGCCAACCCATTCATCGTTTCATTGATGGCTTGTAAAGAATAACCAAATGCTAAACCTAAATTTCTTTGGCTTGAAGAGTCTGATAAGTCTCTTTGCATTCTTGACTTAGGAAGTTTATTAGATAAAGCAATACAGATATTATTAGACATATCAATATTAGCTTCACTGTTTTCAAAGCGAATAGGATTTACTTTATGTGGCATAGTACTGCTTCCAACTTCACCTTTAACTGGAATTTGTTTAAAGTATTCCATTGAAATATACAGCCACATATCAACATCAAAATCGACTAATACATTATTGAAATGACGAATACCATCCAAAATATGACAAGTATAATCATGACTTTCAATTTGAGTAGTCAATGGGTTAAATGTTAAACCTAAGTACTCTTCAACAAATTTTTTTGCTAAAACTTGCCAATCTTCATTAGGGAAAGCCGTTAAAATAGCACTATAGTTACCTGTTGCACCATTGAACTTAGCTTTGATTTTAACTGCTTCAACATTTTCAATACTAGACAAAAAACGATAAGCATAAACTTTAAATTCTTTACCAATTGTTGTTGGTGTTGCAGGTTGTCCATGAGTATGCGCCAACATAGCATCATTACTATGTTCTTCAGCCCATTTATCAATGATAGCTGCAAATTCTTTAGCTTTTGGTAACCATACATCTTTTAATCCATATTTTAGCATGCAAGCATATGAAGTATTATTAATATCTTCAGATGTACAACCAATGTGAACAAAGCTTTGTAAATATCCAAATCCTAAAGCATCAACTTTTTCATCAATAAAATACTCCACTGCTTTAACATCATGGCGTGTTGTATTTTCAATTTCTTTAATTCGAGCAAAAGAGTCGTAATTAAACTCACTTGAAATAGTAGTAAGTTTATCCATATCTTGTAAATCAAATTTAGCTAAAACGTCACTTTCAACATTTTCAATTAAGAACTTTAGCCATTGAATCTCAACGAAAACTCTATATTTAACTAATGCATATTCAGAGAAATATTCTCCTAAAGCATCTTTAACACCTGAATAGCGACCATCTAATGGACACAGGGTTAGACATTCAAATTCTTGTTTTTCCATTCTATTTTCCACCTTTAAAATAATCTACACCAGCTTCAAATAATTTTTGGTCCATTTCACCATAAACATTTTTAAAGCGGTTTTCACCTTGACGCTCACTATGTCCCATCTTACCAATAACACGTCCATCTAGAGAAACAATTCCTTCAATCGCATACATTGAACCATTAGGATTGTATGGTGTTTGCATTGTTACCTTACGATTAGGATCAACATATTGTGAGAACACTTGTCCATTTTCAAACAATTCTTCAATCACTTCCTCAGGAGCTACAAAACGCCCTTCTCCATGACTTACTGGAATTGTATGAATATCATCAACATTGACATATTTTAACCATGGTGATTTAACACTTCCAATACGCGTATCAACCATCTGAGAAACATGGCGACCAATTGTATTGAATGTTAATGTTGGATCATCTTTAGACATTTCTTGAATTTTACCATATGGTAATAATCCTAATTTAACTAATGCTTGGAATCCATTACAAATTCCGATCATTAAACCATCACGATTATCTAATAAATCCGTAATTGCTGCTTTTAAACGTGGATTCTTCAATACTGTGGCAATAAATTTACCAGAACCTTCAGGTTCATCGCCAGCACTAAAACCACCTGGTAACATTACAATATTAGCTTGTTTAATGGCAACTTCTAATTCATCAATTGAATCTTTAAGCATTTGTTCAGTCTTATTTCTAATTAAAACTAATTGAACTTTAGCTCCCGCTTTTTCAAAAGCACGTTTTGAATCATATTCGCAGTTAGTTCCTGGGAATACTGGAATAACAACTAGAGGTGTTTCTACTGTTACTTTTGGTTTAAGATCCGCTCTTGTTTTACAAGCTGCCACTTTGATTTTACTAGTAGGTGCTTTTTCTCTTGTTGGATATACTTTTTCTAGAGGCGCTTTATTAATTGCATAAGCTTCATCTAATGAAATTGTTTCACCACCATAAGATAATAATTCACTATCATTAGTAGTTCCAACAATACGATAATTATCAAAGATACTTAAATCTTTTTCAGATTTAACCTCAATAATAATATTACCATAATCACGCACTATGTAGCTTTCAAGACTATTTTCATTATTAAAAGCTACTCCAACACCATTACCAAAAGCCATTTTACTAACGGCTTCAATAACACCACCATCTTTAACAGTATAAGCACTATAGATTTTCTTATCTTTCATTAATTCCATAATCGCATCGTATTGTTTTTGAAGATGATTAAAATCAAATATATGATATTGATCTTTATTAATAATAATTTCAGCTAAAACATGACCAGTTTCTTTAATTTCAGGTGTCATGATATCATTAACATCTCCACTTGTAATAGCAAAAGAAACTAGAGTTGGTGGTACATGTAAATCTTCAAAAGATCCTGACATACTGTCTTTTCCACCAATTGAAGCTAATTTTAACGCACTTTGAACACGGTATGCCCCTAATAAAGCAGCCGTTGGTTTTCCCCAAGTAATTGGGTTGTCTAGAAGTTTCTCAAAGTATTCTTGGAATGAAAATCTAATTGTATGATAATTTCCACCCATAGCCACAATCTTCGCTACCGATTCAACAATTGCATACATTGCTCCGTGATATGGTGACCATTTTGAAATCAATGGATTATAACCATAAGTCATAACTGAAGCTGTTGTTGTCTCTTTTCCTAACACTGGAATCAATGCTGCCATTCCTTCAGTTTCAGTATGATATTTAATTCCACCAAATGGTGATAATACTGTTCCATTACCAATTGAAGAGTCAAATCTTTCAATTAACCCTTTTTGTGAAGCAACACTTAATTTTGATAAAGTTTCTTTCACAGTTTCAACAAAACTAGTTTGTGACTGTTTATCAAAAGGTGTCTTTTCAAAATCTGGTAAAGTGATCTTAACATTTTGATAACGTTTAGCGCCTGCAGCATCAAGAAAATCACGAGAAATATTAACAATATCTTCACCCATATGTTTCATTACTAATCTGTTTTGATCAGTAACCACTGCAACTTGAACTACTTCTAGGTTTTCTTTAGCACACTCAGCTTTAATGAAATCCGCATCTTTTTCATCAATTACAATAGCCATTCGTTCTTGTGATTCAGAAATAGCTAACTCTGTTCCTGTTAACCCTTCATATTTTTTCAAGACTGCATCTAAATCGATTACTAATCCTGGAGCTAATTCACCAACGGCAACACAAACACCACCAGCTCCAAAGTCATTACAACGAACCACTTTTTCACTAACTTCTTTATTTCTAAATAAACGTTGAATTTTTCTTTCTTCAACCGGGTTTCCTTTTTGAACTTCAGCCCCAGCTGTTTCAATTGATTTAACATCGTGAGATTTAGAAGAACCTGTCGCTCCTCCAATACCATCACGTCCAGTACGACCACCAATCAATAAAACTATATGATCTTTTAAAGGTTCTAGACGTTTTACTTGTTCTTTTGGTGCCGCTGCAACAACTGCTCCTAATTCCATTCTTTTAGCTACATATCCGTCATCATAAATTTCATGAACATAACCTGTAGTTAACCCAATTTGGTTACCATAAGAGGAAAAACCATGGGCAGATTCTTGACACAATTTACGTTGAGGTAACTTACCAGCCATTGTTTCTGCTAATGATTTACGAGGATCTCCAGCCCCTGTAATCCGCATACTTTGATATACATAAGCGCGACCAGATAACGGATCCCGGATTGCTCCACCTAAACAAGTAGCAGCTCCACCAAATGGCTCAATTTCAGTTGGATGGTTATGTGTTTCATTTTTAAACATTAATAACCATTGCTCATCACCATCAGTTGTATGTACCGTAATCTCAACTGAGCAGGCATTAATTTCTTCAGATACTTCCAAATCATCTAAATAACCAGTTTTACGTAACTCTTTCATTGAGATTGTGGCTAAATCCATCAATGTTAAAGGTCGTTTTGTATCAATACCATAAACTAAATGACGACTAGTTTTATAATCCTCAATATCCTTTTCTAAGATCTCTTTAAAAGCTCCATTTTCAATATCTAAATCTGTAATAACTGTTGCAAATGTTGTATGCCGGCAGTGATCAGACCAATAAGTATCTAATACTTTTAATTCAGCTTCAGTAGGATCTCTTTTTTCTTCATTTTTAAAATAATCTTGAGTTACTTTTAAATCTTCATAGTTCATAGCCATACCATTGTCAGTTAAGAACTTTTCAAGACCGGTTTTATCTAATTCATTAAACCCATTAATTGTAGGCACCGGTTTAATTTCTGGAGCAACATCATTTAAATCAGCTGGTTTTTCTAAAATAGCAAGACGCTGATCAACAGGATTAATCAAGAAGCTTTGAATCTTCGTCAAAATTTCATCTTTATCGCCTTTAAAAGTAATGGCAAATACCCGTGCACATTTAACTTTAGCACTACTATTCCCTGTTAAAATAGCAAAGCATTGTTCACATGAATCTGCTCTTTGATCATATTGACCAGGTAAAAATTCGATTGCAAAAACTACTTCTTGATTATTAGTAGGAAATTCTTCTTGATAAACATCGTCGACCATTGGTTCAGCCAAGATAGTGTTGATTCCTTGTTTTAAAATGCCATCACTAACTCCTTGAACATCATAACGGTTGATAATTCTTAAGGTATCAATTTCTAACCCTAATTGTTCAATTAAATTATGTTTAATTTCGTTTGCTTCTGTTGCATACGCTGTTCTTTTTTCAACGTAAATACGCTTTACATCACTCATTTTCATCCCCCTATCTAAGTCCGATATCACTTCGGTAATATTTGCCTTCAAAATCAATCTTTTTTGCTACCGCATAAACTTTTTCACGAACCTCATCTAATGAAACTCCTGTAGCACAAATATTTAAGACCCGACCACCATTAGTAACTAATTTTCCATCTTTGATTGCTGTCCCCGCATGGAAAACAACACAGTCATCACAGTCATCAATATTCTCTATTTCAATTCCTTTTTGATAATTACCTGGATATCCTCCACTTGAAAGAACTAAACAAGCAACGTGTTGATTATTCCATTTAACTTCAACATCTTTTAAAGTTTTTGTAGCACAACCAACCATGATATCATATAGATCACTATCTAAGCGAAGCATAATTGATTGTGTTTCAGGATCACCAAAACGAACATTAAATTCTAATACTTTCGCTTTACCATCTTCAATCATTAAACCAATAAACACAACACCGCGATAGTCCATATTATCATCTTTTAATCCTTGCATAAAAGGATCAAGAATATCTCTTTTAATTACCTCATCCATACCTTCTGGCATAAATGGATTTGGTGAAACAGTTCCCATACCACCAGTATTAGGACCCTTATTCCCATCAAAAATTTGTTTATGATCTTTAGCACTTACCATTGGAACAATTGTTTCTCCATCTGTAAAACAAAGAAGTGAACATTCAAATCCGGTTAAAAATTCTTCTAAAACAACTTTACTTCCTGCTCCATCAAGACTTCCGTCAATCATCATTTCTTTTAAAGTTACAGTAGCATCTTCATGGTTGTCAACAATAACGACTCCTTTTCCTGCTGCTAAACCATCAGCCTTAATAACTAACGGATAATCAAATTCGCTAATTGCTTTAACGGCTTCATCATAACTATTAACTTCTTTATATTTAGCAGTTGGAATACTGTGTCTAATCATAAAGTCTTTTGAAAAAGCTTTACTACCTTCCAATGTAGCTGCATGTTTAGTTGGTCCAAAAGCCATTAACCCGGCTGCCTCTAAATCATTTGCTAGACCATTACAAAGTGGTACCTCTGGTCCTATAACAGTTAAATCAATTTGATGTTCTTTAGCAAAATTAACGATCATTTCATTATCTTCAACCTTACCATCAATACACTCACCAATTTTAGCAATTCCCGGATTCCCTGGAATCGCATAGATTTTATCTACCTTACTGCTTTGATTCAATTTATACGCAATGGCGTGTTCACGACCACCACTACCAATTACAAGTACTTTCATATATTCTAGGCCTTTCTATTAATGTCTAAAATGTCTGTATCCAGTAAATACCATTGGGATACCTTTCTCATTACAGAAATCAATTGAATCTTGATCTCGAACCGATCCCCCTGGTTGGACGATTGCTCCAATTCCAGCTTTATATGCTACCTCAGCACAATCGCTAAATGGGAAAAAGGCATCACTAGCAAGAACTGCACCTTTAAAATCTTTATCTTTATTATTGATAATCGCATTTTCTAAAGCCCAGATTCTTGATGTTTGTCCACCACCAACAGCCAATGTAACACCATCTTTAACGATACAAATAGCATTTGACTTTACAAATTTAACGACCCGCATACCAAATTCCATATCTTTAAGTTGAGCTTCTGTAGGTTTGGCAGTTGTTACACAATTCATTTCTTTAATCATTTCAGTATTGATATCTTGAACTAAAACTTTACCCTCTAAATATTTAATATCATATTTAGCTTCACGCGCATATAGATTTTTAAGTTTTAAGATTCGTAAATTTTTCTTTTTCTTCAATACTTCTAAAGCATCATCATCAAAGTCAGGTGCAGCTACGATTTCTAAGAAGATCTTATGCATTTCTTCAGCCGTTTTTTTATCGATTTTATAATTTACTGCTACAATTCCGCCAAAAATACTTTGAGGATCAGCCTCATAAGCTTTCATATAAGAATCATAACCATCTTTGCCAATCGCTACCCCACAAGGAGTTGAATGTTTAATCGCAGCTGTAACAATTTGATCTTTAAATTCACGTACTACGGCAATAGCACCATATAAATCATTAACATTGTTGAAAGAAATTTCTTTACCGTGTAATTGTTCATAATCCAATAAAGTTTCTTGCACAAATGGATCAACATAGCCGTTAGCTCTTTGTTGAGAATTTTCACCATAACGCAAATGTTCTGTTTTCTTTAATGAAATATTTAAGGTATCTGGGAAATCATCCCCTACAACACCTGCAAAATAACGAGAAATCATCGCATCATAAGCGCCAGTAGTTGAAAATGCTTTATATGCAAGATTTAATCTAAAATCAAAATCATCAGTTTTATCTTTGATTGCAGTTAAGACGTTATCATAATCAGCAGGATCGGTAACGATTAAAACATCTTTAAAATTCTTTGCTGCTGAACGAATCATCGATGGTCCCCCAATATCGATATTTTCAATCATATCTTCCATCGGTTTACCAGCTTTTAACGCTTTTTCAAATTCATATAAATTAACACAAACCACATCAATTGGTTGGATGTCCATTTTTTTAACTGTGTCAACGTGTTCTTGAAGATCACGACGGAATAATAATCCCCCATGAACTTTTGGATGTAAAGTTTTAACTCGACCATCTAAGATTTCAGGAAATCCGGTTACATCATCAATTGCAATACATGGTACATTTTCTGCTTGTAATTTAGCCATCGTTCCCCCAGTGGAAACAATTTCAAAACCTAAATCTACTAGGCCTTTACAAAAATCAACGATACCATCTTTATTAGTAACACTAACTAATGCTCTTTTCATTTTAAATCACCTTAGCCCTTTCATTTTCAACAATAATTTTACCATCACAAAATAAAGCAACTGCTTTAGGTAAAATGCGATGTTCAATTTCTAATACCCGTGCTTGGATATCTTCAGCCTTATCTAAATCATCAATATTGCACGCCTCTTGAAGAATAATCGGTCCTCCGTCAACCTCACTACTAACAAAATGAACTGTTGCACCAGTCACTTTTACCCCTCGTGCTAACACTTTTTCATGAACATGCATTCCATAATGCCCTGGTCCACAAAATGATGGAATCAATGAAGGATGAATATTAATAATTTTATTAGGATAAGCATCAATCAATACATCCGTAAGGATCGCTAAATATCCCGCTAAAACAACTAGACCAACATTGCGTTCTTTTAACATTTTAACAATTAATTCATCATCTTTACGCACTACAGCAGTTTCAATTCCGGCCTGTCTTGCACGTTCAAGTCCATATGCATTCTTACGATTAGAAATAACGATTGCAATTTCACCATTGATGCTGTTATTTTTAACAGCATCAATGACCGATTGCAAGTCTGTTCCTCCCCCAGAAACAAAGACAGCAATTTTTAGCATAATTGCACTCCTTTGTCACCTGCTTCAATACTTCCAATAATATAACATTCATCACCTGCTGCTTTAATTGCCGCCATACTAGTTTCAATATCAGCTGGATCTAACGCAATGACCATACCTAATCCCATGTTAAATGTGTTATACATCATTTCCTCTGCAATATCACCTTTTTTAGCAATCAGATCAAAAATTGCGGGTACTTTATAGCTATCTTTTTTAATAACTGCTTTTACTCCATCGGGTAACATTCTTGGGATATTTTCATCAAAACCACCACCAGTTATATGAGAGCAGCCTTTTATTCTTACCCCAGCATCTTTAACATTTTTTAATGCTTTTACATAAATTCTAGTTGGTGCAATTAGGGCTTCGCCTAATGTTTTTCCAAGTTCATCATAATATGTATCTAAGGTTTCTTTATTCATCTCAAATACGTTTCGAACTAATGAGAATCCATTACTATGAACTCCACTTGAAGCAATTCCCACTAAAACATCACCTGGTTTAATGTTTTCACCATTAATAATATCTTTTTTATCAACCACCCCGACTGCAAAACCAGCTAGATCATAGTCGTCTTCAGGCATTAATCCAGGATGTTCCGCTGTTTCACCACCAACTAAAGCACAACCAGATTGTTTACAGCCTTCAGCAACCCCACTTACGATCGTCGCAATTTTTTCCGGATAGTTTTTTCCACACGCAATATAATCAAGGAAGAACAATGGTTCTCCACCTGAACAGGCAATATCATTAACACACATTGCAACTGCATCAATACCAATTGTATCATGTTTATCCATTACAAAAGCAAGTTTTACTTTTGTTCCGCATCCATCAGTTCCTGATAAAAGAACAGGTTCATCCATATCTTTGATTGCACTTAAATCAAATGCTCCTGCAAAACCACCAAGACCACCTAAAACCTCCGGACGCATTGTTTCCTTAACGTGTTTTTTCATTAATTCAACTGATTTGTATCCTGCTTCAATATCTACTCCAGCCTTTTTGTAATCCATTTTTTAATCTCCTTTATTATTTTTGCATTCTTGCTAATACTGCTTTATAAGTTTCGATTAAATCACCAATATCTTGTCTAAATACATCTTTATCGTATTTTTGATTAGTTTCAACATCCCATAAACGACAAGAATCTGGAGAAATTTCATCAGCTAACAAGATTTGACCATCAGGTGTTTTCCCAAATTCAATTTTAAAATCAACTAATTTTAAATTTAAGCTTAAGAAAAATTCCTTTAATAATTCATTTATTTTTAATGTTTCTTGTTTAATAAAATTATATTCTTCTCTTGTACATAGTTTTAAGGCAACTGCGTGATCTTCATTAATCAATGGATCACCATAATCATCATTTTTATAACTTAATTCAAAAATTGGTTCGTCTAAAACGATTCCTTCAGGAGCTCCTAATCTTTTACAAAAAGACCCTGTTGTAATATTTCTAATAATTACTTCTAATGGGAAGATATCAACTTTTTTTACTAAAATATCTCGTTCATTTAATTTCTTGATCATATGAGTTTTAATTCCTGCTTCTTCTAACATATCAAAGATAATGCAAGAAATTGTATTGTTTAAAACTCCCTTACCTTCAAACTGATCATGTTTTACACCATTTCCAGCAGTTGCGTCATCTTTATAATGAATCAAATATTCATCTTCTTTATCTGTTTTGTAAACTTGTTTTGCTTTTCCTTCATATAATAATTCTGCCATTTTGATTTCTCCTCTTATCTTTTATTTATATTTTGCAATAACTTCTTCATTAGCACTCATTGCTTGCTTTTCCATATCTTTACGATATGCTAATAACTTTTCTTTAATCTTATCATGTTTGATTGCCATGATTTGTAACGCCAAATATGCAGCGTTCTTGCTCCCGTTAATTGCCACAGTAGCCACAGGAATTCCTGAAGGCATTTGAACGATTGATAGTAACGCATCCATACCATCTAATGTAGCCCCGCTAATTGGTACCCCGATAACTGGCAATACTGTTTGAGAAGCGACAACTCCAGGTAAAGCTGCTGCCATTCCAGCCGCTGTAATAATTACTTCGGTTCCATCAGTCTCTGTTTCTTTAATAAATGTACTTAATCCTAAATGTGCCCGATGAGCTGAAAGACATCTTACATTTACTTCAACACCATAGTCTTTCAAAATTCCAATTGCTGGTTCAACCTTACTTAAATCGCTTGTAGAACCCATAATAATTGCTACTTTCATAATTTCTTCCTTTCTTTTTAAACCACTAAAAGTGACAATGAGTCACTTTTAGAATAAGCCTACTATCTTACCATCTTTATCAATGTCCATATTAACCGCTGCCGGACGTTTTGGTAATCCTGGCATTCTCATAATACTTCCAGAGATAGCTACTAAAAATCCTGCTCCAGCAGATGGGATAAGATCATTAATCTTAATCGTAAATCCCCTAGGGCGACCAAGCAGCGTCGGTTGATCAGATAAAGAGTATTGGGTCTTAGCTACACAGATTGGTAAATCAGCTAATCCTTGTGCTTCGTACTTTTTCATCTTTGTTAATACTTTTTTATCAAACGCTACTCCGTCAGCACCATAGATTTCTTTCGCGATAGTTTCAATTTTTTCTTTGATTGATAAATTTAAATCATATAATGGTTGATAATTAGCTTCTTTAGTATCTAAGATTTCTAATAGTTTTTCAGCAAGCTCGATTCCCCCATCAGCACCTTTTTCCCATACTTTAGAAATAGCTACATCAACACCCATTTTATTACATGTATCTTTTAATAATTGCAACTCTGCTTCACTATCAGTTGGAAAAGCATTGATTGCTACCACTGAAGGCAGGTTATATTTCGCAATATTTTCAATATGTTTTTCTAAATTTTTAATTCCTTTTGCTAAAGCTTCAAGATTTTCTGTGCCTAACTCTTTTTTATCAACACCACCATGCATTTTTAGCGCTCTAACAGTTGCAACGATCACAACTACTTGAGGATCAAGATTAGCTTGACGGCATTTTATATCTAAGAATTTTTCTGCTCCTAAATCAGCACCAAATCCTGCTTCTGTAATTGCATAATCACCTAATTTAATAGCTAATTTAGTTGCCATCACTGAGTTACATCCATGAGCAATATTAGCAAACGGTCCCCCATGAACAAAGACCGGCGTATGATCTAATGTTTGTACTAAGTTTGGTTTAATTGCGTCTTTTAATAATAAAGTAACTGCACCAGTTGCTTCAATATCATTTACTGTGACTGGATTTCCAGCATAGTCATAAGCAACGATCATTTTACCTGCTCGTTCTTTTAAATCTTCAAGGCTCGTTGCCAAACATAAAATTGCCATTACTTCACTAGCGACAGTAATATCAAAACCGTCTTCTCGAGGCATTCCATTGACTTTTCCGCCAAGACCACAGATAGTATTACGTAAAGCGCGATCATTTAAATCAACAACTCTTCTCCAAACAATATTACGTACATCGATATTTAGAGGATTTCCCTGATGAATAGAGTTATCAAGCATTGCCGCAATAAGATTATTAGCAGCAGTGATTGCATGGATATCACCAGTAAAATGTAAATTAATATCTTCCATTGGAACTACTTGTGCATATCCTCCACCGGCAGCTCCACCTTTGATCCCAAAACATGGCCCTAAAGATGGTTCTCTCATTGCCACAACTGATTTTTTTCCTAACTTATTTAAGGCTTGAGACAATCCGATCATCGTTGTCGTCTTACCTTCCCCAGCTGGAGTAGGATTAATTGCAGTAACCAAGATCAATTTTCCATCAGGATTGTTTTCCAGCCGATTAATCGCCTCAAGTGCAATCTTGGCTTTATACTTACCATATAATTCTAAATCATCATCTTCTAAACCAACCTTTTTAGCAATCTCACTAATTGGTTTCATCTTTGCACTTTGTGCAATTTCAACATCAGTTAACATAACGCCACCCTTTCAAATATAATTTTTAAATAAACATTCTAAGGTCACCAATAATCAAAACAAAAATACACCTAATTTATATCATATTTCGGCTTTTTTCTCAACCAGTACAGTTGTTTTAAAACCACTCTTTTCGCCCTCAAAACAAGCAATTTGACCAAAGAATTAAAAAAGAGCCTACACTCGTCCAGACTCTTGCCCAGACGGTCGGCTCTTACATGATTATACTCCCTGTGGTTAATTCCACTTCCGTCAGTCGTATAACTATTTGCATAATATCATTTATTGATTCAAGATTCAAGCATTTACAAAAAAATTGTCGCATTTTAAACTCAACAAAAATAATTGATAATAAAAATAATTACTAACGGAATTATCATTATAAACAACTCTTTGATTAAAATAGCATCATCACGGCTTTCTAACTTATCTTTGATGGTCTGTTCTGTATCAATTTGACGAGTTGGATAACCAACAAAACCACCACAACAAAAAGCTAAAACACCAATAAAAATAAATAAACAGATAATATTTAAAGTACCTTTACTGATACTATTAGCAAAACGGCTTCCCAATAAGCCAACCAAGAAAACAATATAACCACTATAAAGAAAATATACTAATTTGCGCTTCATAATTATCACCTTCTATGTTAATTATAAAGATAATATAATGAGATTACAAATATTATATATATTATTTTATAATAAAAGATGGTTTTATCCCATCTTCTAGTAACTATATTTTTGTATTTTAGTTAGTACTCTCTCTTTTTCATTACCTTCTAAAATTATTGGCTGATAATTATTTCGTCCTTTAACCGAGGTAACTGAACAAGGAATAATTTCGTGACTATCTCCAGTATAAACACCGTCAGTGAAATTCATTGTAATTGAGTAAATCATTGAATCTGTATCACTAGGATTGCGATTTCCACCAAAACAAAAGTTTCCTAATGAATAAACGATTTGTTTTCCATTATATTCTTCTGTTCCTTGAACAACATGCGGATGTGAACCCATAACTAAATCCGCACCACTATCTATTGAAAATTTTGCTAACTCACGCTGATCACTATTCGCATAGTATTCCCGCTCAATTCCCCAGTGATAAAAAACGACTACGGCATTAGCTCCCTGGTTATTTTTCAAGTCATTGATTGCTGCTTTAATTGTTGCACGCCCTTTTTCGTTATTCATTGATAAAGACATTGAACGATACCCCAAAAAGCCAATTTTAATTCCTTTAATTTCCTTGACACATGACGTTTCATAGCCAAAATAGCCAATTCCCTTTTCATCAAGTACTTGCTTAGTATCCGTCATCCCTTGTTCATAATAATCTTCTGAATGATTATTGGCAATAGAAACCAGCTCAACACTACCGCTAGTTAAAATATTAACATATTCTTTTGGTCCGCTAAAAGGAAACTGTTTTTCTACATGTGAAGTCGCACTTGTCAATGGGCCTTCAAGATTAACAATTGTAAGGTCATCATTTTCGAAAACATTTTTGACATTCTTAAAAAAATATGTAGCATCATTTCCCTGTTTGGCATACTCTTGATTAAACGATCCATCATAAGCTTGTCCTGCATAATTTCCCAATGTACAATCCCCTGCAAAATTTAATTTAATACTAGTATTGACAGGCTCTTTTTCTTCTGTTTTTTCTTCTTTCTTGACTGTTTCTTCTTTTTTATTCTTTTGATCCGATGATGAGCAGCCAACCACTAAAAATAACATCATCAAACAAATTAATATTTTCTTCATCTTTGCTGCACTCCTTTGTCCATTAGTATATCATATAATTAGATTCTTTTACATTAGATAAAACTTTGTTATAATACATCTTGGGAAGTGAAAACAATGATAAAAGAAATAAACAATAAAATGGATTATGATCACCTTTTAACTGAAAGTGATCCTAATATTAATTTAGTTAGAGATTACCTAGAAAACGGCGCTCTGTATGGCTTTTATTTAAAAGACGAACCAGTTTCATTCATTGCAGTAGAAATAATTGATGGCGAAGTTGAAATCAAAAATCTCCTTACATTAAGTGAACATCGTGGTCACGGCTATGCCAAAGCATTAATCAAATTTATTGAAGAAACGTATAATTCATATGATACTTTTCTAGTTGGTACTGCAAATTCCAGTCTTGAAAATATCACTTTTTATACACGTTTAGGATATGTTTATAGTCATCGGATTGAAAATTTCTTTATTGACTATTATCCTAATAAGATAATTGAAAACGGAATGCAGGCAACCGATTTAATGTATTTTAAAAAAAGTCGACAAGGCTTAAATTAAGAGCAAAGACATATTTGATATAATTATCTTTAAATAGCCAAGGCAAATAACCAAAATCTATTTAAGAGGGAATCATATCATCTAAACACTTTGCTTTTTTATTTATTATGATGTTTTTAAATCAGTATCTATGTTAGAATATTAATATAAGGCTGGTGAGAAAGATGATTGAACTTCCTGAAGCATATGCAATTGCTGATGACTTGGAAAAAGAAATACTTGGTAAGACTATAATTGATCTCGGGGGTAACTACACTGATCATAAATTTACTTTTTATGAAGGAAATCCTAATTCATACAAGGAATTATTAGTTGGTAAAAAAGTAACAGGTATTATTAAGCGAAATTACTATGTTGAAATAGTAATTGAGAATTACCGTTTAACCTTTCGTGACGGCGCTAATATTCGCTACTACCAAAAACCAACTAAATTAAAAAAAAGCAAATTACTAATTACTTTTGCTGATCAAAGTTTCATCAATGTAACAACATCAATGTATTGTTTTATTGGACTTTTTGATCAAATAACAGGATCAAATAATGAATATTATCAAACAGAATTAACCAGTATTGGTCCTTTAGATCAAGAATTTACTCTTAATTACTTTAAAACATTAATTACTGATGAAACTGAAAAACTCAGTATTAAAGCCTTTTTAGCAACTAAGCAAAGAATTTTAGGGATTGGTAATGGTGTTGCTCAAGATATTATGTTTAATGCCAAACTCTTTCCCAAACGAAGGATTAAGACATTAAATGAACAAGATATAAAAAATTTATATGATGCGATTATTAGAACTCTAACAAAGATGGTCGAAAACCACGGTCGAGACAGTGAAAAAGATATATACGGAAATCCTGGTGGCTACAAAACTATCTTATGCGCTAAATCTTATAAAAGTGGTTGCCCAATCTGTCACTGTGAAATAAAAAAAGAACAATATCTAGGTGGTAGTATCTATTATTGTCCTAATTGTCAAAAATAAAAAAGTAAGATAGAAATTAATCTAAGGGCTATCAGGTAGATACACAAAATAAATAAAATTTTTAACCCGGCTAACTTAGTGATATGCTCCCGCCTCCATAGATACCCATTTGGTTATTTCGTGTGTCTACTTTAGTGGAATCATCATATCATGTTTTCATCTACTTTTTTATCTTTCTGTTTAAATCAAAATAAAAACCTGTTTATTTTCAATCAGTTATAGCATTCATCTAATCACTTGAACTTAAATCTTTTATCTTCCATAAAGGATTTTCGTGAAGGATTTCCTTCAACTCGAAAAATCCTTTTATTTTTCACATCATATATGACCGACCAAACTGTATCCTTTCCTGTTTTTCGATCGTACTGACAAATATAACCATACCTACCTGATAATAAAGCAGCCGCATCATTAAAATCGTTGATTTTATCAGTTAAAATCGCTTCTTTGATAGTTTGATAGCGCTTTTGAGCTTGCCAATTATCAATAAGATGATTATTATATTCCCGCATTGCTTCACTGAAGAACCAGTTAGTTGCAAAAGCATTCTGATTATTTCTATTGATTTTAATTTGTTTACTATTGCACTCAATCAATGCAATATCACCACCAGTATCAACCAGTGTAAAAGTTTGACTTGAAGCAATCGGTAATGTATTCAACAATTGAATTACTTCATCAACTGTTTTACACTTCTCCAAAAATAGCCGCAGCATCATTCCGGCATTTAGCCCCAGTTGTTTTACAGTCGGATAAACAGCAGTTAATCCAATTGCTAAACCATACTCGTTGATACCATCTTCCATCTCAACGCACGCTGTAGTGTTACCATTAAACGCATATGAATCATTAGTAAATTGATATATACAATTAGTATACAGTTTTTCAATTTTTGTTAAAAAATCACTATTTCGTCCAAATAAGATTTCATTTTCATTTCTAAAAGCAAAACAAGAACAATGTACTTCTGGAACAATGCAGTACATACTCAACAAAACAGCACAAATACTTTTAAATGAACATTTTTGTCCATCAGCAATTCCCCTTATTTCTTCAATAATCTCTGGGAAAAATTTTTGATAAATCGGTAAACATTGTAAAGCAAAATCATAGTGCTCTAAAGTAATTTCAAAGGGTACATTAGTTAAAAACAGTTGCTTATGTTTTAATAAATTTCTCCCCCACTTAAATCCAATCTGATAATGTTCTCCTTTAAATCTTGAATGATACATAATTTTTCGCTCCTTTTTATAAGAGCCACCGGTAACTCATAATCCAAGCATAAATCAATAAAATTTTATTGTCAATGAATTAAATTTATTAAATCAATTACCCGTTTTACTTATTAAAAATCATGAAATTATCTATTTAAAGGCAAATATAATCCCTCCTATGATAAAAAGAGATAGCGGAGCAATTAAAAACTAAAATCAAAATAACTAACGTACATTTAGGAAAACTACTATTTATTAAAGACTTTAATATAAATAATTTATTTCCTCTTCTCCCCTTTTCAGTATTATTTATATAAGTATGAAGCTTATCAATCTGTTGAGAAATTTCGCTACCTCAAGGGTTATCCAAGCCATATTTTTTTGCTATTTAGACATATTATTATCAAAATATTTTTCAAGCTCAGACAAATTTTGATATTGGGTAAAAATACCGTTCAAATTGAGCGGATCTTCGATTATGATATCCTTATCTTTTAAAATAGCAAAGATTTCATGAATATTATCTAGAGAAATACTCTCAAATAAATGACAACTATATTCAGCATATATATCCAAATCTATATAAATACCGTGATAATAATCCAATATGTGACCACATTGCAAATAGCAAATACCCATGATCGCCAGCTAACGCCGGAATATAAGTTCTGGAACATATCGAAAAAACCACTCTCTTGATATCCTGATAATTATATTTGGCAATCCTTTCTTATGTTCTCCCTAATCATTATTTCTTCATTTGAGAAAAGAACGTGTACTTTATTTTCAATGTCTACTGGAATTTTTAAATAACCTAAAAAGCTTTCTTGCGTGATAAGTTTTTTTCAATTAAATCAATGATTCTCTGCTTTTTACCTATCTCTTTTAATAAATATTCTTTTTTCTGATTCAAACATGTATTTAAAGAAATTTCATTGTTAAATATACGTCTGATGTCTTCAATTGAAAGATCAAAAGAGCGCAACATAATAATATTTTTTATTATTCGAATATCTTCATGACTATAATTACGATAACCATTATCATCACGTGATGGCGAAATTAATTCCTCCTTTTCATAATAACGTAAGGTATCCTTTGTAGTCCCCAATAATTTTTCAAGTTCATTTGTTTTCATAACAACCTCTCCCTGTTATAAAATATAAAAATCTTAAAAAACCAAGAAAACGTAAGAAGCCTTCTTGCATCTTACGTTCAATTACTTGTTTAAAAACTTTTTAATTCCTTCAAATACTTCATCACTTATAATATGTTCAATCTTACAAGCATCATCCTCAGCTACTTCTTTAGAAATCTTTGCAGTATGCATTAAAAATTCTGTAAGACATTCATGTTTTTCATAAACAGCAGTAGCCTTTTCCGTTCCTTTTTCAGTTAGTTCAATATATCCTTTACTATCAACAATAATATATCCGTCATTCTTTAGAATGCCTACACCACGACTAACACTTGGTTTACTAAATCCCAACTCTCGAGCAATATCAATTGAACGAACATTACCGTTTTGTTTTTTTAATAATAAAATTGTTTCCAAATACATTTCACCAGATTCGTGCATCATCTACTCTTCCTCCAATCGTTTTATATAATTATACCAATAAAATAAAAAAAAGAAAACCGGAATGCTTCCGGTTTTGAAAGTTACGAACTTAATGTAAAGAATGATAATTATAATGGCTAAATTATTTATCACTTACTTGGATGTGGATTTAAAGTTCGTTACATTTGAAAATATTATTTATAACTTGAAGGATATTTTATAAATTACATTTTCTATCACTTTCTAATATGCCATGATTTCAAGGACAAAATACCATGGACGAATGTTTAGAGAATGAACTGATATAAAGGAAATTCACTACTATGTTTAAGGAATTTGGAAAATAGTTAAATCTATTATTGTTTTCGACGGGATAATTTAGTAAGAAGTATCCGTCTATGTCTTCGAGAAAAAGGTGAATAGCTTATCACGGATACCTTTCTTACTATTTTTTACTTTTAAAGAGTGCTAATAATTATATTAGGAAATTTTATCGTTGTAGGTATGATATATCAGCAACCTCTATCAGCAAATATTTAACTATTGATTATTAATTATTTTTTTAATTTCCTCTATATCTTCATCAGTTCCATCATTCTCAACTTTGTAAAGACAAGGAACATTGTATTGTTCAGCAATAACGTCACCAGCTTTACAGAATGCTTCACCGTATCCTTGATCACCACTAACTATAACACCTTTTAAATGGTCACCATTACTATTTAAAAATGATTCAACTTCCATAGGGACATCACCATAACCATCAGTATAAGTGATTAAGAGAAACGGCTCGCTAACAGCCTCATCTCCAGAAGATATTTCTAAGGCGTCGACACTTAAACGATCAACAATACTTTGAACATTACCTGTTCTTGATGCAAATACTACTTTCATACATTTCTCCTTTTCTCTAGTTAGCTTTAACTAACTATCTATATGTTAGCACAGACTAACTGACTATGCAATAGTTTTTATAAAATTTATCCAAATTATTTATTCAATTGGTAAAATCCTGATAATCCAGAATATTTACTTTGTTTACCTAGACGATCTTCAATTCTAATTAATTGATTATATTTAGCAATTCGGTCTGTTCTTGATGCAGAGCCAGTTTTAATTTGTCCCGCATTTGTTGCTACCGCAATATCAGCAATAGTTGTATCTTCTGTTTCTCCTGATCTATGAGAGATAACTGCTGTATAATTTGCTTTTTGGGCCATTTCAATAGCTTCTAAAGTTTCTGTTAAAGTACCAATTTGATTTACTTTAATTAAGATTGAATTAGCTACACCGCGTTTAATTCCTTCTTCAAGACGTTTAGTATTAGTTACAAAGAAATCATCACCGACTAACTGTACTTTGTCCCCTAACTTCTCAGTTAGATAATCCCAACCTTCCCAATCATCTTGATCTAAACCATCTTCAATTGAGATAATTGGATATTTAGAACATAATTCAGCATAAAAATCAACTAATTCTTTTGAAGTAAATGATTTATTATTTTCTCCTGGTAATACATATTTACCATCTTGGTAAAACTCACTGCTTGCAACATCCATTGCCAATTTAATATCTTCACCTGGTTTATAGCCAGCCTTTTCTACTGCCTCTAGAATAGTTTTAATAGCATCTTCATTAGAAGCTAAATTTGGAGCAAAGCCTCCCTCATCACCAACTGCTGTATTTAATCCTTTTCCTTTTAAAACGGCTTTCAAAGCATGGAATACTTCCGCACCCATTCTGATTGCTTCTTTAAATGTTGGAGCGCTAACCGGCATAATCATAAATTCCTGAAAATCTACATTATTATCTGCATGAGCTCCACCATTAATGATATTCATCATTGGTGTAGGTAATACATAAGCATTAGCTCCTCCAATGTAACGATATAATGGTAAATCTAAGCTCGTCGCAGCACATTTAGCAATAGCTAAAGATACACCTAAGATTGCATTTGCACCTAACTTACCTTTATTTGGTGTTCCGTCCAAAGCAATCATCGTTTCATCGATTTCTCTTTGATTTGTTACTTCTTTACCAATTAATTCTTTAGCAATAATCTCATTAACATTTTTTACTGCTTTTTCTGTTCCTAATCCTAAATAACGGTTTTTATCACCATCACGTAATTCAACTGCCTCATGAACACCTGTTGAAGCTCCACTTGGTACTATCGCACTAGCGAATGCTCCACATTCTGTAGTTACTTCTACCTCTACAGTAGGATTACCACGTGAATCCAAGACCTCACGGGCATATACACTTTTAATTTTACTCATTTGTTTTCCTCCTTCATGATTCCTTAACCTGGGTGACTAAGCCAGGTTAGAAAGAATCATTTATTCACACGAAGTTAGTTTTACCTAACTACAATAAGGTTAGCACATACTAACCTTATGTGCAAGTAAAAAGCATTAAAAAAATCACAGAAATTTCTGCGATTACAAATCTTTTGTTAACTCATTATCCCAATCCAGATCATTATAACAAGCCCATAGACCATTAAGTGATAATTGAACCATACTGCTAACAGCTGCATCAGTATAAAAAGCTAAATGTTGTGTCATGACAACATTAGGAAATTGACGTAAATATGCCATATTTTTATTTTTAATTATATCAGTACGCATATCTTGATGATAAATTCCTTCTTCACCTTCAACCACATCAAGTCCTAAAGCCCCAATCTTCTTATTTTCGATTCCCCTGATTAAAGACTCGGTATTGCATAATTGCCCCCGAGCACAGTTAATAATGATTATTCCATCTTTCATTTTACTTATTGTTTGATCGTTAATTAGATGGTGCGTACTTTTAAGATACGGCATATGCAAAGAAATAATGTCACATTCTTGATAAAACTGCTCTAGGTCGACATAAGTTGCATATATTTTAGCGGTTTCATTTTGATGAATATCATAAGCTAATAAACGAGCTCCAAAGCCGGATAAGTTTTTTAAAACTGCTTGACCTATTCGTCCAGTCCCCATAATTCCTATCGTTAAATCTTTCATCTATCACCCTTCTAGCCCTTGTAAAGAATAATCATTTACCTGTCCTAACCACAAAGCTTTTTTATAATGACGTAACGATAACAGCATTAGCATGACAGTAAAATCTGCAACTCCTTCCGGTCCATAACTAGAATTACAAACTTTTATTCCTAATTCTTTGGCATATTCGATATCAATATGATCATATCCTATTGTTCTTGTTGCAATAACTCCAATTCCTGCTTTAGCAATAGCATCTAAAATTTCATGATTAATCTTACTCTCCCCTAAAAAAGCAATTCCATCATATCCATTCAATAAAGATAAATTTTTTTGGCATAGGTATTCCTTATAATAAGTTATTTCAAAGTTATTTGAATTATTCATAATTTCAAAATCTGCCATCTCGTCACTTCGTACTTCAAATGCAATAATCTTCATTCTCGTCCTCCTCAATATCAATATTATATCATCTCAAAATGAATTCTAAACATTTTGTTGAATTTCATACACTGAAGTTCTATCCTACATTATCTCTTTTAAAAGCAAGATTGTGTTTTCTACCATATCATTAGTTGCCTAATCGCAACACTCTACCAATTTCTTTGAATTAATCAATTCATCACATTCTGTATCAATAATAATGATTCTACCTTTCACCTTTATAAAAATTATCCTTATTAATAGCATGATATGTTTTAGCGCTGACTGGAATATGTAAAGAAATAAAGTCCGCAATTGAACTAACTGAATAAGGATTATTTGAAATACCAATTCCTAATACCTTGGTAGCCTTAATATTAATATGATCATACCCAATTGAATGGATATTAATGAATTTAACACCATTCCTTTTTAATAAGATTAATAATTCATGATTCAAGATTGAATTTTCGACAATGCTAATTGCTTCAAAAATTGCTATTATAAATAATTTTCTTTAGTCAAAGGTTCTTTGAGTAGTTTAATTTCTCCCCCATATTTCAATAAAAATCATCTTAGTGTTATCCCTATATATCTTTACGATGATTAAACATGGGTATTTTCATACTCATAGCCTGTTCAATATGTTTTTATTAGTGTAATAATATTATATTAAAAGGTATTCATAAACTCCTTTTTTTACCGATTATTTTGTCGAATTTATTTTGATAATCGTTGATGTTTCATTGACTTTAACTCGGCTTTATTCTATACTTTACTCAGGTGATTTTAGTTCGCCTTAAATAGCATGACTAGCTATTTATAATCGAAAACACGAAGGGAGTTAGAAAAAATGATTTATTCACACGAAGTAGAACAAATGTGTAGTGTCGCTCAAGGTGCTTCACATGGATGTGCTCCAATTCCTGAAGAAGGAAAATGGGTATATTCTAAAGAAATTAAAGATATCTCTGGTTTAACTCACGGTATCGGTTGGTGTGCTCCTCAACAAGGTGCTTGTAAATTAACATTAAACGTTAAAGAAGGTATCATTGAAGAAGCATTAATTGAAACTATCGGATGTTCAGGGATGACTCACTCTGCAGCGATGGCTTCAGAAGCATTAGTAGGAAAAACTTTATTAGAAGGTTTAAATACTGACTTAGTTTGCGATGCAATCAATACTGCAATGAGAGAATTATTCTTACAAATCGTTTATGGACGTACTCAATCTGCATTCTCTGAAGGTGGTTTACCTGTTGGAGCTGGATTAGAAGACTTAGGAAAAGGTTTAAGAAGTATGACTGGTACTTCTTATTCAACAAAAGCTAAAGGTCCTCGTTATCTTGAATTAACTGAAGGTTATATTAATAGAATCGCTTTAGATGCTAATAATGAAATTATTGGTTATGAATTTGTTAACTTAGGTAGAATGATGGATATGGTTAAAGCTGGAAAAGATGCTAATGAAGCAATGAAAGAAGCTACTGGAACTTATGGTAGATTCGATGATGCTGCTAAGTACATCGATCCAAGAAAGGAATAATAGGAGGGTACGAAAATGGCATTATTTGAAAGTTATGAAAGAAGAATTGATCAAATTAACGCTGCACTAGCTAAATTTGATATCAAATCAATCGAAGAAGCTAAAGCTATCTGCGATGAAAAAGGAATTGATGTTTACGAAATCGTAAAATCAACTCAACCAATCTGTTTTGAAAATGCTTGTTGGGCATACACTGTCGGTGCTGCAATGGCAATCAAAAATGGAGATGTTAAAGCTGTAGACGCTGCAAAAACAATCGGTGTTGGTTTACAATCATTCTGTATTCCAGGATCAGTTGCTGATGACCGTAAAGTAGGTTTAGGACATGGTAACTTAGGTTCTATGTTATTAGATGAAGGTACTGAATGTTTTGCTTTCTTAGCTGGACATGAATCTTTCGCTGCTGCTGAAGGTGCAATCAAAATCGCTGAAAAAGCTAATAAAGTTAGAACTAAACCATTAAGAGTTATCTTAAACGGTTTAGGAAAAGATGCTGCAAAAATCATCTCAAGAATTAACGGATTCACTTACGTGGAAACTCAATTCGATTATTTTACAGGTGAAGTAAAAGTATTATCTACAACAGCTTACTCTGATGGTCCTCGTGCTAAAGTTAACTGCTATGGTGCTGATGACGTTAGAGAAGGTGTTGCTATCATGCATAAAGAAGGTGTAGATGTATCAATTACTGGTAACTCTACTAACCCTACTCGTTTCCAACATCCAGTTGCTGGAACATATAAAAAAGAATGTATTGAACAAGGTAAAAAATATTTCTCAGTTGCTTCTGGAGGAGGAACTGGACGTACTTTACACCCTGATAACATGGCTGCTGGTCCTGCTTCTTACGGTATGACTGACACTATGGGACGTATGCATTCAGATGCTCAATTCGCTGGTTCTTCATCAGTTCCTGCTCACGTAGAAATGATGGGATTAATCGGTATGGGTAACAACCCTATGGTTGGAGCTACAGTTGCTGTTGCCGTAGCAATCGAAGAAGCTTGTAAATAATTACACATTTATATTAAATTCTTTAAAAAGTCCTGATTAATTCAGGACTTTTTTGTTTTTTCAACAATATTATATTTAACAATATATCTATATAATAGGTTATACATTGATTTAATTCTAGATTTTGTTGCATTACCTACATTAGCTTTTTCAATCACCCCTTCTGTATGATTAGGTCTAATATCCTTAAATCTCATATTGTGCAATGGTTCTGAATGATTAAATGCTGCTAAGGCTTCATTTTTTATTGAATAGTGACCAAGTATTACTCCTCTAAGCCTTACATCATTTTTCAGCTTTTACGCATCGCCCCTTTAATTTGTAAATATTCCTATATCCGTTTGGTAATTTTATGATTTCTTCAATAACAAGTTTCACTAAGTCATTAATCATTATGCTTCAAATAATATCTAATTTAATATTTTTATTTGCAACAAAAAAAGTAGATCAATCAATATCCTCTATCTTGAAGATCAACCATCTACTTTAGTTTTATAAATATCTTATTTTTTTGTAACTACTTTTACATAGTTTAAATACCTCTTCAGACACTTCTATGTCTTGGTTTTTCAACTTACAATAATACTTCTTCTCGCTTTTAAATCAAGACTTACTCATCTATGTTAAGAATATGAAGTTTATAAATGTAAAATGCTAAAATATATTCTATTTCGTGTTTGGTAAAAGACCTACTATAGAATGTGGTTTATAATCTTCTTCTAGATACCTGCAGTCTTCATCACTCAATTCTAATTCTACCGCTTTAACTGCATCCTCAAAGTGAGGTATTGATGTAGCTCCTACAATCGGTGAAGCAACACCTCTCTTTAATAACCAAGCCAAAGATATTTGAGCCATTGACACATTATATTTTTCAGCAAGTTCACTTACACGATCAATAATGATCGTGTCATTATCTATTGCATGATCATACTTATCACGGCGAACTTTATCGGTTTTTGCTCTCAAAGAATCACTATCCCAACCTCTATGTGTTAAATGGCCACCAGCCAAAGGACTATATGGCACTAAAGAAACAGCATATTGTTGACAAATCGGAATCATCTCATGTTCATCTTCACGATACAACAAATTATAATGATTTTGCATTACTGAAAATAGTGTCCAATTATTATTCTTCGCTACTTCCTGCATATTATGGAATTGATATCCATACATTGAACTCGCTCCTAATGCTCTTACTTTACCACTTTTGACTAGAGTATCTAAAGCCTCCATCGTTTCTTCAATCGGTGTATCATAATCAAATCGATGAATATAATACAAGTCTAAATAATTAGTCTGAAGTCTTTCTAATGTTTTCTCTATCTCTCTAAAAATCGCTTCTTTACTAAGTTTACCTTCATTAAAATAGACTTTTGAAGCAATAATTACTTTTTCTCTAGGAATTCCTAGTTCTTTTAAAGCATTACCAATAAAGATTTCACTTGTACCATGAGAATATGTATTTGCTGTATCAATGAAATTCACCCCTAATTCATAGGCATGTTTAATCATAGACGTTGTCTTTTCTTGATCCAATGTCCATAAATGGAAATCTTCTGAAGGTTCTCCAAAAGACATCCCACCCACACAAATTCTAGATACTTCAATATCAGTGTTTCCTAATTTTATATATTTCACTCTTTTTTCCTCCTCAATATTTTATAAAAATATCTTATTGTAAAAATATTTTTTAAATTCTTCTTTATGCATACTCATATATTGATTATAAAGCTTTTCACATACAGAATCTGTAGGATAATCTATTTGATCTTTTCCATCATTAACAGCCTTCCATATTACCTTGGCAGCTTCAGTAGGTTCTGGGAATTCTTCATTTCCACTTAATAAATACTCTCTTTGTTTGGCAGCAGGCACTTCATATCCAGTTAAATCATTGAGTGGTGTTTGAAAATTAGTTTTTGTACCACCTGGAATCATCGACTTCACACTAATACCAAATGGTTTTAATTCATAATATAAAGACTCCATCATTCCTTGTTGAGCTCGTTTTGCTGCTCCATAAACACCATCACGAGGTAATGCAATAATCCCAGCTAGAGATGTCGTCGTTAAAATCATTCCAGCTTTCTTTTCCTTAAAATGAGGAATAAATTGTTGTGTTACTAACATTGTCCCTATAACATCTGTATCAAATAGTTTTTTAATATCTTCTTCTGGAATTCTTTCAAAAGCAGCCATTATTCCATACCCTGCATTATTAAATAATACATCAACATCATATTCCTTAATTGCCTTGGAACAAGTCTCTTTTATTTGAATAGAATTTGTTAAATCTAGTGGCATAATAACAACATTTTCAAGACCTAATAACTCTCCTGCTTTATTTAAATTCCTCATCGTTGCGATAACTCGCCATCCATTTTGAGCAAAATACTTTGCTGTTTCTTTGCCAATTCCTGATGAAGCACCAGTAATAAAAATTGTTTTCATTATTTTATTCTCCTTATTTTAAATTAATTTACCTAATTCATATGCTTCTTGTATATCTTTCTTTTTCTTTACCTCCCCTTTATCATAAACACCTATTGCATAAATATGACCTTTCAATATGGGATTATTCAAACATCTTAAAAATCTATAAACTTATTCTTTACATAGTTCATTGCATTTAAAGAACTATCTATACTCGTCATAATATAATAAAATCTTTTATTATTAAATATCTAATGAAAATATCAAATACAATCAATAAAGATTATATCCACAGTATCTTTCTGCTAAGAGTTTAATTTAACGGCATTTGAAAAACATTGTTCCGTTATGTAATGTATAATTTTACATATTTTTATTTTCTTTTATATTAAACAACTTGATAATTCATCCATTTTCCTTTTATATAATGATAAGTATATATAATTGCCTTAACAATCCAATCGAGAAACATTGCATACCAGGTTCCCATCATTCCCATGTTAAAAATAACAGCTAAAATATAAGAAAATAGTATACGACAGATAACCATTGATATTATTGATACAATCATCGGAAATTTTGCATCACCGCTACTTCTAAAAATAACTGGAAGCATATAGCCATAAGGCCATATTAATGTCATCATAATTCCATGAAGTATAATAATTTGCCAAACATATGATGTTGCACGACTTGATAAGTTATAAAAGGACATAATCAGTGGCATTAATAACAGAATAATAACTGTACTAATAATAAAACTTATATGCATCCATCTATTTATTTTTTTAGTATAGTATTTAGCTTGATCATAATCATTTGCTCCAATACAATGAGAAATAATACTTGTTAAACCAAGATTTATTGCAGTACCTGGCAGTACTTGAAACATGACTAATGTTCCGCCTACTGAATTTGCTGCAATACTCGCAGTACCAAACAATGATACAATACTCAAAACAATTAACCTTCCTAAATAAAACATACTGTTTTCAATTCCAAAAGGAATACCAATATTTAGAATTTTTTCAATCATATTTCTATTTATTTTTATATTCATTAATTGAGATAAATGAATTGTTGTCTTTTTAGAGAAATATAATATAAGTAGTGCCGCTCCCACTCGTGAAACTAATGTCGGAATAGCGATTCCTTCAACACCCATTTTCAAAATGAAAACACATAGTGCATTTCCTATAACATTAACAATATTCATCACTAACATGATTTGCATTGGTAGTTTTGAATTGTTCATTGTTCGAAATATTGCTGCTCCACCATTGTAAATGGCTAGAAATGGTATTGATAATACAACAACATTTAAATATGTCATCGCATGATGATAGACATCACTACTAATGGAACCAAATAATAAATGTAATATTGAGTTTTTAAATACAAAAATTATTAAAGTGATTACTATAGATAAATAAAATGTCACTTTCATCATTTGTAAGGCTGATTGATTAGCCTCATTATCCTTTTTACTACCTAAATATTGTCCCGTAATGGCTCCACCACCTGTAGCTAAAGCTGTAAAAATACTTATCAATAAAGCCATTACAAAGTCCACAAGAGAAACACCAGATACTGCTGCTTCACCTACTTTAGCAACCATTAATGAATCAGCAAAGCCAACTAAATACTCAAGACCCTGTTCAATAACCAATGGTATAAATAAATAGAGCAAGTTTTTATTAGAATATAATTTTTCTTTCATCTTCATCCCCCCTATGCAATAAAAATAACAACCATAGTATATACAAATAATGTAACAATCATAAAAATAGAAACAAAAGCACTTGTAAATGAAGCATCGTCTTCATCTTGATACAACGGTTCAATAATAGGCATTAATCCAAATCCAGTCGGGCACATAAAGTAAATAATAGGTGCCATCATAAAGGACTTATCTGCCATTAACTCTGGAAATAATACAAAGAATCCAAGTATAACAAATGCATAATAGACAAACTTAACAGCAATTAATCGCAAAACAGGTTTTAAATTATGACTATCAATATTTAAATCATATCCTAAAATAAATAAAATCATTGGAATAATTGGTGCTGTCACTTGATTTATTGTTGTTGAAATCATATCACCAAACGATGATGCTAATAATAATTCATATAAACCAGTAAAATTCATAAATAATCCTAAAATAACCGCAATAACGAAAGTATTAGTAAAGATACTTTTTATAATATCTTTATAAGATGAACCGGCTGATACTTCCTTGGCAATTAATATTGGAATCGTTATAAAACAAATCATAATCCCACCCAAATCAAAAATCACTGTAGTACTTGATTGACCAACAATAGATAAATATAAAGGTAGGGCAACATTCCCGCCCTCAACAACCGTTAGCAAATAAGGAGCAAATTTTTGATATTTTTTAGTGATATGCTGTGTTATAAATTTACCTATAACCAAAATCACTAAATAAGCTATATATACATATAAAATAATCGATATATGACTCAATTCAATGTTCGCATTTGCCATTAAATTAAAAACAAGAACCGGAAAAAGAATTTTAAAGATAATGCTATTTGCACCATTTTTTTGATTTACCGTTACCCATCCCTTTATATGCGATACTAATCCTAGTAATAACATAAAGAAAACAGGAAACAAAGTCGTTAAAACTGTCATAAACAATCACTCCTTATCATTTTATTTCGATTATAATATATTATAGAATTATTCATAAGTAAAATACATTTTTTATCATAACATCATTATGTTTTAGTTATGTCATATTAAAAATATCAACTTAATTTCTTTTATTTATACTTTTAAATAATAATCAAAAAGAGACTTCTTATATTGCTCATTCACTCAACAATATTTGAAATCTCCCATTTTAATTATCCATTATCAAAATTTCTTTTACACTATATTTTCTTTTAGTATCCTAACAAATTCCTTTGCAACTGGAGTTAATTCGTTAAGGTTATTTGTAAACACTCCAATTTCAAAATTGATATCAGGTTTTAAATCATTTATTGTATATTCCTTTTTGATATAAGTTAAAGGATGTGCAGAAATAATACCATCACCTATTCCATCATTGACCATATTCATCATTGAATCCAAATTTTGCACAATAATGACATTTTTCATATCTATAAAATTTCCATTTTTTGTATTATCCATTACAGTTTCAAATGCCGATTTAGTAAGAATTAAAGTATGATCTAATTTTGATAAAATAACTTTTCTTTTTGAAGAGGATTGACTTATACATAACATCTGATCCTCTTTTATTGTTATATAATCATATTGATCATATGGTGATGTTGAAAAAGCTAAATCAACCATATAACCATCTACCATTGCTTTTACTTCTTGAGGTGTTCCCTCTCTAATTTCAATTTTGACATTGGGATATAATTGATGAAACATCTTTAGAGTATGAGATACATATGATGCTGTTAAAGATGGTAATGAAGCTATTCTTAGAGTACCACTAATAAGATTGTTTTCTTGATAGGCTATTTGAGTAATACGATTATCTATATCTTCCATTTGTCTAACTAGAGATAGTATTTTTTTACCAATATCAGTAATAACTAAGCCTTTTCTTTTATCACGGTAAAAGAGTTGTACTTTTAATTCATCTTCTAAATGCTTAATAGCATGACTAACAGCAGGTTGTGATATGTATAGCACCTGAGCAGCAACTGTAAAACTATTAAATTCAGCAACTTTTATAAATATCTCAATATTTCTATCTAACATAACCTTTCATTCATCTCCTTATAATGTTTTCTAGACATCTCTTATAACTCATATTAACACATAAAGTTATAAGAATGATACAAAATATTTCATAAATAGTTAAAAATTAATGTGATAAGTAATAAATTATGTCATCATTATTAAATTTGTATTTCAGTTATTTAAAAATATATACTAAAATAAGTGCAACAAGGAGGAATCAATATGAAAAAGACATTATACATGATGCGTCATGGACAAACACTATTTAATGAATTAAAAAGAATGCAAGGTTGGAGTGATTCTCCACTTACTGATTTAGGTATTCGTCAGGCTAAAGGAGCTCGCCAATATTTTCTGGATAATGGAATTGTATTTGATCATGCATACTGTTCCACTTCTGAAAGAGCTATAGATACATTGGAAATAGTAACTGATTACTCAATGCCATATAAAAGAATGAAAGACTTGAAGGAAATGAATTTTGGAAAATTTGAGGGTCAAAGTGAAACATTACAACCACCTAGAGACGTTTTTGAAAATTTCTTTTTAGATTTTGGTGGTGAAAGTCGCCAAAATGTTCGCGATAGACTATATAAAGCTAATTTAAAGATAATGGAAGAAGATAATAATACAGTTTTAGTCGTTAGTCATGCTGGAGCATGTGGGCATTTTTTTAGTGTCATTGAAAGTGTTGAAAGATTGCAAGAGGAAGTAAAAATTGGTATTAGTAATTGTTCGATTTTTAAGTATACCTATGAAGACGGTCAATTTACATTTGAAAAAATCATTCGACCATTACCATCAAAGGAGTAATTATAGAAAGCACTGAATTATACACACGCATACGAATTCACTAAAAACATAGTTAATTAAAACCTAGTGATTCAATAAAAATTTATGATTCTTAAACAAAATTAAAACAACTTAAAAGTTCATTTAAAAAATAATAACCGTTTCTATCGAAAAAGCTTGTAAATAGACAAGATGTTCTTAAAAAGGTGTGATTAATTCACACTTTTTAATTTCTAAATATAAACACTATTTAACACGCTTATACAATCCTTCAACTTTAATAAAAAGAGCGCTATTTTTCATTCTCGTCCACAATTCCACTTATCAAGACGAATAAATATAAAAGAGTCTTTTTTATTATGGTCTTAAAAAAGTTTTATCTCATCATTTTTGAGACTACTATCATTGTTCTAGACTCTATTTTTTAATTTTCATTAATGCTTTTTTCTTGTAACATCAAGATACTTAATAAAAAATACTAACTATACTTTAGATATTCAATAACTCATTTATAAGTCCTAATGTGATACCCTATTTCAGTTTATAATTTTCAGGTATATTTCTTCTCTATCTATACTCATCAAACAATGTCCATATCACTAGAAAACGTAATTTTTTACATATATTTAAAATTGCTACACTATTTTTATTACTTATTTTTAAATATACAAAATAATAGATATCAATTTAAACAGAAAAATAATATAATAATTTCTATTATTTGATAAAAACATTTAAAACCAATATGATTTTTTATCATATTTCATCTTTTACCTTTATAAAAATAGAATTATCATGTAATCTTATATTATAAAGTAAAGGAGGGTTTAATATGCTAAAAGCAATTATCTTTGACATGGACGGTTTGATGGTTGATACCGAAATCATCTCATTCCAATGCTACAAAGATATTATTGAAAGTTATGGTTTTAACTTTACAAAAAAAGAATACATAGAAGATTATCCTGGAAAATCTGTTATTTCATCAATGAACTTTATCAAAAATAAGTATAATATAGACTTTGATACGGATGAAAAGATAAATCAATTTAAAATATTGGAAGAGCAATACTTACTAAAAAACAGTGTAGAATTAAAAAAAGGACTAATTCAACTATTGAAGTATTTAAATATTCACTATTATAAAACGATTGTTGCAACTTCCAGTGGTAAAGAAAGGGCCGAAAGAATACTTGGTGAACATAATCTTATGAAATATTTCAATGGTATTGTATGCGGTAGTGAAGTAGAACATGGAAAGCCGGCTCCAGATATTTTCTTAAAAGCTTGTGATAAATTAAATGTTGAACCAGAAGAAGCACTTGTATTAGAGGATAGTGAAGCGGGTATTCAAGCTGCATCTGAAGCAAAAATATCAGTTATCTGTATCCCTGATATGAAATTTCCTCAAGAAAAATATCTAAAAAAAGTTGAGCATGTCTATGATTCATTAGAAGATGTTATTTCTTATTTAGAAATGAAAAAAGATATTTCAAAATAGAAATATCTTTTTCTCTTATCTAGCTATCTATTTAATCACTTAAATCATCACCATTAGTGGCAATAACTTTTTTGTACCAATAGAATGAATCTTTA
>ERZ1036460.33-NODE-33-length-122480-cov-9.911840_pt1 | contig 122480 bp, 97 predicted proteins | sample MGYA00514229_ERZ1036460 | MGnify/ENA primary metagenome ERZ1036460 (study PRJEB33795, sample SAMN09464921) | human gut metagenome | host: Homo sapiens | place: USA: Stanford, California | collected 2016-08 | study: EMG produced TPA metagenomics assembly of the...
TTACTTTTTCATTGTCATTGCTTACTTTTTCATTGTCATTGCTTACTTTTTCATTGTCATTGCTTACTTTTTCATTAGCGTTGCTTACTTTCCTAAACATTGTAACCTTAAATCCATTTCCAAACTCTTCAAATGTCGGTTCAGGTAAATCATACTCTCTACATCTGTTTATAATTCTCGGTATCCCTGTTCCCCATGCCTCTACTATATGCATATAATGAAACGCTTCTGCAATCGCTTCATTTCTGCAAGTAGATTTTCCTAACTTTGCAGTTTCAATATCCAATCCACCATAAAGCATCCCAGGTGATAACACCTCAACTCTGTCATCAAAAATGCTCACCTGAATACAAGACTTATCTACATAACTCCTGTGTACAACAGCATTGGCAATCATTTCTCTAATAGCAGATACTGGAAGTTCATAAGAATCATTTCTATATATCCCTCCGATTTCTGCCCCCATATTAATATGCCTTAAAACAAATTGATATGCTTTTTCCACCTGTTCGTAAATTGGCCCATCAAATTCTTTTTGATCAATAAAAACATCTCTGATTGTTCCCTTAAATAATGCACATTGAATTTTTGATGCTTTACTTTTGTTATCTGTCATCAGATCAAATGCATGTGTCGGATAGAGCGTTCTCCCTACCCTACAAAGAATTCCAAAATCTTCAAGCTTCTCTATAGTCATGTCCTTTGCTGCATTTTTTTCGTCTGTTTTACAGGATATAACTGCTATCTTTTTCATTGTTTCGCAAAGTTTCAATGCCTTTTCTTTGTCAAATTCTCTTCCTATTTCCTGTAGTGAATCATAGGAAATATTCTGGCCTTCCAACTCTAACTCTTTTAATTTTCTTGCGTCAGCAGGTCTGCTTGTTCCATTAATTCGAATAAAAGCTGTAGTCTCTTTTCCTTTTTTCGCAATATAATAAGGTCTGAACTTTCCAGGAACAATATCTATGACAAGTACCGTTTTTTCTTCTATTGTCTGGATTGAAATATCCGGTTCAATCTGTGGTGTACACGCATCTGAAACCATATTAGAAATGGAATCCGACAATTTAAATGGGCTTTGTTCGCCAATTCCATAAACAGTCCCTGTTTCATCCTCAATTCCTACTATCACTTTCCCACCTGTGCTGTTAGAAAATGCAATAATATCTTTTAAAAATTTCTCATGATTACCTGGAATTTCTCTTTTAAATTCAATATTCTTTCCTTCGCCAAAATAGTTCTTATCAATCATGTTCTCACCTGCTTTCTACTATGATAAATTTAACCCTTTCAACAGTCATTTTCTGTATTATTTCCATCAGCAAAGATCTTATTTCAAAACATTGGATAAATACCGGCTGATTGGCCTGAATATTGAACCTTAGATTCTTCTGAACTTTTAAAACTCAAAAGTGCTGCAAGAATACAGCTTACGAATAAATTTATTATACACTCTTTTCCCAGAATAAAGCAATTCATATTTTCTACAAAAACAACAAAACCTTTTTATAAATTATATCTTGCACTTTCTTTTTGTTTTCTCTAAACTGAAACTAAAATAATTGTTACAAAGGAGAATTTCATGCAGCATCCCTTTCCTTATGAAGTCATATACAGTGACAGAAAATCCCTCGCAATTCAGATTACTGCACAGGCGACGGTCCGTGTCCGGGTACCCAAAAACTGTCCTGCCCCGACCATTGATACATTTCTTTACGAAAAGCAAGCCTGGATCCTAAAGCATCTGGACTCGGCATCTCAGCGTCTTGAGCAATCTTCTGAAAAACCTCAGATTTCTGAAAATGACCGGAAACGATACATCCAGCTTGCACGGGATATTTTTACACGCAAGACAGAATATTATGCCCGTATCATGGGCGTCACCTACGGCCGTATCTCCATCCGGGAACAGAAAACCCGCTGGGGAAGCTGCTCCAGCGCCGGAAATTTAAACTATAACTGGCGTCTGATCTTCGCTCCGGAAGAAATCGTGGACTACATCGTTGTACATGAACTCGCCCACCGTCTGGAAATGAATCACTCAAAAGCCTTTTATAATATTGTAGAATCCGTACTGCCCGATTACCGAAAAGCACAGAAATGGCTGCGGGAAAATGGCGGAAGTTTGTGAATATATGTAGCTTTCATAAACAAATCATTGTAGCGCAGCGAGGAAATACACTTGATTTTGGCTGTTAGGCTGTTATATGTGAGCCAATTGGCGAACATATCCAACAGGCGTTACAGCCACTTCAAGGGATTTCTTCGGCGGAGCCTGATTTGTGTTGAAAGCTACATATCTTTTGCGGACTTTTCGCATAAGCTCTCTCACATTTGCTTCCTCACCACCCGGTATTCATCCCCCACCTGATAATACGGGCACTCTCTGAAATCTCCCTGCACAAATCTCACCATCTCATCTTCATCCAGATCCTGCGTACAGACATAGCACTCATAATCGTCATCATATTCATAATTCATGCAGCTTTCGCAGTTTGCCGCTGTTTTTCTGCCTCGCATCTTATACCTCCCCCAGTTCTTTTAACACCTGATATACGTAAGAAACAGGAAGTCCTACGACATTGAAATAGTCCCCTTCGATCTTCTCAATGAATGCGGAAAATCTCCCCTGAATTCCGTAAGCCCCGGCCTTATCCATAGGTTCTTTGCTCTCTATATATTTCTGGATTTCTTCTGTGCTCATCGGATTGACAGAAACTTTTGTTTCCACTGCGTGGCTGATTACCGTTTTTTCTCCGTTTTTATCAAAATCCAGAACCGCAACACCCGTATATACCTGATGTGTATCTCCCTGCAGTGACCGGATCATCTCAAAGGCCTCCTGTTCATCCTTTGGTTTTCCCAGAATTTGTTCTTCATGCACAACGATCGTATCCGCACCGATCACGATCACATTCCTTGCCTGGATCTCGGATGCCACATTTTCCGCTTTCATCAGCGCCAGCTCTTTTACAATCTCCTTTGGAACCGTATTTGTATACACTTCTTCCTTATTGCTGACACGCACTTCAAACGGAACCCCGATCTGTGATAAAAGCTCTTTTCGCCTCGGTGAAGCTGACCCTAAAATTATTTTCTTCATACTAAAAACTCCTTGTTGTACTTTGTTGTTGATAATAACACTTTTCTGCCTGTTATGGTAGACTTTCCATCCGAAAATATCGTATGATAATTATTGTTTACATCAATTATAACCTTTTATTTTGAACTTTTCACAAGGAGGAGATTCTATGGAACATCTCAACGAATACCTGGATTTTATCCGCACCGTAGAGGGGATCAAATCTGTCACCCGCACTGCCTGGACCAAAACAGGACGACAGGAAAGTACGGCAGAACATTCTTTTCGTCTTGCGCTGCTTGCTCTGACTCTGATCGATGAATTTCCGGAGCTGGACGCTAAAAAAGTGCTTTCCATGTGTCTGATCCACGATCTCGGAGAACTCTATGCCGGAGATATTCCTGCAATTTCCAATACGGATCCCCTTGCAAAATCCAAACAGGAATACCTTGATATTTGTCGGATCTTCCAGCTTCTCCCCGAGCCAAAACGGTCAGAATTTCTTTCCCTGTGGAACGAATACAACAACTGCTCCATCCCGGAAGCACATCTGGTAAAGGCACTGGATAAAGCAGAAACGATCCTGCAGCACAATCAGGGAAAAAATCCACCGGATTTTGATTATGCATTCAATCTCACTTACGGAGCCTCCTACTTCAAAGGCGATCCGCGGCTGGAGGAATTAAGAAGCATACTGGATGCAGAAACAAACGTTGTCATAGAGCATACACAAGAAAAGGAGAACCACCATTTATGATTCAAATCATCATTTCACCTGCGAAAAAAATGAATATATGCGAAGAATTTCCCGGCACTGCCACCACACCTGTTTTTGCAGAACAGACAGACCTTTTATATCAGACGCTAAAGCAGATGTCATTTGAAGAATTGCAGAAACTTTGGAAATGCAGTGAAAAACTGGCACTTCAAAATACAAAAAGACTGTGCGAATTTACACCGGCTGACGCTGTCACTCCCGCTGTTCTCGCCTATGAAGGGATCCAATACCAATACCTCGCACCGGGCATCTTTTCTGATACACAGTGGGACTACGTAAACCGGCATCTGAACATTCTTTCCGGATTTTATGGTGTCCTGTGCCCTTCAGATGCTGTCATTCCCTATCGTCTGGAGATGCAGACCAAACTGGAAACTGAGAATGCCACTGATTTGTATCATTTCTGGAACAATCAGCTATATCAGGCATTGTACTGTAAATTTGAGAAAGACTCTCCGAAAGAGCTCATCAATCTCGCTTCCGCAGAATACAGCAAAGCAGTACTTCCTTATCTGACAGAAGACGTACACTGCGTCACCTGCGTTTTCGGCGAGTTCGTTCAGGGAAAAGTAAAGGTGAAAGCCACGCTCGCGAAAATGGCGCGGGGAGAAATGGTCCGCTGGATGGCAGAACACCAGATTCAGACTGCGGAAGATCTGAAACAGTTCACCGGACTTGGATTTGAATTCGAAGAGTCTCTATCTTCCGGGACAGAATATGTGTTCCTAAAAAAGGATATCTGCCCGGAAGATTAGGCTTTTCTTATTCTGCCTTCATTTCCCGGATCTCTCCGCACGCGATCATAGCGCCGGAGTTTCCGGAAGGCTGGGTTGTCATATCATCCGGATGTGCGTGTATGATAACCGCTCTTCCGATCACATCCTCGGGATGAAACCGGTCTGTGTAAAAGATCAAAAATGCATTTCCGTCATTTGCCAGAAGTGAAGGCATATCTCCTGCATGCTGCGGGTGCATGGCATTTGTCGGATTGTAGTGTCCGTCCGCCTGTGCAAAGGGTTCCGCTTTTGTTCCCTGACAGGTTCCCTCATGAATATGAAATCCGTGAAACGCATTTCCGTCAGGCAGATTGCGGATATCGGCTGCCACGATCGTTCCATTGTGAACTCCGAAAAAATATACCATTCCCCGGATTTTTGGAAATTCCGGGCTTCCTTTGATCTCTGCAGCGGCATCCGGAATGGTCTGTATCTCTGAAAACATCTTACCACCTCCCGGATTACCATATGCAGTTTTTCAAAAATTGTTATTCCTGATGCGCTCTCCATGCTTCTTTCAGAATCTTTGGATCTTCAAAAAGACCAAGCGCCCCTTTCGCCATACATTCTGCCACATACAGCATTCCCTTCTGCCCGATGCTCATTCCGGACTGTGCGGCTGCACTCCAGTGATGCAGCGGTGTACCCTTACACATCGTAGCAGCACTGAGCATCACAGTCGGCACGGTATGACTGACTTCCGACACATCCGTTCCGATCGCCAGCAAAACAGGTTGGTCTTCCAACGGTTCCAGACCTCCAAAATAATTTCCGTCATTGATCAGTCCCGCTTCTTTTGTGATGGTTTCCGCAAACTGAAGTTCTTCTTTTGTATATTCCGGGAGTGAAGTTTCTGTCATCGCCTGATAAAAAGCTTCTGCCAGCGGACGGTTCACTTTCATTTCCTGATTGCTCGTCACAAGCTCGATCTCCACTCTCGTTCCGGTCATCAAAGCCGCACCCTTCGCACAGTCATCCACTCTGTTCGATGCATCCTCTGTCCTGGAACGTTTGGATGAACGGATAAAGTAATTCGTAGAAGCAAAATCCGGCACGATATTCGCCGGTCCGTCTGTGTTCGTATATGTATAATGAATCCGAACATCATCCGCCACATGTTCCCGTAAATAATTCACTCCCACATTCATCAGTTCTGCCGCATCCAGTGCACTTCTGCCAAGCTCCGGATGTTTGGACGCATGTGCTTTGACTCCGTAAAATTTGTAATTCTTCATGTCCTGCGCCTGCCAGATATCATAACTCACCCGATTCCGGTCAAAAGGATGCCAGGTGATCGCCGCATCCAGATCATCAAACACCCCCGCTTCATTCATCTGGATCTTTCCGATGATGATTTCTTCTGCCGGACAGCCATACACCCGGATTGTTCCGGAAAGCTGCGCTTTTTCCATCCGCTCTTTCAAGGCACAGGCTGCCCCTGCGCAGGCTGTGCCAAGCAGATTGTGTCCGCATCCGTGCCCCGGCGTTTTCAGCGGCTGATACGTGCAGACCGGCTCCTGGCCAAGACCCGGAAGAGCGTCATATTCTGCCAGAAATCCAAGTATCGGTTTTCCTGTTCCCCACTCTGCAACAAATGCGGTCTGAAGCCCTGCGATTCCTTTTGTGATACGAAATCCTTTTTCTTCCAGATAATCAGAAAGGCAGGCTGAAGATACGACTTCTTCTTTGGAAAGTTCCGGATGCCGAAAAATATAATCTGCTGTGTTAACCAGTTCTTCTGTGTGTTCCTGTATCCATGTGTGAATATGATCTGCTGTATTTGCGTCTTTTTCCTCGCCTGTCCATACCCCAAGTCCGCTCCCAAGCTTCTCCCCGGATAGCAGATATTTTCTGGCTGCTCTCTGCAGGCTGGTGTCCTCTGCATAGCTTCGGGGATCCGTCTCCAATTCTCCGAAAATCCTCTCTTCTGCCTCTCTCCCCTCAAAATCAACCGCAACAATATGAAACAATGTCTGGAACTGCAAAATATTAGATTCCGGCTTCATAATTTCTTTGAGCCCCGGATATAAAAGCCAGGAATGACAAAGATATACCTGCTTCTCCTTCCAGAATTGTTCTGCCTGACGAAATGAATCCAGACAGGCATCAAGCTCCAGCTTCTCTCCCTGCGGGATATGCACGCTGATCACGGGATCTCCTTTGTGAACCGATATCCCGTCTGTCTGTATCTCCCATAAAGACGGGATCCTCTCAAATTCCAGACGCCCAAGCCGAAACAGACTCATATCCAGATGTCTGCAAAACCAGTCGTACTGCGCAATCCCATATTCTCCATACGCTTTATAACAATTTTCACACCACAATGTCAGATCATAAAACGTATCCCGGTAAACCCGTCTGGAAATCCCCTGTTCACAATACCGATCATAAACCTCACAGGCCATTTTTGAAAAACAATATAAAAATACCAGCCGGAAATCTTCTCTTTTTTTCACTGCTTCATAAAACAAATTCACATCTCTGAGAAATAACTCCCGCAGCTTCTCATATTCCCCTTCTGTGATCTCCAGCTTTTCAAGCTGCCGCACAGCGTCCGGCATCAGGGATATTTCCTCCCAAAATTCCAATAATTTCATTGTGCACCTCCGTTTTTTGTTTTCCTCTGTTGATTCTATCTGTCAGCATACTTCATTCTTGTGGTATTTGCAATTCGTTTTACGTCTTCCCTTTCTCAATCAGATATCTATACAACATTTTGCACATAACCATAGAAAAATCTACTAAAAAATTGTATAATATATAAAAGTTTATGAAAGAGAGGATTCACTATGAAGCAAAATAATATATTAGCAATGATCCTGGCGGGCGGACGAGGCACCCGCCTGCATGACCTGACAAATAAAGTGGCAAAACCCGCGGTTTCATACGGCGGAAAATACCGTATCATCGATTTTCCACTCTCCAACTGCGCCAACAGTGGAATTGATATTGTCGGTGTGCTCACGCAGTATGAATCGATCTTGCTGAACAGCTACGTTGCGGCAGGCAGACGCTGGGGGCTGGATGCCAAAGACAGTGGAGTCTATGTACTGCCTCCACGTGAGAAAGCAGATTCCAATCTGGATGTATATCGGGGGACTGCCGATGCGATTTCCCAGAACATCGATTTTATTGACACCTACGCTCCGGAATATATTCTGATCCTGTCCGGTGATCATATTTATAAGATGAATTATGATGCCATGCTAAATTATCACAAAACCTGCGGTGCAGATGCCACGATTGCTGTGATCGAAGTACCGATCAAAGAAGCAAGCCGGTTCGGGATTATGAATACCGATTCTACAGGACGTATCGTAGAGTTCGAAGAAAAACCGGAACACCCAAAAAGTAATCTGGCATCCATGGGGATTTACATTTTTAACTGGAAGCTGCTTCGCAAAATGCTGCTGACAGATATGAAAAATCCGGATTCCAACCACGATTTCGGAAAAGATATCATTCCTACGCTGTTAAATGATGGGAAAGATCTTTATGCCTATAAATTTGAGGGCTACTGGAAAGATGTTGGAACAATCGACTCTCTCTGGGAAGCAAATATGGATCTTCTGGACAAAAATAATGCTTTGGATCTCAACGATCCCGCATGGAAGATCTATACGGAAGATCCGACAACACCTCCTCATTATATCGGACCAAACGCCGATATTAAACGCTCTTTCATTACCCAGGGCTGCATGATCGACGGTGAAGTCAAAAACTCCGTGTTATTTACCAGTGCCAAGATCGATACCGGCGCCAGAGTCATTGACAGTGTACTCATGCCGGGAGTGATTGTCGAAGCAGGAGCTGTCGTACAGCGCGCCCTGGTCGCTGACGGAGTGCGGATCGGGAAAAATGCCGTAGTAGGCAGTCCGGACAGCGAACATATCGAACTTGTTGCAAAACGTGTGAAAGGAGCAGAATAATATGAGCAAGGCATTAGGAATCATCAACTTTTCCGGAAACCACATCTGGGTAAAAGGACTGCAGTCTTACCGTCCGATCGGTGCCATGTCCTTCCTCGGAAGATACCGTGTCATCGATTTTCCGCTTTCCAATATGAGCAACAGCGGCATTGACCAGATTCAGGTGTATATTAATCAAAAGCCCCGTTCTCTTACCGAACATATCGGAACCGGAAGACATTACAATATCAACTCCAAACGTGGAAAAGTCCGAATCCTCTTTTCTGAAAACGGAATTGAAAACAGCATTTATGACAACGAAATTGCAGCTTACATAGAAAACATAGAGTGTATTGAAAATACACCTTGCCCGTACGTGATCATTGCCCCGAGTTACATGGTATACTCCATGAACTTTGATTCACTATTACAGAGCCATATCGACTCCGAAGCGGATATTACGCTGCTGTATCATTCTGTTGACAATGCAAAGGATCACTTCTTAAACTGTGATCTTCTGAATCTGAACCGCCAGAAAGGTGTTCTCTCGATTGAAAAAAACAGAGGAAATGCAAAAAACAGAAATATCTTCATGGATACTTATGTAATGAAAAAAGAACTGTTTATCGACCTGATCAAAAAAGGGCATGATATGTCCTCTATGTACACACTGCCCCAAGTCATCAATATAGAATGCAGCGAACTGGATATCCGCGGAGTTTCCCACCGTGGCTTCTTTGCCGCCATTACAGATTTGAAAAGCTATTACGAAGCGAATCTTTCCCTGCTCGATTTTAAATCCGCCTTCAGTCTGTTTGATGATAACTGGCCGATCTATACAAAAACGACAGATTCCTGTCCGACTCAATATTTTGAGACTGCAAATGTAAAAACCTCTTTCGTATCCAACGGATGCCTGATCGAAGGCACTGTGGAAAACTCTGTGATCGGACGTGGATGCATGATTAAAAAAGGTGCTGTTGTAAGGAATACCGTTCTCCTTCCGGGCGCTTATGTAGGAGAAGACGTTCATGTGGAAAATCAGGTGGTAGACAAGCGTGCAAAGCTCTTACACGCCAAAGAAATTATTGCAAATGTAGACAATCCGGGATATATCAAGAGGAATGATACCGTATAAAGTAAAGCAGGATGCTTAAGGATTTATTCCTTGTCATCCTGCCTTATTTTTTCTTTTATCAAAAAATAATCTGAATTCCATTCGGTTGTAAAATTAAATCTGCAAGTTTTTCGCTGTCCAGAGAAATATGCAGAAAATTTCTGCCGGGAACTTTTATGTGATTATCTCACTCCAAACTGATATATTGTCGTGGTGTCGTATTTTTCTCCTTTTTTCAGTACCGGTGACGGGAAGCTTTCCTCATTCGCCGCATTCGGATAATACTGTGTCTCCAGACAGAAGCCGGAGTTATCGTGGTAGATCATGTTGCGTTTTCCTCTGACTCCCTCCAGGAAGTTTCCGGTATAGAACTGCACACCCGGAAGATCCGTATATACTTTCATGGTAATTCCGGACTGCTCTCCTTCCACCTCTGCAATCTTGCGCAGTGTCTGATCCCATCCATCAATGACAAAGTTGTGATCATATCCCTTGACCAGACGCATCTGATGATAGTCGGATGCCAGCTCTTCTCCGATCACTTTTCCTTTTGTGAAATCCATCGGTGTACCTTCCACCGGCCAAATCTCTCCTGTCGGAATCGAACCGGTCTCTTTTACCGGTGTAAACGAAGATGCCTGCAGTCTTATCCAGTGACGTCTTACGCTGCCGCAGTTATGTCCATTCAGGTTAAAGTAAGTGTGGTTCGTCATATTCACGATCGTTGTCTGATCAGATTCTCCTTCATAGTGGATCTTCAACTCATTTTGATCTGTCAGGGTATAGGTCACGGTAATCGAGAAGTTCCCCGGATATCCCTGGTCTCCATCCGGGCTGTCCAGATGAAAAGAAACACTGTCTTCCTCCTCTTTCACACAATCCCAGAGGCGGAACGCATAACTGTCCGGTCCACTGTGCAGGTTATTCTCTCCCTCATTTTTCGGAAGGTGATACTCTGTCCCATCCAGCACAAATCCGGCGCCTTCTGTCCGGTTTGCCCCCCGTCCGACTGCTGCCCCGAAGAAAGTTCCGTTCTCTTCATAATCCGATACTTTGTCATATCCAAGCACAATATCCTTGCGCTCTCCCGCAAAATCTTTCATCTCCACGGATACGATTGCCGCTCCGAGACTGCTGATCTTCACACGCATTCCCCGAATGTTGCGCAGCGTATAGGCAGTTACTTCTCTTCCATCTTTTGTGGTTCCAAATATTGTTTTTTCGATACTCATAAGCTCTCCTGTCCGGCATCTTTTCTCTTCCCCAATGCCTGTCCTGTTTACTTCATATTGTAGCTCTGTTTTGCCTGCTCCGCAAACACTTTTTCAGGAAAGTGGAATCAGGATCCGCAGTTCAAACCAGTTCTTTTTCAAATCTGTTGTCACAGAACCACCGTATTTCGCCGCCGTACTTTTGATACTCTTCATGCCAAACCCATGAAAGCGGCGATCTTTCTTTGTTGTGACAGGCATTCCGTTTTCAAACTTTAACTGCTCTTCACAATAATTCTCACACCGGATTCTGAGAAACTGTTTCTGCTTTGCAACGGACAGATGGATCAGCCGTTTTTCCTGTTCATTCAGCTTTTGCACACTTTCAATAGCATTATCCAGAATATTCCCAAACAATGCACTGATGTCCATATCTTCCATAAAATTTAATACACTTCCATCCGCCACACATGTCAGCCCAATCCCATTATTCTGACAATACAGGCTTTTGCTCGTAAGAACCGCATCCAGCACCTTATTACCAGTCTTGTTCTGCGCCTCATAAATCTTAATTTCCTTTTCCATCTTTTCCAGATACTCTACCGATTTCTGACTGCCAGCCTCGGATTTTAAAAGTGCGATCTGATGCTTCAGGTCATGATACTTCTGATTAACAATCTCTATGCTCTCCTGAGAAAGCTGATAGTTCTTATATTGCATCTGCAAAATATTCTGCAGCGTATCCACCTCAAATTTCATCTGCAGTTCCCGCACCTGAATATGGTACGCATATAGAACTGCCATTCCGCTTAGATCCACAAGCGTTCGGATGATAAACATCTCTGCCGCAAACTGACTGCTGAACGGAGTATCCTTATCAATATAACTCAGATTACTGACCGCAAATACTGCCGCCGTAATAATCAGAACCGTGAAAAACTCCCTTCGGTTGATATGCATCTCTTTGCCGCCCTTTTGCAAATACTTTTCCAGCAGATATAAAATTCCAAATATCACTGCATACACGATCACAAGGAGCACCCACTGGACACTTTTCACATGATTGATCTGAAATGTCTTCACTGCATAATAATAAATCTGCCAGCCGAAAGATGCGGCAAATTCTCCACTGATAAACGCTCGCGCGCAATAATAGCCAGCCTCGGCAAGTGAAAACTGACAGCACCGGTAAATATAAATCAAAAACAGGGAAACTGAAACCAGCATACACGGAAGGAACAAACTGGTCCTCACCCCGTCCGTAACTTCCATAAATCCCACGATCGCCGCCAGAAATACCAGATGTGTCACATACCGTTTTACACCCCGGATCCGTTTCTCATTCGTGCATGTCACAATGAACGCTGCCAGCCAGTATGCCAGCGAATAATAATATCCCGGAGTATTGATCATTTCCTGCACACTCATCTATTTTCCCACCTCATTCATAAAATCATTGAGCGCATTTAAAAATGCCTTCTTTCTTGCGCGGCTTACCTGAATACAGTCTCCATTCACGGTGATGTCACTCCCCTGAAAATTTTCCACAAAATCCAGATTCACCAGATAACACCGGTTACACCGGAAAAACCGCTCCTCTTTCATACCATCCGCCAGACTTTCCTCTGCATCCCGCATCGTGCCTTTTGTTCTGTAATCCTGCCCGACTGTGTGATAGATCAGATCATGATCCTGCACTTCCACATAGCAAATCTCCGAAAGATCCAACTTCATCATACCGCCCTTCACTGCAATCGTCAGATATTTCTTCTCCCGCTTTTTCAGTCTCGTCAGTGCACGGTCGATCCGCTGCGTAAACGCAAAATAAGAAACTGGTTTTAATACATAGTCCAGGGCATCCACCCGGTATCCCTGTATCGCATACTGCGGCATATTTGTAATAAAAATAATCACAACTTCGGTATCCATCTTCCGGATTTCTTCTGCAGCCGACATGCCGTCCATAAATTTCATTTCCACATCCATAAGGATAATATCGTAGTCTGCCCGATACTCTGTTACAATATCTTCCCCATCCGAAAATGTCTGTACGCTGATCCTCTCTTTACTCTCCTTCTCGTATTCTTTCAAGTAAGAAAGCAGCTGCTCTGCATACGCCGGATCATCTTCTACCAGTGCAATTCGAATCATTGTTTCGTCTCCTCTCAACTGTTTTTTCTTAGTATACCAAGCCTGTTTTCAAACGTCAAAATAAGGGTGCCTGTAATAAGACACCCTTCACTCTTCTCTATTTTTCCTCTCTTACTGTTCTGAAAAATGAAGAGATAATCGTCATGATAACTGCTGCCAGAGTACATCCCATTCCGATGATCGCACTGGACAAATCCGCCATAGTCTGCGCATTTCTTTCAAATGATAAAATAGTCGCAATGCTGTTCACTCTCAGGCGGACAAAAAATACAAATCCTGCCATCAAAAGCACTCCCGCCAGAATCGGAAGAATATCCAGTACCGGCATTTCCGGCGACTTTTCCTGTCCGGCCACAAAAAGAATTTCCAGAACCACTCCTGCCACAAGACATCCTACAACTCCCCAGCTGATTCCAAGTTTGAAAAAATATGCTGTGTTGCAGTTGATCACATAAAATACGATTCCTGCTGTTCCGAGAATTAGTGCAAGCAGCATCAGATAAAAGCCTGCAGCCTGTTTTTTGATAAAATTCATAACATACCCTCCCTTAACTGTTTTTACGTCTCTTGGCATCTCTTATATACATCGCAGCTGCTGCCAGTGTAAGCAGAGCCAACACTGCCGATGTTGCTGTCAATGCATTATCATACCATGTACGCACATCCTTAATCTGTGAAGTCTCATTCAATCCATCCATTGCGTTGGAATTTGCAAGCGCATAATTCTGCCACATCATAACATTTTTCAGATCCTGCATCATGACTGCATCTTTGCTGACTGACTCTGTTGTCCAGTAATTCCATTTTGCTGTTACAGCTTCCATATTACTGTCACCAGTATTGCAAGTCATCGTTACACCACAGTGTACCGCTTCTTTTAACACACTGTAGTTTGCATCCTGGATAAAGTCTTCTGACATCAGCCCCTGGAATCCCCATTCTTTGCGGAGAATATTCATCAGCAGACCATAATGTGCATTCCCTGCAGTACATCCGATTCTGTTAAATGTTGTCATCATACCAAGTGTCTGTGCATCTTCCACACTTGCCTGTGTTCCACGCAGTTCGTTCTCACGCGCTTTCTGTTCTGTCATAAAAGTTGCGATACCGGAACGGTTGATCTCCGTATCATTGAATGCAAAATGTTTCGGCGCTATGATACATCCGTATTCTTTTCCTGCTGCAATGTAAGCTGCTGCCTGATATGCTGTCAAAATCGCATCTTCAGAATAATACTCATGGTTTCTTGCATTGTAAGGTGTACGGTGAAGGTTCGTTCCTGCACCCCAGAGGATTGGAAGATTTGACCAGATGGAATAATTTCCGGTCACAGCTCCGTACTCTGCAGCCATCTCTTTACTAAATGTCTGCGCAATCACTGTTTCATTACTCATTGTTCCGAATTTGTAATTCAGATTCTTGTCATCCGGATCGATGACATACGGATCTGCGGAATCTGTATCTGTATTTGCGTACTGTCCCAATGTATAAGAATTAAATCCGTTCGGTCCGTCATTCTGTACTGCCTCCGGAGACACGATCGATACAATTGATTTTGTACTGGTTCCACCAAATCCAGTACGGATCATCGCTTCTTCCAGTGTGATCTGATCAATCAAATCTGTCCATTTTTCATTTGTCAAGTCCGTCTCACCTTTCAGGCTTGCAAGTGTCAGCCCATTGTCCTCGCCAAATGTAACTTCATCCGGATTTCCCTGTTCCTTGATATCTACCAGATCATTTTTCATCACTTCGATCATTTCATCTGTCGCTGTCAGATCCTTGTATGTTTTTGGCCATGTTGCCTTCCAGTCACTTCTTGATAAGTATGTTACTGTATCTGGCATATAGTAGTTCAAATCCATGTCCTGAAGCTGATTTTCTACCGCTGTTCCGTTTTTCGAATACGCAAATGTCTCAGAGTCGAATGTATCCAGTGTCCATTTCTTCACATTTGCTGCATTTCCTGCATCCGTCATTCCGTTCGCCTTTGTCATACCCTGTGCTGCCAGCACATTGTTGACCGCCTCATGAGAACCATTTCCGACTGTAAAATAATAGTCTCCTGCATCCAGGATCCAGTTTCCTTTTGTTCCTGCCGCATTGTCACATGTGCTGTCCCAGCTTGCCATATCCTGCGCATCTGCTGTAATCTCGACAGTAACAGATTCTCCCGGCTGCAGCACACCTGTTTTTTCATAATCCAGAAGCTGTACCGCTGCTTTTTCTACCGCATGTTCTTTATCATATTCCGTATACGGAAGAGACGTATACAACTGTACCACATCTTTTCCTGCCACATCTCCAATATTTTTTACAGTTACTTTGGCTGTCACTGTCTTATCTTCCAGATTCACATCCAGACTGTCCAGAGTCTGAGAAAATGTTGTATAAGACAGTCCGTATCCAAATGGATACGAAACTTCATCTTCATAGTTCCATGCTTTTCCATTGGAACTTCCGGTCTTGTCAGAAGCATTTCCCTGTCCCAATACTGTATCCGCATATCTTGTCTCGTAATATTTATATCCTGTATAGATCCCTTCTGCTTCTACAATCTCGGAATTGATGGAATATGCAGAATCCGCATTTGTCCACTCATAGTTCCCATAATTCTGCGCTGCAGGAGAGCTTGAGTTATCCACTGCATAAGTATCCGCAAGATGTCCGGACGGATTCACCTCTCCACTGAGTACATCTGCTACACCATAGAAGCCATAACCTCCCGGAAGTCCGACTTCCAAAATCGCATCTACGCCTGTATTGTTTTTGATCTCTTCAATTTCCATGGCACTCGCATTATTCAGCATCACGATCAATTTTCCATTGTTTTCCTTTTTTGCATTGACTGCTTCATCGATGATTGCACGCTCTGTGTCAGAGAGTCCCAGCGGATCCGCCTGATTCAGATCCTGTTCTGGATTCACCCCATCTTCTCCCGGTGTATAGTTGGCATTTTCTCCTGCTGCACGGGCAAGTGTCACAATCATGACATTGTAATCCGTCATACTCTTTTTCCAATTTGGTTCTGCCTCATCCAGCGTTGCTGTCTCAGGTTCCAAACTGGTAAATACTCCAGTTGTAGCCGGTGCTGTTGCACGATAATAGGTTGTCACACCCCATGGAAGAACTGCCTCTGATTTAAATTCTTCCTTTAACCCCTGATACATCTTTTTTAATGTCGGATTCATCTCAAATCCCTTGGATTCAAACGCTTCCAGCATATCTACCGTATCTGCATCCGTTCCCTTATTTTCACTGAGAGTACTTCCAAAATCGCCCCCTTGTACCGGATAATAACTGCTGAATCCAAGTAAAGAGATTTTCTGCGTTTCCTCCTTGGAAAGCGGCAACGCTGCATTCTCATTTTTCAACAAAACAGAGCCCTCTTCATTCATGCGTTCTCCCAGATCTTCAATGGAATCCAGAAGCTCTGTTGTTGAGCTGTAATCCGACTGAAATGTGTAATCCTCTGCACTTACATCTTCAGTCACCATTTTTGTACTCTGAGTGCCCAGAAACTTGTCAATGTCCGTACGAAACCCGTCTATCACCAGAGTCGCTGACATAGACAGCGTCAGTAAAGATGCTGTTGCCGTAGTTACACCGCGCCAGATGCGGCGTTTTGATTTTGTTTGTTTTTCCCGTTTCTCGCTCATAACGTTCCTCCTCTTTGACTCTTTATGAGAACTGGCTTTTTTGTTTTTTTCGAGCCTTCGCTTCTGCTTTTGCTCTCTTCTCTGCCAGTTTCTTCTGATAGCTTGCTTCCTGCATTTCAAAATCCAGGCCTTTTTTCTTACAATATGCTTTGAGTTCTTCGATTCTCGCCTCTTCTGCCATGCGCTCCGCCTCTTCCTGTTCCATGCGAAGTCTTTCTGCTGGTTCGATCCACACTCCTCCGGCTTCTAACACCGCTTTTTTCTGATGCTGCAGAATCGTCTTCTGATCTTCCTCAATATGCTTTTCTACTTTTAAGAAACACATCAGGATTACGATCACCGCATAACAGATGATCTCTGCCCCCAGATAACACAACGCCAGCATGGACTGCACGCCTCCGTTCTGAACTGACGCAGAGGCATCATATCCGGTGGCTGTAAGCAATGCATTAATCAGACCATTCCCCAGTCCTGTCATTCCCACCATGATCGCTCCGTACACAGACATCGTAAATCCATCACTTCGAAATCCATTTTTTGCCTCCAGATGGTCCAGTACATCAGACAAAAGAGCCAGTGTCACATACATTGCAGGAATCGAACCGATTCCTTTTAAGATCACACCAATACATACAATGGTAAAATTGTGAATATCCAGAAAGCTGACCAGACCTCCCACAACCGAAATTGCCAGACCAATAGTCACTGCTTTTTGTTTTCCCAGTTTATTTGCGATCGGCCACGCCAGAACCATTCCGATTGCTGTCGGAAGTCCTCCGATCAGCCCCAATGTTCCCATTGCCGTTCCCGCAGCCGCTTCACTTGTGATTCCGTCAAACATCCAGCGGGAGTAATAACTCATGGAACCGTTCTTTACCAGACCTCCAAACTGGAACAGCAGAAAATATAAGATAATGATCCACCAGTAACCGTTTGACACACAGGCTTTGAGCTGTTTCATCATCGGAAGCTTTTCTTCTTTGATCGCCAGCTTCATATTTTCTTCTGTCACTCGCTCCCGTGTGAAATAATATTCCAGCAAGATCGCCAGAAATGTCACAACACATAATACGATCATCACGAGCCGCCAGTTCTGATAACTCTGTGCGGTATCAATAGCGCCGTCTTTTTCCACAAAGAGAAAACTCTGCAGCAGCATCGGCACTAAAATACTTGCCCCGATTCCTACAGCAGCCACACCGGATGCATTGGAAAATGTTGCCAACATTCCCCGGTGATCGGAGTTTCTCGTAGACAGGGCCACCATAGAGCTGTGCGCTGTGTAGAAAAACGGATACGCTACTGCATAGTAAAAGTTATAGGACAGCGCGATCCAGATCATCTGAGTCGATGGACTCCCATTTTGAGGTGTTAAAAACAACAGCGCGATCGCAATTGTCACAAGGGGCGCCGACAGCAGCATATACGGTCTCGCCTTCCCCTGAGATGTTCTGGTATTATCAATCAGACGCCCTACCAGAAGATTTCCAAGAATCACAAAAATGACAGAAACCATCGGAAGAACCGCTGAAAAAATCCCAAATTTTGCCGTATCCGTCCATCCAAGCACATCCGAATAGTAGCGGTTTAAATACGCCCCGAAGATTGCATTTGAAATAAATGCGCAAAACGGACCGAGAAAATACCCCAGTATCATTTCTTTCGGCTTTACATTTGCCGAAGTGATTTTTGTCCGCATCAGCGGGTTGTCAAAAAACTGATTCTTTTCCATTTCGGTCATTCCTTTCCCTGATTGCTTCTTTTAACGTATAAGTACCACTTCCCAATACCTTCTGTGTATTTCCCGGCATCACCAGTGTACATGTTGTTCCGACCGGAACCTGCACCTGGATCGTAAACATTCCATCTTCAATCTTCCACTCACTGGAAACTGTTCCATAGGCTGTGTTGACACTTCCCTTTGCCCATTTCAGATTTCCTCCCGTCAGCGGCTGGATCCGGAAAGAGCGGTATCCGCCCTCTGTGGCCTCGATTCCGGCAATCCTGCGGTACAAAAAGTCTCCCACTGCACCACTTGCATAGTGATTGAAGGAAACCATACCTCCGGTCCCGTCATCTTTTCCCGTGTTGCAGGTGCCGTCCTCCCGAAGTGCATCCCATCGTTCCCAGATGGTCGTTCCTCCGACTTTCATCTCATAGAGCCAGGATGGACAGGTATCCGTAAGGAGCATTTTAAATGCCTCTTCCTCATACCCATTGTCTGCCAGCGCAAACAGAACGTACGGCGTTCCCGGAAATCCGGTCGTAATGTGATACCCGTCCTTTTTCACCAGACGCGCCAGATTTGCCGCAGTCTTCTTTTTATCCTCTCCGGAGAGCATCTGATAATACAGAGGCAGCACATATGCTGTCTGAAACTCTTTCTTTACCGTGCAGTCTGCTTTCATCAAAATTTCCCGGTATGCCTCCCCGGTCTCCTGACTGAGTTTCCGGTAATACTTTGCATCCTCTTCCTGCCCCAGAATATCCGCGATCTTTGCCAGAATCCGGCTGGAATTTGCCATACATGCGGTGGCGGTCCATTTTCCTCTTCCCATCCACTCCCACATGCCGACACCCGGTGCACACCAGTCTCCATAATGATGCAGAAGCTTCCAGATCCTGCGGTGTTTTCCCGCAGAAAACAGCTCTGCCCAGAATTTGCATGCCTTCAGATATTTTTTCATCACCGGATACATCCGCTCTAAAAGCCCTCTGTCTCCGCGAACCAGATATTCCGCCCACGGCGCCAGGATACAGACATCGCCCCAGTGATCCACCGCCATCGGGATCATGATCTCCCACTGCAGCGGTACCCGGACAAGCGGCACCGTAACCGGAATCCCGCCGCCTTTATTCTGCTCTGCCTTCACGTCCAACAGCCATTTCTCCAGAAAACGGCTGATATTAAAATTGTAAGCTGCCGTAGGCGCAAACAGTGCAATATCTCCCGTCCATCCCATTCTCTCATCTCTCTGCGGACAGTCTGTCGGGATATCCACAAAATTGGACTTTGCTCCCCAGCGAATACTGTTCTGCAGCTGGTTGATCAGTTCATTGGAGCAGGAAAAGTTTCCGTTGTCTTCCACATCCGAATAGAGTGCCAACGCGGTCAGTTCCAGTTGATCCTCTTCAATTCCACGCACACCCACATAGCGGAAGCCCATATATGTCATTTTCGGAGAATAGGTCTGCTCTCCATCTTTACAAATATAAACCGCTTCTTGCTTTGCAGTTCTTAATGGTTCTGTATACAACTCTCCGTCCATCAGAATCTCCGCGTGACGAAACTCCACTTTTTGTCCCTGTCTGCCACGAATTGCCGCGTGTATCACCCCTGCAAAATTCTGTCCGAAATCATAAATCAGCATACCGCTCTTTGCTCTTGTAATCTGTACCGGACGAAACTCTTCGTGTGCACGTACCGGCGCTCCATACTGTGCCATGATCTTTGGATGAATCTTTACCTGTTCGAAGCTTGCTTTTTTCCAGGAAATTTTCTCCAGATCCACGGTGGCATCATACACTTCCCCGTTGTAAAACTCTGTCTCTTTATAATTTCCTTCTTCCGTTACTTCCCACTCTTCATTTGTCCCAATTGTCTCTCCCGTTCCATCGGTATACAAAATCCGCAGCTCTCCAAGCAGCGCCTGTCGCTTTGCATACACTCTGTTCCGTCTTTTATAGGTGAAAGAGCCAACTGCCCAGCCACCGCCGACCACAGCAAGCAGCTCGTTTCGATCATTCAGCGTATCTGTCACATCATAAGTCTGATACTGCAGCTGATTCCGGTAGGACGTAAATCCCGGTGCAAAATAATCCTGTCCGACTTTCTCTCCATTTAACAACAGCTCATAAATTCCCAGCGCCGTTACGTACAGTCTCGCACTGGCAATTTCTTTTTCACAGGAAAACCTGGTTCGAAATGTCATCGTCTTCGGAGAAATCTTCGCCTCCTTAAACCGATACTCTCCGTCCGTGATCCACCGTCCGGACCAGATTGTATCCATACGTCCCGTCTCAAATTCCGTGCTGGCCCAGGCACGCTCTCCCGCGTCATCCTCTGCTTCCACCCGCACCGTATATTTTGTAAACGGCTGTAATCTGCTGCCCTCATACGGGACTGCAATCTGGCAGTCTGTTTCTTTCTTCCAGTCTCCTATCGAAATCACCGCTTTTTTCAATGTTACATTTTGTCTGTCACTTTCCAGACAATAGGAAACTCTCGGCTGCGGATTATCGGTCACACATCCTGTTTCCATATTTTCTACTGTCAGTCTGCTTATTTTCAGCATTCTTCCACCTCTTCTTTATTTCTTACCGGAATCTGTACCGCACACGCATATTTCCCGTCCGATACCTGTACATTAACCGTCCCGGACTCTCCTGCCCGGATCACTGCCAGCGCCTCTCCGTAATACGTATCCGTTTTCGCAGTCCGATATCCCCGCTCATTGTACGGACATCCGTTTCCAAGACCTAAAAGTTCTCCGTTTTCTACGGTTACTTCCAATGTTCCCCGCTTCAATGGTTTGACTGTCCCGGTTTTATCTGTATACTGCAGCCTCACAAAACACAGCTTTTTTGCTTCCGTCTCTTTTTCTTCCGGAATTCCGGTTAAAATCGTTTCTTTCCCCGCTGTATAGAGCACATTTCTCGCAATCTCCCGGTTCTGTGCATCATACGAAATCGCTTCAATGGTGCCCTCCTCATAGATCACATCAAAAGAAGTTCTGCAGTCATTTTTCATCTTCTTACTTCCAACCGACTTTCCATTGATAAACAGCTCGACCCTGTCTGCTCTTGCATACACTTCCACCTGTGCCTTTTTCCCGGAACATCCATCCCAGGACCAGGACTCAATGGCATTGCTCATCTTCCATGCTGATGGCGAGTGCTTCTCCCCGGTGTGATTAACCGGGCAAACCGCGATCACCGGCTTTTCCATCAGTTCAAATGCCGTCTTCGTATAGGCAGCCTCGGCCAGTGGTTTTCCGGTCAGATCAATCCTTCCACTTCCTGCAGTGATCCATCCTGCTCCATGTGAGAAATCCGGCGCATAATCACTGTATTCCCACGCACCGACACCGACTTCTCCCATATAGTCCATTCCTGCCCACACAAAATCTCCGATGATCCTCGGATGTATTTTCGCCATCTCCCAGAAAGCATACGCGTCAGAACAGAATGTTTCGCTTCCCAGGATCAAACGCTTTGGATATTTTTTCAGATCTTTTCCATAGCGGTAGATACCATAGTTGTATCCTGCAATATCCATATTGGCAAAGGCATCTCTTGTTTTTACATCACAGCCGTGAAGCGTTGCCCCGATTTTCATCGTCTTACTTCCGAAAATCCCTGCCAGATTATTGAAAAATTCACTTCCTACTGCCTTTTTCTTCCCACCCGATCGGTTTGCTTCTTTCTTCGCCTTCTTGTCACTGTAAACGCCGAAGCCAATGGAACTTAAGAAGTTAAAAAAGATATTGATCCCGCAGGTTACCGGTCTTGTTGCATCCAGACTGTGCAGATATTCTGTCATCTGTCCCGTGAGACGGATTCCTCTCTCCTGCGCCGTCTCAGAAACCTCATTTCCTGTAGAATATAAGATCACCGAAGGATGATTGTAATCCTTTTCGACCATATCTTTTAAATCCTGCTTCCACCATTTTGCAAAGTGATTTACATAATCATACTCCGTCTTGTGTATATACCACACATCCACGAATTCATCCATGACCAGCATCCCCCGCCTGTCACAGGCATCCAGAAGTGCTTTGGAACAAGGATTGTGGGCAGAGCGGATGGCATTGTATCCATTTTCCTTTAAAATTCGAATCTTCCGTTCCTCTGCCTCCGGATAACAGCAGGCTCCCAGCACACCGTTGTCATGGTGGATACACGCACCCCTCAGGATCACCCGTTCACCGTTCATCAAAAATCCGTTCTCTGCGCTCCACTCAATCGTACGGATTCCGAATATTTCCTCTGCTTCATCTTCTTCAAACCGCACCCTGCATGTGTATAAAAACGGAAACTCAGTACTCCACAATTTCGCATCCGGAATTTCCAGCTGCATCTGAAAATTTCCATCCGCAGACTTCTTCACGCTTGCGACCGGCTCCTGACCGGATACCAAAGACTCCCCTTCGAAAATTTCCAGTTCCAGTTCTCCCGATGCAGATGTCTCAACCTTTACATCGATCACTGCCGGATGGATACTGACTGTGGAAATCTTTACCCCATTGATGCCGATATGCTTCTTTGGCAGCATATATAACGATACAGGCCGGTATATTCCTGCTCCCGAATACCATCTGCTGTTTGGCTGATCTGCATTGCGGGCAATGACCTGTATCTGATTTTTCATTCCAAAATGAAGAAACTCATTTGCCTCTACGTAAAAATTTGTATATCCATACGGACGAAATCCTGCTCTTTTCCCGTTGAGATACACTTCTGCATTGCGGTAGACTCCCTCAAATTCAAAGACAAGTCTGAAATCCTCATATTCCTGCGGTACAGAAAATTCTTTCTCATACACATAGTCAAATCCTTCAAACCAGCCGATGTTAATGCCTCCCAGGCTCTCCTGCGTCCGCTTTTCATCCAGCATTGCATCATGAGGGATCGTAACCGGTTTTCCCTTTCCCGAATCTCCGGCGTGTCTGCATGTCCAGCCGTCATTAAATGCAATCTTTCTCATTTCTTCTTACGTCCTTTCCTTTTCCATGGCTGAATCATACCATTTTTTCGCGAACAGTAACGATTTCTTACGTGAACGGTCTGTTTTTCATCGTATTTTGCAGCCCTGTTTTTGTCTATTTTTTATAGATTTATCACTTTTTCAAGCTTCTTAACTATTGATTTTTTAGTATATTTCCTTGTTTTTTGTAATTTTTCAACAATTTTAAAGTTGTTTTTCATGGATTTAAGCCCTTATTTTTGTGTATTTTTAATAATTCAAATCAAATAGATATTCTATAGTGGCTCTGTATTGAAGTATGCTTTTTATCTTGCCAGCGTAAAATAAAAATTTTGCGACCGCCAGACACACATAAAAATATCCATGAGCAAATCAAACTAAGATTTCCCCATGGATATTTTCCCTTACTACTCTTCTGCCAAATACGGTTTTAATATTTCAATCAATTCATAAACTTTTGTTCCAGGTGCTGCTTTAGATGGTAATTTTCCCTCATTTGACGCATTCAATCTTTTTGCATTTCCTATTGCATATTCCATATACGGATGTAAGATTTCATACATATCTTTACGATTTTTCTCATACTCACCAGCGCCAATTTGTTTTAAACACTCCGTTAGCTTTGGCCAATATTCTTCTCGATGAATATCTGACTGCATATATGAAAAATGTAATAAAAACCATAATTCTATACACTGATTAGACCAAATGGCATGAAACGTTGTTTCATCATTACTATCTGTATCACAAGATTGCAAAACAGAATCTATATGATCTGCCGGAAAATCATCCGTATCATAAACAATCCAAACATGTTTGTATACATTTGAACTTTCTTCCGCACGAGTTTTCGCTTTCTGAAATAAACTAATCGTATTATCACCTTCACCATATACATCTAACTTTATCTTCTCTGGATATTTCTTATTTATAACATCCTTTATTGAACCAAAATATTCAGGTTCTGTATCTGTTCCTTCTGTTACAATAAGGTGATACTCTGGCTGAATCTTGATAGCTCTATCCAATCTCTTTTTCATCCATTTTTTATCTAAATCACTTTTTTTCGGAGGTTTTAGGCTCAAATCCACTCACCCCCACTCAACATGTTCTGCAAATAAGGATCTGCACCATACCTACCTTCCAAATACTGCTTATCATATGCAGCTGTATTGTTCACTCTTTCATTGTCTTCCCGTCTAATTTCATACAAGGAATAAACTTGGCTGCTATGGTTTTCATCCAAAGCTGCAAACCATATTTCATCTCTTCTGAATACTGTGTTTTTCATTGTAGCAATATCATGAGACGTAAATAAAAGCTGAGCTCCATATTTATTGATTTTTTTATTCTTAAACATAGATATTACGTATCGCAAAAGCTTAGGATGCAGCTTTGCATCTAACTCATCAATAATTACCAGACGTCCTTCCTGTAATGCTACAAGTATAACCGGAAGCGCTGCAATCAACTTTCTTGTTCCATCAGATTCATGATTAAACGGCAATTCATATTTCTTACCCGAAATTGTTCGTACAGTATATAACTGCTCTTCCTTTTCATCATATCTATAATCCTCTACATCAATGCCCATTTCGTTCAGCAACATAATAATCTGATTCTTTGTCTGTTCATTATCAGATACCATAATCTGCAATTCTGCAACAGGGTTCGCATAATTACGAATGATACATGACTCAAACCACTCTTGAACCTCTGTTATCACAGGTATATTATAATTAATTGCCAAAAAAGATAAAAATGGCATTTTCTCATTCACTTTGGTATTTACATTCTCTTTACTTAAAATAGTTCCTAAAGTAAGCTCTTCGCCGTCACGATAAAAAATATGTGCAGGCTTTTTGCCTCCTATTGTTTTCCGATCCAATGTTTCTGCTGATATTTCATCTTTTAAAACAGCTAAATAGTAACGGTACTCATATTTTTCTGTACGAAAGAAAATTTCAAACTCAGTAGGCTCATCTTTCGATTCACTATCAAATAAAAAAGGCTCTGCGACAACCTTTTGCTGCATAATGACCCTCTTTCTAGTACTTCCTAAATCATGAATCGGTCTCACCACTGTTGTAATAAGACAAGATAACGCTCGGATCAAATTCGTCTTTCCGCCGCCATTTGGTCCATAAATAACACTCACAGGCAAAAGATCACTACACTTATCTTTCACAATCAAATTATCTTTGAATTCCGGAATTGCAGTTGCCTGCAAATCAAAAACAGTTTCATCTCTATATGACTTAAAATTCTGAAACGAAAACTGACATAGCATTTTTATCGCCTCCTTTTTACAGCCAGTATAACACTATTTTTTCCATGTTTCAATTTTTATATTCAATTTCATAAAAAATATTTTTTATTTTTAATATAAAATTCGTATTTTAAGATTTTATTTTACTTCCTCAAACAAAATACGACAGAAGAGCTTCTTTTTTCGCTCTCCTGTCGTATTTTATCTCTTTGTGCTCAACGCTATTTTCAAAACTCAAACACTGCCACTCCATATGGCTGCAGCGGATATGCGATCGAATACTTCTGACCATCGCATTCCTGCTTCACCGGCTTATATACCTTCGGACGCTCCACACCGTTTCCACCGTATTTTGGATCATCACTGTCCAAAATCAGCTTCAGCTGCTTTCTGCGCGGCACACCCACCCGGTAATCCGGACGTTCCATCGGCGTAAAGTTGCAGACAAACAACAGATTCTTCTTATTATCTCTGGAGTGTCTCACAAAACTGAAAATACTGCGGAAGGTATCGTCCTTATTGATCCATTCAAACCCTGCCGGATCCGTATCCAGTTCATACAGCGCCTTATTGTGTCTGTACAGATGAAGCAGATCACGGTACCAGTTCTGGATCTGCTGATGCGGTTCCTCTGCAAGCAGATACCAGTCAAGCTCCCGCTCTTCGCTCCACTCCCGAAGCTGCGCAAACTCCTGTCCCATAAACAGCAGCTTTTTGCCCGGATGTCCCGTCATAAATGCATACGCCGCTTTCAGATTGGCAAACTTGTCAAAGCCAAGTCCCGGCATCTTATTGAGCATCGAGCACTTCAGATGAACCACTTCATCGTGGGACAGCACCAGGATATAATTCTCACTGTACGCATACTCCATGGAAAAGGTCATCTGATAATGCGCCCCTTTCCGGAACAGCGGATCTAATTTCATATATTCGGTAAAATCATGCATCCAGCCCATGTTCCACTTCAGACTGAATCCAAGACCGTCATCCTCCGGCGCACCTGTCACCTTCGGCCACGCGGTAGATTCCTCTGCGATCATCATAGCACCTTGATTTCTTCCCAGAACCACACTGTTCAAATGCTTGAAAAACGCGATCGCTTCCAGATTCTGATTGCCGCCGTGCTGGTTCGGCACCCACTGCCCGTCCTGCTTTCCATAGTCCAGATACAGCATTGATGCCACCGCATCCACACGAAGCCCGTCCACATGATAATGCTCGATCCAGAATAATGCATTGGCGATCAGGAAATTCTGCACCTCCGGCTTGCTGTAGTCGAAAATCTTCGTCCCCCAGTCCGGGTGCTCGCCCTTTCTCGGATCTGCATATTCAAATGTCGGCGTTCCGTCAAAGTCCGCCAGCCCATGCGCATCCTTTGGAAAATGCGCCGGTACCCAGTCCAGGATCACGCCGATTCCATTCCTGTGCAGATAATTGATCATATAGGCAAAATCCTGCGGTGTCCCGTAACGGGAAGTCGGCGCATAATATCCTGTCACCTGATACCCCCAGGATCCGTCAAACGGGTGCTCCGCAATCCCCATCAGCTCCACATGGGTATACCCCATCTTCTTCACATAATCTGTAATCGAATGAGCAAATTCACGATAGGTATAAAATCCCTCATCCTCTGTGCCCGGATGACGCATCCAGGAGCCCATATGTACCTCATAGATCGCCAGCGGATTCTCCTTTTGATCCCACTTTTTCCGCTTCTGCAGCCACTGCTCGTCCGACCACTTCAAATTCGAAATATCGGTCACTCGGGAAGCCGTACCCGGACGCCGCTCCGCATAATTTGCAAACGGATCCGCCTTAAAAATCCGTTCTCCTGTCTGTGTCTCGATACAGAATTTATACAAATCCCCTTCCTGCGCTCCCGGCACAAAACAAGTGTAGATCCCAAGCGGCTCCTGACGATGCATCTCATTCGCCCCAAAATCCCATGCGTTAAATTCACCTACAACGGACACTCTCGCTGCATGCGGCGCCCATACTGCAAAATAGACACCTTCCTGCTTCTTCTGCACGGCCTTGTGCGCTCCCATCTTGCGGAAGATCTCATAGTGCGTGCCCTGTCCGAAAAGATACTGATCTAATTCTCCGATTTTATATGGCTGTAATTTCTTTTGTACGGTTTTCTGTCTTCCCATAATCCCACCTCACAGCTGCTGTTTTTTCGTATAGCTTCATTATACTTTATCTACTTTTAAAAAGAAAGTGAAAAACGACAGAATGCCGAAGAAATTCGTTTAACACGAAATTTCTTCGGCATATTGTACGAAAGATGTCGGATATTGTCTATCCTTCTACTTTCGCAGCTTCCTCATACTTCTCATACTTCTTATAGTATTTTCTATAGTATCCCCTGCTCTTACGCTCCACTTTATTCAGAACAACTCCCAGGATTGGGCATCCTGCTGTTTCCAGCTTTTCTTTTGCCTCAAGAGCCAGCTTTCTCTTTACCGCTCCAGATTCAATCATCATAATTGCAGCATCCGAGCATTTTGCCACAATTGCAGCATCTATAACCATTCCAACGGGAGCGCAGTCAATAAAAATATAATCATAAATGTCACGAAAAGAGTTCAATGTATCTTTAAACAGTTCTCCGGACAACAATTCTGTCGGATTTGGCGGAACCGGACCTGCAAATAAAATATGAAGTCTGGAACTCTCTGTCGCATACACTGCTTCTGACAGACTGCACTGTCCTGACAGATAATGAGAGAGGCCTTTATCTACAGAACCGCTTTCCAACATATTGACCATCACTGATTTTCTCATATCCGCATCAATTAAAAGAACGCGTTTCCCAAGTTCCGCAAGAGATTTTGCCAGCTGATAAGTAATCGTAGACTTTCCTTCTCCGGAGAAACTGCTTGTCATCACTATCACTTTTTTATCTACCCCGGAAAATTGAATATTGGTACGAAGTGTATTCAATTCTTCTGTCATTGCATACGACATTTCTCTTTTCTTTAAAGTTACTCGCTTCATTGATTTCTCCTTTTATCTTGCATTTTTTTACTCTTTTTAATAATCTTGGCTGGGTTTTTAATAAATATCTGTTCTGCCATCTGCTGTCCGTACTTCTTACTCACATACTCTGCACATGGGAGAAGATCCGGCTTCCGGTGCACCTGATCATGAGCATCGGAAGCAATGTAATGTACTTGTTTTTTTTGTATCATCTTGTGGCAAAATTGCTTCTGCCACCATCCGCTTTTTCCCAAAACATTCGCTGACGTAAGCTGTATCTGTGCCCCCATATGCACTAGTTCCTGCACAAGTGCCGGCGTCTTTGTCAGACATGGATATCGCTCCGCATGGGCTATGATCGGTCTGTATCCGGCAGCAAGAAGAGCGTAAACCTGATTCCGAATAATCTGATAATTATGACGTCCGGAAAATTCCACCAAAACATACTCTGTTCCAGCCATTGTGGGACGTAGTCCCTTCTTCAGATCCTCCACCATATGAGCATTCGTATGGTATTCACACCCCAGATATACTCGCATCCCGGAGCGTGATCTTCTGGTCATCTCATCAATTCTTTGAAACTGCCGCTCAACCTCTTTTTGCGGCGTCTCAAACATCCCCGCCCTGTAATGCGGTGTAACGATCACTGACTGTACCTGATTTCTATATTCTAACTGTAATATCTTCGCTGCATCATACAAATCCCGGGCTCCATCATCAACTCCCGGGACGATATGACAATGCATATCAATCAATCCCTGCATCGCTGACTGCCTTTCTTTTGAATGCCAATATTTTCCATAATAAAAAAGAAATCCTCTTCTGACCTGTTATGCAGAAGAGGATTAAACTTCTATGTGTGACTACGCTCTTTTCTTTCTGGATAATCCAACTGCGCCACAAGCTGCTACTACTGCAACTGCTCCAAACAATACAACCATAGAATGTTCTCCTGTCTGAGGAGATGTTGTAGAAGCGGATGTACTCTTATCCACAACAAATGCAACCGGTGATAAAGAATTAAATGTTGCTGTAATAGTTCCCTGTCCTGCTTTGGAATCTACAACTTCCCATGCTTTTTTCTCTGTATCATAGTGAAGTACAGCAACTTTTGTACTCGTTGTCACTCCTGGTACGTTAAATCTGATCGTCACCGGAAATACTGTTCCGTCCGCAACTGTAACATCTTTTACATCTACAACAGACATTGTATCTGTATATGCACTTCCCAAGAGTGCTTTCAGTGTCTCCGGTTTTCTGACATCTGCTACTGCACTCTGATACTCTGCCGGAACTTCTGCCAGGCTTGCTGTAATCGTATTTCCATTTCCATCCACACCATTATCTTTTGTATCAACTGTAACAACTCCGGATATATTTGTCGATGGTGCTGCAAATGCTGTCAAACTTACTGATAACGCCAATACCGCTGCTGCCGCAACGCTCACTAATCTTTTCAATCTCATGATGCTTTCCCCCTTGTCCTGTGGAATCTTTTTATACTTTTTTAGAATATCACTGAAATCTGGATTTGTAAACCCTTTTCCACAATTTCTTTGCAATCTGATATATTCCATATCCTGCCATCATTCCTGCCGCATTTGTAATCAGGTCATCCAGCTGAAACAGGCCTCTTCCCGTCAGCATCTGCAGCGTCTCGATCAGCAGACTCCCTGCGAATCCAAGCAGGAAGCTGCGCTTCCAGTTCCGCATCTGCTTCCACATCCAGGGACATAAAATCCCTGCCGGCAAAAACAATAATACATTTTCGATCAACTGGATCGCATAATCCGAAGATTCCTCCAGAAGACTGAAAAAAGTCAGATCCACCCGGTCTACAATTCCGGATTCCCGCGAAAACAATGTCAGATGTCCGACTACGACCACATAAATGATCATAAGACTGCTTTTTATAATAAAAGAGACTCTGCCATACTTCTTTCTGTTGTACAAGATCATGATAAGCAGAAACACTACTGCAGCTGCCAGCCCATAAGGAATATAAGCAAACGCATCTGCGACATCTCTTTCTACACTCCCTAAAATCGCTTTCATTCATATCCCCTATGATTCTACTTCTTTGTAAAAAATATTGATGATCATCTCCTGCAGACTGGCATCGTCCACATGAAATTCATCGTGTTCTTCTCCTGCCTGTACTTCTCCCGGAACTTTTAAAATCTCAGGATTCATATCATACGACGCTATCTTTTCCAGCATATCCAGACTTAAATCTGTCGTAATATACGGCTGTCCCACCTGCCAGAACTGACGCAGCATGGAGTTGCCGCCATCTTCCGTAGATTTCACTTTCTCCAGAAGCGCCTGTACAAACTGAGTCTGCCGCTCCATACGCTGTTCATTACTTCCAAGAACAGATGTATCACGGCTTCGAATATATTTCTCTGTAAGCTCCCCATTCAGTGTTATCGTACTTCCCTGGACAAATACAGGATCGATCGCGGTGTAATCTTCCGGAACAGTCATCGTTACTCCGCCGATCTGATCCACGATCGGAACAATTCCTGACATATTCAGCGACAGATAATCATGAATCGGAATATCATAGAGCAGATTGGATACTGCCTCCCTGGTCAGCTGACAGCTTCTTTTTTCCCCGTCCCCATACGCATACTGGGTTGCGATCTGAGCCGTCTCAGTCGCCATATAGTCCCCATCAATACCGTAAATCTTCACATCCGCCATAGAATCTCTTGATATTTCCAAAAGCGTAGTTGTCTTTTTGTCTGTATCTAACACCAACAGGACCAGACAATCTGACTGGCCACTCCGCCCGGTGTTCTCCTTAACTGTCACTACTTCATTTTTATCCACTCCCATAAACAGCATGGTTCGCAGATCTGAATTATACTTATACTTTTTCCCGTTGTATGTGATATAAGAAGAACCGTCCGTACTTTCAGGTTCTGCTGATACCTCTTCTTTTTCCTTATCCGCCTTTTTATTCTGCATCCCGGCATAAACCGCTCCTGCTGCCGCTATAACAGCGATCACTGCCAGAATGATGATCACAATTTTCGCTTTATCTTTAGTCTTCTTCACTGATTAACACTGCCTCCACTAAAAATCGTTTGTCATCCTGTCCCGTCATACAAGTACTAAGTGTCAGAATCCTGCTGTCTGTATTCACAGAAACATCATCCCGAATGACATTGCCCAGATTTCTGGAATTGTAAATAGAATCCAGAAATGCCTGTCTCTGATCTGCAAACGCATAGTCAAAACTATGAAGAATGTGTCTGTCATCATATACAACTGCCGCAAAAATCTGATATGTCAACTTCTTCTCCGGTGTATAGATCACCACATTCGGATGCTGCTGCATATACGACGCATCCGCATAGTTGTGCAGATTTTGAAACATACTTCCATCTTTCATGTCATGCCCGTAGATCACGGTATTAAAATCCGTAAATTCCTTCGTGTTCCAATTCTCTGTATAAATAGATCCCGGATATCCCTCCTGGCCTTCAATCGTATGATTCAGATAATACTCATTGTCCGTAGCACTCTGCGCAACGGGATAATTAATATTCGTCCCGTCAATCTGGATCCATGCATAAATATCCGGATTCTGAGCCTGAAGCTGTGCAAAATCAATCGGGATCTCCACATGTGACTCCTCTGTCTGTGGTTCCTCCTCTTTGCTCTCCTGTTTCACAACCTCTTTCTGAAGTTTCTTGTAAACCTTCTCATTTTTATTCTGCGTAACATAATAGTATCCGATATAAAACACACTTCCAATAATCACACAAATTAAAATACCAATCAGAATCTTTCTGGATTTTTTCATAGACTTTGCCCTTTCTTTAATATATGGAAAAAGAAGCAGTGCAAGTATGTTCTCCCCGGAACACCCTCCTGCAATGCCTCTCCTGTTCTATCTCTTATGCCTCTGATGATGCACGTCTTCTCTTCTTTTCCTTTGGAATTGATGCCAGTGTATTCAGCTGCAGATATCTTCTTACGTCCTCTTCCGACTTGATCGTATCATCCAGTAAGAATAATAGCGTAAATACTCCCACTGCAAGAACTGCTCCGATCAGTCCACCCATGATCATATTCTTCTTTACATTCGGACTGACTGGATAATTTGGCTTTTCTGCCTCTTCCACACTACTTGGCTTATCAATCACCATAACCTCTGAAATACGCTCTGCAACAGCATCTGCCGCCGCATTTGCAATATCTGCCGCAAGCTGTGCATCTGAATTCGTGGCAGTCATCCTCATCAAACTTGTTCCGGACGGATTCTCTATCGTGATCATCCCCTGCAGCTGCTCCACAGAGTAATTCAAATCTTTATACTTATAATCTGCTTTCAGCTTCTCCTCAATCTTGTTCATTACCGGACGGCTCTTCGCCAGTACAGAAAAGTCCGCAGTAAGCTGCTTGCTCAGTGTCAGATCCACACCGGACATACTCACCGAATTACCAAGAACATAAATCGTAGATGTCGCCTGATACTGTGGTGTGACAAACAACTTCGTATACCCTCCGACTGTCACAGCACCAATGACCAGACACAGAAGTATCACCCACGCTTTTTTCAATAATACATGAAATAATTCTATCAGATCGATCTCCATCTCATCATTTCTCATCTGTTCTTCCATCACTTATTCTCCCATAACCACATACTTTGACCTTAATCCGCTTTAGTATAACATATATTTTTTTATTCTGAAACCGTATTATTGAACAAATTTCCAGAAAAAATTTCCAGAAAAAATTTCCATTATCATACATAAAAGCGTAATTTCCGAATATATTATAATCATATCCCAACGCAGAAAGGTCTTATATGGAACGACTTATCACAGGCGGCATTGCCTTACTTCTTATTATCGCAATTGAAATTATACTATACTGCAGACTCGTACGCGCCTCAAAAAAAGAATATCATGACGATTCCCTTTAACACTCTCTCACAATCCGACACATTTCATCAAACTGATCTTCCATCTCCTGCACCAGTCTGAACTGTGTACGGGCACGGACCAGATTGTGCTCCGGATATGCGGTCTTGAAATACGTATCTCCCTGCAGAAAATCCATGAGGAACCGGATTCCGCATTCGAATGTCATCAGTCTTGCACCCCACGGAAGACTCTCTAACTCCTCCGGTGTCAGGACATCTCTTGCCATCTCCAGATACCCTTTCACATACAGTTCATACAGATTGATATCAAAATGGACCTTGTCCAGATCACGTTCATCTTCTTCCGCCGTAGATGCGCCAAAACGGATCGAATCTCCAAAATCATTGGCTGCCAGTCCCGGCATGATCGTATCCAGATCAATAATACACAATCCCTTTCCGGACTCTGCGTCAAATAAAATATTATTCAGTTTTGTATCATTGTGTGTCACACGCAGCGGCAGAACACCTGCTTCCATCCTGCTCATCAGAGCTCCGCAGTCTTTTTCTCTCGCCAGTGCAAATTCAATCTCCGAACGGCACAGACGGGCGCGGTTCTTCACATCTCGCTCTACGGCCTGTGCAAACGCTTCAAATCGTTTTACCGTGTCGTGGAAATTCGGGATCGTCTCATAAAGACTCTCTGCCGGATACTCACCCAGCTGCTTCAAAAAATGACCAAAGCTTCTGGCTGACTGGTAAAACTGCTCCGGACGCTCCACCATCTGATAGCACACAGAATTGGCGATAAAATTCGCACAGCGCCATGGCTGACCTTCATCATCCTCAAAATATGTCTCCCCGCTCTTCGTCTTGATGTAGGCCAGTGTCTCACGATCCGGATCTCCGCCTTCCCGACGGATCACATCCCGTAGAAACTCTGTCACTCCGAAAATATTCTCCATTACCTTACCAGGCTCTTTGAACACATTGATATTGATTCTCTGCAGTACGTATAATGGCTTCTCTGTGCCGTCTTCCATCGGCATATATACTGCGTACGTCTCATTGATGTGCCCTTCCCCGAACGGTTTTACATAACTGCACTGGGGACCGAATCCAAATGCATACAGCGCATCCTCAAGCGCTCTGCTGTCCACACCTTCGATCTTTCTTCTGGTAGAGAAGATTACTTCTCCTGCCTCTACCTTCTTCTCCTGCTCGATCGTACAGTTTGCTTTTACCACACTTCCAAGCCCCACATGCGCTCCGGCGCATACCAACGAATCATGATCCACAACTGCACCGCTGTTGACAAGCGCCGCCCGATCCACATGGGTATGCGTATTCACTACCGCGCGCTGCATAATAAAACATCCAGGTCCCAAAACCGCACTTGGACTCACAATTGCAGACGGATGCACAATCGATGGCACATCATATCCTGCCTCCAGCAATTTGTCTGTCCAGAATAATCTCGTATGATTATTCCCAAATGCCGCCACTGCCATCTTGTATTCTCCATACTTGGCCGTATAGTCGCAGCACTTTCCAACTACGTCCTTTCCAAACGCCGCATCGTCAAGAAATACGATCTCCTCATACCCCAGCTGGATCGCTGTTTCCTTCACCATCTGCCCGAAGCCACCTGCTCCGAGAATCAATAAACTTTTCATATGTCCCTCTCCTCGCTCTTTTATGATATTACGTTCAAATTCATCCTTCCAATCCATGGTACTAATAGCATTCACATATTCCTTGGAAACCTCTTTGTTTGGAATACTCACTGATTCTAAAATTCCATCATAAGTCAAATATCCTAAATGCACCAATAAAGTCAGAATATCATCTCTGGTAGCAAAAGTAGTCATATCATTACTGAATGTTCCCGTATTAATCCGAATACTCTCTCCTGCCAGCATCCCAACTATCGCATCTTTCAAACCATCCATATTCATCTGAATATAAACTTTTAACGCCTCATAAGTTTCTGTCTGATTCCAATAAGTTCCGAATTTGTGGCGAAGCATTGCTTCCACAACAGATTTTGGACTGTACATAGAATAGCAAATATCTCTGTCCTGTTTGTGCGTAATCAAACCATACCCGTCATACCACGCCTTTGCTTCTTCAAAATCCATTCCATACTCCATGCAAAGATTTTTTACTTCATTTTCTGTAAACCCAAAATACGCAGCCAGCTCCCCCGGTTCTGTCATAGAATATTCCGTAAACATATTCAATGCCGAATGGGAACCATATTTTTTAATTGGCAAAATCCCCGTCATATAAGCAAATGCTACATTATCCTGATCTTTCAGCCACGCACGCAAAAAATCCAGATACTTTTTCTGGGCTTTCTGATTCTGCTGATACTCACGAAACAAACAATCCCATTCATCAATCAAGATTACAAAAGAACGTTTTGTGTGAGAATACACATCCTGCATTGCAAAGACAAGATCCTCCTCCCGTACATATTCCGGATATTTCTGCTTTAAATCAGACAGAATTCTTCTTTGCATTAATGTAAGCATCCCTTCCACATCATCTGATCTGCTTAAAAATTCCTGCATATTAATCTTCAGCACATCATACTGATTCAAATGTTTTCGGTAAGACTTACACTGACTGATGGAAAGTCCTTCAAACAATTCCTCTGTATCATCCCCACAATCATAATAGGCTGCCAGCATATCTGCTGCCATTGACTTTCCAAAACGCCTCGGACGACTGACACACATAAACCTCTGTTGTGTATTCACATAGCGATTTGTCACATCTAACAGTTCGCTTTTATCAACAAATATTTCGGAATTTAAAGACATTTTAAACCCTGCTGCTCCCGGATTTAAATAAATGCCCATGGCATATCATCCCCTTTCGTCCTCTAAAACCGATTCCTTCCTTTCAGTATTTCCACACTTTCTAACTCTCATTATAACAGATACTATATATTTATGCTAATCATCAAACTACAAAATATAGAATTCCTCTGCTCTTCTTTGAATATCTGCCCGAAACGGCATTGACTTGTTCCTTTTTATCATCAGCCCCGGCCAGAACAGCCACGGCTGATGATATTAGATCGGATATTCTCCGATGTAGATTCTTATTTTATCTTCTTTGCAAATTCTTCCACAGATTTCGATTGGAATGCCATCCTGATCCACTCTTTCAGTACATCCAAATCACCTTGTTCTTCAATTTGATCCGAAAGTACTTTAGGAACCGTTCCAAGATTCTGCAAAAATAAGAGTAACGTATCCTTACTCTCAGAAATTCGCCCCTCTGCAACTCCTTCAGCACGCCCTTTTGCAAATCCGGCAGCCCGTTCTTCTTTCAGCATCTCTTCAAAAATCATAAAGCGTTCCTCCATCTCCCGACTTCCCTTAACGTTGCGGATAAACTTCTGTAACTGCTCCACATATGGGTCGTGAAACTCCTTTTCGCTTCCCTCAAGATCCTCTTTCATGTACTGCAGAAATGTGACCAATTCTCCCGGAACTTCACTTTCGTTCTTTCCACGGGTATTTAAAAACACAGTGGTTCGCCCATCTTCCAAATCCACATTTTCAGATTCCTGACACGTTGTCCGAAAGGTATATCGATACTTGTCTTTTCCAAATGGATCAAAATCACAGATAAAAATAACATAGGTATTCGGAAGTTCCGTATAATCTTCTCCGGTCAGCAACATCTCCATGTCCATCTGACTCTGATAATAACGGCTTCTCTTTCCAAGTGCCGGCTTTCTCTCCACCTGCATTTCCACGTTATAACGCGTCTGCTTCTCATCTTTTGCATACACATCCAGGCGAACACCTTTATACTCCGGATGATACACTATGCTTTTTTCTTTGCTGACATCCACTCGATCGATCTGTATCTCCAACACTCTTTCTAAAAGACCTTTGCAATTATCTTCGTCCATCATCACTGCGCCGAACATAAAATTATCTTTGATCGTGAGTTCCTTTAATCGTTTTGTTCTTCCCATTTTATTCCTCCATTTGCAGAGGAATTCTATAAGATGATTATAGCAAACCCGGTTATGAAGTCAATACACTTTTCTTAGCTTTGATAAGACGCTCCTCCGGATAAGTGACTTAGTATCCAAACAAAAAATCATCCAAATCCTGAAGTGCTTCTCTCAATTCTTCAATCAGAATTCTTGAGTATTCTTGCATATCGATGATTCTCCTTATATAGTGAACAGTTTTTCACACTCTTAAAACTTTCTCCACACCATTTTATTCACGACTCCTGTATAGCTCTGAATGATCTTCACAACTTTTGTAGACACATTTTCTTCTACATAATCAGGTACCGGGATTCCGTAATCTCCATTTTCATTCATCGTGACTGCTGTCTCCACAGCCTGTACCAGTGAATTGCTGTCGATTCCGGCAAGTACAAAGCAGCCTTTATCCAGCGCTTCCGGTCTCTCTGTGGAAGTACGGATGCAAACCGCAGAGAACGGATGACCTACGGATGTAAAGAAACTACTTTCTTCCGGCAGTGTTCCGCTGTCTGATACTACGGCAAATGCATTCATCTGCAGGCAGTTATAATCGTGGAATCCTAACGGTTCATGCTGAATAACACGTTTATCCAGCTGAAAACCGGATGCTTCCAGTCTCTTTCTGCTTCTTGGGTGACAAGAATATAAAATCGGCATATCGTACTTCTCTGCAATCTTGTTGATTGCCTCAAAGAGAGATAAGAAGTTCTTCTCTGTATCAATATTCTCTTCGCGATGTGCTGAGAGCAAGATATATTTGCCCTTTTCCAGTCCCAGACGGGCATGTACATCGGACGCCTCAATTTTTTCCAGGTTATCATGCAGCACTTCTGCCATTGGGGAGCCTGTCACATAAGTACGTTCTTTCGGCAGTCCGCAGTCAGCAAGATAACGGCGGGCATGCTCTGAATATGCCATATTGACATCCGAAATAATATCTACGATACGACGGTTTGTCTCCTCCGGAAGGCACTCGTCTTTACAGCGGTTTCCTGCTTCCATATGGAAAATCGGAATGTGGAGACGTTTCGCACCGATCACGCTCAGGCAACTGTTCGTATCACCCAGAACAAGTACTGCATCCGGTTTAATCTCTGCCATCAGTTTATAAGATTCAGAAATAATATTTCCCATAGTTTCTCCGAGATCTGCACCCACTGCATTCAGATACACATCTGGGTCATCCAGCTCCAGATCATGGAAAAATACACCGTTTAAGTTGTAATCGTAGTTCTGTCCGGTATGTGCCAGAATTGTATCAAAATATTTCCGGCACTTTTTGATCACTGCTGCCAGACGAATAATTTCCGGACGAGTCCCTACAATGATCAATAATTTCAGTTTCCCATTATTCTTAAATGTCACTTCTGTTTTCATTCTATTCTCCCTCACAGCGGGTATGCTCGCAATGGAACCACTTCGCCCGCCTCAATTTTTGTTGCTCTTGGAATCCGATTTTCTGCCTTGATCAAAGTCCCCGGAGAAATATGTACGCCTTCTTCGATCACACATCCATGGTCTACAATCGAACCACAATTGATAATACAGCCCGATTGGATCCGACAATCTGTGTTTATGATCGCAAGCGGCAATACAACTGTCCCGGCTTCCACTTCTGCAGTTGGACTTACATAAGCTGTGGCATGTATCAATCGCGGAAGTACAATCTGTGCATCGGATAACTTTTTCATCCAATTCAAACGCATTTCATTGTTTCCAAATGCAGGATACATCTCTGTATTCCCATCGGCAAATTTCATATATTCTAAGCATGTTCCCAATATCAAATCTGATGTTTCCTGTCCGTCATCCAGAAAATAAATCTGCTCATATTTTCCAGACTGCCTTGCAATGTCTGCTACGGTTTTTCCGTATCCGCCTGCTCCTAAGATGATCAATCTCATTTTTCTTCCACCTTTTCAAAAAATGTATCCGGATGCTTCGGATCAAACTGCTCGTTTGCCCACATCACAGTTACGAGATTCTCTGTTTCTGACAAATTGATGATATTATGTGTGTATCCCGGAAGCATATGGATTGCCTCGATCTTCTCGCCGGAAACCTCAAATTCGATCACTTCATCCGTTCCGATCTTGCGTTCCTGAATCAGGCCATGTCCAGACACTACAATAAAAAATTCCCACTTGCTGTTGTGCCAGTGTTCTCCTTTTGTAATTCCCGGCTTTGAAATATTCACAGAAAACTGTCCGCAATTTGCTGTTTTCAACAGCTCTGTAAAGCTTCCTCTGTCATCCACATTCATCTTCAGTGGAAAACTGACCTCCTCTTTTGGCAGATAAGACAAATATGTCGAATATAATTTCTTTGCAAACGAATCCTCTGGGATTTCCGGGATCAGAAGAGTTTTCGGCTGATTTTTGAATGCTTCTAATAAATCTACGATTTCTCCCAACGTTGCCTTATGGGTCGTTGGAACATAACAATATCTTCCTGCTTCATCTGCTACCGGATCCAATTCCTGATATTCACAGTGGTGTTCTTTGCCTTCCAGAGCATCCAGCATCTCCTCTACCAGATCGTCAATGTAAAGAAGCTCTAATTCTGTAGCCCTGTCATTGACCTGTATCGGCAGATTGTTTGCGATGTTATTGCAGAATGTAGCTACCGCACTGTTGTAATTTGGTCTGCACCATTTTCCGAAAAGGTTTGGGAAACGATATACCAGTACTTTTGCCCCGTACTCTTTGCCATATTCAAAAAACAACTCTTCCCCTGCCAGCTTACTCTTTCCATAATCAGACTGTCCATAACGTCCAATCAAGGTTGCCTGAATGGAGCTGGAAAGCATCACCGGACAGGTATTGTGATACTTTTTCAATGTATCCAGTAATTTCGATGCAAATCCGAAATTTCCATCCATAAACTCAGACTGCTCTTTTGGCCGGTTCACCCCGGCAAGATTGAAAACAAAGTCTGCTTTCTCACAATATGTATCTAATAAAGATTCCTCAGTATCAATATCATATTCAAAGATCTCATCGATTGTAAGATCTCTTGTTCTGTTTTTTCCATCTTTGATACAATATAAGTTGGCTGCAAGGTTTTTTCCGACAAAACCATTGGAGCCGGTTATAAGAATGTTCATGTATTCACCTCTATATTTGTTAAAACTGTATTGAAATATCATGTTTTATGAAACATCTAACTTATTTTTAAAAGTTTCCTTTGAACTATTTTTGTTTTATCTACTATTAACCATAAAAATACTGCCAGAACTATACTTAAACCGAGAAAAACCAGCTCTCCCTTTATTGATAAAGGGACTTGTGACAGTATATAGCCATGTACAAGATATAACTCGTATGAAATCGTTCCCACTAATGCTAAAAATCTTAAGTTTATTTTGGATGAAATTGACATCACTACTAAGCATAATCCCAATCCACAAGGTAATTTAATTAACATTTGAATAAACTTAAAAACAATTAACGATCCCATTCTAATTACTTCTGTCTGTTTTAATGCCAAAAAAACACATCCAAAAACAATAAGGGCTGATCCCCATTTCCAATTCATATATTTCTTTATTTCATTCGATTCTTTAAATTCAGATAATAGTATTCCTGTCAAGAATGATAATGATTGTTCTGCTCTTATCTCACCACATACAACAAATAAAATAATAGAAATTAATCCAAAAGTTATTAACTTCTTCTTTTTATCTATATTTAGTCTCATTACAACATAAAATATCACATACCAAAGAAGCAAATAATTTAAATACCATCCATATGGGTGTTGAGGGCGCAAAAGAAAAATATCTGTGAAATAATCAATTATATTAAAATCACCATTTATTGCCAAAAATATACTTTTAACAGCAGCATAAGGAATAACCACATTCATAATACGTTTCCGCCACCAATATCTCTTTCCGTTATTGGTCCACGATTCATTTAAACCATAAGCTGAAAGTATAAGGAAAATAGATACTCCAATTCCTCCTAATGGCGTGAAAATCGTAATTCCCTCTCCAAAATCTCCCATAAAATGGCACATCATTACACACAAAATTGCAATTCCTTTAAAAATAAGAGAATTATATTTATCAAAATACTTGCTTTGCTTTTGTTCTGTTACAGCTCCCACCGCTACTAAGCCAGTTAATATAAGTCCTGCGAATATTCCTCCATATACTATCCACATATCTTCCCTTTTATCAGTAAACCTCCTAATTGTTTGAAAGTGCATCCTGAATATACTGCAGGGTCAACAATTTTTCTTTTACTTGTTCCACACTCAGTAACTTGGTATTATTCGAATCAAACTCTGTCAATGTGTTTCTCTCTATATCTCCATCTTTAAAATATTTATCATAGTTCAGATCTCTCTTATCACATGGTACACGGTAAAACTCACCCATATCAATTGCATTTGCACATTCTTCATTTGTAAGCAATGTCTCATACATCTTTTCTCCATGACGAATACCAATTACTTTGATTTCATGTCCTGGCGCAAATAATTCTGTTACTGCTTTTGCCAACACTTCAATCGTACATGCTGGAGCTTTCTGTACTAAAATATCTCCGCTTATCCCATTTTCAAAAGCAAATAACACTAAGTCTACTGCTTCTTCTAAGCTCATAATAAATCTAGTCATAGAAGGTTCTGTAATTGTGATTGGATTTCCTGCTTTAATCTGTTCGATCCAAAGAGGAATTACAGATCCACGAGAGCACATAACGTTTCCGTAACGAGTACAGCAAATTTTCGTTTTTTCTGAATCTACTGTTCTTGATTTTGCTACGATGACTTTTTCCATCATTGCCTTGCTTGTCCCCATTGCATTGACAGGGTACGCTGCTTTATCTGTAGAAAGACAGATTACAGATTTCACACCTTCTTCGATTGCTGCAGTCAACACATTCTCTGTGCCAAGAACATTTGTCTTTACTGCTTCAATCGGGAAAAACTCACAAGATGGAACCTGTTTTAAAGCTGCTGCATGAAAGATATAATCTACCCCGTGCATTGCATTCTTTACAGATGCCAAGTCACGAACATCCCCAATGAAAAATTTGATCTTATTCGATGCTTCCGGCATTTTCGCCTGAAACTCATGTCTCATATCATCTTGCTTTTTCTCATCGCGTGAAAAAATACGGATTTCTTTGATATCGGTATCTAAAAATCCGTTAAGAACCGCATTTCCAAACGAACCTGTTCCACCTGTAATCATTAATGTTTTATCTTTAAATACACTCATAATATCTCCCTGTTATCTAATTCACTTTCTCTACTATTCTCGTTATAGTTTTCTCTACTTTTTCTGCTATTATATTTGATAATTTTTCTATTTTACATAGCTGAAATGCTTTGCTACGAATATACTCAATAAAACCACTTCCGCAAAAGATCGCAATAGCTCCCACTATTACGACAAATAAAAAAGTAAATGGATTTGCATCAATATAACCTTTAAATATAGGCCATACATAATGTCCGAACAAACGTGTTTGATGTACCAAATATATTCCAAATGTCAGCTTTCCTACTTTTATCCAAAACTCTCCATTTTCTATTTTCAATCTGGAAAAGAAACATAATAATAGCAAGGCCTCTAACACTACTAATGGCGATAGATAACTATAAAACTGAGCTGTGCCAAATTCTCTTTCTAAAATTTTTACAGTTAATATTGTAAGTACGATTTTGCTCAGAAAAATTAGACCGCCACTCAATAATGCTGTATTTAAAAACCAACTTGCTGAATGCTCTCTTTTCCTCAAAGAAAATGCAGAAAATCCATATACTCTTATACCTGCACCAACCAGATACAATATCGATAACCACAATGCAGTATATCCTTCAGCAACGCCAAAAGCAGTTGTTCCAAATATCTCTGAAACCCAAGGAACAAAACCAAAGATAGTCAGTAATGCATATATTAGATACCGAAATTTTTTAAGTTCCAGATTGTGAACAATCCAATTAAATACTGGAATAAACCAGAACATTGCAAAATAAGCTGTAAAATACCAAAACTGTTGACTACATACCGGAACCACCGCTTTTACAATATCTTTTACTCCTACTTCATTTGGAAATAAAATTTTTAATATTATCTCACTTATAACAGAGTAAAATAATACCTCAAACCATAATATAATCAATCTTGCCACCCTAGTCTTGCTATTTACCATTACATAACCACTAATCATTGCATATATATTAACTGCACAATAACATAATGCTTCTATAAACCACCCAAAAAACCAATTAATTGAAAATAGTTTCAATTTAGGATAATCTATCCCATGATTCAGGACATGTAGAAATACAACCATAAACATTGAAACAACTCTTAAAACTTCAATTCCTACATTTCTATCATAAACTGCATTTTTTATATTCATTTCTTTTTGTTATATCTCATTCTTTCTCAAATCCTCTACTTAGTCCACATAATTTTCTTTAATCCATTCTTTCGCTATGTACAAATCAATTTCTTTATGAATATCAATCGATTCATCTATTTCATAATAAGCAATATTATTTCCCATAAAAGTCCACGGTTGCTGCCCTTCTGCATTTTCTTTTAAAAGATTCGATACATTTAATACCCAAAAATTATGTGCTAAAAAATAACATGTTGGCAAATCTTGACGGTTAGTGGACACCTTTCCCGTAATCCCCTTTTCGTACATCTGTAGGCGCCCATTCTCATCAACGGTTTTTGCCCGCAATGGATGATGATCGTTGTCTTCATACACTGGAACTACTGCAGTTAAGCTCATATCTTGTTTCATCATATTTACACATTCATCAATCCATTCTGATTTAATAGTCACATTATTAGCCAATGTTACAACTAAAATATCTGGCACTCCACTATCTGCATCAATTACTCCTAACGCATGCATAATGCAATCTACATGCTGACTTGTCGGCAATGCTAACTCTGCCGGTCTTTTTATTGGTGTATGTCCTAATTTTTCAGCTTCATATAAAATACGTTCGTCATCACTACTACAATACATTTCATCAATAGTATTTGATTTTTTTGCAGCTTGTGCTGGATAATATAAAACAGGATGTCCTAAACAATCTAAAATATTCTTATCCTTCAATGTGTTATTACCTCGTCCTGTTAATAATGCTGTAACTCTCATATTCTTTCCTCTCTTTCCAAATATTTACATATATAATAAACTATTTTCTTTTAAATAATTAAGATATTTTGAATACTCCTCTTTATTACTTAGTAAATCCAAATATTCTTTTACATCAGATAGGCGCTTTATTTCCCATACGTCAAATCCATATTCATTTTTCATATTAATTCCATTAAATGAAATTGTAACTGTAGGAGTCTCGAATGCTGCCGCCTCATATAAGGTTGTTGAATTAACTGTTATTTGCACAAATGTATAACTCAGAAGATCGTATAACTGAGATGTATTATCAAAAACAGTGACATTCTGTAGCTTTTTCATATATAATTCTTTCACCCCATTATTTTCTCTTGGGTGTAATTTTATTCCTATATTAAGATTTAACTTTTCTTTTCTTACAACTTCTTCCAGTGTATTTAAAATAGGAATAACTGTCTCATAATAATTGTTTGCTCGCCCATCTTGCTCAAACGGTTGGGAACAAAACAATATAAGATTGCGTCCTTTGTCTTGTTTAACATACTCTTTTTTATATTCTGCAATACGGGGATTTCCAATTATTTCAACATTTTCAACTTTAAATATAGATTCATTTGTCAATAAATTCTTAGTCCTATTTCCGTAAACCAAAATTTTGCGCTCAAAAAAACTATTGCATTTCCTATTCGCGCATACTGGATATATATACCCTGTATGATAATTTGTTATAATCCCATGTTGTAGTTCTATCGATTCCGGCTTTCCTGGCAAAACAGGTATAATATTTTCTCTTGCACTTCCCCAAAAGTCAATTGCTCTATGTATATTCTTATACTTTCGAAATATCTTTGAAAATATTTCCTGACTTATTCCAATTTCTACATAAGATTTCGGAAGTTCACGTATTAGATATGCCAGTGCTAGCTTTTCATTATTTGTATTTTCTATACAAATTTTATCTAGCCTTTTTTCTATTTCTTTCCTATATTCTTGTTCTTTTGTTTTCAAATCATGTTTATGTAATATACGATACAGTTTATAAAACACAATATATATATCTAAAGGACAATATTGTGCCCTTTTTTTATCTCTAAAGTAAGCTACGTCATAATTATTATTTCTTGAAGGCCATTCATATATTACTGCATCATCATAATGATCCATTAAAAATTCTGCTGCCAAATTTCTCCCATCATCTCTTCTATACATTGAAGAAGTAAAAATTAATGTTTTTCTTTTTCTAAATTTTCTTAATTTAATCACACCTTCAAGAAATCTAAAAAAATATACCCTGCCTTTCTTATTTTTATAAGCACTACTACTATTTTTTTCTCCGTCTATTAGTATCCTCAGAACAACATCCCTATGGCAAGTATAAAAAGGAACACCATTTACTTCCAATTCATACAAAAAACTATATTTATTTTCAAATTTAAAAAGTACTTCCTTAAAATCCATTATTTTCCTTTCTGCTACAATAGATTTCATATTGTTTGATGAAATAATTTTCATATTGTTTAATTATATTCTTCCATGTGTATTGCTGAATTTCTTGATAAACATTTTGCGACATTTTTGAATATTTTTCTGGATTATCTAATAAAAATTGCACCTTTTCTATCATTTGCGATACATCATATACTGCAAATCCATTTACAAAATCTTTTATGAAATCTACTGAATAATTTTCTGCTATATATACACTAGGTAAACCACACTGCGCGGCTTCTTGGATTACTTTGGGTAGACCTTCATATTCTGATGTCATTAGTAAAAGATCATTCTTTTTCATATACTCATAAACTTCACTATTAGGAATTCTACCTGTTAATTTTACATTTTGAATTTTATTTTCTTTAACTTTCTGTTGAATTTCTTCTAGCATATCTCCATCTCCAATCATTGTAAATTCAATGTTTGGAAAATGCTCTGCACATTGTAACAACAATTGTGGACGCTTGTTGCTCTTAACATTACCAACCCAAATTATATTTTTTATTTCTTTATGGTTTTTAACACCTTCTTCATCTATTTCGACTGTTCCCAATGGTAATACTGGCATATCAACATGCCAAAATTTTTTAACACTTTCTGCTATACAATTACTAATTGCAAAAGAAGAATCCATAACTTTCAAAAAATAATTTTTATATTCTTCCGAATTATTTGTACTTTCAGTTACTACCCCTTCAAGCGATGCAATAAACACTTTCTTGTTTCCTTTGAATTTCATAGCAAATGAATGATCTTGTTTTTCCACCTTGGGTAGGTAATATATATCATAATTGCCAAATAACATTGTCAACCACTTAGACCAATACCAGATGAATCTATGATGTATCAACCTATGCAATTTTATATCTAATTTTTTATAGTATTCTTTATCCACCGACTTTTTAGATGTATACATCGTGTGTACTTCAAATTTTTCCTTGTCTAAATATTTTGCAATATTATCACAATTTATATTTTGAGCATTTGGGAAATTAACATATCCGCCCAAAAAAATTTTTATCTTTTTTTTATTCATAATTTTACCTTCTCCCAAATTTTCTTAGTATATTTAACAACAATTTCATTTTTCATGAAAAATAGTAAAACAAAATAAGCTAAAATACTTAGAATCACTTTTAAACATAAAAGTATTACTACGTTAGAACTTAAAAATTCACAACTATTTGCAATTACTATTATTGCTATACATCCTATTGTACTTGTAAAAACAACTTTTTTAACATCTTCAAGTTTGACAATTCGTCGTGCAAAATTCCAACCTATTATCATCACTACGCATTCAGAAATAATTGTTGTAACTGCTGCCCCATTTTGTTGGAACAATGGAATTGCTATTAAATTCGCTATTAAATTTATAACAGCCGCTGTAATAGTAGCTTTTAATACAAACTTTTCTTTTTTATAAGGCAATAAAATGCACCCATTAATAATTGTTGCAAACATAGCAAAAAAAACAGCAAAAGCTAATATCTTTAGAACTATTTCTGATTTTTCAAATCCAGGTCCTAAAAGAATTATTACTAATTCTCTTGATACAACATTTATCCCTATTACAACTGGTAATAGTAATGTTATCATTATTTTAAATATTTCTGAAACAAGCTGTTGGAATATATCCTCCATATTATGAGTTTTATAATATGTTAATCTTGGTATTGTTACAGACGTAATTGCTGTTAACAAGGTTTTAATCATAACATAAATTTTTACAGATGCTGAGTATATTCCTACATGATAGTCCGTACACATGAATCCCAACATTGTAGTATCTATGTTACTATATATTGATGAGGCCAAACTGCTAGAGAAAAAAATCAAACAACTTTTCAAATGCTGAAATACTTTTTTTAAATTAAGACAAATTCTTAAATCAATATATTTTCTGCAATACAATATATTAAAAATATTAGATCCTACATTGGCAAACGCATTAATTGCTGCATACTTATAATAGTCATTAGAATCTTTAACCACAACAAATAATATAATTAATGAAATAAATTGTATAAGAATACTTTTAGATGTAATATATAAATAATCTTCTTCTAAAGTATACAACCAACTCAAACCAATAGTTCCAAAAATAATTGTCATACTATAAATAATAAGCAAAATTTTATACTCATGGAATTTAGGTATCAATAAGTAGCATATTATTAATAACAATATTGAAACTATACTTGTAAATATATTTAAAGTAAATAATTCACTACAAAACTGATTCAATTTTTTTCTATCAGATCGATATTGAACACCTTCCCTTGCTGCATAACTTGTAATTCCAAGCACTGCAATTAATGAAAAATAACTAATTGTAGAACTAGCAAAATTAACCCTCCCTAGATTTTCTGCCTGTAACACACGTGTTGCATACGGATATGTTATAAGAGGAAAAATTATTGCCATAATTGAAGAAATACTATTTAATAATGCATTTATTTTTAAACTCGGCATTTTTTTTTCATACATATTTCGCTTTAACACCTTTCTTTTTCACCTACAATTTCTTTTAAATATTCCTTCGATTGTTTTCTTAATTTCTCCAACTTAAAACTAACTTGTTCATAATCTATTTTACCTATTTCTATAACTGAATTTGAATTACAAAATTGTTTTTTAAGCTCTACACTATCTAACAAATCTAATATTCTAGAATTTTCGCTTCTTATATCCTTTTTATCCCCAAATCTACTCAAACAAGTAAAATTTCTTTCAAAATTCAAAGCAAAACAAACACCGTGAAATGAATCTGTAATAATATACTTCGCATTTTTTATAAAAGAAACGAATTCGACTGGTCCTGCATCCACTATCACACTCTCTGTTTCTTGATAAAAACAAAGATTATCTTCTGGTGTAATATAAATTACTTTTTCTACCCCTATCTCTTTTTGTATTTTTTTTATTGCTTCTTTATACCACCGATTATCAGATAATGTATATACTAATATATAATTATCATTATTCTCTTCTGATAAATGCAACATCTCCGACCATTGGATTCCTGTAAATAATAAGGTTGGATCCAAAACACATTCTATATTTTCCTTAGGCAGTATTTCCTGCAATAATTTTTTTCCAGTTTGTTCTCTTACTGAGATATTTTGAAATTTTCCATTCCCCAATTTTTGTTTCAAATATTCTTTTTCTTCGTTTCTCAAAAAATCAACTCCCATACTCGGAGCATAAGAATATCTTTTTTTTCTTGAAACAAAATCCAAGAAATACGTTTCACAGAAATATTTAGGATTCCAAATCTGATCTGAACCCACAATAATCTTTTCATACTCTTGATCAAAATAATCTCTTTCTTCTAATACTTTATGATCATCATGGGAAATTTCATTGTAAAATTCTCTAAATCGAACATGTTGTGTTTTGATTTCCTGTTCATACAAAGTTCTGGCTTCTTTATTTTTGTTACTTTTTCTTTTTACTAAAATACGATTTTCTACTTTCAATAAATAATCTTTTAGTGATAATGATACAACTCTAACAATTTGATCTCTTCCTGGCAAATTATAATTTAATAGATTACATTCATCTGCTTCTGTAATGTTTTCAGAAACAGCCTGAACCATTGCATATGCCTGTAAAGCTGTCCCAAAATTATATAATTTCCATGTCAGAACCCCTATTTTCATGTTTTCCTCACCTTAATTTTTTAGACTCAATATATTTTTTACTGTTTCAATTTTGATATAAGAAGTCAAATCCAGTCTCAACATACGATAAACCTTTTTAATTTTAGGCAATTTCTCATGCTTTTTTATGTAGTTAAAAATTTTTACAAATCCATGATCTTTTTCTCTTGGACAATGTAAAACACATACTGGATTAGATTGATAATTCGAACAAACATAATGCCACCTATACGCTGTCCAATATCTAAAAATATAGGCAGCTGCATTTTTAATTTCATCTTTCATATACCATGCTGCAATACTTTCTATAAATTCATCTCCATTAATCGTGATAAATTTTCTTTTAACCATTTCAGCATACACTTCTTCACATTTGTTTAGAAATCGTAAAATTCTTTTCTTACTTCCTGCTATAAATTCTCCACCCCACCTTGTCAAATATTCAGTTGTAGAAAGAAATTCTTGAGCTTCGTTACAAAAAACTTTATAATCTCGATTATATAGACCTCTACTAATATCACAAAGCAATAAATTTTTTTCACATTCTTTCCATATATCCTCAAAAGTTCTTTGTGTGTATGTATCTGTATCAAGCAACACAATATTTTCATAGTGCAAATTTGCAATATACTTTAAAGCACATAATTTATAAAAAGCTAAACTCCATCCATATTCTTTTTCAAAAACAAATGCATTATATTTGACTTCAAATACTTTTATTCCATTTTTCTGAAACAAATTGCTCCAATATTGCTCCAACTTTAAATTCGTTACCAATGCCACTTCTGTATCTTTATTAAAATGTTTACAACTTTTTAGCGCAACAAGGCTATTCTGTAAATATACATTTTTAGTGTCTTGTGCTTGTATATTATGACCGCTTTGATAATCCTCCTTATATGCGTAAGCGCAAAATACAATATTCATTTTTTATCTCCTCATCTGTGCAACAATTTCATATATGCAGCTATCCATGCCACTAAAAACCAAAATGTAAATCCTTCCGTACTACCTACTGCAAACATAAAAGATTCACTCCACGCCGCAATCATTATATTTAGTCCCATAATAACTGCTATTAAAAATTCTCCATCACTATTTTTTCTATTTAACGTCAAAACTATTTTTTTTAGAAAAATTATCATTCCACTGCCCAGTATCAAACATCCCCATAATCCGCATTCTGTCAAAAATGAAATATAACTGTTGTGAAAAGCCATTCCCGTCTCTACTGGATTGTATATACCAGAAACTGTATACCCTACTCCAAACACCTCATGTTGTTTCCACAAATCAATTGCAGGTATCCAAAGATTATCTCTAGATGTTCCCCCTTCCTTTAGCAATCGATCTAAAGCTGTTATATTTAACACATTATTAAAAGTTCCACTTAAAACTAAATACGATACCAATACAGCAACTAGTATATAAACAACAAAAAATGGACTTTTCCTAAATAAAATAATAATTGATATCAAAATATTTAACATCAATACAACAAAAGCTGTTCTAGAACCAGATACAATTGATGTAACTACAGTTGTAATGGTCAATATCATCCATAAGATTTTCCTACTTCGTATTTTAGTATGCCTCATTTCATAAAATGTTGCCCAATATGCTAAATTCGCGTAAACACCTAATGTATTTGCATTTGTCGTAATTCCCAAAGCTCTACCCGAATCATAGTTTGCTCCGGATACCACAAAGAAAAAATTCAAAATTTGATATATAACAAGAACTACAAATAAAATTCTTAGATAACGCTTCAAATAATCTGTATTTTTTAAACCAATAAAAAATATATAGCTACCATATAGAATAAAAATCCAAGAAAAATACTTGACAATTCCTGTTGCTCTATAATCACTTAGAATAATTGATGGCAGTACAGCAATAGAAAATATCCAAAAAATAAATGGTGGTTTTGCTATTTTTTTTCCATTTTGTAAAACCATTAAAATAATTAAACATGCTGGAAAAATCCATCTCATCAAATGTGATGCTGGAAAATTTAAATATTTTGCATTTAATGAAAAATATACCCATATCATTAAAAATATAATAATGCTATATACTTTTCTAAAACTTATTTTCTGCATATAGACTCCACTGCTCTCTTAAATCCTTCTAAGTATTGTTTATAGTTCCATTGATCTGTCATTCTGAACTCTATTTCTAAGTTCAATGTTTGTTGTAAACATCTTGTCAAATCTTCTCGGTCATTATTCTCAAAGATATATCCATTTTTTCCATTCTGAATTAAATCTTCTCTACATCCCACATGTGAAGATACAACAACTGGAAGTCCCATAATAATCGCTTCATTCACAACTAAGCCCCAAGGTTCATATTCTGATGGCAATACAAATATATCCGCCATTTTATAATAAATTACATTTTTAGGAAATGTAATATATCCTTCAAAATAAATATCTTCTATTTTTAGCTCTTCAGCAAGTTGTTCCAATTTTTTTCTTTCGGATCCATCTCCTATAATGAATAATACTACTTCATTATCTAATTTCTTTAATTCTCCAAAAGAATGAATTAAAAGAGATACATTTTTTTCAGGCTCCAAGCGACCAACAAATAAAATCACTTTTTTCTCTGATACATTATATTCATTCTTTAATTCTGCTTGATTTTCAACCTTTTTGCATTCTTCAATAAGTCTCTTCTCACTAATTGACATTGGCATAATATAGCATTTATTATCTGGAATGCCATAATAAACCAAATTTTCTTTCTGGAGTGTTCCTCCTGGAAATCCATAACAACATTCATGATGAAGTAGTTTTTTTAAATATACTTTTTTCAAAATTGCTTTGAATTTTGATTCCGGAATATGAAGTGGTGTATCTGTTTCTATAGAATATGGGATATGCCATTTCTGACAATACTTTATTGCTATAGTTTGCTCATAGCCTACATAGCCATTAATTATTGCAAAATCTGGTTGAAAATCTTGAAATATTTTTTTTAATAATCGTTTTCTCTGATAGGCATTTCCTTTAAAAAGCACTGCATTTACAGGCAATTGTATCACATCACGCCCTGTTACTTTTTCTTCACAATAAATATATTGAAATTCATAAGGTGTTTTTTCATAAACTTCACGGATTAAATCCATTCCATAAAGCATCGGTTCTACAAATAAAACTATGATTTTTATTTTTCTATTTTGCATATTTTCTATAGATCCTCTCAAGTCCTGAATGCTTGTATATTAATTTTTTCACTTTAGGTTTTATTGCAAAAAATATTTTATGCTTCCAATAATTTTTACTGCTGTGAAATAAATACACTGTGTAATTTGTATCTATTTTACATTCCCACCTCATCTTGAAATCATAATCCCCTCGCATAAAATCCACTTTAACATTTCCATCTGCAAACCCATCTTTTATTGCCTGATAAAATAGCAACTGTCCTGGAAAACAATTTTTATACTCCTGCCTAAATGCAACAAGCCATATATACTGAGCATTCAAATAATTCATTGAAATAAGAAAACCTACTGCTTTCTTTTCATCTCTTGCTACATATATATTTAAAAGCCCTTCTCTATTCATCTCTTGAATAACCGGGATGGCCCATTCAATTGTAGACTCTCCTACTCTGGCCTCTTGTCTACTTGCATAAATTTCCTTAATTTCAATCATAAGTTCATTACTGATTGTCTCTTTTTGTAATATTAAATTTTTCTTTAATCCAACCTTGATAGTCTTATTTCTCATACTTTTACTTAAAAGCTTAAAATAATTTTCAAAACTATCGTATTGATCTAATTCTACATATGCTGCTCTTGTTGTCTTATGAAATAAATGTCTTTTGTTATCCTCCAATAATTTTTCAACCATATGTAGCTGTGTATTTCTAGAAGCCATTTCTTGTAGTAAAAGATCATAACCTTGTTCTAATAATAAACTAACAAACCCTTGAATAATAACCATTTCTTTTTCTGCTACAACAAATCTCCCAAAATCCATATCTTTTCCACCAATGAATTCTGCTCTATTATCTTTTACTACTATTGGTGCATATCCATATACTTTTTTTCCTTCGAAAGCTTTTATAACAAAGAGACTATTTGCTGGCTCATTATTTTTCCACCAAATATAATTCCATTCCCAAGTTTGAAATGGCGTTGAATCTTTCATATATGCAGAAATCTGATTCCAACTTTCTCTTTCTGCTTTAAGATCATCTTCTGTTTTAATAATCTTATAGTCCATTTATTTTTTCCTCACAAATTTAAACTATGATAAATCTTTGCCAAATTTTCTGCTGAATTTTTCCATTGATATTTCTTAATTACTGACTCTCTCGCTTTTTCTCCTACTGCTAACCTTTTTTCTTGGTTCATTAATTCTCGAAGACATTCTGCGATTTGATCCACATTTTTATTATCAACTAAATATCCATTTACCCCATCTATTATAATTTCATCAATTCCATTGTTTTTACATCCAATAGCCGGTACTGCACATGACATCGCTTCTAAGTACACACAGCCCAAAGCCTCATAATATGAGGGTAACACAAATATATCTGATTTTTGTAATAATACCATAATATCTGAATATGAAATGTATCCCATAAATTCTACATATTCATTGATATCCAATTTTTCTGAGAGTTTCTTTAATTTTTCTTCCAGTTCTCCTCTTCCTGCCAATCTAAATCGAATATTTTTATATCCTTCATCAACCATTCGTTTTATTGCCTGTAATGTATACTCATGTCCTTTTAATGGAATCAAATTTCCTATAGAAGTAATAACAACTCTATCTGTATCGTTCTTTTTTGTATTTACAGGCAAAAATTTATCTGTATCAACACCATTATATACAACATATGATTTACCTAAAATATCTACTCTTTTTTGAATTTTATCTAAAACTTTCTGACTAACTCCCACAACAGCGTTTGCCTTTTCATAGACCATCCTACAATTCTCAGAAATATCTGCACGATTCTTTTGTCCTTTGTAGCTTTCCTCTAAAAAAACATCTAAGCCATGTCCATGCACTATGAATGGTATACCATACTTGTTTGAAGCCAACATAGCTGCATAACCTGATGGCAAAGGCGCATCCGCATGATACAAATCATATTTCGCTAGATTTAATCGATTTTTCAATATTCGAAATAAAGATTTTCCAGTTCTATGAAAATCTCTTGCTCCTGGCAATTTGAAAAACTTTACATATTTTATTGTTATTCCTTCAAAATACCATTCTTTTACTTTTATTTCTGGATCATAAAATGGCGTTGGAACAACAACATCAACATCTATCCCTAATTTTTTTAATGCCTTTACTTGCTCATGACAAAAAATACCTTTTTGTGGATACACTGGAGTTGGATACATTGTGGTAATATATAATACTTTCATTTTCTTTCCCTTTAATACTTGTATTCTGTAACTCTATTTCCCAATTTAGACTGCATATACAATCTAATCTTTTGAAGATATCCCTTCCAATTTAACTTACCTTCCAATTTTTTCTTAAAAATTGAAATAGTATCGTCATTTGATATCCCAATACGTGGAATAATTTGATTCATTAATTTATCCTGTTGTATCTCTCCATAAAAAGATCCTAATATATATTTATATGTTCCAAATCCTTGCAAGATATTTATTGATTTTTTATCATATACTCCATACGGCATACAAAAAGCTTCAGGAACATATCCTAATTTTTCTTTAATCATCTTATTAGAGGTTTCAACTTCTTGATAAAATGTTTCCTTTTTCAATATACGAATGTCTACATGATTATGCGTATGGGCAGCAAATTCAAACTGCTTTTTTTTATCTAGCTCTTGTACCATTTTCCATGTCATAAACTTATCATCTTTTTCTATGTACTGTGTAGGAAGATAGATGTTTCCTTTTATATTATATTTTTCCATAATTGGAGCAGCGTTTTCATATACTGAACGGAATCCATCATCAAATGACACGATAATTGCTTTTTCTGGCCACTCTTTCTCTAATTCTGAAAAAAACAATGATTGATATCCCTCATCATTTAAATATTTCATCTGTTCTTCAAATTTTTCTTTTTCTATTTTCTGATAAGAAAAGCCTTCGCCCTTTTCTACCACCTCATGAAAATATATTATTATCAAACTCTTCATTTTATCTATCCTTATTTAATATATCATTCATCATACTCTTTAAAAGCGAACTTTTATTTGTCTTCATTTCTTGTTTTTCTACGTAAATATATTTCTTTTGACCTTTAATTAACTCTTCCATTATATCTGCAAGTTTATTTTCATCTGAATATTGAAAAAAGTATGCATTTTTATAACCATCAAGCGCCTCATGTGCAAACGGTAAATCTGAAGCAAGCACTATCGTTTCCATATATCTTGCCTCTAACATAGGTAATCCACAAGTTTCTAAATAAGATGGAAAGAGAAGTACTGCTTTCTTATAATAATTCCAAATATCTTTATATTCCACTTTTCCTATAAATTCTATAGGAAGCTTTTCACATTCATTACTAATATGCTGAGCATAAAGATTATCTGTTTTCTCCATTGTAAACAGCACTCTATAATTGTATACCCCTCTTTTCTCCAAAATCTTACAAGCTTTTAAAATAACATCATGATTTTTATATATTTCTGCTCTTGCTGGATAAAAAAATACATTTGTCTTTAATTCTTTCTTGTCATATTGTTCTGGTATTTTTTCTATAGATACTGGTATAACACTAATTTTGTCTTTTTTGCATGAAATCCATTTTATTGTCTCATCTTTAATCCATTCTGTTTGAACATAAATATGAGTTGCTTTTTTTAAACCATTTTTATACATACCACATATAAATTTTTGTCTAATTGCTAAGCCACGTTCTGTTCTATTTAATAAAGAAAACTTTTGAGGACAATATTGCAATGATTGATGTAAATAAACATACTGCCTTATTTTACAATGTTTAATAATTGTATTTTGCAAAGAAATAATTACATCCACATCTAATTCTCTTAAGATCTTTTGTATTTTAATCTCCTCAAAATATAATCTATGTATCCAACTTTTCTTAATCCATGCATAATTTATTGTATGAACGTTTTTTTTAGACTCTAAAATTTTATATGAAGTAAGAAAAATCCATTCAATATTTGGATGTTTTTCTGAATCTTTTATGACTTCTTCATAAAAATTCTTTAGAACAAATAATCCCCCTCCATCTTCTGCTGCAACATCATATACTAGTATTTTCATTTTCATCCTCATTACTTTATCGAATCTTTAATCGCTCTCTCCAGGTAATCCATGAAGGTCTCTTTACTAAAATATTTATTGTAATATTCCCTTGCATTAACCCCCAAATTCTCCCGCTCTTCTGATTTTAAAGAAACAAATCGCTTCACCTGATTCGCCAAATCGTTTATATCTTCTGCATTGCTTACAAAGCCGCATTTAGCATTCTCTACCACTTTTCTCGTTTCACCATCAATAGCTCCTATAATAGACTTTCCAGCCGCCATATATGATTGGACTTTTCCTGGAAGTGTTAAGCTTAACACCTCATCTTTTTGCATAGTGACAAGCATTGCATCTGCCATTGAATAATATTGAGGCATTTCATCAATATTTTTTCTGCCATGGAATATTAAATTACCTAATTTTAATTCTTCTGCCAAATTTTGACATCTGTCAAAATCAGAACCATTTCCCACAATATGCCAGCGCACCTGTTTCATATCTTTGCATTTTGCTGCGGTACGAATAATAGTTTCCACACTCTGTGCGATTCCTATATTGCCCGCAAACATTAAATCAATAAATTCATTTGGCTTTTTATAACAAATTTCTGGATTGAATAATGCCTCTGCATATTGAGGTAAATAATATGTATTCTTTATTGCAAATTTACTTTCAAAATATTCTTGAAACATTTCCGATGTAACAAGTATTTTATCCATATTTTTATATATTCTTTTTGATACCTTATCAAAATATTTATATACCACCGAATTTCTCGAAATATTTCCAGCTATCAAACTTTCCGGCCATAAATCCAGACAATACATCACTACAGGTACTTTATATTTTTTCTTATATGCAATAGCAGCATGTGCCATCATAACCGGTGATAATTGATTGCAATATACAACATCAAATGCTTTTCCATCAGATGCTACGCATTTTTTAGACAGCACATATTTTGTAGAAGAAATAGCATAACTATAATAATTCAATAACCTTTTTGCAATTCCAGTTTGACGAGGAACTGTATAACACCTATGCACCTTTACACCATTAATTACTTCATCAATATGTTTACCCTTTCCATATCCTTCATACAAAACGCCTTCTGGATAATTGGGATATCCTGTAACAACATGAACCTCATGTCCTCTGCAAACCAATTCTTCACAAATATCAGAAATTCTGAATGGCTCAGGTTTATAATATTGGCAAATTACAAGAATCTTTTTTTTTTCGTTTTCTTTTGTTTCTTCTGAAATTTCTTGTTTGCTCATCTCTCCAGTTCCACCTTCAACCACGCTATCATCCTTCGCCACTTTACCAATCGTTCCCAAAAAGCACTTGATATCAAAGAGTAAACTTTCTTTTTCCACATATTCTCCATCTAATTTTGCTTTCACAGGAATTTCCAGCTCATCTCTTCCGTTGATCTGTGCCCAGCCTGTCAGTCCTGGTTTTACATCATTTGCATGATATTTCTCACGTTCTGCAATCAGCACATCCTGATTCCAAAGAGCCGGACGAGGCCCAATCACAGACATATTTCCGATAAAAATGTCCCAAATCTGCGGAAGCTCATCCAAACTGTGTTTTCTTAAAAATTTTCCAACTCTTGTAATGTACTGATCCGGATCTCCCAACATATGAGTTGGCACATCATGTGGCGTACTCATTTTCATACTACGGAATTTATGTATTTTGAAAAATTCTTTATTCTGCCCTACTCTTTTCTGCGTAAAGAATACAGGTCCTGGATCATCTATTTTAATTGCAATTGCAATTCCCGCATAAATAGGAGATAAGACCACTAATCCACCAAAAGAGAGCACAACATCTATGGCTCTCTTAATGTATCTGTCATAAATTCCTTTACTTTTTTTAGTTTCTCCAACTGCTTCCAAATGACCTCTGACACCATCTGCATTCTCTTCATCACTTTCATCTTCTACAAAAACAACTTTTTTCCCAGCAAAAGGATTTTTCTGATCTTTTTCTTTTTCAAAAACGGAATCCCCTTTTTTCTTTTTTGCAATCATATTCAAGCCCAAAAAAGTGACTCCTGTGCCAATTGCTGTCACTTTCAATATTTTTCCAATTCTCTTTTTATCAATTGACATATGTCCTACTCCTATATTGCCTTTTTACACACTCTCTTCCCCCAGCAGTCTTTCATACACTTCGCCCTTTTTCTCGCTTCCATGTTCGCCTGCCGGATGGTACGTTGTCACAACTTCAGCTACTTTTTCCCGGATATTGTCTGCATTGATGTATGCCATACCCATTAATGTCTCCAGCTCTTTTAAAAATGCTTCGACTTCAAACGGAATCGGACATCCTATATGGATCAGTTCGTTCCTCGTCTTCTTCAACCCTTCTTCTGCCATCAGCTTCTCTTCATAGAGCTTTTCTCCCGGTCTTAATCCCGTATATTCCACCTTGATATCCACATCCGGTTTCAGTCCGGACAGCTTGATCAGGTTTCTTGCCAGAGTATCGATCTTCACCGGACTTCCCATATCCAACACAAAGATTTCTCCGCCATGCGCATACGTTCCTGCCTGCAGAACAAGACTGACTGCTTCCGGAATCGTCATGAAATAACGGATAATATCCGGATGAGTCACCGTGACCGGTCCTCCCGCTTCAATCTGCTTTTTAAACAGTGGGATTACCGAACCATTGCTTCCCAGTACATTTCCAAAGCGGACTGCCACAAACTCTGTCTTGATATCTTTCGGGAATTCCTGCTGCACCATTGCTCCGTCTTCATCATCTGCATGGGCATACAGAATCGGCAGCTTTTCCGGTGTGCCCTCTTTGATCATGCGGTCAAAAGACTGAATGATCATCTCACACAGACGCTTGCTCGCTCCCATAATATTCGTCGGATTGACCGCCTTATCCGTGCTGATCAGAACAAATCTCTGGCAGCCGTTCATCATCGCCGCATAGGCCGTCTTATACGTTCCGATCGCATTGTTTTTGATGGATTCGCATGGGCTGTCTTCCATCAGCGGTACATGTTTATGAGCAGCTGCATGGTACACCACCTCTGGCCGATACGTCTCAAATACCGCATTGATCCTTCTGGAATCCCGAATGGAACCAACCAGGACCACCAGATCCAGATCCGGGTATTTCTTTTTCAATTCCTGTTGAATATCATATGCATTGTTTTCATAAATATCAAACACGATCAACTGTTTCGGTTGATACGATGCGATCTGACGACAGAGTCCGGATCCAATGCTTCCGCCTCCTCCGGTCACCATCACCTTTTTGCCATGAATAAACGCATGGATCTCTTCCATATTTACTTTGATCGGCTCCCGTCCCAGCAGCTCCTCCACGTCGACATCCCGCAAAGCGCTCACCTTGACCTCTCCAGTCAGGAACTGATACACGCCCGGCAGGTTTTTCAGCTCACATCCCGTCTCTTTACAGATATTCAGAATATCTCTCTTTTCCTCTGCCGTAGCGCTCGGTACCGCTACAATGATCTTGTCGATCTTATAGCGTTCCACACACGATAAGATATCGTCCCGACCGCCGACGATCGGCACACCTTCGATATATCTTCCCCATTTATTCGGGTTATCGTCAATAATACAGCAGACAATATCCTTCAGCTCTTTTGCGGTCTTGATATCCCGCAGGATGATCTGACCGGCCTTTCCGCCCCCGATCAGAAGTACCCGCTTCGCTTTTGCGATCTCTTCTGTTTTACGCCGCTTACTTCTCTCCAGTAAAACGAACCGATAGGCAAAACGTACCATCAGCGTCATACCAAACTGGATCACCGTTCCGAAAAAATAATACGAAAGCGGCATTCTGCCCAAAAAAAGCGTCATACCTGTACAATGAAACAAACTTGAAATACCTGTTGCAACTATCATACGTACTAACTCACTATAGCTTGCAAATCTCCAGATACTGTTGTACAGACGTAGACGCCAAAATACGAATAACGAAAATATGACATAAATACCAATAAATTTAAGGTATGCTCCCAAAAATTCCTTTGGGATCATAGAATACCTGCAGTCAAACCGAAACCACAGTGCCAGAAAAAATGCAATAATGATCGAAATTGCATCGTATCCGGCCAGTGCAAGGGAAACAAGCTGCCAGTGCTCAACCTTCTTCTTCGTGTATCGAATCGCATTTGCTTTTGCTTGATTCAAACTCTTTCCCACAAAACTCTCCTCCTAAGTGTTACTTATTTTCAAACATTGGATAATATCCTTATCCTCTTCCATCCCCAATCCCTGATGTTTATAAAAATTTCATAAACATCGTCTATCTATTTAAATTTACTACATTTCTCTACGTTTTTCAACATATAACGCCTTTTTATACAATAATTTCCTAATTTTGATAACAGTACACAATATGTAACAAATCCTCACCTGTTTGACATAAAAAGCGCAATAATATCTCCTCACATTCTTTCGTTTTTTATATAATTTTCTAATTCTTCCAAGGACTTCTTTTTTATTTTTTTGTATATATTTTCAAAAAAAGTGGAAGAAATCTCTTTCCTCCACTTTCCATTTAAATATTAAAGTCTTTTTCTGTCAAAATAATGCGGTCTGCATCGTCTGTATTCTTTCCAAGTACCCGTTTTACAAGTTTCTTTGCAGATACCTTCTGGGAATGCGCCATAGCCTCATCCATGATATCTTTTACTTCTGCGACTGTCACTGCGTGATCTTCTCTCTGCATCGCATCGATCCGGCTGTACAGCGCCAGGATTCCCATCTCGTCGATCCGGTATCCATTCTCCTGTGCATACGTCTGACCGAATGTAACCAGCTCATCATTTACAAAGATCGGCACTTCCAATCTGCTTGTAAATTTCTTTCTGAATTCTCTATTGGAAGAAAGCACCCGATCCAGCGGCTTTCTCTGCTCTTCCAATACGATCAGCATCTCACCTGTATCCTTTTCCATCGCCTTGTTCAGCTTCGCAACCGTTCTTTCACTTAATTTTCCTGCTTTTTCAATGATCAGCGCTCCGCCGTACAGCTTGGCAATGATATCACTGATCTTCTTCTTATTCAGCGCTTCTCCGGTGATGATCGCAACTCTTCCCTGACGGATCTTTCTCTGCTTCTGGATCGCTTTGACCACATCAACCGCAAGAACCGTCTTTCCGTTGCCTTTGTTTCCGACGATCAGCAGGTTGCCTGTATTGGATGTACCTCTTCTGTTCGTACAGTTGCGGTCCTGCTCCAAAACATCCACAAGCTGTTCGCTCATGCCGCGCACCGGAACAAAGTAGGAGAACAGCTTCTTCTGCTCTTCTGTCAGCCCTGCTCTTTTTGCGCCCTGTCCGGACAGGTCATAGCGGCTGTGTACCAAAAATCCTGTATCGGAAATCGATAATGCATCTGCAATCTCATCCATCGGAAGCGGTGCAGTCTTTCCTGTCGCAATCAGCTTCGCAGTCTCTTTTCTGCTCAGCGGTGTCGTAGAACTCAGAATATCCGACTCAACAGGCTCTTCATCCGGAATCTCACGATCGTCCGGTTCATCACTCAGCGTCGGCTTGAACTCTTCCTGCAGCCCTGCTGCAATCGATTCGTAATCGTCCTCATAATCATCATCGTAATCCAGTTCTTCTTCGAATTCCTCTTCCAGTTCCTCTGCTGCGTCTTCTGTCAGAAGGTCTTCATAATCTTCTGCACTGTCAACCTCCAGAGTCAGCTCTTCTGATTCCATTCTAAGCTCTTCTGTTGCTGCCTCCTTATTCTCAAGAGGTTCAACAGGAGTACTCGTGTGTACCGGAATCTCCTCACTCTCTTCTTCCGGAATCACACCTTCAATCTCATCGATCATCCTCTGAATATCCGGGGATAAGATCGGGCTCTTTGGCTTGCGCTCGATCTGTTCTATATCCTCTTCGTTCACTTCTGGAACTTCTTCCGGTTCAACACTGCCTTCTGTGGCTTCCCACTCAGCAAGAATATCATCAATATCAAGTATATCGTCAACCGGCTCGTCTATTCTCTCATCCTCTTTGATTTCTGTTTCTTCTAATTTAATAGATTCTTTTTCCATATCTTCCTTCTCAGCCTCTTCTGCTACTTCAGGTTCCTCGATTACTTCCACATCTGCTGCATCTGCCGCTTCCGGTTCTGCCAGCTCTTCTAATTCTTTCAGGTCAACTTCCTTAACTTTCGTCTCGATCGTCTCCTCAATGATCTCTTCTACAGGTTCTTCGATCACTTCTTCCTCTGCCACTTGATCCAGCAATTCCAGATCTGATAATGACTCAATCTCTTCCAGTGCTTCTGCCAGATCTGAGCAATCATCTTCCCCTGTACTCTCCTCGTCATCACCTTCCACCGGTCCTGCGTCCTCTTCTGCCAATTCTTCGATGTCTTCTTCGTACTCTTCCGCATCCTCTTCTGAAAGTTCAATCTCTTCCTGCTCCTGCGCTTCTTCTGTTTCTGTATGGAAAAGATTCTGAAGTGCCTCGCCAAGCTTCATCGTATCACCCAGCTTCTTCTTCGACGGCTCCGCTTTTTTCAGCTGCTCTGCCACTTCCTCCTCACTGAGTTCGGCATTCTCCGACTTTGCGATCTGCTCTGAACGCTCCAGCATATCCTCTGTATAGCGGGCAGCTTCTTCCTGCTCTCTTCTCCGCTTTTCTTCTTCCTCAGCTTTTATTCTGCCCAGATCAATCAGTTTTTCCGCTTCTCTTTCTGAAGATTTTTCTGCTTCTTCCAGCCTTCTGTCATACTTTTCCTGCTGAAGCGGAGTCAATGGCTTGTATCGCATCTTCAGCTCCATAGCCTTGTATACATACTTGCCTTCGCTGAACCACAGAATCAGATCATCACACTCTTCCAGACATTCGGCTGTCATCCCGGCTTCTTCATATCTCTTGGCCAGCTCGTATGCCCACTCTTCGACATACTCTGCTTTTTTGAACTGCTCCAACGCACGGATCTGCTGCTCGATCGGAGCTCTCCGTGCTCTCAACAGGCGGTATCTTAAGATGTACTGATTGGGATCTTTTGGCGCAGCCTGTACGTATTCATCATAATAGTCGATCGCCTCTTCCAGATTTCCAACCTTTATCGCAAGAGTACACAAGCGATATAATATCTTTCTGCTCCCCTCTGTTCTATGATAGGCAGCTCTCAGAACTCCAAAACTCTTACGGTAATCTCTGATCTTCTCATATATATTGCTGACGTTTAACAGCATATTTACATTTCTGACACGCTTCCAATCAATGCTGTCAGCAATCTCAGCGGCTCTGTTGTATGCACCGTTTTCCATAAGTTTTAGCATCTGTTCTGTCTTCAACTTATATTCATACTTGTCCACTATGCTCACCTCATTATACTTAGTCTGTACCCTATAGGTATATTTCTCTTCATTGCCTAGTTTGTTCTAGTTTACCATATGACTCCCGTAATGTCAAAAAAATGCACCCTCAATTGACATTGAAGATGCATTTTATATTGTATTTAAATTTTTCATATTTTATAAATCGAAGGAACTATCTCGATTCTGTTCCTGTAAGACCTTTACACTTGTTAATTGATATAGCAGTCTGTCCACTAAGACTGGCTTATATGAAACCTCCTGTTCTTCAATTTAACAATATCTATAACCTAAATCCGACTCGGTATCGGTATCATCCTATCATGAAAGTCCTCTCTTCAGTTATTCTCTCTATAACCTTTCGGCTGCTGCAGTATCATCTGACGATATTCCAACATCCTATTTGATTATTCTTTCTATAACTGGGGGTGCTTCATATAAAACTGATATTCCTTATCCATGTTTCTTTACACATGTTCGGGAACTTTGGCTACATGTGGTATCTATATTCAATACGTCTGTAGATGTCGAATCTTTTCATTTTCATCCAGCTTTACAATCTCTTCGATTTTATCTTTTCATTCACTTTTACTGGATCTTATCTATTGTGGTAAAGGTCTCTTTTACAGGAACCTGCATCTACCGTACCACTGACATATTGAAATGTAACTGATGATATACTGTCCATTGGACCTCTGCCTCCTTAGTTCGTTTATTTTTAATCTAACAGAACGACTACTTACTAAATTAAGAATCGCTCTTTAGTTAAATATCCTTTTGAGATGTGTGATTGTTGTATCTCTTTTGGATTGACTTAATAATACCACTCCGCCTTTTATTTGTCAATACATTTTTTATATTTTTCTTTAATAATTTTCAAACTATTCTTTTTTGTTTGAATTTTCTGAATATTTAATTTGTATAATATGCGCATTGCGATTGTACACAGATACAGATATAATAAATTTACTTTTTAGCTGTCGTCTGTACAGCATTGGCTTCTGTCTTTTAGAAGCTGTCTGTTTTCCGGCATTTCGCCAGATTTTCAGTTGATTTTAACCGAACACAAAAATAAGAAGATTGCATCTACAAGATAAGTTTTTTATAATGGAGGAAAGTACATGAGAAAAAATAAAAAAAGAAATCACCAGAAACACCCTGTCCCGAATCATAAATATAAGGATCGGCTTTTTCGCTTGGTTTTCAATAACAAGAGGGATCTTTTGGACCTGTACAATGCATTGAATAATACCTGCTATGAAAATCCGAATGATCTTGAAGTGAATACACTGGAGGACGCTGTTTATCTCTCTATGAAAAATGATATTTCATTCCTGATCGGCGGGACACTGAATCTCTATGAACATCAGAGCACGTATAATCCAAATATGCCATTGCGCGGACTGATCTATCTCGCCAGGTTATATGATGGATACGTTGAGACGAAAAATATCAATTTATACAGCAGTTCTTTAAAAAAGCTGCCGATTCCTCAATACTTTGTGTTCTATAACGGCACAAAAGAACAACCGGATGAGACGATTCTTCAATTGACGGATGCATTTGAGTCTGTATCCGATAATCGGCAGCCTTGTCTGCAGTGCACCGCAGTGATGCTGAATATCAATTACGGACATAACCTTGCGCTTATGGAAAAATGCCAGCGGCTGAAAGAGTATTCTATTTTTATAGATACGGTAAGGATCCAGTGTAAGAAAACGAGTGATCCGAGGCACGCTGTCACGAAAGCGGTGGATATCTGTATTGAAAAGGAAATTCTTCGGGATGTACTGGTGAAGCATAAAGCGGAGGTAATCAGTATGGTTCTGACATCGTTTAATCAAAAGGCTTATGAGAAAGATTTATATGAAGAGGGCGTTGAGGAGGGCATTAATCTCGGACAAAAAGAAATTGTTCTCCATATGCTTCATTCCGGCAACTCTCCGGAGCAGATTGCTCAGCTGACCGGAATTGATGTTGAAGTTGTAAAACAATGGATTGAAAAAGCAAAATAAACTATCTTTTTTTCAAGGGGCTGCTTTTCTGCTCTGCAGATTGCCCCTTGGTTTTACATTTAGCTGTCGTCTGTACAGCATTGGCTTCTGTCTTTTAGAAGCTGTCTGTTTTCCGGCATTTCGCCAGATTTTCAGTTGATTTTAACCGAACACAAAAATAAGAAGATTGCATCTACAAGATAAGTTTTTTATAATGGAGGAAAGTACATGAGAAAAAATAAAAAAAGAAATCACCAGAAACACCCTGTCCCGAATCATAAATATAAGGATCGGCTTTTTCGCTTGGTTTTCAATAACAAGAGGGATCTTTTGGACCTGTACAATGCATTGAATAATACCTGCTATGAAAATCCGAATGATCTTGAAGTGAATACACTGGAGGACGCTGTTTATCTCTCTATGAAAAATGATATTTCATTCCTGATCGGCGGGACACTGAATCTCTATGAACATCAGAGCACGTATAATCCAAATATGCCATTGCGCGGACTGATCTATCTCGCCAGGTTATATGATGGATACGTTGAGACGAAAAATATCAATTTATACAGCAGTTCTTTAAAAAAGCTGCCGATTCCTCAATACTTTGTGTTCTATAACGGCACAAAAGAACAACCGGATGAGACGATTCTTCAATTGACGGATGCATTTGAGTCTGTATCCGATAATCGGCAGCCTTGTCTGCAGTGCACCGCAGTGATGCTGAATATCAATTACGGACATAACCTTGCGCTTATGGAAAAATGCCAGCGGCTGAAAGAGTATTCTATTTTTGTGGATACGGTAAGGATTCAGTGTAAGAAAACGAGTGATCCGAGGCACGCTGTCACGAAAGCGGTGGACATCTGTATTGAAAAGGGAATTCTTCGGGATGTGCTGGTGAAGCATAAAGCGGAGGTAATCAGTATGGTTCTGACATCATTTAATCAAAAGGCTTATGAGAAAGATTTATATGAAGAGGGCGTTGAGGATGGAATTAAGGAAGGGATTAAGGAGGGGCTTGATCTTGGTCGTACTCAAATGGCTCAGGAAATTGCCTTACGTTTATTCCAGTCCGGCAACTCTCCGGAGCAAATTGCTCAGCTGACCGGGATTGATATTGAAGTTGTAAAACAATGGATTGAAGAGGCTAAATAATTTTTGCAAAACACATCCCCCGGATTTCAGGCTTCTTTCTCCTGAAATCCGGGGGGATCTATTCATTTTCTCTATTTTCTTAGCAGATCTCTGCTCCTGCCGGCATTGTTTTCTCCGGTGTCATCAATGCGAGATTTCCTTCTGCATCTTCTGCGCATAACAACATTCCTTCGGATAATACTCCGGCCAGTTTTGCCGGTTTCAGATTTACAAGAACCATCACTTTCTTTCCGACCATTTCTTCGGCTGTGTAATGACCTTTGATTCCGGATACGATCTGTTTTACCTGGCTTCCAATCTTCACCTGTGAGCAAAGGAGTTTTCTGGATTTTTTCACTTCTTCGCAGGCAATGATTTCTCCGACCTGGAACTGCATTTTTCCAAAATCGTCAAATGTGATCTCTGGTTTTGCTTCGATATCGATCACATCTTCCTCTTCTTTTTCTTCTTCAACCGGTGGATGCAGCTCTTCTACTTTTTTCAGAACTTCTTCCAGATCCAGTCTTGCGAAGAGGATTTCCGGTTTTTCTGTTACATGACCATTTCCAAGCTGTTCCAGAATCTTCTTGCTTGTAGAAGGCATAAAGGATTCCAAAAGCTCTGCCCCGCGGGAAATGCTCTGAATGAGGTTCCAGAGAACTGTTTCCAGACGGTCTTTTTTTGCTTCATCTTTTGCCAGTACCCATGGCATTGTCTCGTCAATATATTTGTTGCAGCGTTTGAAGAGATTGAAAATTTCTGTCATTGCATCTGCCACACGCAGCTCTTCCATCTTGTCTTCGACTGCTTTTGGTGTGCTTTCTGTCACTGCCTTCAGATCTGCATCAACCTCTTCTGCCACACCTTTATCTGTTACAGTTCCGCCGAAATATTTATTTGTCATGGAAACGGTTCTGTTGACCAGATTTCCAAGTGTATTTGCAAGATCCGAATTCATGCGCTCTACCATCAGTTCCCATGTGATCACTCCGTCATTTTCAAATGGCATCTCATGCAGTACAAAGTAACGAACTGCATCAACACCAAAGAAATCTACCAGTTCATCTGCATAAAGAACGTTTCCTTTGGATTTACTCATTTTTCCGTCACCCTGGAGCAGCCATGGATGTCCGAATACCTGTTTTGGAAGCGGAAGATCAAGTGCCATCAAAAAGATTGGCCAGTAAATTGTATGGAAGCGGATGATGTCTTTTCCGATCAGATGCAGATCTGCCGGCCATAATTTGTGAAACTGCTCCGTGCTGTTTCCATCGCAGTCGTATCCGATTCCTGTGATATAGTTTGTAAGCGCATCCAGCCATACGTAAGTTACATGTTTCGGATCGAAGTCTACCGGGATTCCCCATTTGAATGATGTTCTGGAAACACACAGATCCTGCAGTCCCGGAAGCAGGAAGTTGTTCATCATCTCGTTTTTACGGGATACCGGCTGAATGAATTCCGGATGTGTATTGATATGCTCGATCAGTCTGTCTGCATATTTGCTCATTTTAAAGAAGTATGCTTCCTCTTTTGCCGGCTGTACTTCACGTCCGCAGTCCGGACATTTGCCGTCTACAAGCTGTGATTCTGTGAAGAAAGATTCACATGGAGTACAGTACATTCCTTCATAGTGACCTTTGTAAATATCTCCCTGATCGTACAGTTTTTTAAAGATCTTCTGTACCTGTTTTTCATGATCTTCGTCTGTTGTACGGATAAATTTGTCATAAGAAGTATCCATCAAATCCCAGATTTTCTTGATTTCTCCGGAAACATTGTCTACAAATTCTTTTGGTGTTACTCCCGCCTCTTCTGCTTTGAGCTCGATCTTCTGACCATGCTCATCAGTTCCTGTCTGGAAAAATACATCGTATCCCTGACTTCTCTTGTATCTTGCGATCGCGTCAGCCAGAATAATCTCATAAGTGTTTCCAATATGCGGTTTGCCTGATGTGTAGGCAATCGCTGTTGTGATATAATATGGTTTCTTGTCTGCCATCTCTCTTCTCTCCTTCATAAAAAATCCCGTCTTCCTGCTGCCAAGAAGACGGGTGAATACCGTGTTACCACTTCTGATTTATCTCAGCCTCACGGCTGAAACCTCTGTGAGTGCTGCCAAAAACACTCTCTCGCTGTAAAGGGCGAACCCATCGCAGTTCACATCATGCTTGCTGCGCCGCTCGGGAGCCATGTTCGATCATCTTCCGTTCATCCCTCTCAGCATCGAATCCTTTCTCGGATCTTCCGGGAATTCTCTGTAAAATTTCGGATAACCTACTCTCTCCGTCTTTGCATTTTCCGTATGATTTTTCTACCAGATATGTGTATAAAATGCACACTTTCTCGTTGAAAATCGTATCACAGCCGGAATGATAAGTCAAGATTGCACCTTTTAAAAATTTGTCTTATTACGACCCGGCGGCCACTTCAACCAGAAATTTTTTCTGCCGTAATGCCTCTTCGATCAGATCCAGTGTCTCTTCGGAATCTGCCTCGATCAGATGATAGTGATAATTGGAGGTAATATTTTTCAGAGGACTTGATTTTCCCCGCTTAATATCCTCTACAAACTCCATCACTTTTCGTCTGGATGTAATGTTAATCTCTGCCTCCATGTGACCGTACACCCTGTGATTGACCATCACGTTCACCACTTTTCCGCCCAGATCCACTACCGTACACAGCTCATCTTCCAACTCTTCATCCGTGTGATTCACTTTATAGATCCGGTTCACGGAATGTGGAGTATTCAGAAGATATCCCCTGTTTGTGGATATGATCTCATGTCCCGCTGCCCGGATCAGCGCAATATCCTGCACGATCACCTGCCGGCTGACATCAAATTCTTTTGCAAGCTGCGCCCCAGATACCGGAATACTGCTTTTTTTAATCTGATTTATGATTTGATCTCTGCGTTCAGAACCTGTCATAAATACTGTTCCTCTCTTTCTTTTTCTGCATCTTTATTCCACTGCATGCAGATTCTTTAAAGAAATATCCAGGATCGGAGCGGAGTGTGTCAACGCACCGCTGGAAATATAGTCAACTCCGATCTCTGTCAGACGCGCGATATTTTCTTTTGTCACATTTCCGGAGCACTCTGTCTGGGCTCTTCCGTCGATCAGCTCCACTGCTTTTTTCATATCCTCCGGTGACATATTATCCAGCATGATGATATCTGCGCCGGCTTCCACCGCTTCTTTTACCATATCCAGATTTTCTACTTCTACTTCAATTTTTCTGACAAACGGTGCATACTCTTTTGCCATCTGCACCGCTTTTGTCACGCTTCCCGCTGCTCCGATGTGATTGTCTTTTAACAACACACCGTCAGAAAGGTTGTAACGGTGGTTGTAGCCGCCGCCTGCACGAACTGCATATTTTTCAAAAATACGCATATTCGGCGTTGTTTTTCTGGTATCCAGAAGTTTGATCTTGCTTCCTTCCAGAAGTTTTGCAACAGAATTGGTATAGGTCGCGATTCCACTCATTCTCTGAAGATAGTTCAAGGCAACACGTTCTCCGGAAAGAAGGACGCGAATATCTCCTTTGACTTTTCCCATAAGCTGTCCATTTTTTACTTCCTCTCCGTCTTTGCAGTATAATTCGACCTTTGTATCCGGATCCAGAAGTGCAAACACTCGCTCAAATACTTCCAGTCCCGCAATAATTCCATCCTGTTTGCAGATCAGGTCTACTTCACCTGCCACTGCCTCTTTCATCACTGAATTGGTTGTCACATCTTCACTGGAAATGTCTTCTTTTAATGCTTCTAAGATCAGGTGATCTGCCTGAAGCTTCATTGTAATCTGATTCATCTGGTTTCTCCTTTATGTTTCATCTATTCTTTCATTTTATACAGCCTGTTCTTTTTCCAGGCACCATTGCTCTTTGATAAGATTTGCCGCTCTTTTTGCAAATACAAGACTCTCCAGAAGAGAGTTGCTTGCCAGACGGTTCGCTCCGTGCACACCGTTGCAGCTTGTCTCTCCCACTGCAAACAGCTGCGGCATGGACGTGTGGCTGTTCTTGTCTACCCAGATACCGCCCATAAAATAGTGCTGTGCCGGAACGACCGGAATGCACTCTTTTGTAACATCATAGCCTTCCTCCAGGCAATGCTCGTAAATATTCGGAAAATGACTCAATATCGTCTCTTTCTCGATCGGCGCCATGGACAGCCACACAAAATTTGTTCCATCCTTTTCCATCTGTTCCCGGATTGCCTTTGTCACCACGTCTCGCGGAAGCAGTTCATCTACGAAACGCTCCATGTTTTTATTATAGAGAAGTGCGCCTTCCCCACGGACGGATTCGGAGATCAGGAATCGTCTGCCCGGCTTTTCCGAATACAATGTAGTCGGATGGATCTGTACATAATCCAGATGCTCCAGACGAATGTGATGTTTTTTCGCTACTTCCAGTGCATCTCCTGTCAGATGCGGAAAATTTGTGGAATGCTGGTACAACCCGCCGATTCCTCCGCTTGCCAGAATGGTATAATCTGCATAAATAGAGGACTCTTCACCACTTTGCGTCTTCACGGTGATTCCCGCACATTTTCCATTTTCCTCAAGAATGTCTGTCATGGTTGTATATTCGTAAATTGTTACGTTATTCTTTTCTCTTACCCGCGCCAACAGCTTACTGGTGATCTCTTTTCCTGTCACATCTGCATGAAACAGAATTCTCGGTCTGGAGTGTGCCCCCTCTCTTGTGTAGGCAAACGCTTCTCCGTCCTTTTCAAATTCTACTCCATATCCTACCAGATCTTCAATGATTTTTCCAGAACTGCGGATCATAATATCGACAGATTCTTTCCGGTTTTCATAATGACCGGCTCTCATCGTATCTTCAAAATAGCTGTCATAATCCTGTTCATCCCGGAGTACACAGATTCCGCCCTGTGCCAGAAATGAATCACTGCTCTCGGCATCTGATTTCGTGATCATGATGATTTCTTTGTCATCCGGAAGATTCAACGCCGAAAACAATCCCGCTACACCGGTTCCAACGATAACAACATCTGCTTTTTTCTTCATAATACTCTCTTTCCTTTCGGCAGGCCTCTCTTTTTATGAAAGACACTCTATTTTGCCAGCTCCAGCATTTTTTCCAATGGTTTTCTGGAGTCAGTTCTCAATTCCTCACTCAAATGAACTTCATTCTCTCCTGTTTTTAAGACGTGAAGAACCTTTTCCAGTGTGATCAGCTTCATATCCATACAGACAGGCTCTGTCTCTGTAAAATAAAATTTCTTATCCGGATTGTCTTTTTCCAGCTTGTAGCGGACGCCGTTTTCGGTACAGATGATAAACTCTTGTTTCTCACTTTTCGTTGCGTAGTCGATGATTCCGGAAGTACTTCCTACATAATCGGAAATTGCAAGCACTGCCTTTGGACATTCCGGATGCGCCAGTACCTCTGCTGCCGGGTGCTGTGCTTTCGCTGCTTTGATCTCCTCAATCTGCATGTGTTCGTGAATCGGACAGTATCCCTCGTTGTATACAAAATTCTTTTCCGGTACCTGCTCTGCAATAAAATGTGCCAGGTTCTTGTCCGGAATAAAGAAAATGTTCTTGTTCGGAAGTGCTTTTACGATCTTCACCGCATTTGCTGATGTAACGCACACATCAGAATGTGTTTTCAGCTCTGCTGTAGAATTGATGTAGCATACAACCGCCAGATCTTCATATGTATCCCGCATTTTCTGAATGGTTTTGGCATCTGCCATATGTGCCATTGCACAGTCTGCATGCATATCCGGCATCAGAACTGTTTTCTCCGGGTTCAGTACCTTCGCACTCTCTCCCATGAAAGACACGCCACAGAATACGATGGTCTGCTCTTTCAATCCAACTGCAACCTTACTCAGATAAAAAGAATCTCCGATGTAGTCCGCAATGTCCTGAATCTCCGGTCTCACATAATAATGTGCCAGAATAACTGCATTTTTTTCCTGTTTTAATTTCTGGATTTCTTCCACAACTGTCATATTGTATTCCCTCACTTATCCTGAATTGTTAAATTTTTATCGTTAATTGCTGACAATTATAGCACAAGACTTTACATGTGACAAGACAGTTGTGAAATTAAAAAAGAAGATACAATCCGATTTAACAGACTGTACCTTCCATATTTTATACACTTAATTTCTTTTCAGCCAGAACACTGGAAATCACAAATAGTATAATGCATGCAACAATATAAAATGCGCATTCTCCAATTCCTATATAGAGTCCGCTATGGATTCCCATAAGTCCGTATTTGGCAAACAGATTGTAAATATATTCCACAATTCCATTGATCACAAAGAACAAAATGAATGAAACAATGCCCGCAAATCTGGAATTGATCAACACCGTTCTGGATACAATGACTGCCAGAAATCCGGTTGCGATCACACAGGTCCATGCAAGGAAGAAAAACAGAAAGATTGCCATAAGTGTGATCCAATCCATATTTCCCTGGAAAAGCCACTCTGCACCAATGCGAAGCCCTTTAAAAAGCTCTTCCCATGCATCCATTTTTGCAATCAAACTCAAAATGCAGGCTATTGCTGCCAGCACGTATGCTGCTGAAATAAAGAAAATCTGTAAAATTGCTGCAATGTACTTTGCTCCCAGGATCTTCCAGCTTTGCATCGGCACCATCCAGAGCATATGACTCTGCTTTGTTTTCAGGTCACGGTTCAATATCAACAGACTTTCAATTCCCATATAGAAAAATACAAACATTCCGACAAACATTTCCAGCATTACACTGATTCCAACTGTATTCCCGTTCTCTGTAAAGGTTCCAACTACAACTGCCAGTAAAAACACCAGAAGCAGCGCCAGTATGATGTTTCTGGATGTCTGCTGTTTTTTCAGCTCATATTTGATCAAGCGTCCCATTTTGTTTCCTCTCTTTCTCTTTTCTCATTCTGCCTTTGTTCTTCCTACATGATCTCCAGATAAATATCTGCCACGGATTTTCCACTTTGCATCCGTTCTTCTTCCACTGACATCCGACGCACAACTTCTCCATCTTTGATAAAGATTGCCTCATCGATAAAACTTTCGATCTCATCGATCATATGTGTGGAAATTACAAAGGTATTTTTTTCATTTGCTGACTCCAGGATCATCCCGAGAATCTCTTCTTTTGCTTTATAATCAATTCCATTGAACGGCTCATCCAGAAGATACAGCTCTGCTTTGCGGCTCAGTGTTGCGATCACCTTCAGCTTTGCTGTCATACCGGTGGACAGTTCTTTGACCTTCATCTTGCCTTCCAGGGACATCCTTCTTACCATCTCGTGAAATTTCTTCTCATCAAAATCCGGGAAGAAATCTTTATAGTACTGTCCGACTCCGTTCACATCCAGAAAACTGTAGAAAAACGGCTCTGTAGACATGTAGGCGATCTCTGCCTTATCTCCATAGAACCACGGATGTTCCTTGAACAAAATCTCTCCGGATGTAGGCTTTGTCAGACCGGAGATGATCTTCATCCATGTGGTCTTCCCGCTTCCGTTCTCCCCGAGCAGACCATAGATCTTTCCGCCTTCCAGTTTCAGCGAAACTTCATTCAGCGCCTTTTTTGTGTAAAATGATTTGCTTAAATCACGACATTCTAAAATCATCTTCTCTCCTCCTTGTAGTCTGCAATTTTTGAGATAATATCATCTTTTTCAAATCCAAGATCCTGCATCTCATGTATAAAGCTGCTCAACAATTCTTCTGCCATTTCTTTTTTTATCGTCTCGAACATCGTCTCTTCCTCCATCACAAATGTTCCAATCCCCCGCTTTGTATAACAATATCCATGAGTCTCCATCTCTCTGTAGATTCTTGCTGCAGTGTTCTGATTGATCTTATAAAGGACCGCCAGCTCTCTGTTGGATGGAAGCTTCTCTCCGGGAAGTATCTTTCCCTGTATCATCTTTTTCTTCAAGTCGTGAATGACCTGCAGATAGATTGGCATCTCTGCATTGTAATTCATCTTCTTCCTCCTTCCGCCTTGTGTATCAGTGCTACAGTTAGATAGTACACTAGGTTTTTAGTTTTGTCAAGAGGGTTTGGAGGAAATATGAAAAAGAGAACTGAGAAAGTGACAGCAAAACCTATTTAAATAAATCAAAGAGAAAAAATCATAAATTTAAACAAAATCATTTGTATTTCTCTCAAAATATGGATATACTGTTTATATACAGGAGGTGTACCATAAAATGTTAATTAGATTTAAATTCCAAAATTACCGCTCATTTCGTGATGAAAATATTTTATCTATGGAAGCAAAAGGCAATTCTGAATACAAAAATTGTCTGATCCCCTATAAGAAAAAAGGACTCCTTCCTGCGACTGCTGTTTTTGGAAAAAACGGTGGTGGAAAGAGTAATGTTATTCGTGCATTCTGGCTAGGAGTTCAATTCATTCGAAATGCACAGAAAACACAGCATGAAAAAGCAGAAATTCCAGTACGGGCTTTTGCCTTAAATGACTACTCTGAACAATGTCCTACCGGTTTTGAATATGAATACATCCAGAACGGAGTAAAATATATCTATGGCTTTGCCGCTACAAAAAAAGAAATTTTTAAAGAATACTTATATGCATCACCTAAAGGACAAAAATCAGAAATATTTACAAGAGAAAAGCAGCTGTTTTCCTTTCCGGCAAATGGAGAAAAGAAAAAGAAAGAGATGATTTCTGAAGCAGTTGCTCCCAATCAACTGTTTTTTTCTATTGCCTGTGTAATGAATTATCAGCCATGTATTGCTGCGATGAGATGGTTTCGAGAGAATATTCATTTTTCAAAAGATTATACGGATATCCCAAGACAATTATTGGAACATGCGGAAAATCCAAACATGTTAAAATCGATTGTGACCTATGCGAAACAGGCAGATGTCGGGATTGAAGATATGTCTTTTGAAATAAAAAATGAAGAAATATCTACTTCTGATCCACTTCCAGATAATTTACCAGAAGGTATGATAATGGCTTTGAAACAATTCTCAGCAGCCTTGAAAGATTCTTCAGAATCTGCGGAAATGAATCTTAAAATCGGAGAGATTAAAACATCTTCTTTACATCATGGAATTAATAAAAACGGACAACTCGAATTGTTTTCCCTGGAATTATCTGATGAGTCTGATGGGACCAGGAGATTGATGTCACTTGCCCCTGGAATCGAACAGGTTTTAAATCAGGGGGGCGTTTTACTTGTGGATGAAATTGACAAAGAGCTTCATCCTTTACTTGCTGAGTTTATCATCTCAAAATTTCAAAGTCCTGAAACAAATCCAGGGCATGCACAAATTATTTTTACAACACATGATACCGAATTATTAAATATGGAAATTTTACGTAAAGACCAGGTATATTTTGTAGATAAAAATAAACGAAGTGGTGTATCCGAATTATTCAATCTAACACACCTTCCGGTTCGAACAAATGATAATATTCGTAAAGCATACCTTGTCGGAAAGTATGGTGCAATACCAGATGTAGATACCGTGGAGGTTGAATAATGAAACGAAAAATCAAACCGCTTATTTATGTTTTTTGTGAAGGTGAAAGTGAAATAGAATATGTCAACTTCTTGAAAGAAAAATATGAAGATGTAGCTGTGATTCAAAAACCGGTAAAAGGATTATTTTCTACTGCAGATAAAAAATTCAAAAAAGAAGCTAAATATCGAAATAATGCGGAAGTCACAGACGAAATCTGGTTCTTCTTTGATGTCGATGATGGACAAACAGGAAGTTGGGATAAGAATAAAAAAATAATTTCTGTTTTACAAAAACTAAGGAAAAAGCCCAATATACGAGTACGTCTTCTAATGACAACAGGATGCGTGGAATACTGGTTTTTACTGCATTATAAAAAGATATGTCCATCTATTCAAAATGTTGCTGAAAAAGAAAATGTTATGAAAATGCTGTTGAATGAATGTCCTGGTTATACAAAAGGAAATCCAGTTATGACTAGAAAAATAGCAGAAAATTTAAACACAGCTATGATCAATGGTGACTGGGTGTTAGAACATATTGAAGGCTTGCCGACATTAGAAGATAATGACGTAAGAAACCGTTGGCTATATCAATCCACTTTAACGTTTACAACTGTACAGGATGCAATCAAATTTCTGGAAAATTTATAATCCATAAATTTGTTCTTAGTAAAACCAGGGGATTCCAATGGCCCCTGGCTTTACTCTATCTTCTTAACACTGCCCACTTCTGCTCTCCGTCATCCTTTAAATCTACATCCGGAAAGCTTTTGATATACTGCTGAAACTGCGAATATCCATAATCTCTCACTTTAAAATTCCCGAACTTATTTCGAATCTTATTTCCGAGAGTTCCCAGAGATACTCCCTGACATCCCGCCTGTTTCAACTGGTACATAATATATTCTTCAATACGTTCCTGCTGACTTTTATCTTCATACAATGTCACGGATACTTTTGTTCCATCCTGTAACAGCTTCAGTTTTGGAAATGTTTCCAGAAACTTGGACAACAGACTGTATCCATATCTTCGCACATCGAAATCCGGGTACAGTTTGACCAGACGGCTTCCGACCTCTCCAAGTCCAGTCTCCTTATCGTTGTTTTGATTTTCTGTAATAATCTTCACGACCGCTTCTTCAATCTGACTCTTGGAGACTGCACCGGCAGACTCTTTTTTGGACTCTTTTCCTACAACTGCATGTGCCGCTGCTTTTTCCGGTTTTTCAAGCATGCTGTCTTCTAACAGCAATTCCAATACGGTAAAAATATCACAGGCTTTTCGAAACGGCGGCGGTGTCTTATCTTCTCCCATTCCAATCACCATTTTTCCGCTTTCCCGAAGTCTGCTTGCCAGCTTTGTAAAATCGCTGTCACTGGACACCAGACAGAATCCTTCCAGCTCGCTTGTGTACAGCATATCCATGGCATCAATGATCATTGCCGAATCGGTCGCATTTTTCCCATGAGTATAGCTGAACTGCTGGATCGGTGTGATTGAGTTCTGCAAAAGCACCTCTTTCCAGCTGGAATTGTAGGTGCTGGTCCAGTCCCCGTAAATCCTCTTGTACGTGACATTCCCATACTTGGATAACTCATCCAGTATCGGTTTGATATATTTTGCTGAAACATTGTCCGCATCGATCAGCAACGCGTATCTCTCTTCCATATTTGATAACCCTCTCCCTCTAAATTTTTCCATTCAAACACACCATTCTCACAGATCATGTAGCTGTGTTCTGAATTTTCTTTTGGAATCGACACAGAACCCGGATTCATGTACATGACACTCTGATCTGCTTCCGTATGAATCTTTTCACATGCCGGTATATGTGTGTGTCCGTTCAGCAGAATATCCCCTGCTTTCAGCATCGGCAGCTTTCCCGGATTCCACACATGACCATGTGTTGCATAAATATTCTGTCCATTCAGATTCAAAAAACAATAGTCCGCCAGAATCGGAAATTCCAGAACCATCTGATCCACTTCCGTGTCACAATTTCCTCTGACACATAAGATTTCCTGTTTTCTTGCATTTAACATGGCAATGACTTCTTTCGGCGCATATTCTTTTGGCAGGTCATTTCTCGGACCGTGATATAAAATATCTCCCAATAAAAGGAGCTTGTCTGCTTTTTCTCTGTCGTAAGCTTCCAACATTTTTCTGCAGTAATATGCAGAACCGTGAATATCTGATGCGATCATTAATTTCATATGTGATTCCCTCTTTTCTCTGTATTATCTCAGCAGAGATCTACCTCAATAAAACTCTCCTGTTCAATCCCTCTGCCTTCCTGAATAATAAGTTCCAACAGCTGTTTGATCTGCTCATTTCCATCTTCCAGTTTTTTCAGTTTTCTTTTTGTCTCTTCCCGAATCGGATACGAATACTGCTGATGCTGTAAATAAGTATCTGCATCCATCTGTAATGGTTTCAAATCCGGGAAAACCTGATTTCTTTCGTATTGAAAAATGCGGATTCCGCCATAATCCAGATCCCCACTGTGATATACATCTATATGGCGCTGTCTCTTTTTCGAAATCTTATTTAGTTTATGTAAAATCCGGCAAACTTTCGGTCCCGGATATCCACCCACAAATAAATATAATGTTCCTTCTTCATAAGGCGCCATCACAAAATTCATTTTATTCTCAAAGATAATCACTTTTTGTATCTGTGGCTGCTCTGGTTCCAGCTCTGCATGCAATAATGATTCTCCCTCCAGAATTGTTCCATATTTCCAAATCTTCGTATTAACAGCGGCTGTTCTTCCTCTGTCATCTACAAAATACAGCAGCAATTCTCCTTTGATATACATACTCTGATAACAGTCTCGAATCAATACAATCTCTTCCAAAACTTCTATATCATCCAAAAGCTTTGTTCTGTCTGGATTGGTTTTTCTGGCCTGACGGATGACATATTGTTTCATCTCTTTCGTGAAATTTTTGGATCCCTCCAGAGAATTGCTCGCAAATACTTTCGCATAAGTCAGTTTCTGCAATTTATCCAGTTCCCGAAAGCATTTTGCATACTGCCGCACTTGTTTCAGTCTTTCATCCGGTTCCCAGTTTCCATTATTTTTCTCAGATTTTTCCAGAAGATCCACATAGTAGCTCCGGATCCATGGTTTTTGAACCACAGACATTTCTTTTCTCAAAAATTCCTGATACTTCCACAATCTCTGTTGTTTGGGAATAAACCTCGGTTTTACGTTTTCACGATACAACTGATAGAACTGATCTCTGTCTTCCAGATGAAACACCAGACTTTTGATATCGCTCCCTCGGATCAGCCAGTTGATCTTCACCAGTCCTTTTTCCTGCAGATCAATCGCTTCCTGTATTGCTTTTTCCCGTGAACAGCCTTGATACAAAGGTGGTATTTCACTGGCGCTTTTGGCGCTGTTATTCAATGTTTTTCTTCCGCATTTTTCTGTACGCCAGTTTGTTTCACCACTTTCCAGCAATTCCACAATTTTTCCCAATATCCACGTCATCATTCTTCCCCTTGCAGCTGTTCAAACTCCATTCGTTCAAATTCCTGTATCGAAATATGCTTTTTATTCGGATTTGCATACACAAATGTCTTGTCTACATTTTCCAGATAGTTCTGAATCTTATCATTTGTTGCACTGATAATCGCCTGAAATCCCAGTCCCCGGATCAGAGAAATACAACTTGCTACTTTCTCTGCATCCATTTTGGAAAATGCCTCATCCAGGACAACCAGACGCAGGGTTGGCGGACGCTTGATCTTCGGAGACAGATTGATTCTGTAAATCTGTGCAAAGCTTGCCAGAAGCGCGATGTAAAGTGGGTTCTGACCTTCTCCACCGGAATTTTTCTTGATCATCTTGCTCAGACCGATCCGCATATCCTTTTCTCCCTGCACGATCTGCTGCATATCAAAGGAAAGATACGTGCGATAATCTGCATATTTATCCATATTTTTTCTGGCTTCCTCCAGCTCTTCCCTGGTGGCATTCTCCGGCGGAATGAAAATCTCGATCAGCTCATTCATCAGATCTCCGTATTCTTCCTCATGCTCCATGGTAAACAGGTTCATCTGATTTTCCATGTGGTCACTCAACTGAGACGGATTGATATCCAATGCGTCATCCATAAACATCCGATAGAATCGTCCGTCCGGACCTTTGTTTTTCGTAATGACAAACTGATACTTGTCCTTTCCGAAATCCAGACGGCTGATGATCCGGTTCAATTCATCTTTTTTCTGATATGCCTCTTTGATTGCATAACGAATCTTGGATACAAAATCAACTTTAAAGTGTTCCACTGCTGCTCTCGCCTGTTCCTGTGCTTCTTCCCTGTATTTTTCCAGGTTATCGCACTCAAGATTTGAAAGCTGCTTTTCGTACACGTCATTGTCACGGATCGTTGCAGAATAGGTTCTGTTCGGATATTTTCGAAGATATGCACTCCTTGCTTCTACCAGTTTTTCATATGCTTTTTCCTGCGCATCTTCCAAAGGCTGTTTTTTCTTGATACGTTCCCGCATCAGGTACTCATAATTGCGGCTCTGTCTGCCCTCCAGATACTCCTGAAATTCCGGCTCATATTTTTCTCTGTCCTGCTGCCGGAATTCATTTTCTTTCTGCACTAACTGTTCATTAAAATCTACCTGCATGTTCTGGAATCGTTTTCCGTTTTCCTGATGATTCCAGATGGTTTTCTGAACTGCCTCAATCTCTGCTTTCTTTGCTTCCTGCTTCTGCTGGATTTCCTGTTTCTGCTGCTCCCACACCAGAACGGATTCCTCTCGCAGCTTCTGCATTGTATCCAGAAGTCTGGCCTTTTCTGCCTCCTTTGCCGGAATTTTCTGCAGATCAGACAGCCATTGTCTGTAATCCTCCAGAGGCTGTGTCAGTCCTTCCAGCTGAGAGATCCTGCGAATTTCTTCCAGCATTTCCTGCAGTGGAATCCGTTCCTCCTGAAGACTCTCACATTTTTCTTCCAGACGGCGGATCCTCTGACGCATACTGGTCTCTCCGATATATGCCCTTCTCGTATAATTTTCCGGATTGATATGCTGCAGACGGAAGCTGTGGTACAGCACACAGTCTGCAGTGATTCCGATCCGGTTCTGACGAAGCTCTTCGATACTTTCACATTTGATAACATTTCCGAGGAAGAAATTGATGTATGCCTGCACATACGGCTCTTTTGCAATCAGCTCCTTAGCAAGGGCTCCTTCTTTTACTTCCCATTCTGTCTCCTGTACTTTTTCTGTATCCAGAACTGCTGCCCGGAAAAATTTCTTCTTATCCATGTCCTGATAGATTTCCATGGCAATTTTCGCGTACTTTGGTTCCACGACTAGAAGCAGCTTGTTGTTTCCGAGATATCCTTCGATGGCATTGTGCCAGCGTTCGTCCCGCACATCCAGAAGATCTGCCAGAATCTGCACATTGACAAACTTGCCGCACTTCTCATGCAGCCGGTTTCTCAACTCATATCTCGCTTCTTCCAGTTCTTTTGGATAGGCTTTTCTTCCCTGTTTCAGCTCTTTTAATTCTTCCCGTGCTGCCTTTTCTTCTTTTTTGACCGCGCGAAGTCTGGCATCTGTCTCCTGACGCTCTTCTTCCAGTTCTTCCCGGATCTGTGTCAGACTTGTCTGCAGCCGTTCCAGCTCACCTTCCGTGATCTTTCCAGAAACAAACCGGTCAATATCCCACAAGGTCTGATTCGGCGTCACATCTTTTTCTTTCCACTCTTTGAGACCATCTGCAGTCTTTTTCCATCTTGCCTTACTGTTCTGCAGCCGTTCCAGGGCTTCGTTCAGACTCTCCAGATCTTTTTCCATGGCTGCATAACCACTGTCCGCAATCTTCAAAATTATTGCTTCGTATTCTTTCTGAAGTTCTGCCTGCTCTTTTTCCAGATTGGCTTTTTTCGCTTTCTGTCCCGCAATCTCTGTCTGTGTCTCTTTCATCCGGTCATTCAGTTCCTGGATTTTACTCTGCAGATGCAGGATTTCCAGCCTGGAAATCTGATAGGTACAGGACGCCGTCTCCTCCTGTTTTTCTTCATACTGCCGATAGGAACCCCGGATCTCCTGAAGATACCCGATTTCTTCCATGGTCTCTTCGATTTTCCCGCGCATTCTTCCATACTGCATCACACTTTCCTGCAGCTCTTCAATGTGCATATCCTGTTCCATACAGATATATTCTTTCACGAAATCTTCCAGTTTGATATTCATACGGAACGGAATGGCTCGCTTGAACAAACGAGGAAATTTTTCGATATCCAGACCACCCAGATAAATGTCATACATCTGTCTGCGGAATCTCTCATTGCTCGGACCACAATAATACTCTTCCTTTGAAAATGTCCGCTGCAGATATTCTTTGACTTCAAATGTCGTCAGGCAGCGCTTATCCGCCCGGTACTGATTTTCCAGAAGCCCGCTTTTATGCCAGAAAAACAGGCGATTGATCTCATTTGTGGCTGTCTCAACATCAAATACCACTCCCACGCACTGCTTTTCTTTCGTATCTGTCTGCTCCAGCTCCAGAACGATCGTACTGGAGAAATTCTGGTTTCTCAAATACTGGGATTCGTTATTTTCCCCGATGTTCACCATTCCCCTTAAATATTCGATCAGAGAACGGTCAGAGTCGTCTGCTGCCGCCTTATTAAAAAATCCTCTTCCGTCTGTGTTCGCGTACAGTACGATCTGCATGGCGTCGATCACTGTAGACTTTCCACTTCCGGAATGTCCGGTAAAGAAATTGATTCCCTGATTAAGAGTAAGTACTTTTCTGTCTATGTAATGCCAGTTATTCAGGCAGATTTTCGAGAGCGCTTTGAACGCCTGTTTTGTCTCCACTGTCTTCCTCCTCGCTGAACGTCTCTAATAGTTCTCTGATATCATCTCCAAGCAGCACTGTATTGATGCACGGATAAATAACAAGTCTGCTGTTCTCATCCAGCTCCTCCATCACATCCACAGGTTCCACAATCTGATATTTTTTCAAAAATGCAACGGTCCTCCGCATCTCTGTCGGGGACGGCAGGCCGCTTAACACATGGAATTCTCCCGCTTTTCCGTTCACTGCTCCAAGAGTGGTCACGATATGGCTGCTGGATGACACTGCTGCCATCTGCTCATCATAGATCAGCTTTAACACCAGAATATAGATTGTGGCAAGTCTGGAGAGCTTTTCTCCCCATAGTGTCTCTCCCTGGATGTACATGACGCCCATATGCAGATTTTCCTGCAGTGTGATTCCGGCAACTGCAAAATATTTCTCCAGAAATTCCCTGTGCTTGCTGCATACACGGTACTCCCTGACCGGAACCATCCGCCCGGTCCGTTTTTCAAATTTTCGTTCCAGAAGAAAGGTCTGACGATATAATGTCTGGATCACATGTTTGATATCGTCCTGCTCTTCTTCCGAAAGCTGTTCGTAATATTCGATCATTGCGGTCTCCTTCGCACAAATTTTAATGCCGGATATTGATACTGTCCACTTTGGATGACTGTCTCCTCCTCATTCAATACCCGATATTTACTGTTCTTTCTGGTACTGTAGTCATATGCCAGGATCAGTTTTTCAAATGCTGTCTCTTCTGTAATATGAAGTGTTCCGGCGTCCATCACTTCGTTTTCCATATGCTCTTCGATAAAATCCTCAATCTCCTGTCTGCTGTAGCGCATCTGAATCCGGTTTAACTTCAGCACATCCTCCCGGTTCAGATCTTCATATTCTTCATCCTGTCCCATCTGGCTGATAAAGTCTGTCCTCTGCTTTCTTCTCTTATACAATGATTTTTCGGAAATCATCTCAAACAGAGACAGGTTCATCCGTTTTCCTGCTTCCGTAAGCAGCTTCTCCGGTTCTTCCTGCGCAGATATTTTATTCAGAAGCTGCACCACCAGCCCTTTGGTATCAGTCTCTCCGCTTAACAGATAATTCATCCGGCTCACGGTTGCCCGCACATATTTGGAATGCTCTCTGTCCATATTGGAGATCCTGTGTTCAATGTCATCAAATCCCCGTTCGATCAGATCCAGCAGATCTAACACATCCTCTTTCGTATCTCCTGCTGCTTTTGCTTTCTGCCGGATGCTTTCGATCCATTCTTCATTTTCCCGCATATCCCGGAGACATTTTTTAATGTCCATCTTGTAGATATAAAAATTGTCTGATGTTTTTAAAATATGATACTTTTTCTTGACAATTTCTTCCACATACCCGTCCAGATGCTCCCGCAAAAGTTCCCCGTAAGACTCCTGATCCAAAAGCCTCTCGAAAAACTTGTCCATATTATGAAGCATATCCTGCAGCGCTTTGTTCAGCTTTCTTGTATTGATCAGGGCCGTCCTGAGCATATTCAGATTTACTCTGGAATTATTCTGAAAGGAAAACAGCGTAGCATATACATTCTGAATATATAATTCTGTTTCTTCCAGCTCTTCGGACGTGAGTCGCTCAAATGCCTCAATAAAAACCGCCGCATAATCCGGTATCACAATATTTGTGGTCATCGTACTGTAATCTTCGATCTTCTTCAGCCATCCGGTCTTTAAAAGCCACCGTAAAATGCGGGATGCTGTCGTCTCCAGCATGTCAAAATCCGTCTCGTTCTCCTCCCGCTGAAGCAAAACCTGTTTCTGTGCATTCATATCACTCAATACCTGCACACAGATTTCTTTCGTCAGAAAATAATTACTGTACTGATATTCCTCATTAATCACCAACAGCGACTCCATGTAAATCTCCCGGTTTACCGAACGGAACAAACTCCAGAATGTGTCCGGGATCTCGTATCGTAACTGCATAATTTTCTCCGTATCTCGTTGATTTGTGTCTGTAATATTATAACACGAAGTCCTTCTGTTTTTTATAATTTTTTAATTCAAAATTGCTTTCAATACAAAAGCAAGCAATGCTATCTGTTACTTTTAGCATTACTTGCTTCTTCGCTTGATTATTTACTCCATTTTTTTCTCTAATATCCTAGTTAATGATCTTTTCTAGTGCCTCTAACGTACATTTTACCATATGCTCTCCCAGTTCCTTGCTTGCTTCTTTCGCACTTTCTGCAAACCACTCTGTGTTCTCTTTTGTTTTTTCTAAATCGACATGATCTGGATAAAGAGCATATAGCAAGCTAGTTTCAAATTTTCCAGCATGATCAAATCCACCACACTTATGCTGCGCTTCTTGACTGATTAATGGAATTACCTTGATATAGGAAAATGGGTCATCACCTGATCCAAGATTTTCATAGTAATCGGCATAATCATTGCTTCCCCACCAACCACGTCCACGAGTATCTTCCATATATTCCATAGTTAATTTTTTTGCGGCTTTATGACACGCTAAAGTCATTGGCATCAAACCAGCTTCCTCAGTCTGATGATGAGCTACACAATATATATTTTTCACACCACCATATAATAATGATTTCAATATATTGTAAATGTACTGTTCATATACATCAACATCAACTTGTATCGTCCCTGTTTCAGGTCCTCCTACTGCATAACTTGCAACTCCATACCAAATCGGAGGACAAACTACAACTTCTTTCGTTTTCTCTAGCTCCCTAAAGATTCCATTGATAACCATTGTATCGCATCCACAACTTGCATGATGAGCATGATATTCAATTGTTCCAATTGGGATAATAAACGGAACTTTTCTACGTTTTGCATCTTCAATTTCATCAAAAAGCATATCAATTAATTGCATAGCACATCCTCCTTCTTTAATGTTTATACCATTTAAAACTCAAGTTCATACAATTTTCCAATTTCTGGAGAGAGAACATCACATCCATCCTCTGTTACTGCAATCCCCTTTTCCCAGCGTACCCCAAATGTATCTGTTGAGATAAATGTATCAATCTGGAATGTCATATTCGGTTTCAAAGCATAATCAGATGTTGTTTCAACCCATGGTGCCTCGACTTCAATCATACCCGTTCCATGCAATGGACCATATACAAAATTATCTTTATATCCATTATCTACATAATACTTATAAAAATTTTCTGCAATCTGTGAAGCCGGAACACCTGATTTTACCTGCTGCTGTGTCCATTTATGAGCTTCAAGTCCAAACATTACTACATCTCTTCTTTTACCTTCCAATTTTCCTAAAACAATTGGATATCCGATTGCTGCAGAATATCCATCGATTTTAGCCGACAAGTTCAGCTGAACAATATCTCCTTTCTGAAACTCTCTGTATGATGATCTGGAAATTGCGTGTCGTGTCGATGCTTCTGAAAATACATACATAGGAAGTCCTTCATATTCTGCTCCCTGCTCATATACTACTCTTTCTGCAACTCCAACCATTTGAAGTTCTGTCATTCCAGGCTGAATTTCTTTAATTACCTGTTGAGTCGCCAGTTCAGCAATTCGATATCCTTCTCGTAAGCAATTAATCTCATTTACCGATTTGATAGACCGTAATTCTACCATTATATGATCCGCTCTTACAATCTCTGCTTCCGGAAAGGCTGCTTTAATACCATCCATAATAATAACTGAAGTATCCAAATAACTGGCAACACCAATTCTCAATTTCTTTTCATTTACTCCGATTGCATGAAATACATCCTGATATGTATCAGCTTTTAACTCTGGATATGCTGGATCTGCACTTTCCCTGTATTCTTTTAATACAAAAATTTTTTCCAAACGAGAACGATCTGCTGCAAATTCTCTACTTTCTGGTCCTACCATTAAAGCGGCATCTCCAGAAGCTGAAATAGCAACCCCTGACCTTTCAAACAATGGCCAAAATCCCGAAAAATATCTTGCATTTGCATAATCTGCTTCATTTGAATTAACAATCATTACATCCAGCTTTTCTCTCTGTAATATTTTTGCCGCTCTTGCAACTCTCTCCTTATACTCGTGATCCGGAATAAAAATTTTACCATGATTTGACATTTAACTATCCTCCTAATTTCTTTTTTAAATTGAATATCCTGTCGTTGTATAAAATGCGACTGTTCTAGGCTCTGCCCTTCCATACTGTGCAACTACAGGGGTATTACTTTCCAGCATAATCGCATACTGTTCTCCAAATTCTGCTGTATATTTTCCAAAATCTTTTTCTTCATTTGTTCTGAGACACCGTACTCTTCTTGCCTTTACACATATTTCCAAATCCGATACAGGCTCCTTGTCTGTGTAAAGAAGCGTTATTTTAATATATGCGTCTTCATCACTGACATTTGTAATAATAATTGACTCATGCCCTGGTATACTATTTACCCCTTCTGGTGGAAGTTCTGCATCTGGAAATATCCAAACTTTACTACCGTATGTCATTTTTACCTCCTTTTTCTTAACCAGCATAATTAAAAATTTGTTTCATATCATGAAAGAATTCGCTTTGATCATCCATACTGTATTTTTGAAAACATGGATGGGTATGCATCCACCACTCTCTTGTGACAGGATCTGCTTCCATTTTTCTCATATCTTCTTCATAGTCGCTTCCTATGTATTCAAAATAAGAAAATACGTAAGATTGAAATCGGAATATTGAATAATTCCTAATATTGCATTCCGAAATTTTCTTCAGTACATCTGGCCAAACATCGGCATGGAGCCTTTCATATTCCTCTATTTTTTCTTCTTTTAACTTCCCTATTTGACCAAATTTATTTATCCCCACTTTTTACTCCTTTTTAGAAAACGAATCAATCAATACAACGACAACAAGAATAATTCCCTTTACAACCCACTGCCAATATGTGTTAATTCCCATCAAAACCATGATATTAGAAATTACTTGAAGGAATAATGCTCCAACAACAATTCCTGCAATTCTTCCTTTCCCGCCTGTTAAAGAAGTTCCGCCAAGTACACAAATTGTCATGACATCAAATAAAAGTTCATCTCCTAATGATACATTTCCTGATTGTGTTCTGGATGTAAGCCCCAATGCACCAATCGCGGATAACACACCACATATTACAAATGCAAGAATCGAAATATATTTAACATTTAATCCAGATAATTTTGCTGCTTCTTTATTTCCGCCTACTGCAAAGAAGCTTCTTCCGGTTGCTGTATGGGCAGTGAAAAAATATAAAATGACTGCAACAATCAGCATAAGGATTACTGCAATTGGTATACCTGCAATTTTTCCTAAAGCCAGTTTTCCGAATGTTTCAGATAAACCAGAAATCGGTAATCCGTCTGAGTAAATATAGTTAATGCCTTTTAACATATTCATTACGACAAGTGTTGCAATAAAAGATGGCATTTTTCCGTATACTACCAGACATCCGTTTACAACGCCAATTAAAGCTGACATTAAAATCACCAATATGAATGCTACTCCAAGTGGTAATCCATTTTTTACAGAAAATCCTGCAAAAAAAATGGATACCATACCTATAGTTGACGAAATAGACATATCCATTTCACCAATCAATATTACAAAAAACTCTCCCATTGCAATAATTGCAACAAATGATGCCTGACGTAACACATTCATGATATTCGTTGTTGTTCTAAAATTTGCATTAAAACAGCATAGCGCAAATAATACAACAAACAAAAATACGATCATCCAATCACTTAATAACGCTTTTACACCACCGCTATATTTTTTTGACTTTACTTTGTAATCATTCATTCTGCGTTCACTCCTAACAAATTGTTTATGATAACTTCCTGAGTCTTTCTTTCACCTTCTACTTCATCTAAAATTTCTCCCTCATACATGACATATACTCGATTACACAGTCCAATAAGTTCTTCCATTTCTGGTGACACTAATATTACTGCCTTCTTTTGTTTTGTCAGTTCATGGATCAGATTATAAATTTCAAACTTAGCACCAATATCAATTCCTCTGGTTGGTTCGTCTAAAAGAAAAATTTCTGTATCTCGAAGCATCCATTTTGCAATTACAATCTTTTGTTGATTCCCTCCAGATAATTTTTTAACGTTTTGCCACAATGAATGATATGCTAAATTCATTTTTTCATTAATTTCATACGCAGCTTTCATTTCTGCTTTATGATCCTGAAATACTCCTGCTTTTCTAAAAAGTTTCATAGATGGTAAAACAGTATTATCTTTGATATCAAATTTCATAACCAATCCTAATGTCCGCCTTTCATCAGGAACTAATCCCATTCCTAGCTTAATAGCCTGCTGTGGTGATTTAATTTTCACTGGTTTTCCTTTGATCAATATTTCGCCATCCGTCACTTTATGATTTCCAAATATTGCCTGAACTAATTCCGTCTTTCCTGCCCCTAAAAGACCCGCCAGCCCTATAACTTCACCTTCCCTTACCTGAAGATTAATATTTCTAAAAGCTTTTGGCGCTGTCAAATTCCTTACTTCAAGAATTACATCACCAAATTCTTCATTGATAGGTGGATATACATTTTCCAGTTCTCTTCCGATAATCATTTTGACAAGACCATCATAATCAATATCTTTTACTTTTCCAGAATTGATATATTTGCCATCACATAATACGGTATAGGAATCACAACATTCAAACACTTCTTCTAATCGATGTGAAATGTAAATAATTCCAATGCCCTTTTCCTTAAGAACAGATATAATTCTAAAAATATTTTCAATATCTTTCTCCTGCAGCACAGCAGTCAATTCGTCAAAAATCAATATTTTAGGATCATCCAATAAGGCTTTTGCAAGTTGGATAATCTGCCGCTCTGCCGTTCTTAAATGTTTTACCGGAATGTTTAAATTAACATCACACTGCATGTACTCCAACAATTCTTTTGCTCTCTTATCTAATGCTTTCCAATTAATATGACCATGTTTTTTTTCATATCTTCCTACAAAAATATTTTCCACTCCCGTCATATCTCCCATCAAAGTAAACTCTTGATGTACAATTGCAACACCCCTTTTTTGGGATTCTCTGACGTTATATGCTGGGATCTTAATTTTTTCTCCTTTAATTACTAAATCACCTTTGGTCATTTGGTTTTCGCCTGTAATACACTTTGACAATGTGGATTTGCCCGCTCCATTTTCCCCTACCAAAGCATGACACTCCCCAGGCATTAGTGTAAAATTAACCTGATCTAATGCCTTTACACCAGGAAATTCCATAACGCCATCATGTATTTCCACTAAAGGAGTCATTTTTATTTTACCTTCTGCCATCATTTACTCCTTCCTATAACCATAACCACCCAAATGCTTCTACCCCAGAGCTGATAACCTCTTCATCTTTATCTTCTGGATGCCTCATATTATGTATAATTCTTTTTAATTCATGATACGGAAACATACAACTTCCCACACCCGTTTCTGTCACCGGATTAATGTCAAAAAACATTTCTTTTACGATATCAAAATCTTGCTCGTTGTAATATAAAATTTCATCAAGCAATTTTTCTTTCTTCTCTTCATCATCTTCCTTCTCATATGCCAATGCTGCCAACACCATATCGTAAATAACTGCATTTCTGCGTTCTGCATTTTCCAATTTATCAAAATGAGGCAGCCAAGGTCTTAATTTTTCATTCAAATACGCCTCTTTTTGTAACATCTTTATCTTACTTAAAATATTTTCATGATTCTGCTTTGCTTTCAAAATTGCTGGTATATCATCTTGTTGCATTTTATTTTTCTGGAATGGAAATGGTGTTGTATACAATGGAATCTGACTTTCATGTATAGTAACCATATTTTTCATAACATATAAAACAGTTTCTCCTAAATCTCCAAAATTCTGTTTACATGCCATATGGTAAAATTCCTCATTGTCCATCTGAGAGCCCCATCCATAATTACCGTGAGCAAACAAATGCATAAATAAACCATACCATTCAAACATAAAACCATTGATACCATGAACTCCCATTTTTACGCTTCCTCTATGCTGCCTGATATCAGTTTCAATGACCTGTTCATTTGTCTCATCTTCGTAACGGATCACATTGCTTTTAAATGTTCGATACAATCTTCCCATTGTAGAAGTAATTGAATTGGATTCTGTATCCCGTGCCCATATTCGATCTCTTCCAAATGCGTCACACCATTTTTCAAACTCACTCTCTGGTACATACAAACCTGGTGCCCAAAACAGCATGATATCCTCTGGCATTGAATCCACACATTCTTTTAAAAACATAGGATCTTTTTCAAGCGGAGGCTGTCTAAATGCCCTAATTCCAATGACCGCATCTTTATTGATATTTCTGACCTCGTCATAAATTTTTTTCAGCAGCCACATATTTGCTTTATGCTTTGCTTCTCCCGGACTATTTGAAATTGCATGCCATCTCTTTTTACAATCATCGCATTCACAAAACCAAAATCCCTCTTCACTTTCTTCTAATGTATATCCATCAAATCCAATCTTTGCAATCTCTTTCATAGATTCTACAATATACTCCACATTACCCGGATAACTTAAACAAAGCGAATCAAAATCATTCCTAAAATCGCTATCTTTTGGCGGTTTCATTCTTGCTTCCGGATGTTTGATCGTAAATCCTCCATTGTATGAATTCAAACCCACATAAGCAAAAATTTTCACTCCGTATCTATGAGATAATTCAATAAACTTCTGCAAAAATGGTTCCTCTAAATTAGGATGTGTATATCTCACTGTTAACCATCGTCTATTCTCTGCATTCCAAATTTTAATTGGCACATTTCGGAATACTGTCTCTGGATATTTTTTCATTTCAAATGGCCAATATCCATACATAACCAAATTAAACTGATTAATTTTATTGTCCAGACAAATATTCAAATATTGTTTCCACTCTTCAAATCCCCATAACTGACTATCAAATCCAAATCTTCCATATCCTGCATACCAGGAAAATGTCTGTGCAATAGCCCTCACTTCTAATGATGGCCAATCTGTAATGTGACATATTGGTAAAACAAATGAATCTTTACTCTTCTCCAACAATTGCTTCAAAGTAGTCATTCCATTCAAAAAACCAACTCTGTTTTCATAACGAAGTATCACATTTTCTTTGCTGATATTTATGTCATATCCTTGTTCTTGAAATAATTTTTTCTGATCCGAATCAATATTATCCAGAGAATCAACCAGCATTACTTCTAAAATATTTTCTTCCGTTTCATTTATTTTAACTTCTTGATAATTCCAAAAACGTTCTCTTGATAATGTAATCAGCTCTTCGGAAATTCCTTGTTCCGATTTTAGCCACAAATTTTTAAATTTCTTTGTTTTATTTCCATCTTCGTGTACAACTTTTGGTTCTGGTAGCAAATCAATCACACAACATCCCTCCATTATTCTAAGTAACTGGCGAGTCTGACTATATCGCCAGTTACTGTTTTCAACTCACTTTTAGCCGAGCCATTTCCAGTTCTTCCAATCATAATCTTTGATGTTTTCCTTTGTGATAACTTCTGGATCTGGCAAATCATATTTCTCTGGTAGTTCTTCCTTATCCATTAAAACTTTAATCATTGCATCTGTTGCCTGATATCCTAATACTACAGGATCCTGAAGAACTTCTCCCAACCATGCTTCATTTCCTTCTTCAAGCCATCCTAATACGTCTTTATCTCCAGCAATACCAATAAATTTAATTTCTTCTCTTCCCTGTGCGACTGCAGCATTATATGCTCCAACTACTTCTGCATCATTATGTCCACATACTACATCTATTACAGATTCTCTCTGGAGAACATTTTCCATTAATGTCTGAGCTGAATCCCTTGTTCCTGCTCCAGTATCTCCTTCTTCAATAATCTTTGCATTTGGATATGACTCTAATACAATTTCCTTAAAGCCATCAAATCTGTCCGAAGAAGCTTTTCCTGATGTTGGTCTTGAAATAAATAAACAAACGGGATCATCTTTTCCAAGAGTATCCAGATAAGCAACTGCTGTCTCTCCAGCCTTCCTGCCTAAAGCCTTCATGTCATGTCCTACAAACGTAGACCAAACTACATCACTTTCAGATGCCGGTTCTTGAACATAATCACCAACAATAACAGGAATTTCATTATTTACACATTCTTTCATTGTTGGGATAGCAGAAGAGGCATCCGCCGGAAAAAGAATAATACCATTACAACCTGCAACCTGCATATTATCCAGGTTTGTCAACATTGTCTGTACATCTGAATGGGAATCTTCAAAATCAAATTTGATTTCTACGCCTTTGTTTGCTGCATTTTCCTCTGCCCACTGATTACATCCATCTACAACTCCCTGGAACCATGGATACGCCGTTAATTCCATAATGGAAACTCCAATTTTTAACTTTTCCGCACCAGTTTTTTCATCTGTTGTTTCCTTCGGACTTTCTGAACTTCCACATCCAACAAGTCCCATAACCATTGCTCCTGCCAGTAACATTGCAAGAAATCTTTTTTTCATAACTTTCTTCCTCCTTCAATAATAATTTTCTTGCTTAACTTTATCTTCATTCTATATATTAAGTTCGATCAATTCAATACTTTGATTTAAATTTTCTTTCTATTAAATTTAAACGTTTAATTTTAACAATATTTTCTTGTATTCGATTTACTTTTTCACACTTTTATGGTATTTTGAAAAAAAGTTAGTTAATTTTCTTGTTAAGCGTATAAATATTTTTAATTCAAGGAAGGGGGCACGATTATGGCGACTCTCAAAGATGTTGCAAATCTAGCTGGCGTTTCTATCGCTACCGTCTCAAACTATTTAAATAATACCAAACCTGTCAGTAAAGAAATTTCAAAAAAAATACAGGATGCCGTTAATGAGCTTCACTATTCCATAAATCTAAATGCCAAAAATTTAAAATCTAAAATAAATACAGATATTGGTGTGATTTTACCTAGTTTGAATGATAGTTATTACGTGCAGCTCTTCCAAGGAATCAAATCATATTTTCAGAATACAAATTACTATTTGAATCTAGATTTTTCTGAAAATATACCTGAATTTGAAAAAAACATTGTTCATAATTTATTAAAAAAACAAGTATGTGGATTGATTTTAGTTTCCTGTCAACCCATGAATTGGAAATTCTATTATGATAATTTTACATCTAAGAATATTCCTCTTGTTTTAATTGATAGGAACATTCACAGTTTGGATGCTAATTTTGTTTCTTTCAATAATAGAATCCTTTTGAGAAACATGATAGAATCCTTGTTGCAATCTGGTTTTACTGATATTTATCTCATGTCGGGTCCAGAAAGCTATAGTTGTGAGTTTGAATGCATACGTGGGTTTTGTGATGCCTTTAAAAACTATAATTTATCACCACCTGCATATGCTTTTTTTCAAACAGATATGAGTAAAGAAGATGCTTTCAGAAAAACCATTCGTCTTCTTCGATCAAAAATTCCACAAGTAATTGTTACAACTTCCGAATCTTTAGCTGCTGGAATTATTGAAGGTATCAAAATACTGGGGTATACAACAGATAATATTCCTGTTTTCACTTTGGGTGAAGAGCACTGGAACCTTCATACACATTCCTTTTCCTCTGCATCTACTGTGCGCCCTGCAATGAAACTTGGTCAGTTGGCTTCTAAACTTCTCTTAGAGCAACTCCAGTCGCCTTTAACAAAAGAGACTGAAAAAATTATTTTAAGCGGTGGAAAATTTTACAATTATAGAAATAATTCATGTGACAAATTACAGATTAGCAGCAGAGAAAAAAAAGAGTTTAAAGAAACAATTCGTGTTTTGATGCTTGATACTTCTCAAGTTCACTCTCTGCTAAGTTTATTAAAAAACTTCGAAAACAAAACAGGTATTCACGCAAATGTAACGATTCTTCCACATCACCACTTGTATGAAACCATTGTGGAAAAATACCGTTCAAACAATGGGAAGCCTTATGACGTATTTATGTATGATATTCCCTGGCTTCCTTCTCTTGCCTCCGAACAGATATTAGAAGATATAACTACTCAATTCAATTCCATTAATCCTGACATCTTTCTTCCTAACTGTTTGAAGCATTACAGTATTTTTAATGGACGTTATTACGGTATTCCTTTTATGTATGCTCCACAAGTTTTTTATTACAGAAAAGATTTATTTGAAAATCCGGCATTAAAAAATGATTATGAAAGAGAAAATAATATTTCGCTTCGTCCACCCAGTACGTTGAAAGAATTTAATACAATTGCTGATTTCTTTACAAACAAAACCTCTGCAATTTCATATGGAACTTCCATACCGACTGCCTATAGTGAATGCTTAACTCCCGAAATATATATGCGTCTCAGATCATATGGCGGCAGTCTTTTCAATCAGCATGGAAATGTTTGTTTAGACTCAGATCATTCGTTAAAAGCATATATCAACTTTGTTAGATCTATAAAAAATGCAAAACCGGATTATAGAACTGCTACAGATATTAGTGTTGTCGAAGATTTTCTAAATGGAGAGACTGCAATGCTTATCTCATACCCATCATTTTTATCCGATGTTACTGACTTGAGGAAAAATAGTATCGTCGGCTCGATAGGTTATCACTTAATTCCTGGTCGATCTCCTTTGCTTGGTGGTTGGGGTCTTGGTATCAATAGTCACTCTAATAAAAAAGAGGAAGCTTTTGAATTTATTAAATGGACTTGTGATGAACAGATCACAAACTATTCCTCTTTATTAGGCGGGCTTTCCGCACTAAATAGTACCTATACCAATGATGAATTAACAGAATTGTATCCTTGGCTTTCTTTATATCATTCTATTTATAAATATACCAGGCCTACAATCCCGCCAAAATTAGCTAATAATAAAGTGATCCCTCAATACGAAATTGATGCTGTTGTTTGTGATTGGATATATAAATTGTTAGATTGTAAAATTGATATTCAACAAGCCATTACCAATACTCATTTAGAACTAGAATCTCTTCGAAATGCATATCTTAAGGACGAAAGATAAAAGAAACACAAAGGGGAGCATATCATCTTAAATAGCATGCTCCCTATAATGGGACAACACCCAAAAACAACAAAACAATGTGCAATGAGAATACAAATTCTATGGATTATTATACTGCCCGACAACAATTCAACAATTATTTAAAAGACTATGACAATCACAATGACAAAATCCGTTTAAAAATCGTACACACTTACGGCATTGTAAAAGAAAGTACTGACATTTCATCCCGTATGCAGTTATCTGAGGAAGATACCACACTCGCAAAAATAATCGGCCTGCTGCATGATATCGGACGTTTTGAGCAGTTAAAACGCTTCGACAGCTTTCTTACGGACACGATGAATCATGCCGCTTACGGTGTGAAAATTCTGTTCAATAATGATAATGGAACAAACCTGATCCGCAGGTTTGTTCCCCAGACGGTAGACAAAGTTGGTGCTGAAGTTAAACTCCAGCACCAACTTTGTCTACCGTCTGATGAAAGGATATCCCTTCTATATGTTTACTTTTTCACTTTTAGTGTGCTTTAAATTCATCCGGCACCTGATCGATCGTCTGCCATTTCTGCATTGCGTTTTCTACGCTCATTCCTTTGCTGATCGCATCCTTACGCACTGCATTGATTGCCTGAATTTCTTTCATTCTTGCACCGGTCAGTTTATATCCGCGCATTGCGATCAGTGTTGCGATCCATGCAAGCATTGGAACAACACAGAATAAAATGATTACAATCGTATGCATTCCCTCTGAATAAGGGGTTGTTCCATCCGGAAGTGTTGACAGTCCGATGATTGTCACCGCAATTCCTACTACTGTAGATCCCAGAGAGCTTACCAGCTTATCCACAAGTGAGAATAAGGTTCCGATAATTCCCGGAATATAGCGTCCGGAACGGAATGTTTCGTAATCTGAACAGTCTGCAACCATTGGAATCGGCATATCTGCTGTTGCATAGTATGCTCCGTATCCGATTCCGAAGAAAAGGATAAACAGAATCGTATAGAGATTCAGGTTTGTCAGACTCAGATTCATCGCTGCAACTTCCGGTTTCCACAACAGAAGCAATGCTAAAACACCTATGTACATAACAAGTGCAACGCTGATATAGAGCATTAAAGATGCCTTCTGTCCTTTCTTCTGTGAAGTACGTACTGTCAACAGGAAGAACGGAACGGAAAACACATATCCGACGATCATCATCGGAAGATACAGACCTTTGTAATCTCCCATCATCGCTCCGTAAAGCATCGCCAGAACCGTCATATTCGTTGCGATCGAGAATGCAAGCTTACATCCTGCACCCGCGATCATCAGTCTCTGCAGTTCTTTGTTTGCTTTTAAAATAGCTACATATTCTTTTATTTTAACTTTTTCTTTTCCGCCTTCTCCACCAAGTCCAAAGAATTCCGGACGATCTTTTTCTGCAATACCGATAACAGCCAGTGCAGTCATGATCGCTGATACGATCATCGCCAGAGGAATCATGATATTAAAGAATTCTTCTGTTCTGTAATTTCCTCCGGTTACGATCGGCGCAAGAAACTGTACAAGCCCCATACCGATCAGGCTGGCAATCGTATTAAAGATTGTAAACAGAGGTCTCTGTTTCGGGTCATTTGTCAGACATGTCTGTCCTGAACGTGTAACCGATGTCTGGAATGTATATCCAACCATATTCAGTGCGTAGAATAAAATAAAGCATAAATAACGCAGCCACATCATATCCTCAGAAATGATACGGGTTCCAAAATACAGTAAAATTGAGGATACAATCATAATCAGGTTTCCGATTACCATAAACGGTCTGAATTTTCCCCATTTGGTAGAAGTTCTGTCCATGATTGCTCCGATGATCGGGTCAATGAACGCATCTCCTGCACGCATCAATGTTACCATTGTAGTTGCAAACGCCAGCAATAAGCCAAGAACTCCGTTTGCATAATATGCAATAAAGTTCATTGTCAAAATATAATAGACATTTGTCGCCCCATTATTCATAGGGAAAAGAACAAGCTGATACATCTTTGCCCTGTTCAGAGCATTGACAGATGTTGCCTGAGTAGATTCCTGTTTCATATTATTCTCCATTCTCCCGCCCGGATGCGGCGGTCTGTCTCTTTGCCTAAAACAGCACCTCTGCTTTGTAAAAAGCAGAGGACCATCCGATTTACTCGTTTCTTATTTCAATTTCTTCTGCAAGATTTGCAGTTGCTTTTTTCTTATACCCAGTTCTGGCTCTTTCCTTTGCTCTTTTTGAGCTTGTAATCCGGATTTGGCTGGCTGACACGGCGAATTGTGCTCGTATCTTTTGCCTGACCGGACACAGCTTCCAGACGAACTTCTCCGTTTAACGGAACCCGGAATTCAAAGACTTTATTGCCTGTCTTTTCTTCCAGCAGCTTGCCGTTTGCATATAATGCAACTTTTGTCTGGTTCGAATAAACCTTAACTGTAGTGACTGCTTCCGTTCTGTCTACGTAGCGGCTTCCGCAAAGATGTACAAAAGGCTCTTTGCTCCAGTACGCTTTGTAAATGTAGAAGCTGTCTTTTTTTACTTTCCGGTCGAATGTCATAAGTCCCTTATGATTCATTCCCGGCTCTCCACCCTGATCTCTCGCATCTGCCGCAAAATCGAACATGTTCCATACGTGGGTACTCCACATATACGGATGACGCTCAAAACATTTCAGCATAAATTCATGGTAGAGACTCTGATATTCTTCTGTATGGTCTCCTCTTCTTGGACGTGAGGAATGTAAATTCGGCATTCCTTCACAGCCATACTCAGAATATCCCAAACACCTGTTAGGGTACACGCGGTGGAAAAAGCTGATCCACCAGTCATTTAAAAACAACCCTGGAACATACCATCCCAAATACAAGTTCCAGCTTACTAAGTCAGACAGATGTGCTACCTTGTTGAAAGGACCGCACACTGCATAGCAGGCCAGTGTTGTAGGACGTGTGGAATCCATTTTGTGACACAGATCATTGAGTTCACGGTGATTATCCAGCATATCCTTATTATCCTTTGTGGAAATCGTGATCTCATTGGATATTCCCCATGTAACGATACTTGGATGATTGTAATTCTGTACAATCAGCTCTTTCATCTGGCTAATGGTATTTTCCCGTCCGTTTGGCATATGTTCTGAGATGTATGGAATCTCCGCCCAGACAATCATTCCGTACTGATCACACAGATCATAGAAATACTGATCATGCTGATAATGCGCGAGACGAACTGTATTCGCCCCGATCTCACGGATAAATTCCATATCTTCTCTGTGGTGTTCTTTTGTTAATGCATTTCCGATTCCCTTCCGATCCTGGTGTCTGGATACTCCATGCAGAGGATAGGAGCGTCCGTTCAGGAAAAATCCTTTTTTCGGATCCACGCTGAATGTACGGACACCAAATGGAATGCGAACGTCGTCTTTGACTTCTCCGTCTTTCATCAACTCTACTACTGCTGTATATAAATATGGATCTTCTACTCCATCCCAAAGATGTACATCCGGTATCGTAACCGTCACATCTTTTCCTTCACCTTTTGCTACAGGATTTCCCTGTGCATCAATTAAAGTTACTGCTACTTTGGCATTTTCTGCCTTATGGAAACTCTCTACATGAACCTTTCCATCTTTGCCTTCTACTGTCGGCGTTACCATTACACCGTCTCCGCCGTAGTAGTCCATCTCAAAATGTTCATTTGATACAATACGGAGAAGAACATCTCTGTAAATTCCACCATAAAATGTGAAATCTGCTTTTTGAGGATATACTCTGTCGTTGACACTGTTATCCACTGCTACTTCTAACTTGTTTTCTTTTGTTAAAAACTCTGTCACATCTGCACGGAATGTGGAATATCCGCCGTCATGACTCATCACCTTCTGACCGTTTAACTCCACCTCGGCAGAGGAATTTACTCCCTGAAACTCCAGATATACTCTCTGGGTCTTGCTGTCAAAATCCGGGGCTGCAAATGTAGTGCTGTAGTGACAGGTTCCTCGATAATAGTCATTTCCTCCATCCTGTCCGTCCACTGCATTCCAGGTATGCGGTAAATCCACTTTGACCGCTTTTCCGTCACGCCCTGTGAACACCCAGCCTTTCTTCAGTTCAATTTCTCTTCTCATTTTACTGGTTCGCATAGTAATTACTCCATGTTTTTTGTTATTTCTTACACTTCTCAATTTATTTCGAAATGATTATATCTGCAATAATTTGCAAATACAACCGTTTTTGTTCAGGTGGTATTTCTTATGGAGTAAGTGGGTAAATTTTTTACAAAAAAGAGCCTGGCTCACTGACCAGACCCTTTGTGTCTCTTCTACTTTTTGTTGGAATCTCTTTCAAGAGGAAGCATAACGTTGAAATAAAAACATCCATTTTTTACCTCTGTTGTCAAATGTCCCTCATATTTTTGAATGGTATGGAGCATGCTCTTCATTCCATATCCGTGATATCCGTTCTTCGCCTTTGTCGTAAGCGGAAGTCCATCCTCAAACTTCACTTCTCCGCACATCGGATTGACTATCTGCAGCATCAGAAAGCTTTGTCTTTCGTACAGCATGATATCAATCACTCTTTTTTCTTTGCTTTCCAGCTTTCTCACCGCTTCAATTGCGTTATCCAGAGCATTTCCAAACAATGTATACAAATCTACCGGATTCATAAAAGCCAGCAGAGATCCATCTGCCACACAGTTGATATGAATCCCGCTATTTTCACAGATCAGACTTTTTTCTGTCAAAATGGTATCCAGAATTTCATTTCCTGTTCTCACAATAGCACTGTAGATCTGCACGGATTTTTCAATTTTTTCGAGATATGTTTCCCTCTCTTTTTCATCTTTGACAGCACGTATCGCCTGTACCTGATGCTTCAGATCATGACATTTGTGATTGATCAGCTCTATCGTCTCTTTGGACAGCTGATACTGCCCTTTTTGTTGATGCCAGAGAAGCTGAATGGTTTCCAGCTCTTTTCTCATACTGCTCTTTTTAAACAATGCACTTTGCAGATACAATAAGGTGATACAATAAAACTGCAACACAATGTTGAATAAAGCAGCCCCCGGATCGACCTTTGCGTAAATAAACAAATTTTCTGACATAATACAAAACACCCATGCAGAAACCATCTGTCTCGGGCCAATCTGATATTGCCCCTTTTCCGGCATCCAGCGAGCCAGTGTCAGTCCTATGGCCACATTTACTGCCACCGAAAATAAAATTTTCAAAAGCCAGTTTCCCAAATCTCCCAGCAGTGGACTGCAAAGTACATAGCTGGTTTCCAGTACCAGCAAAAATGTCATCGTTCCCCATACACCACAATACCAGAGGCCAAATCCCTTGCCCTTCACACAACTGTAAAAAATCAGAACCGCACTAAAATACGTGATAAATAAAAGGGGCACCTGCCCCCAGTAGCTCCAGTCTGTAAGATTTTCTATCAAATAATATACTCCGGACAGAATTAAAACACATACTGCTCCCGACAGAATCAGTCTGACTTTAAAATGTGTCTTTCTTCTCAGCGGAAGCAGAAACACCAAACAGGATATCCATAAATTAATCCCATACCACAGGCTCTCCATTCCCAGCTTTAGATTTTCACTCATCGTTTCCCTCTTCCCTTTCCTGCATCAGCCTCCCAGAAAATCTACCACTGCACTCAGAAATGCAGGTCTGTTTCTCCTGCTGATTTCCAGCTCATCTCCACTCACAACCGCAATGTTTTTTCTGATTTCGGAAACATACTTCAAATTCACCAGATAACACTGATTGCATTTTGCAAAATGCCAGTCTTCCAGCTCTTCCTGCACGTCCTTTAATGCTCCGCGAATCGTAAATACTCCTGCTTTCGTGTGATAGTGGAGCATCCGGTTCTGGATCTCTACATAATAGATCTCTCTGCTGTCCAGAAATTTCGCCCCATCCGGAAGATTCAGACAGATCCTTTTTCCTTCCCGGTTTTTCACTCTTCCCACAGCTCTTGTAAAACGCATGGAAAAGGTATAATAGTTGAGCGGTTTTAAAATGAAATCCAGCGCATCTACTTCGTAGCCCTTGATCGCATACTGCGCCATATTCGTGATAAAAACAATCACTACCTCCTTATCCAGTTCCCGTATCTTCTGAGCCGCCTCCATACCATTGAGATGAGGCATTTCGATATCCATCAGAAGAATGTCAAATTTGTGATAATTCTGAACCAGCTCTCTGCCGTCCGGAAATGCTGTAGTCTGAATCTGGAGATCATATTCCTTTGCATATCTGCCCACCATCTCCTGTATCAATCCACGATATTCAGTTTCATCTTCTACAACAGCTACACGCAGCATCCTCTGCCTCCTTTGCTATAAAATGTCATTTCCTGACTTGGTTTCTTATAAGAGTATTATTATACCATAATCTTTTTTGAAGATGTACCCCCTAAATATTGCCGGCAGGAATTCGTTTTCATCCCACTTGACATCTATCGGGAAACCCGTCACAATAAAGGTATACCCATCTAGGCATCCCGTAATACATGCCTGCGGCGGGCGGACTTTGTCCGATAAGGTATCAAAAACGATTTAGATGCGTGGCTCACATTTCTCAGCGAGGATAATCCGGAAATGATCGTCCAGCTAATCAAACAATATCCGAAGTTTATTCCTATGTACCGGGAGATTTATGAGCTTTGCAGGAATGTGGAGAAAGTTATGGGATTGTTTTCAAAAGAATTACAAATATTGGATAAGAATACCGTGCAGTACATGATCGATCAAATGTAGGATACGATCGATGAACAACAGAATACTATTGCTCAAAAAAATGAGTTGCTTGCATCTCAGGAAGTTCTTTTGCAACAAAAAGAAAAAGAACTTGAGCAGCTTAAGAAACAGTTAGAAGAACAACGTAATTTGTAAGGAGTGCCACTTTTATGGATTTTTATACCGCCAAAACCCAATTCAACAATTATTTAAAAGACTACGACTGCCACAATGACAAAATTCGTCTAAAAATCGTACATACCTACGGTGTTGTCAAAGAAAGTGCCGATATTGCCGCCCGTATGAAATTATCTGAGGAAGATACGTCCCTCGCCAAGATGATCGCACTGCTGCATGATATCGGACGTTTTGAACAGTTGAAGCAATTTGACAGTTTTCTCCCTGACACGATGGATCACGCAGCTTACGGAGTCAAAATTCTGTTCGACAATGCGCCTCATCAAAATCTGATCCGTAACTTTATTCCAGAATCAGATTTTGACGAAATCATCCGTATTTCCATTGCCAAACACAGTGATTTTAAGCTGGATGGAATTTCCGATGCACGTACTTTACTTCATGCAAAGATCATCCGGGATGCCGATAAACTGGACAACTGCCGTGTAAAACTGGAAGACAGACTGGAAACTTTTATGGATACTTCCGCAGAGGAAACAGGCGCCTCTGCGATTTCTCCAAAAGTAAGAGATTCTATTTTACGTCATGAATGTATCCTGTCCTCTGACCGGGTAACACCGATGGATTACTGGATTTCTTATCTTGCTTATTTTTATGATATTAACTTCCGGGAAAGTCTGGATATCATCGAAGAGCAAAACTATATTCCCAAAATCATTGCCAGGATCCCTTATACCAATCCGGAGACAAAAGAAGTGATGAAACGCGTGGAAGAAGAATTGATCGAGTATGCCCGGATCGGACTTATCTCTTCCTGTCCATAATCTTACAATACACCATCCCGGCCAGCGTACTCACTGTTGTCGCCACAATCCCCGCACCTACAATTGCCGCCGGATTCACACTTCCATACTGACTCCGGTAGGCGATCACATTGATCGGGATCAACTGCAGCGAAGAGATATTCATGATCAGAAATGTGCACATTTCATTGGATGCCACGCCGGGCTTTCTTGCCTTTCCCGGCGCTCTTTTCATCCTTCTTTCCTGTTCTAATTCGGCCAGTGCCTGCATTCCCTGAAGTCCGGCAGGCGTTGCCGCCCAGCCAAGCCCCAGAAAATTTGCAATAAAGTTTGTTGTAATATACTGATTCGCCTGATGCTCTTTCGGAATATCAGGAAACAAAAATCGGATCAGCGGTCTCATTTTTTTCGATGCCATCTCAATAATTCCCGCCCGGGACGCAATTTCCATGATTCCCATCCAGAATGCCATCACTCCCACCATTGTAATACACAAGGTTACTGCATCTTTTGCAGAATCCAGAGCTGCATTCGTGATATCGGGCATTTTTCCGGTGAATGCACCATATATGATTCCGATTATAATCATTCCTGCCCACAGATAATTCAACATCTTTTATTTTTCTCCCTGCCACATATATTTTTCTACCAGTTCAAACGGTGCCGGTCCTACATCCAGTACTGCCTTATGAAATTCTTTCTGGGAAAAATCCTCGCCCTTTTTTTCGACCCATTTTTTCTTTAATTCCAGAAATTCTACATAGCCGATATAATACTTCAGATAATTTCCCGGAGATCCAATGATCAGATCATAAATCTGATTTACGATCTCCGCACTTCCGACTCCATATTCTTTGAAAAATTTTACAGTATCCATCCGATTCCACCCATCATAATGAATGCCCATATCTGCCAGCGCATACAATGCCAGCAAAATGGAACTGTTTTTCTGAAGCAGAACCGCCTGCTCTCTGGTAAGCGAATCTGCCAGATAGTAGGAACCCATTTCCGCATACGTTGCCCAGCCTTCCACATATCCGCCAAAATTGAAAATACTGCGCAGTGGATCCGGTTTTGTTGATGCGTAATAAACCGTCTGATACAGATGCCCCGGATACCCCTCATGAGCCAGTGTTGTATACAGTGTCAGCTTATTACCCATCTGGGCCTGGTTGACATAGATGACATTTTCTTCTGTGTCATCCAGTGCCGGTATCATATAGAATGCCGGACTTAGATGTGCTTCCATGGCTTTTGGCACATATTTTACTTCTACACTCGTCTGGGGAAGTTTTGGGAATGTCTTCTGAATATCCAGACTCAGGCTGTTTAATATTTCTTTTGGATCGGTAGATTCCATCACTGCTGTTTCCTTTGCCTGTTCTGCTGTCAGTCCGATCACAGCTTTCATTGCCGCCAGATCATCTTTCATTTGATTATTTGTCAGTTTCTGTAATTGAGGAACTGTTCTTGCAGATCCTGTGGACGCCTGCACTGTCAGCTCATAATATTCTTTGCCGTTTGGCAGATAACAGAGTCCTTCTTCGTTCTTACCGGATTCTTTCAACTCCACCACGGTTTTAATCAGCTGCTGATAGGCCGGCAACACATAGGTCTGCAGCATATATGCATTTTTCTGGATATAATCACTTTTCTCCGATTCGGACAGATCTGTAAGCTTCTGGATCCGATCAACAAACGTGGAAATCAGATAGTTGGAGTCTCCCATATCAATGAATGCCTGACACTGTTCAATTACGGTGTCCGCCGTATAGCTTGCCATAAAAAGCCCTTTTTGTGCCTTTTCCTGTTCAAATGCGATCAGGGAATTAAAATAATCGGGTGTTGTTTTCATCAACTCCAGATAAGCATCCACATCTTCTTTACTTTGAAACTGATATTCTGACAACAGTACCGGAATCTGTGTCTGCACACCGCTGACTGTCCCCATGGGCTCTTCATACAGCAGATAGTCACTTTCTTTTTTAGATAACTCCAGATAATAATCCAACACATCATATGTAAGCCTGTTTTCCCTTGATAATTTCCGATAGGAAAATCGTTTCAATGCCGCCTGTGTATTTTCTGTGGAAATTTTTCGGGTTCCTTTATCCGTATTAAAATATCCGAATGTAACCGGGGAATCCTGAATCCCATACTGACCGGGGTCTTTGAGTGTATAATGCAGACTGACCGTATTTGACGCCACTTCCTGACAAAATAAGGTTTCGGTAAATTTTCTGAACTTTTTATTCTGGATTTCTGAAGACTGCCCGTGACATCCGGACAATATCACAGACAACAGCAAGGTAAGAACAAGAATGATCGAGATGACTTGCTTTTTTGTGCTCTTTCGCAAACGATCTGACATGGCAAACTCCCAAAATCGATTTTGTTTTATCTTATGAGTTCTTGAGGGATGTTATTCTCTGAAACCGCATATAGATTTAAAAATCTGATTTTATTTTGGAGTCAGCCATGAATCTTTTTCTCTACCTCACCAATTTTATTGTCCCGTTTCTGATCCTTGCCATCATCGTCTATGGACTTCTGATGAAGATCAACGTCTATGAACATTTCATCAAAGGTGCCCGAAACGGATTTTTAACCGTTCTCAAGATCATGCCCACACTCATCGGACTTATGGTGGCAGTGGGTATTCTCCGCGCTTCCGGGTTTCTGGAGATGATTTCCTCCTGTATCGGGCAGTTTACTGCTGCCATTGGATTTCCCGGAGAACTGGTTCCTCTTACGGTTGTCAAAATGTTCTCTTCCTCAGCCGCTACCGGACTTCTTCTGGATCTCTATAAAGAGTTTGGTACGGATTCTCTGATCGGACTGATCGCATCCATTTCCATGTCCTGTACAGAGACCATCTTTTATACTATGAGTGTCTATTTCATGACCGCAAAGATCAAAAACTCCCGCTACACACTGACTGGAGCGCTGATTGCCACCTTCGCCGGACTTGCAGCCAGCGTGGTCCTGTCTCAATTCATGCTGCAATAGATTGTTTTGCAGGTTTGAATATGGTACACTGATGTTAGACATAAGGAGGTGTTCTGATGGCGAGTATTACTCTTGAAAATCTGAACAAGACATATCCCAACGGATTTGTATCTGTCAAAAATCTTTCTTTGCATATAGAAGACGGAGAGTTTGTTACCTTTTTCGGACCAAGCGGCTGCGGAAAATCCACCATACTTCGCATGATCGGTGGTATGGAGGATATTACATCCGGTGAAATCTATCTCGGAAAAGATCTGCTCAACGATATTCTGCCCCGTGACCGTAGTCTTGCCATGGCGTTTCAGAATTATCAGCTCTATTCTCACTTAAACGTGTATGACAATATCGCGCTTGGACTGCGCCTTCGCAATCTTCCGCGGCAGATTATTGACAGCCGTGTGAAAATGGCAGCACATTTTTTCAATATCACGGACATTCTTGAGAAAAAGATCCGGGTGATCAATGAGGCGCAGAAACAACGCGTTGCACTTGGACGTGCTGTTGTATGCAAACCAAAAGTCCTTCTGGTCGATGAAGATTTTGCCCGACAGAACGAATATCGCAGAAAAGAAATGATGCGTGATATCCGGCGCATCAACAAAGAGCTTGGCATTACAGTCCTCTATGTAACTAACAAGCGGGGAGAAACTGAGATTGCAGGACAAAAAGTAATCTCCATGAGAGACGGAGAGATTGTGGATATCAAAAAAATCTGAATCACATAAGCTCATCGTACAAAAAAGGAACGCAGAAATCTTTCCTGATCCCTGCGTTTCTTTTTTATTTTCTGCTTTCCAGATATTGGTAAATATCCCGCTTGGACACTCCCCTGTCCTTTGCGACAGCTTTCATTGCTGATTTCTTATCCATTCCCTGTTTTGTGTATACTTCCATGTGATCTTCAATGGTCATTTCTTCCCACTGTTTTCTCTCCTCTTCCCGGGCTTCTTCCCGGCTCTTCCCCTCGATCACCAGAACACATTCCCCTTTTGGAGGATTTGCCTCATAATGAGCCACTGCTTCTTCCAAAGTCACTGCAAGAGCTGTCTCATGACGTTTTGTCAACTCCCGGCATACGGTAATCTTCCGGTTTCCAAGCCGCTCCAGAAACAATTTCAGAGTCTTTACAAGACGATGAGGTGCTTCATATACGATCATAGTCCTCGTTTCAGTCTCCATCTCCTTTAAAATCTGTTCCCGTTCTTTTTTATCTGATGGCAAAAATGCTTCAAATGCAAATCGTCTGGTAGACAGCCCGGAAATTGTCAGTGCCGTAATACAGGCTGCTGCCCCCGGAAGAGATGTTACCGGAATTCCGGATTCATAGCACATCTTCACGAGTTCCTCTCCGGGATCCGAAATTCCGGGCGTTCCGGCATCTGTGATCAAAGCGATATTCTGTCCTTCCAACAGCTTTTCTACCAGCTTTCTTCCTTTTTCGTATTTATTGTATTCGTGATAACTGGTCATTGGTGTCTGTATCTCAAAATGATTTAACAGCTTGATACTGTTTCTTGTATCCTCCGCTGCGATCAGATCCACTTCTTTGAGTGTACGGATCACACGAAAAGTCATATCCTCCAGATTTCCGATTGGAGTTGCACACAAATATAACGTTCCTGTCATGCTGTTTCCTTTCTCTCACCCTCACCGGGTATACATAATTATAGGCGGTTCGATCGTTACCCTCGGTTTTCCGCCTCGAAGACCTTCGATCAGCACCATCGTAGGTTCCTTATCAATATAAGGATGCACAAATCGGATCCGCTTCGGTTCGATCTTATATTCACTCATCTTCGTCAGAATCTCTGCCAGACGAAACGGTTTATGTATCATATAAAACCGCCCTTTCCCGTCCGCAAGTAATTGTTTGCTCTCTCGTAAAATATCATCCAGAGTACATAAAATCTCATGCCGTGCGATCGCTTTGGCATCTCCCGGATTCTGCAGACCATGCTGATTCAGCATATACGGTGGATTGGTCACGATCACATCAAAAAAAGTCGGCTTGAATAACGCTGCCGCCTCTTTGATATCTCCCTGCACAATCTCAATTTTTTCCTGCAGATGATTCCACTCTATACTTCTTCGCGCCATATCAGCACTTTCTTTTTGAATCTCAAGTCCGATAAAATGCTCTCCCCGGGTCTTTGCAGACAATAAAATCGGTAAGATCCCAGTTCCGGTTCCCAGATCCAGAACCTTCTCCCCCGGTTTGACCTTGGCAAAATCAGAAAGCATCACCGCATCAATCCCAAAACAAAATCGTTCCGGATCCTGGATAATCTGAAGCCCATTAAGCTGCAGATCATCCAGACGCTCTCCGGATTTTAAATTATTTGTCATCTAATCTTGACGCTCCTTCTCCCTTTTCCAGTTCCGCGAGCTTGCGCATCTCTTCTTTTGAGACCTTCGCTTTTCGCTTACGCGGACGGAATTTTAATTCTTCCGCCTGATATTCCCTGATTTCTTTTTCATCGTTTTCCAGATTTACAACTACTTTCACCAGTTTTCTCAGAACACTTAAGGAATGGACCGTTCCTGTCAATCCATCTGAAGTCGTAACCGTATCTCCTACTGACGGAAGCTGGCTGTTTAATTCTTCATAAGTCTCTTCCTCGTTCGTCAGACAGCACATCAGCCTTCCGCACACTCCGGAAATCTTGGTCGGATTCAGGGACAGATTCTGCTCTTTTGCCATCTTAATGGAAACTGCAGCAAACTCGGACAAATACGTGTGACAGCATAATGGTCTTCCGCAGATTCCGATTCCGCCCCGGATCTTCGTCTCATCTCTTACACCGATCTGACGCAGCTCGATCCGAATGCGAAATACTGCTGCCAGATCTTTTACCAGCTCACGGAAATCGATACGCCCGTCTGCTGTGAAATAAAACAGCACTTTATTGTTGTCAAATGTATATTCCGCATCGATCAGTTTCATCTCCAGACCATGCTTTCTGATCTTTTCCAGACAAATCTGAAATGCTTCCTTTTCTTTCTCTCTATTTTTCTCTTCTGTCTTCTGATCCTGCTCTGTGGCGATCCGAATGACAGACTTCAGCGGCTGTATCACCTCTTGATCTTTTACTTTTCTGGTTCCGATCACAACCTTTCCATACTCTACACCGCGCGCAGTCTCCACAATCACGTGGTCTCCCTGTTTGATCTCAAACTTTCCCGGTGAAAAATAGTAGATTTTTCCGGCTGTCCGAAACCTTACTCCAATCACTTTTGTCATTCTATCAGTTCTCCTTTATTGTCAATAAAAGCAATTCCATCGTCAGTTCAAAATTGACATTTGCTTTTAGTCTGGCCTTTGCCTTTTCAATTCCGTCCAGAATATTCTCGATTCCCTCGTAAGAGCTCTTGCTTGCCCGGTCCTTGATAAATCTGAGCTGATCAGAAAATACGACCTGATCCACATTCTTTGTGGCTTTATAGATCAGCACATCCCGATACCATACCGAGATCACATCCAGATAGTCTGTGATATTCATCTTATAAGAAACCACTCGTTTTACGGCTGCCTCCAGCGCATCCACATCCATGTCATTAATCTCACGCAGCAGATGAACTGCCTCTTCCTTGATCTCATTAAAATGCTCTGATGTCGCAAGCATGATCGCACGTCCCATATTCCCCTGCGCAAACGCCACGCACACATCTGCTTTATAATCCGGAATCTCCATCTGTTCCATCAGATATTTTTTGATCAGCTGATCTTTGATATTTCTCAGCTTCAGCATTACACATCTGGAACGGATCGTCGGAAGAAGAATCTCCGCATTCTCTGTCAGAAGCAGGATCACCGCATAAGCCGGCGGCTCCTCGATCGTCTTCAACAGCGCATTCTGCGCCTGTACACTCATCATATCTGCATCTGGTACAATATAGATCTTATATTTGCTGCTGTATGGCTTGATCACAATATCATTGTTGATCTGCTCTCTGATGTCATCAATACTGATCGTATTTGGTTTTTCGTGTGTCACCCTGATAATATCCGGCTGATTATTCGATGCTGCCTGTTTGCAGGACTGGCACTTTCCGCATGCGTCTCCGTCTTCATCCCGGTTCTGACACTGCAGGCTCATAGCGAACAAATTTGCCAGAAGTCGTTTTCCGGAACCTTTTTCCCCATTCAAAATATATGCATGGGAAACCTTATCTGTTTTTACCGCATTTTCAATATACTGTATTATATTTTTGTGTCCAACCACGTCTTTAAAACTGCTCATATCATCACCTGCTGTCTTTTCTTGAATTCCTTCGGTTACTGTTTCAGTATAGCATAATTTTGATGTAAGATATACCCAGATTCCTGCAATTGCACAAAAAAAACAGCAGAAGTCTCCTTCCGCCGTCTTTCTTATATTCTGATCCCGGTGTCACCGTCAAACAAGTGCAGTTTATCATTTCTGAGACAAAAAGAAATCCTGTCTCCCCGTCTATATGGTGTGTCTGCATTTGTCCTCAATGCCACATCCTTCCCTTCGTATGTAAAATAAAGATAGGTTTCTGCACCGAGCATTTCATACACCAGAACCTCATGCTCTGTTCCTTCCTCTGTAAGTACCAGATCTTCCGGACGCACACCTACTGTGATCACCTCACCCATATATCCCTTTCGGAAAACTCTTTCGGCATCTTCTTCTGTCAGATTGACCGCAAAATCTCCAATCTGAAGATAGGTTCCATATTCTCCGCCTCTGCAGCATTTCCCCTGAAAGAAATTCATAGGCGGCATTCCGATAAAACCTGCCACAAATGTATTTGCCGGACAGTTGTAAAGTTCTTCCGGTGATGCGACTTGCTGAATCACTCCGTCTTTCATCACTACAATCTTTGTTCCAAGTGTCATCGCCTCTGTCTGATCATGCGTCACATAAATAAACGTCGTTTTCAGCTTCTGGTACAACCTCAGTATCTCCGCCCTCATCTGTGTTCTTAATTTTGCATCCAGATTGGACAATGGCTCATCCATCAGGAAAATTCTTGGATTCCGTACAATTGCACGTCCCATTGCCACTCTCTGCTTCTGCCCGCCCGAAAGTTCTCCCGGCTTTCTGTCCAGAACCCCTTCGAGTCCAAGAATCTTTGCCGCTTCCTCCACCTTCTGTCTGCGTTCTTTTTTCGGTACCTTTTTCAGCCGGAGGCTATATGCCATATTCTCAAATACGGTCATATGCGGGTACAGTGCATAATTCTGAAACACCATTGCAATATCTCTGTCGCATGACTGTACCTGATTCATCATTTTTCCATCGATCAGAAGCTCCCCGTCGGATATTTCCTCCAATCCTGCGATCATCCGCAGCGTTGTCGATTTTCCACATCCGGAAGGACCTACGAAAATCACAAACTCCTGATCCTTGATCTTAAGATTAAAATCCTGTACCGCAACTACTTTGTCTTCATATTTTTTATATACATGTTTCAACTGAATCTCAGCCACAGCAATGCCTCCTTAATATCTATATCTGTTCCAATAATTGCGGAAGTTCTCCCACAGAATTTAATATATAATCTGCTTCCCCGCAAAAATCTGCTTCCTGACTCACTCCGCTTAAAACACCAATGGCAACTCCCCCGTTTTCTCTTGCAAAACGAATGTCATTATATGTATCTCCAACCACTGCGATTTCCTGCGGCTTCAGTCCGAATTTTTTCTGAAATTCCAGAAACATATCTGCTTCCGGTTTCGGGCGCAGGACACCATCATCCGCTCCCACATAATCAAATTTTTCCAGTACCTCCAGCCGTTTCAGACAGTTTTTTGCAGACGGCACAGTATCTGCTGTTGCAAGTCCAATCCAAATGTTTCTCTGTTTCAGCGAATCAAGGACTGCTTTAATGTCCGCTGTTTCCACATACTGTGCCTGACTTTCCGTCACATATTCAGCAAACAGCCGCTCCAGCTGCATCCTCACTTTTCGGCTGTCCAGATAAATCTGCTCCCTTGAAAGTTCATCCGTAATATCCAGAGCAATTTCTGAATAGGACTTATACGCAAGCCCGCCATAAGGATCGATTTCTCCATTCTCGATTCCCATAGCATAAAACACACGTTCCTTCACTTCCTCCGAAAGCTCATTTTCTTTTAAAAACTGTATTACGACCGCTTTTGCCGCACCCAGCCATAAGGAAAAAAAGTCAATCAGAGTTCCATCTTTATCAAATAAAATACCTTTAATCATCTGTTAAACCTTCTGTCTCTCCTTTGATTTCTCCGAAAGTGATCCTCTCCGGCTCTTTCTTTCCTCGGAATACCGGATTTACATATCCCAGAAATTCTTTTTTCTTTGTTCTGACTTCCAGTCTGATCCACTGCCAGGACGTATTTTCCAGAATCAAGTGTGTCTCTACATGATATTTTCCGTTTTCAGATGAACTGACCGGCAGTTCCACATAATTTCCATTCATCACAAGAAATGCTTCCGGTTCTTCTGTCAGTCCCAAAATTTCCGCCCGATATGTAATCTCACACTTCTTTGCAGTGATCTCATCTCCCGGAATACAGTCCTGACCATCTACCTTGATTTTTGGCTCTATTTTGCAGAATCTGGTCACACACAGATGTCCCTGCCTTACTGCATTCATCAGATTTTTCGGACTTAATCCGTCACAAAATACCCATGTTGCGGGATCTCCCACCGCAGACGGAAGGCTTGCCCCTTCATAAAATTCATCCTCCAGATTGTGAGAATCACTTCCTCCCACTCCGAACACACGAATTCCTTCATTCCATACTTGATCCAAAAAACGAATTGCCATATCATTAGATCCTGGTCCATCCGGATACGTCGGATCATTGATGATCTCCATACAGTTGATATCCCGCAGGTCTGTATTTTCAAACTGCCACTTCCAGATGGTCAGAAACGGATGATTGATACTGCGAATCCATCCTTTTTGTTTTGCTTGTGCTATCGTCTGATCCATATACGTATCTATGACCTCTTCTCCGTTATGCTTCACGATCTCCAGAATTTTCTCCGGCATTTCCGTAATTCCAAACAGATTCATGTGTCCTTTATCTGTCGTTACCTCAATTCCGGGAAGCACACAGAGTGAAGTCTTACACCAGCCGGTATGCATCAGATTATGTTCTGTCGGCACATAAAAATCCAAACCGCTTTCCTCTGCTCTTTCAGAAGCATGCCCGATCGTCTCTTTTCCGTCAGACAACCTCGTATGCGTATGAAAATCACCCTTATACCATCCGGATTCCGGACAAAATACGTTCTCCCAACGATAGCTTTTTTCCGAGACATGAAGTCCGTTTTCCCCCCAGCATTCTCCGCCGATCGGATCAGAAACCACATCTTTCCGGTCCGAAACTGTCAGTACAATTTCTCCGGTTTGTTCTCCCAGCTTCTGCGCAACATATTCTGTAAAAATACCGATTCCGATTTTCCATGTTCCGGGATAAATCTCTCCCGGAACACCTCCTATCGTTGTATCTTTTGTACTTTTTCCGATTCCCGGGTTCTGCTGCCCATATCCCAGCAGCTTCTGAAACCGAATTTCTTTTTTGGGATCTTCCAGAAACAAGAATGCCATATACCGAAATTCTTCGGGCATTTCTATCATCATCTGAATGTGTTCTGTTCCTTCTGGAATTTCAATCCATTTTTCCTGAATATTTTTTTCTTCTTTTCCGATTTTAAATCTAATCTGATCTCTCATTTTATAATGCATCCAATGCTTCCTGTGCTGTTTTCTGTGCTTCATCCAGAGCTTCCTGTGCAGGTACGTTTTCCAACTCTACCTTATCCGCTGCAATTGACAGGGCATCCAGAATCTTTCCTCCTGTCGGATCCTGAAGAGCCGGTGTTCCGTGAGATGCCTGCTGAAGCGGAACCAGTGCCTGAGGATTTTCTTCTGCATAAGACTTAAACTCTTCTACTTCCTGTGTAGACTCACGTACTGCCACATATCCTGTGCCCATGGACCATTTTGCCTGATTTTCCGGAGTTGTAAAATATTTCATAAACTCATAAACACCTTCTTTTTCTTCATCAGAAGAATTCTGAAGCATCACAAGCTGCAGTGCATCTGCCGTTGGTGCTGAAGGGTTGTCGTTAAATCCAGGCTGTTCCATGGCTCCCACAATGCTAAAGTCCAGATCTGCCTGATCTCCGGAAGAACCTGTATAACCGCCTGCTTTATTCTGCAGAACGTCGTCAATCGTCGTGTACCAGTATTCCCAGCCCTGTCCACCGGAATTTACTTTCATGATCTTGTCATCGTGAATCCATGTACGGAAGCTCTCCCATACCTCTACCCATTCGTCTGAATTGATCATCACTTTTTTCCCGTCCTCACTCAGAAGAGAGGCTCCGTTGCTGAGTGCTGCATCAATCAGATTTCCTGAGCCCCACATTGGCTCCCATCCCACAAAGGAACCATCAGAAGCTGTCATTTTCTCTGCTGCCGCTGCAAGGTCCTGCCAGGTCTTGATCGTTGCCGGGTCAATTCCCGCTTTTTCAAATGCCGCCTTATTGTAGTACATCACCTGTGTTGTACCATATGCAGGCAGTGCAAACAATTTTCCGTTCTCATCCTCCCCCTGCTCATAAAATACCGGCAGATAATCATCTTTTTCAAAGGAATCATCTTTTTCTACATACTCATTGATGTCTGCAACCAGATTTTTTTCAGAAAGATTTCTGGATTTATCTGTATCCAGAAGTGCCATGTCCGGAGCTTTCTTTCCTGCAATCCCTGCCTGCAGTTTTTCATAAGTCTCTGTATAATCCGCCTGTGTTGTTGTCTTAACTTCATATTTGTCCTGAGACTCATTGAATGCATCTACAATGTCCTGAAATACATTGACTGCTGTTTTTCCCCCGGAATACCAGAGATCCAACTGAATTTTTCCATCTGCCGTCTTTGTCGTTTCTGCAGCCTTTGCATTGTTTCCACATCCTGTCACCAGGGACATTCCAAGTACACAAACTAATAATGCTGATACAATTCTCTTTTTCATTTTCTTTTTTCTCCTTCATGCATCGTATATCGTTTTTTCTTTGCTTTCTTTATGTAAAAAAGGAATTATCCTTTCATACCCGTATCTCCGCCGATTCCATTGATAAACCACTTTTGCGTAAATGCAAACAGAATCAGAAGCGGCAGTACGATCAATGTACTTCCTGCCATGACCAGAGGCCATTCTGTTCCATAAGCGCCGCCTTCTATAAAGAATTTTCTCAATCCCTGTGACACCATCATCTTCTCATCCGCATCTGTGATCAGAGAAGGCCACATATAACTGTTGTAGCAGGTAATAAAGTTCATCAGTCCAAATGTGATGAACGAAGATTTTGTCATCGGACACACGACCCGCCACAAAATCTTCCAGGAGCTTGCCCCGTCGATTCTTGCTGCCTCGATCAGTCCCATTGGAACCTGCATAAATGCCTGTCGAAGCAGAAAGATTCCGAAAATGCTGACACAGTTGGAAATGATCAGCCCTGTAAACGTGTTCAGCAGATTCCAGTTTGCCAGAATAATATAGCTCGGAATATATGTTGCTGCTGTCGGAAGCATATAAGTTCCCATGATGACTGCAAACAACGCTTTCTTGCCTTTAAAATTCATAAAAACAATCGCATAGGCGATCATCGCACCTGTTACGATCTGCAGCGCCAGCGTGATCACTGATACAAACAAACTGTTGCCGACATATCGAAGAAGCGGTGATTCAAAAATGACCTGGTAAAAGTTATGCCACTGGAATTCTGCCGGAAAAAATGAACGGACATCCATAATCTCCGCCTTTGTTTTCAGTGCACTTAAAATCATCCATACAAACGGAAAGATTGTGAAAATACTGAAGATCAGTAAAATCATTCCTTTTCCGAGTTTTTCGATTCCTGTTCTTATCTTCATAATCTGTCCTTCTTTCTAATAATGCACCCATTTTTTCGATGCACCGAACTGTACTGCCGATAATACTACGGTGATTATAATCATCACAATCGCCACCGCAGTTGCCTGCCCCATGTTAAACTCTTCAAATCCAAGCTGATAATACATATACAGCAAGGTTCTTGTGCTTCCGGACGGACCTCCCTGAGTCAGAATCTGAATCTGATCATATGCCTGCAGTGAAGTTACCATCGTAATAATTACCAGGAAAAACGTGGTTGGAGAGATACACGGAATCGTAACATCCCGGAATCTCTGCCAGCTTTTTGCTCCATCCAGCCCGCTTGCCTCGTACAACTCTTTCGGAACCTTTTCCAATGCGGAAAGATAAAAGATCATCGCATATCCGAGACTCTTCCACACAGTCACAATGATCACAGCGAGCATTGCTGTGTCTGAACTTTTAATCCACTGTAATTCGGGGAGATGCAGAAATCTCATTACCGTATTTGCAATTCCCGTATTCGGATCGTAGATCCAGGTCCATACGATCGACACTGCAACAGTCGGCGTGATCCATGGGGAAAACAAAATAAATTTGATGATCCCGCTTCCTTTAAATGCTTTCTGCATCAAAAGAGCCAGCATCAGACCAAGTACGATCGTCGGAATCAGCGTTCCCAATGTAAACACAACTGTGTTCCAAAGTGCATCGTAAAATCTGGCATCCTGAAACAACGAAATAAAATTATCAAAAAATACAAAATTGTAATCCGGAGTCATATAATCCCAGTCTGTGAAACTAATATAGACAGATCGCAGGATCGGATAAATCCAAAATACGATCAGAGGAATTAATGCCGGCAGAACAAAAAGAGTCACACTGCCCAGTTGCCTGAATTTTACTTTATTCTTCATTTTTTCTATCCTTTCTTATCAACCCGTAAATCCCTGTCATAATGCCTGCCGTTACCGGGAGCGCCAGCCAGATTCCTCTGATATCCCAGACAGCCGGAAGCAAAAACAAACAGATTGGCGAAACTGCCAGGCTTTCTATATAAGTCATGAACACCGCTTTTTTCGTCTGCATGACTGCATTGAGACAGGATACATTCAACTTTGCCGTTCCCGTTAACAGAAATGCAAATGAACTGATCAGCATCCCCGAAGAAAAGCACTGCTTTGACTCTGCTGACAGACCAAACCATCCTCCAATATACGGAATCATACAAATCGTAACTGCTGCCGCCGTGATTCCAAAAATAATTTCTGCGGTGTAAGCGATTTTTTTTACTGCTCTTACCTCCATCTCCTTTTTCGCACCATGATAAAAACTAATCAGAGGCTGTACACCTTCTCCGATTCCTGTCAGAAAATACTGAACAGGAAATACAATATAAGAAATAACCGCATAACACGCCACCGCTGCATTTCCACCATAACGAAGACACTGCAGATTTGTAAAAATAAGTGCCGCTGTCGGCGCAAGTGATGTTCCAAATGCCGTGATTCCAATCTTGAAAATATCTGCAGCATATTGTCCGTGCCACAACGGTCTCCATTTTCGATAACCTGTTTTCCACAGGATCGCACATCCTGCCATAACTACCACGGCCTGCGCCGTCACCGTTCCAAATGCGGCTCCCTTGATTCCCATATTCAATCGGAACATCAGATAATAGTTCACCAGAATATTGACTGCAAATCCTGCCGCCATGCTGAGCATTGCTCCCAGCGACTGATTCATATTTCTCAAAAGAGGCATGATTCCGGTTCCTGCCACCTGAAGGATACTTCCGGCAATAATGATCGCCGTATACTTGATTGCTTCCGTCTGAACACTTCCCGCAGCTCCCAAAATTTCTAAAAACGGTTTCTGTACCAGAGACAGCAAAATCGTTGCAAGTATACCTGTACCGATCAGAAGTGTCATTGTAAGCTCAAACAAATTTTCACATACCTTCTGCTCTCCCCGCCCTCTGTAATGAGAGTACAAAACACTTCCTCCCGTTCCGATTCCAATTCCGAGCGCAGTGATCAGTGCCGGGATCGGCCACGCAATATTGATCGCTGCAAGCCCTGTATCTCCCGCTGCCTTTCCTACAAAAATCCCATCCACAATGCTGTACATTCCTGACATGGTAAACGCCAGTACGGTAGGGAATGCCTCTTTTATTACTTTCTTTAACATCAAACTGTTTCCTTTCTTAATGGCACGTTCGTCATTATAACGTTCCTTTTTTAATATCACTTCAATTGCAAGTTAAACCCTTGTAAAGCAAAAAAAGAGAAACAAACGGCAAATCTGCCCGCCTGCTTCTCTTTTTATCTTTTTCCTGTTTTCTTTTAAAGCGAAGTCATTTCTTCCCGGATCAACTCTGTAATTTCACTCAGACATTTTTCCATCTCCAGATTTTCAAATCTCCTTACAATGCCTGCCCTTTTCAAATTCTCTTCGGAGAAATCCTCTGCATCTGCCAGAAAACGTCTGCACATCTCCGCATATTTGGGTTCCTTCTGCTGTCGTTCCCTGCAAAGCGCTCTCTCCAGCCTCAGCCCGTCCTCTACCTCAATGTAAATCGGAATCAGCTGTTCTTCTCCAAAATACTCCCGCATCCCATAATAAGATTCCAGAGTCCCTATCACAAGATAATCATACTTCTGGAGATCAATCTGCCCGTCATCTGCTGTAAAATATGTCCAGATTCCACACTTTGTATTATAAGAACGTACTTCTATGACACGTTCCTTCTCCTTAAGCTCGTTCAGCCTTTCTTCGTCCACAAAAAAATATTCCACACCATCGGTCTCCCCTTCCCTGATTGGTCGGGTCGTATAAGGAGTAATACGCTTTAACTGCGGCAGTTTTTCTCTTATTTTCTTATAAATCGTATCTTTTCCGGAAGAACTTTTCCCCATAATATAAAAAATTTTACTCATTTATCAACACCTCGATATAGTTTTCCACATTCATTCCTTCCACAGAAAACCCTTTGTTCTGATAATCTACTAACATTGCAGCTGTTTCCTTAGTGATCCGTTCCCCCGGAACGATCAGCGGAATTCCCGGCGGATACAAATACGCATATTCCATGGAAATAAACCCCGCTGACTCCTGCCAGCTCATGCTCCTTACTGTTTCCATTCTTCGCATTCCTTCTACCTCAAAGCTCGTGAAGACCTGTTCCTGACGGGGCAGATAATACCTTTTCTCTTCCTCTGACTTTTTTTCCAATTCCTCATCAATCTCAAACAAAGCACTGAGCAGCCGATCCATTCCTTCTTTTGTATCTCCAATCGAAGTCATGGCAATCACATAAGATCCTGCAGCCATTTCCATCTGCAGATGATATTCTAAAAGCAATCTCTCATATAACATTTTCCCTGTAAACACTCGATTCTCTTTCTTAAGAATCGTATCTTTTACAGACAGCACCAGTTTGGATCTGTCGAATTCTTCTGTCTCCATCAATCTGATATGCTTTAATTTTTTCAACTCTCCCCTTTTGCTTTCCAGATTCTTCACATAAGTCTCAAACAACACATCCCCCTGCTCTGCCACCGTCCTCAGACATTCATCCATACTTGCCATCAACACATAAGAAGGACTGCTTGTCTGAAAAATATGCAGATAATTCCGAATCTTCCTTCGATCGATCCGTGTCCCATTCAAGTGAATCAGTGCTGTCTGCGTCAATGCCGGAAGTGTTTTATGCAGACTGTGTATTACAACATCTGCTCCCTTTGTATTTGCATTCTCCGGAAAATAAGGGTGAAATCCAAAGTGTGCTCCGTGTGCCTCATCCACAATCAACGGAATTTTTTTCTGATGTACAATTTCAGAAATCCTCTCAATATCCGACAACACCCCGTCATATGTCGGTGATGTCAATACCACAGCCTGAACCTCCTTATGTTCCTCTAATAACCTCTCAATTTTCTCAGGAGACACAGCCATATTCAGTTCCATTGTCTCATCAAATTCCGGATAAATATATACCGGACGCAATTCATTTAAAAAAACAGCATGATAGACCGACTTATGACAGTTTCTTGCCATTAAAATCTTTCCGCCTTTTTTAGTACATCCCATTACCGCACTTAAAATACCCGCAGTACTCCCATTAATCAAATAGTGCGTCTCCTCTGCATGATACATGGACGCTGCCCTGACTTCCGCTTCCCTGATGATCTCCTCCGCATGATGAAGATTATCAAATCCTTCAATCTCTGTAATATCAATTCCATATGGTAAATTCGCTCGTGTAACATCCGAATTACGTTTATGCCCAGGCATATGAAACCCATAATAATCCGACTTCCCATATGCTTCTAATTTTTCATATAAGTATTCCATAAATTTTTCTGCAAATGCTTATCCTTCCAATTTATTTCTATCCGTATCACTTTCGCTTTTATTATATCTTCTGTATACCTGTGTTGTAAATTAGATGTTATCCACATCTATTTCCGATTCAAATAAATATTCCAACATATTTCAGACTTTTTCACATATTATGTCTGTGCTGAATCTTTTGCATAGCATAGGTGTAATCAAAATATAAGTTAATATAACAAAAAGAACAAGCAAAATCGCTTGTTCTACAATGAGCGTGCGGGGATTCGAACCCCGGACAACTTGATTAAAAGTCAAGTGCTCTACCAACTGAGCTACACGCCCGTATTCAATTATTTCATTACTCTTGGCAACGAAAATGCCCAGAGCCGGAATCGAACCAGCGACACGAGGATTTTCAGTCCTCTGCTCTACCAACTGAGCTATCTGGGCATAAGACTTAAAAGTCTAAATTGCGGGGGCAGGATTTGAACCTACGACCTTCGGGTTATGAGCCCGACGAGCTTCCAGACTGCTCCACCCCGCGATATTAAATTCTTCTCATAAGAGAAAGCCGATGATCGGACTCGAACCGATAACCTGCTGATTACAAATCAGCTGCTCT
>ERZ1036460.37-NODE-37-length-116330-cov-85.907650_pt1 | contig 116330 bp, 120 predicted proteins | sample MGYA00514229_ERZ1036460 | MGnify/ENA primary metagenome ERZ1036460 (study PRJEB33795, sample SAMN09464921) | human gut metagenome | host: Homo sapiens | place: USA: Stanford, California | collected 2016-08 | study: EMG produced TPA metagenomics assembly of the...
TTTTCTAAAGTTTTTTTGTCCAATTCCTTCTGGTGTTTCATGCCATCGACCATTTTTATATAGTTCAACACACTTCAACTTAAATACATAATCATATTTCATATAAAAACCCTCCTTACTGGTTTGTCCAGTAAAGAGGGTACGCATCATTGCCCAAACAGAGGGGTTCACTACATATTAGGAGGATGTTTTTATATTAATTTTATTTTTCTTCAGTAATAAACATTTTGTAAATAGCACGAATTGCATTTTTGAAATGAATATTTTTTACACCAACAATAATATTTAATTCTGATGAACCTTGATCAATCATTTTTATGTTAATATTTTCTTGAGCCAGGGCTGTGAAGATTTTAGCAGCAGTTCCACGACCATCTTTCATTCCGCGCCCAACAATTGCAATTAATGCTAGATCAGATTCTAATTCAATTGAATCTGGTTGAACTGCACGATGAATACCGGCTAAAATTTCCTGCTCTTTATCAATAAAAGATTCAGTCTCAACGACAATTGTCATTGTATCAATTCCTGAAGGAGTATGTTCAAATGATAAATCATTATCTTCTAATACTTGTAGTACTTTACGACCAAAACCAATTTCACTATTCATCATATCTTTTTCAATCATGATTGTAGCAAATCCCTTTTTACCGGCGATTCCGGTAATAACATGATCTGGTTTATGACAAGTTGTTTCAACGATCAATGTTCCTTCATCTTCAGGACGATTAGTATTTTTTATTTGAATTGGAATTCCTTCATTACGAATTGGGAAAATAGAATTCTCATGAAGAACACTTGCTCCCATATAAGATAATTCACGTAATTCTTTGTATGTAATTGTACCAATAGTATCAGGATCTTTAACAATTCGCGGATCAGCAATCAAGAAACCAGAAACATCAGTCCAGTTTTCATATAAATCAACATGACCATTTCTTGCAACGATTGAACCAGTTACATCACTTCCTCCACGGGAAAATGTTTTGATTGTTTTGCTGCCATCATTAGCAGAACCATAAAAACCTGGAATAACGGCATTTTTAACGTTACTTAAACGTTTAGATAAAACTGGATCAGTCATTTCTTGATCATAATTACCATGTTCATCAATAAAGATAACTTCACTAGCATCAATAAATTCAAAACCAAGATAGTTAGCTAATACAATTCCATTTAAGTATTCCCCACGGCTAGCGGCATAATCAATTCCAATTTTATCTTGAAAAGCTTTCTTAATAATTTCAAATTCTTTTTCTAAAGAACAATTTAATTTTAATTCGTCAATAATATCTTGATAACGAGCTTTAATTAATTTAAATGTTTCTTCAAAAGTCTTATTATCTTTAGCATTATAAGCTTGATATAATAGGTCAGTCACTTTGATATCATCTTTAAATCTTTTTCCCGGTGCGGATGGTACCACGAAACGACGAGATTTATCACTTTTGATAATATTAGCTACTTTTTTAAATTGAGTTGCATCAGCTAAAGATGAACCCCCAAATTTAACAATTTTATTCATACTGTTCCCCTTTATATAAATGTTTAATAAAAAAATACCATTTTTTAGTGGTTACATCAAGAAATATTTAAGAAAATGATAAAATAAATGAACTTGTCAAAGTATTTTCATGAATTGAAATATTTTTCAGATGATGAAAGGACTAATTAGAGATAAGGATGATACGGTATAATGATAAATATATTAAGGAGGAATAAGAAAAAATGAGTTTTCCTAAAGGATTTTTATGGGGTGGCGCAACAGCTGCCAATCAATTTGAAGGTGCATATAATGAAGATGGTAAAGGACTAAGTACTGCTGATGTAATGACTAATGGAACGCATCAAGAAGCTCGTAGAATTACATACACGATGCCTGATGGAAGTAAACATAGTCAAGCAGTAATGCCATTTAAATCACTTCCTGATGGTGCGGTATTAGAATGTCATGAAGGTGAATATTATCCTTCACATCAAGCAATTGATTTTTATCATCATTATCAAGAAGATATTAAATTATTTGCTGAAATGGGTTTTAACTGTTTTAGATTATCAATCAACTGGGGAAGAATCTTTCCTAATGGTGATGATGAAACACCAAATGAAAAAGGACTAGAATTTTATGATCGAGTTTTTGATGAATGTTTAAAATATGGAATTGAACCGGTAGTAACAATTTCTCATTATGAAACACCATTAAATTTAGCAAATAAATATGGTGGATGGTTAGATCGTCGCTTAGTAGGCTTTTTTGAAAAATATTGTGAAACTATTTTTAAGCGTTATAAAGATAAAGTTAAATATTGGATGACTTTTAATGAAATTAATATTATGGATTTTATGCCACCGTTTGCAGGTGGAGTCTTAAAAAATGATCCACAAAGCCGTGCTCAAGCCGTGTATCATCAATTTATCGCAAGTGCAAAGGTTGTAATCATGGGGCACAAAATTAATCCTGATTTCAAGATTGGGATGATGACAGCTTATGGATCAACATATGCCTTAACATGTAATCCTGATGATGAATTAAAATTAATGTTATCTGACCAACAAAGACATTTCTTTAGTGATGTTCAATGTCGTGGTTTTTATCCAGCTTATAAATTAAAAGAATTTGAGCGTGATGGAGTTAAATTGATTAAAGAACCTGGTGATGATGAGATTTTAAAAGAAGGAACAGTTGACTATATTGGATTTTCATATTATTCAAGCTCTGTAGTCACTACTGATGAAAGTAAAAAAGTAACGGATGGAAACATGTCTACTTCAGTACTTAATCCTTATTTAAAGGCAAGTGATTGGGGTTGGCAAATTGATCCAACTGGCTTAAGATTAGCTTTAAACAGGTTACAAGAACGCTATAACTTACCTTTATTTATTGTTGAAAATGGGTTGGGAGCTATTGATAAAGTTGAAGCAGACGGCTCAATCAATGATGATTATCGTATTGATTATTTAGCTAAACATATTGCTGCAATGAAAGATGCGGTTGAATATGATGGTGTTAATTTAATGGGCTTTACTCCATGGGGATGTATTGATTTAGTTTCAGCTGGAACTGGAGAAATGCGCAAGCGTTATGGTTTCATCTATGTTGATAAGGATGATGATGGTAAAGGACCACTAACAAGAATGAAAAAGAAAAGTTTTTATTGGTATCAAAAAGTAATTAAATCAAATGGAGAAGATTTAAGTAATCAATAATTTAATAATTCTTGGTATTGTGTTACATTTGTAACATATATCAAGGATTTTTTAAAATTAATTTTTCATTTAAAATGATAAATAATAAATGAGCAGATTGAAATTTATTATAGTTATAAAATTATGAGGGTGATTTAAAAGCTATATTAATTATGCTGTTCATAATTTAAAAGCGCTGATGTCTTCTATGTAGGATTATTGAATACCGGGATTGCCCAAAAAATGTATTGAAACACATAGTATAGTGATGAAATAGAGGTAACTTCTATCCTTAATCAAAAAATATTCTTTACAATTGACTTATATAAATAAAAGGGAATGATAATGATTATATTTCATTATCATTCCCTTTTAGTATTTTTGGCTGCTTTTATATTTTAACATATTCGGCAAACAAAAACATTAAATATTTAATGTTTTCTTTTTGTGCAAAAAATATTTTTTGTATAGACAAAAGTGGTATGATATTAATAAAGAAGTCATAACATAAGGAGGATAAAAAGTTATGAAGAAGTTAGGGAAAGCGATACTTGGCTTAGCTTTAGCACTGTCGATGTGCTTTAGTATGTTCATTCCAGTGTATGCTGAAGGGGAAACAGTAGATACATTAGTTGGCAGTTTAATCGGTTATTATCGAGATGGTGCTAGAACAGACGTTTTGAGAACTTTGGATACTTTAAAAGAGGTTTCTAAAGATGATTATGATCAATGGCAATCAATCATTGATTATTGGGACTGGATTGAAAACGATATGGTCGAAAATATTGGTGTAGCTCCTGATGGTCTACCAAATGATAATACCCATGCTTTTGTTGTACTAGGTTTTGCATTAAAGAGTGATGGAACAATGCAGCCAGAATTAGTAGGACGATTAGAGACTGCTTTGGCCAGTGCTCAAAAATATCCTAATTCATATATTTTAGTAACTGGTGGTGTAAAGAAAAACGGTTGGACTGAAGGGGACCGGATGCACGACTGGTTAGTTGAACATGGTGTAGCAGATAATCGAATTCTAGTTGAAAATAAATCAGCTAATACAGCACAGAATGCTGAATTTAGTTTTGATATTCTTTATAATCATCCAACAATTAAGAGTATTTCTATGATTACTAGCCAATATCATTTAAAACGTGGAACAATCTTATACTATGCGGAATCATTAATTCGAGCACGTGAGTTAGGGAAGACGCCAATTAAATTAAATGGTAATGCAGGATGGTACCGGGAAGATAAAACTAGTGAAACATTATCACAAAAAGCTAGCAGTTTATCACAAATTGCTGGAGTTTCTATTCCTTATGGTGAAAAATTACCAAAATCTAAATTAACAGGAATTGAAGTTACTGGTAAAAATACTTATACTGTTGGAGATGCATTAGATATCATAGTTACTTCAACTTATGATACTGAATATAGTCGTGATGTTACAGGTCTTGCTAAAATTATTGGATTTGATGCTAATAAAGTCGGTAAACAAAATGTAGTTGTAGTTTATACGGAAACTTTACATCATTCTACAAGTAGTTCTGAAGATGTAACTATGACAGCTGAATTTGAAGTTGAGGTAAAAACTGCTCCAATTACAGTTCCAGTAAACCCACAGCCAACCCCAGATAAACCTGTAAATGCAGTAAATACTGGAGATAACAGCCCATTGGCAATAATGACGATGGTAGCAGGGTTAGCAGCTGCTGGAATGTTTTTAGCAAAAAGAAAAGAAAATTAATAGCTATAGTGAAAGCTGAATCGCAAAATGATTCAGCTTTTTTTAGTATATCAATGATAATGGAATTAAGTTTTATTTATTGAATAATATTTGTTTGACCGTAATCTTAAAATATTGTAAGATTATATTAATAAGACGGGAACTGCCCGTCATTTTCTTTAGGTTAGAGGTTATAATTATGAAAGATAAAAAATTAACAATGAGTGATATTGCAAAAATGGCTGGTGTTGGCAAGAGTACAGTATCACGGTATTTTAATGGTGGTTATATCAAAGAAGAAACGCGTTTAAAATTAAAAAAAGTAATTGATGAAAATAATTATGAACCGAGCACATTAGCGCAATCATTGAAAGCAAAATATACTAAGGTAATTGGTATTGTAGTACCTTGTCTTGATTCAATTACAACATCTCGTGTTTTGATGACGATGGATCAGTATTTAAAAGATCATGGTTATACAACTTTAATAATAAATACCAATCATGATGAAATGCGAGAATTAACTTCGATTGAACAGTTATGGCGAATGAATGTTGATGGAATTATTTTAATGGCAACGGCAGTAACGATGGCACATCAAAATATTGCTGCAAAATTAGATATTCCACTATTATTTGTGGCACAGCGTTATGGAGCAGGAGTCTCTATCATTAATGATGATTATAGTGCTGGATATGAAGTTGGAAAATATGCAGCATATATGGGGCATCGTAAGATTTGTTATATCGGTGTAAGTGGTAAGGATGAGGCTGTAGGAATTTATCGTAAAGATGGTGTGATCAATGGTTTAAGGGACAACGGAGTAAGCAGCGTTGATTTATTAGAAACTGATTTTTCATTAGAAAAGGCTCATCTTATTGCTCTTGATTATCTAAAAAAGAAACAGCCAACTCTATTTATCGGAGCAACTGATAATATCGCTTTGGGGTGTTTAAAAGCAATTAATGAGTTAAAATTAAAGATGCCTGATGACATTTCTTTAATTGGTTTTGGGGGTTATGAGACTTCTCAATTTATTAATCCCAGTCTTTCGACAGTTAGATTTAATAATGAAGAAACTGGAATTAAAGCAGGTCAAACAATCATTGATTTAATTGAAGGGAATGTTGTTGATAATTTACAGTTAATTGGATATACCTTAATTAAGGGACAAAGTGTCAAAGATTTAAATAAATAAAAGTGATGATGTTTTAATAAAAAACATCTTTTTTTATTAAAAATATGGTATCGGTTTCAGCTTTTTGTTAAAAAGTATTGACAGGGTCACAACAATCGCTTATAGTATATTTGTGGAACCGATACCATAAAGGAGGATAAAACATGGATTATAACAAAATTGCCAAAGAAATAATTAATTGTGTTGGTGGTAAAGAAAACATTACGGGGGCAATGCATTGTGCAACTAGGCTACGTTTAAATCTAGTTGATGAAAGCAAGGTTGATGAAGAATCATTAACTGATATTGATGTTGTGAAGGGAACTTTTTTAGCTAAAGGGCAATATCAAATTATTTTAGGACCAGGTCTAGTTAATTTGGTATGTGACGAAGTAACAAATATTTTAGGAATTAAAACTGACAGTACGCTCCAAGTAGAAAAAGTAGAAGAAAAAGGAAACTTATTACAACGTGCAGTTCAGTTATTAAGTGATATTTTTGTTCCAATTATTCCTGCCATCGTTGCTGGCGGATTGTTAATGGGAATTAATAATATTTTAACAGCTCAAGGACTATTTTTTGCTAATAAAAGTTTGATTGAAGCATATCCGCAATGGGCTGATTTAGCATCAATGATTAATTTATTTTCAAACGCTGCATTTACTTTTTTACCAGTGTTAATTGGATTTAGTGCTACTAAAAAGTTTGGTGGGAATCCATATTTAGGTGCAGCTTTAGGAATGATCATGGTTCATCCGGATCTACTAAATGCTTATTCGTATGGTAAAGCAGGAGTAGAAGTACCAGCATGGAATATTTTTGGACTATCAATTGAAGCAGTAGGGTATCAAGGAACGGTTTTACCTGTATTAGGGGTATCTTGGATCTTAGCTAACATTGAAAAACGTTTACACAAAGTGACACCAACTTGGCTGGACAATCTTACAACACCATTATTAGCAACGTTAATTACTGGTTTTATTACTTTTATTTTAGTTGGCCCATTATTAAGAGAAGCCGGGGTCTTATTATCTGATGGAATATCATGGATGTATAATACGCTAGGATTATTCGGAGGTGCAATCTTTGGATTTTTCTATGCACCAATTTGTTTAACAGGAATGCATCATAGTTTTATTGCAGTTGAAACACAATTATTGGCATCGATCAAGACAACAGGTGGATCATTCATTTTTCCAACTGCATCAATGTCAAATGTTGCTCAAGGGGCAGCAGTTATTGCAATTTTATTAGTAACTAAAGACAAAAAATTAAAAAGTATTTGTTCAGCTTCAGGTATTTCAGCGTTATTAGGAATTACTGAGCCTGCAATGTTTGGAGTAACTTTAAAACTTAAATATCCATTTATTGCAGCTATGGTAGGTTCAGCAGTTGGAAGTGCTTATTTAGCGGCAACAAAAACACTTGCTAATGCTTTAGGGGCAGCAGGTATACCAGGTTTCTTATCAATCGATCCTAAGAATTATTTGAATTTTGCAATTGGGATGGTCTTAAGTATTGCAGTGTCATTTGTTTTAACAATTATATTATATAAACGTGATATGGCTAAACAACCTACTCAAGATAGTGAACTGCCAACTGAAGCTAAAGAAGTAAAAACAAACATTATCACTGCACCGCTAGCTGGGAAAGTAGCTTCAATAACGGAAGCACCAGATGAGATTTTTGCACAAAAAATGATGGGTGATGGGGTAGTTATCTTTCCTACAGAAAATATTTTAGCAGCTCCGATTGATGGTGAAATTACAATGATCTTTCCTACAAAGCATGCTTTAGGAATTAAAAGTAATGATGGAATTGAAATTCTTATTCATGTAGGTTTGGATACTGTAAAACTTGAAGGAAAACCATTTAATTTATTTGTTACTGAAGGTCAAAAAGTAAAACAAGGTGATAAATTAATGGAAATTGATTTTGCGATGGTTGAAGCAGCAGGATGTCCAATTGCGACACCATTAGTTATTACAAGTCAAAATCAATTTGAAATTATTAATCTTGGAACATGTAGTTTAAATCAAGATATAATCAAATTAGACTAGGAGAAATAGTTATGACCTGTTTAAATAATGAACAAATCAAAAAATTAGAAAAACAAGCAAGTAATGATGAATATCGCCTTAATTATCATTTAATGCCACCTACTGGATGGTTAAATGATCCTAATGGATTATGTCAGTTTGAAGGGATTTATCATCTTTACTATCAATATGCACCAGACGATTGCTTTGGAGGTGATAAATATTGGGGACATTATAGTACAAAGGATTTTATTACTTTTAAAAATGAACCTGTTGCCCTGTTTCCTGATTGTTCTTTAGATGCTGGAGGTGCTTATTCTGGCTCAACAATAATCAAGGATAATAAAATGTATGTTTACTATACCGGTAACGTAAAATATCCTGGGAAACATGATTATATTCATACTGGTCGTGACCATAATACAATTATGGTTATAAGTGATGATGGAATTAATTTTGGTGAAAAAGTATGTCTAATGAAAAATGACGATTATCCAGATGACTTGACTTTGCATGTTCGAGATCCGCAAATTATTAAAAATGGTGATCATTATTATATGATTTTAGGAGCTAGAACAAATCAAGATGTTGGCTGTTGTTTATTATATCGAAGTGATGATCTGGTTAATTACAAACTAGTTAATCGCATTATTTCTAATGAACCATTTGGCTATATGTGGGAATGCCCTAATCTAGTTAAATTTGATGAGCAGATGATTTTATTTTGCTGTCCGCAAGGAGTAGAAACAGCAGGTTATGATTATGAGAATCTATATCAGAACGGTTATTATTTAATCAACGGTGATCTTGAAAAAGATTATAGATTAAGTGAATTTATTGAATTTGATCATGGCTTTGATTATTATGCTCCACAATTATTTATTGATGAGCAAGGAAGAACTATTATTATTGGCTGGATGGGGATGCCCGATGTCCCTTATACGAATCCAACAACCAAATATAATTGGCAACACGCTTTTACGCTTCCACGTGAGCTAACCTTTAAAAATAATAAAGTATATCAATTACCAATAAGTGAAACTAAATCGTTGAGAAAAGCTAAAGAAATAATTAATTTGTCTAATCATGAAAAAATATCTTGTAAAGGCAATATATATGAGTTATATTTACCGATAAATAATCGTGATTTTACTCTAACATTACGAAATGATGCAGTTATTGATTATCACAGTAATTTGTTGACATTTTCAATGGGTGCAAGTGGTTATGGTCGTGATTCACGACATATCGTTATTGATGATCTATCAAATATGACGATTTATAGTGATACTTCATCATTAGAAATATTTTTCAATGATGGAGAATATGCACTTACAACACGTATATATGATCATAGTAGCAACCTTGAAATATCTATTGACACAGAAATTCAATGTACTTACTATGAGCTAAATAGTTATCAGATAGTTTAGGTATCTGAAGAGGTCGTGACCAGGTTACGACTTTTTTATTTTCTTAGTATGACATTTGTCACTTTAAAATTGTGATGAAAGCAGTTACTATATAATTACAAATGTAATGTATAAAGAAATAGGGGGAATTTATGGAAATCAAAAATAATCAAAAAACAATTGTTAAAATGATGGTATTTCTTTGCCTCTGTATTACGTTGATGATTTTTGGATTTTATAGTTATCCAGATTTTAAAGCAACAGTAGGACAACAGCGTTTTGGGGCAACCTATATGACGATGAATAATCCATTTTTTGAAGTGATTAATAATGAGATAAAAAAAGCGGTTGAAGCGAATGGAGATGTCTTGATTACACTTGATCCAATTTTAGATGTTGATAAGCAGAATGAACAAATATTAGATTTGATTGACCAGCGTGTTGATGCGATTTTTGTTAATCCGATTGATGCTAAAAAAATAGAAATTGGATTAAAAGCAGCAAAAAAAGCTAAGATTCCGGTTATAGTAGTTGATGCCCCTATTTATGATGAGTCATTAGTAAATTGTTCAATTGCTTCTAACAATTATGATGCAGGTGTTTTATGTGCAAAAGATATGATGAGTAAACGAGATCATGCTAAGATTATTTTATTAGAGCATGCTACTGCAAAGTCTGCGGTAGAACGTATTCAGGGATTTCTTGATACTATTGCTAGTAATGCTAATTATCAAGTTATAAATCGTGCTGACTGTGATGGTCAAATTGAGATTGCAATGCCAACGATGAAACAGATGCTAAAAGAAACTCCTGCTGTAGATGTTGTTATGGCATTAAATGATCGTAGTGCTTTAGGAGCATTGGCAGCGATTGAATCAATGGAAATAGATAATGTTTTAGTTTATGGAGTCGATGGTTCGCCTGATGTTAAAGAATTGATCAATACTGGATTGATTCAGGCAACAGCAGCTCAATCACCTGTCAAAATGGGACAGTTAGCTTATCAAAAAGCGAAAGCGTTATTAGAAAATAAGAAGATTGAAAAGAAAATAGAAGTACCAGTAGAGTTGATTAGCCGTGATAATATTTCTAACTTTGAGTTAACGGGGTGGCAATGATGCAATACAGTGAGTATCGATCTGTATCGTCAATTAAAAATATGATGATCATAATCAATTTTATTATTATTTTATTTGAAGCTAGTATTATTTTATTTTCAACAAAATATGTTTGTAATAATTTGATGGGGCGCGATTTTTTAGATACATTAGCATATTTACCAAAGAATCCGACTAAAGTATTTATTTATTCAATTATAGGATTTGCATTGTTGGTAATGATTATGTTCATTAGAAAATCTGAGAATTTTCAAGTTCGAAATGGACGAGTCATTTGTAATGGATTAGAAATAATTTTATGTTTCTGGATTATTTATAATCTTTATATGGGCTATAATGGCATAGCTTTATTAGTGTTTGCAGATATAATTTTTAATACCAAAAATGGGCGCAATACAATGGTTATTATCGGGTTTATTTTAATTATTTTTTTGTTATCTAACTATGACATTATTTCTAATATAATTCCAATGGTTTCTTTAGACAGCTATATACAGGTTTATGATGCCGCGACGAAAACTGCGATTTTAATAGCTAAAAATATTCTTGAATCAACAAACCTAGTCTTGTTTATTATGTTTTTAATTGTCTATATTGCAAATCAAATTAGAGAAAATGAGAATATTTCAAAAGAACTTTCTATGATCAACGAAGTTAATAAACAATTGAAGGATTATGCTGCGGTGACAGAAAAAATTGGCGAGAGTAATGAAAGAAAACGACTGGCACGAGAAATTCATGATACACTCGGTCATGCTTTGACAGGAATTGCAGCTGGAATTGATGCATGTATTGCAATGATTGATATCGATCCTAATGTAACTAAACAACAGCTTTTAGTTGTTTCTAAGGTTGTCCGTGAGGGGATTAGTGATGTCCGGCGGTCACTTAATAAATTGCGGCCTGGAGCTTTAGAAGAGCACACATTAAAAGAAGCAATTCAAAAAATGATTAAAGAATTTAGCGATGTTTCAGAGGTTGAGATTATGCTTGATTATCAGTTAGATAAAGTTGATTTTGAAAATACTAAAGAAGATATTATTTTTAGAATTGTTCAAGAAAGTATTACAAATGCATTAAGACATGGACGAGCTAAAAAGGTTGAAATCAATATTTACCAAAGGGTATCTGATTTAGAAATTGTTATTGCAGATAATGGAGTTGGCTGCGATGATCTAAAATTAGGTTATGGGTTAAAACAAATGCAAGAACGGGCTGCTATTTTAAATGGACGTTTAGAATACTATAGTAAAGAAGGTTTTACAGTTAAGGTTACAATTCCAATGAAAGAGGGGGAACGATATGATTAAGGTATTAATCGCTGATGATCAAGAATTAATTAGGGAATCATTGAAAATTGTTTTAAATACACACGAAGATTTACAAGTGATCGATACAGTAGAAGATGGTTTTGGTGTATTAGACAGTCTAAAACGAAATATTCCAGATGTTATTCTAATGGATATTAGAATGCCAAGAATGGATGGGGTATATTGCACAAAGATGGTTAAAGAAGCCTATCCGGATGTTAAAATAATTATTTTGACAACATTTGATGATGATGATTTTGTTTTTAGTGCATTAAAATTTGGAGCTAGTGGATACCTTTTAAAAGGAGTATCAATGGATGGATTGTATCAGGCTATTTTAACTGTTGTTTCTGGAGGTGCAATGATCAATCCGGATATTGCGACAAAAGTATTTAGACTTTTTTCGAAGATGGCAAATACTAATTATGCAATCAATGTTAATGATGATAATGTTAGGGAATTAAATAAACCAGAATGGAAAGTAATTCAACAAGTTGGTTTTGGTTTATCAAATAAGGAAATTGCTCAAAAATTATTTTTATCTGAAGGAACCGTTCGAAATTATTTAAGCTCTATTTTATCAAAGCTAGAACTTCGTGATCGTACTCAGTTAGCTATCTGGGCAGTCCAAACAGGTCAAACAACAAAGGATCTTGACGATGATTAAAAAGAATAAAATAATGATTATTGTCTTAGTTTTAGTTATGGGAATCGGGTTAATATATTACCACAATCAAAAGAAAGTTCTAACAATCGGAATATTTGCGGGAAGTAATTGGGATGTTCCTACGTTCGATTATTATGAAATGATTGATAAAATAATTGTCCGTTTTGAAAAAGAGCATCCCAATGTTGAAGTTCAATATAAAAGTGGAATTCTTAAGGAAGATTATTCTTTATGGTTATCAAATCAGTTATTAATTGGTGCTGAGCCTGATTTATACATGATTTTAAATGAAGATTTTAATTCCCTATCAGCATTAGGCGCATTAAAAAATTTAGACTCGATCATTACTGATGATCAAGATTTTAATAGTGATGAATTTTATCAAAGTACTTATCAGGCAGGACAGTATCAAGGTAAACAATATGCTTTGCCTTATGAAGTAAATCCTACTTTAATGTTTGTAAATAAAACTTTGCTACAACAAGAAGGAATCAGTCTTCCAAAGGACAATTGGTCGCTAGAAGAATTTTATAATGTCTGTCGACAATTGACTAAAGATAGTAATAATGACGGAATTATCGATCAATACGGCTGTTATAATTATGAATGGATCAACGCTATTTATGCTAGTGGAATAGAGTTATTTAATGAAACTGGAACGACCTGTGATTTTAATAATCACGAAGTAAAAAGTGCTATTCAATTTATTGAAAAACTGAATGCTTTAAATCGCGGCTTTAATATTACTTCCAATGATTTCGATCAAGGCAAAGTAGCTTTTGCACCAATGCAGTTTTCTCAATATCGAACATATAAGCCTTATCCTTATCGAGTAAGTAAATATTCTACATTTGAATGGGATGTGATTGAAATGCCTCAAAGTTCTGAGCAACATTTAACACAATTATCATCTTTAATGATGGGGATGTCGATGCGAACTAGTGCTCCTGAGTTGGCTTGGCAACTATTAAAAGAATTTACTTATAGTCAAGCTTCACAGCAGGATATTTATGAATATAGTCAAGGGGTATCTCCATTAAAAGAGGTGACCGAATCTAAACAGGTTTTGAAATTGTTAGAGGAAGATACGCTTGGTGATAGTAAAATTGATATGCGGGTATTAAGCCAGGTAATGGAGTATCCAACCACAAATACGCGATTTAGAAAATATGAGGCAGCAATGAAGATTGCTGATAATCAGATTAATCAAGCACTTCAAAACAATCTGGATTTAGATACTTCATTAACTGCTTTACAAAAAGAAATAACTAATTATTTAAACGAGTAGCAAGTATGACTATTCGTTTTTTATTATGACAAATGTCATTAAAAAAATGACATTTGTTTATGAAAAGAAATGACAATGCTCAGATGTATTAAAAGGGGTTACTTGATAAGATATAGATGTCAAAAGAAAGGGAGGTTAAAAATGAAATATGTAATATTAGTTAGTCATGGGAACTTCGCTGAAGGGTTACTAGATTCTTTAAAAATGCTTACAGGTAATCATGATGATGTAATTGCAATAGGATTAAAAGATGGAATTACAGCTGATCAGTTTGCTATAGACTTTACTGAGATAATCACTAAAATTCCTAAAGAAAGTGAAATTATCGTTTTAGCTGATATCATAGGTGGTTCACCTTTATCAACTGCAATGAATGTATTGGCACAATCAGGATTGATTGATAAAACGACAGTACTTGGGGGAATGAATTTACCATTAGCTTTAACAACAATATTAATGAAAGAGGTTTTAGATACTGATGCTTTAATTACAAATGTGACGAGTGAGGCAACAGGTGCAATTAAACAATTTGTTTTAGAAACAAATGATGAAGATGATGATATTTAGGAGGAGAAGATTATGTCAGTTTCATTTGTAAGAATTGATGATCGGATGATTCATGGTCAAACTTGTACGCGTTGGGCTAGAGAATATCCTTGTGATGGATTAATTGCTGTAAATGATAAAGCAGCAACTAATGATGTTTTAAAAGCTGCCTATAAAGCAGCAAGTGGTAAGAAAACATTTGTTTGGACATTAGCAGATTTCGCAAAAAAATCACAAAAAGTTTTAGATAGTGACACAAAATATTTCTTGATTGCTAAAAATCCAATTGATATGTGTACGATTTTAGTAGATCAGGGATTTGATCCTGGTGTTAAAACTGTTATTGTAGGACCTTGTAATGATCGTGAAGGGGCTACTAAATTAGGTAATAACCAGTCAATTACTCAAGCGGAGGCTGATGCGTTTGAACGTATCCATAAAGCTGGTTATACAATAAAATTTGCTTTATTACCAGACGTTTCGATTGGGACATGGGATGATTTCAAAAGTAAATTTGGTTATTAAAATATAAATGTAAAGGGGATTTTTATTATGGAAATAAGTTGGATTCAAGCCGCCTTACTTGGATTATTTGCTTGCTTATCAAGTATGCCAGGTTTAGGGGGAACATCATTTGGTAACTACACATTAGGTCGACCTTTAGTTGGTGGTTTAGTTTGTGGAATTATTTTAGGTGATATTCAAACTGGAATTTTAGTAGGGATTGCAATGCAAGTAGTTTATATCGCTCTTGTTACTCCAGGGGGAACAGTTTCGGCTGATGTACGGGCAGTAAGTTATATAGGGATTCCACTTGCTATGATTGCAATTAAAAGCTATGGTCTAGATGCTGCCTCAAGTGACGGAGCTGCACTTGCAACATCATTTGGAACAATGGTTGGAACTTTAGGAACAGTTTTATTCTATGGTACTGCAACGATTAATCTAGCATGGCAGCATATTGGCTGGCGGGCAGTAGAAAATGGAGATTATAAAAAATTATATATAGTAGATATGGTATTACCTTGGATTTCTCATATTTTATGTTCATTTATTCCTGCGATGATCATGTGTAAAATGGGAGCTCCGATGGTTGACTTGATAAAAACCTATTTACCAATGGATGGGGTTGCAATGAAAACATTATTTACAGTCGGTTCATTATTACCATGTGTCGGAATTGCAATCTTATTAAAACAAATCGTTACTAAAGCAATTGATTTTATTCCATTTTTCTTTGGTTTTACTTTAGCAGCTGCTTTAGGAATTAACTTAGTTTCTGCAACTGTTGTTGCGGGAATGTTCGCATTGATCAATTATCGAATTAAAATGTTGACACTTGGTAAAGTCGCAGTTGCTGTAGTTGATGATGACGAGGAGGATATATAAGATGGAAAAGAAATTATCAAAAAAGACCCTAACCAAATCTTTTCATAATTGGTATTATGGGAATTTAACATGTTTTTCTCAAGAACATATGCAAACATTTGGCTATTTGTGTTCAATGTTACCAATTGTTGAAGAATTGTATGATAAAAAAGATGCTCGGGCAAAAGCCATTAAAACGTATACTGCCTTTTTTAACACCGAACCGCAAGTAGGTTCCGTGATCGTTGGAATGACAGCGGGGTTAGAGGAGGCTCGTGCTAATGGTGCTGAAGATGTAGATGATGAAACAATAAATGGATTACGTGCAGGATTGATGGGACCGTTAGCAGGAATAGGAGATTCTTTAGTAGTTGGAACGATAATTCCTATTTTATTAGGGGTTGCAATGGGAATGTCTACAGGTGGTTCACCATTAGGGGCTATTTTCTATATTATTGTTTGGAATTTATTTGCTTATTTTGGAATGAAGTTATTATATTTTAAAGGTTATGAATTGGGTGGTAAAGCTGTAGATTTTCTAGTTGGACCTCAAGGAGAAGCTTTACGAGAATCAATTACAATGTTAGGTGGTATTGTGATTGGGGCAGTAGCAGCTACATGGGTTAGTGTAAAAACAAGTTTTTCGATGACTGCTGCTGGAGCTAAAGAACCGTTTTTAGATTTACAAAAGACGTTAGATGGTGTTTATCCTGGATTTTTAACTGCTTTATTCGTGTTATTATGTTGGTATTTATTGTCTAAAAAGAAAATGTCACCAATCAAAGTAATGTTATTATTAGTGGTTATTGCTCTTATTGGAGTATTGGTTGGATTCTTTAACCCGGGATTAACATATTAAAAAGGAGAACTTAAAATGGATCAAAGAGTAAAAAAAGCATATTTTGAAGAAATAGAATATCAGACTAAACAAATTAATCGATTAAAAATATGGCTAAAAAATTTATTAATTATTTCCTCTCTTATTATAGCTATCATATTTTTTGTAGATAAAATAAGTATGATTATTACTGTGATTTCATACATTGCTTTAATAATAATCATAATTTCTTTGATTATTATTAACTTGGCGATTCGTAATGGTTCAATGAATGTAAACAATATTATTATTAAAATGGAACATATTAAATAATAAATTAAACAAGCCCCTAAAGGAGTATTTATGGTTTAGTAAAAAAGGGGCTCTGATGATTTTAATAGAGCTTATATTAGCTGGAAACTAGGAAATTTTAAAATTTCCTAGTTTTTTTCGAAACATTTGTTTTTAGTTTGACACACTATTAAATCTTGAGTAACATAAGTACATTGGAGGTGTACTATGCTGTTAATAAATAAAACATTAATTAGAATGTCCGAAGGAATTAGAGGTTGGATTGCAATAATTACCGGACTTAAAATATTAACATTAGTAGGAACAGTAATGTTTGCTAAAACTATTTCATCCTTTTTAAGTGATTTATATCATCCGAAAATGTCACAAGAGCAGTTGCTGGCAGCAATAATCAGTGCATTGATTGCTTCATGTTTGATTTTAATAGCTGATCTATTAACTGGAGAAGCCGAATATCGCTGTGGGGCCAAAGCACGGATTAATTTGCGTAAAGAGATTTTTGAAAAAATGCTTCAATTAGATGTTGGTAAAATTGAAAGGATTGGAGCAAGTAATACAATTAGTAGTGTTGGCGATGGAGTGGAGCTAATGCAGGTTTATTACACTAAGTATTTACCAAGTTTGCTGTATTGTTTCTTTGCGCCAGTTTATTTATTTTTTCAGTTAAAAGATACTTCGCTGCTAGTAGCGACAATACTACTGATTATTTCATTAAGTTTACCGTTAGTAAATAATTATTTTAGAAAAATGATTGATCAATTAAAGAAAGAATATTGGACTAGTTTTCAAGATTTAACAAGTTATTATTTAGAAAGCTTAAAAAGTTTGGTTACTTTGAAATTATTTAATCAAGATCGACGTAGACATGATAATTTGAGGCGAAAAGCGGATACATTTAATCAAAGTACAATGTCGATTATGAAAATGAACTTTTCATCATTTTTGGTTTCAGATGGATTAATTTATTTAGGTGTTATTCTGGCAGTAGTAATTGGCTGTTCACAATTGGCTAAAGGAACGATTGATTTAGCACAGGCAGTTTTATTGTTAATGTTGTCATATAGTTTTTTTAGTTCAATTAGACAATTGATGTCTGCGACTCATGATGCTTTATCAGGGATTGCGGCAACAATAAAAGTAGATGAAATATTAAATTTAGATGCTTCAAGAATTCATAAGAGTGAGGCTGAAACAGCTCACGAAATAGCGGTTAAATACAGTCAGGATACTTTAGCTTATTTGCAGGATTATTCGGGGATCATAGTAAAAGATATTGTTTTTAATTATCATCAAAGGCGCCAAGTTTTAAAGCAGTTAAGTATTGAAATACCAAAAGGTAAAACAACTGCAATTGTAGGTAAGAGTGGTTGTGGAAAAAGTACGTTGGCAAGTATGCTAATGCGTTTTATTGACCCAGATCAAGGCTATTTATTTCTTGATGGTCAAAGTTATTTTAGTTTAACGCCTGAAGAAGTTAGAAAAAATATTGTTATGGTACCACAACGGGTTAGTATTTTTAGTGGTTCATTAGAAGAAAATTTGAAACTGGCTGCACCAAATGCTTCAACAAGTGAATTATTAAACGTTTTAAAACAAGTGCATTTATATCAATGGTTGCAAAGTTTGCCAGAAGGCTTATCGACAGATTTGGGTGATAGTGGTGCTAAATTATCTGGCGGGCAGCGTCAAAAGATTGGAATCGCCAGAGCTCTATTAAGTGGTGCTCCATATTTAATTTTTGATGAAGCAACTTCAAGTGTTGATCGTGATAGTGAAGATGAGATTTGGCAATGTATTAATGAGCTTGGTTTAACTAGAACATTAATTATTATTTCTCACCGCTTATCGACAATTCAACGTGCTGATAATATCATTGTGTTAAATCAAGGAAGATTAGTTGAACAAGGGAATCATCAAGCATTATTAAAATATCATGGTGAATATTATCAGTTGGTAAAAGAACAAGAAGCTTTAGAAGCAGCGGGAAAGGTAGGATAGATTATGGAACATAAACAATCATTATTAACCTTAACCAAACGATTATTGAAAATTGCTGCCACATTAAAAAAATTCTTTGTTATTTCTACAATTGTCAGTATAATTGGAAATATTGCTCAAATGGGGCTAATGGGATTTGGAGCTGCTTTTATTTTGAGTGTTGCCGGAAAGTTAAAATATGACAATAGCGTCACATATTGTATTTTAATGATTATAAGTGGAATTTTAATTGTTACTTGTCGTTATCTTGAAGGATATTTTTCACATGCTGGTTCGTATGAATTATTAGCTAAAATGCGAGTTGACATGTTTGGAACTTTACGCAAGTTGGCACCAGGGAGTTTGATCGGACGGAATAATGGCGATATCATGGCAATTGCAATTGCTGATATCGAAAGTATTGAATTTTTCTTTGCACATACGATTGGGCCATTATTTACCGTTATTTTACTTCCGTTAGTGACTTTGATTATTGCAGGAGGTATTGATATGCTCTTTGTCTATGCACTGTTACCAATCTATTTAATTATTAGTGTTATTATTCCTATTTTAGCCATTAAACTGGGTCGTAATATAGGAATTGGTTATCGTCAAAAGTTAGGAGAATTAAAAATATTTTTATTAGATAGTGTATATGGATTATCAGAAATTCAAATTTTTGATTATGGAAAACGTCGTAATGAAGAATTAGAAGCTGTTAATCGCAATATAAATCGTTCAATTCATCAACTTGCTTATCACCGCCAATTAGTTGTTTCCACGCCAACGTTTTTCATTTATCTTGCTCGAATTGCTGTAATTGCAGTAGCTTCATATCTTGCTTTAAAAGGAAATATTGATACAACCGGAATTATTATCTTATCATTTTTAGTTTCGGCTTCATTTTCATCGACGCAATCATTAACGACTGTAGTTTCAAGTTTACTTGAAACTTATGCGGCGGCACAACGCTATTTTGATTTGGAAGATATGGTTCCCGTCGTAAATGAAATTGTTGAGCCTAAAGAATTGAAAAATATCGACAAAATTGAATTTATTAATGTAAGTTTTAGCTATCCTGAAATTAATAGAAAAATTATTGAAAATATGAATCTTACCATTAATTTTAAAGATAAAATTGGTCTTGTTGGAGAAAGTGGAATTGGCAAATCAACTTTGATTAGATTGTTATTACGTTTTTATGATGTTACAAGTGGTCAAATTTTAATTAATGGTATAGATATCAAAGAATACTCTTTGCAAGATTTACGTCAACGAATTGGAACACTTGAACAAGACACTTTTCTTTTTAATGATTCTATTGCTGCTAATATTGCTTTAGGAAAACCAAAGGCGACAAAAGAAGAAATCGTAAAGGCTGCTCAAATGGCAGGAATTCATGAATTGATCATTAGTTTACCAGAACAATACGATACTATGATGGGAGAACTTCAGAATCGATTGTCAGGTGGTGAGAAGCAAAGAATTGGAATTGCACGGGTTTTATTAGTTGATCCTGATTTTTTAGTTATGGATGAACCAACAAGTAGTTTAGATGTTATTAATGAAAAAGGTTTATTGAAGACATTGGCTGAACAATTTGAAAATAAGACATGGTTAATTGTGTCACATCGACCTTCTTCATTGACGGGATGTGATCGGGTGATTAAATTAGAAAATAAACAAATTTATGAATTAGGAGGAAAAGCTTAAGGCTTTTCTTTTTTTATATGCTAAAATATGTTCAGGAGGAAATAAGTGTGAAAGAAAATATGAAATATTTAACTAACCATTATCAGTTAAGAGAATTTACTTTAATAAGAATGTTAGAAATTATTAATCAAAATAAAAATATAACTCCTGGAGGAACTGTTTTTTATGGGGATTCAATTACTGAGTATTGTGATCTGGACAAGTATTATCCTGAGATAGAGACTAAATATAATTGTGGAATAGCGGGGATTACTTCAGGAATGCTTTTAAATTTCATCGACGAAGGGGTTATCAAATATCAACCTAAAAACGTGGTTTTGATGATTGGAACAAATGATCTTGGTAATACGGTCATGGAGAGCCCCCGTGATATTGCTTTAAATGTTAAAGAAACAATCGAAATTATTCATTATAATTGTTTGGATACTAAAATTTATCTTGTAGCACCATTACCATGTTTAGAAATGCTTCATGGTTATAAAGCAACAAAGCAAGGATTACGCAGTAATGATACCTTAACGATGGTCTTTAAAGAGTATAAAAATATTATTCCGTATGATTATGTTACTTTGATTAATCCTTTTATGGCACTTTGCAATAAAAAGGGCCAACCAGTTGAAAATTATTATCTTGATGGTCTTCACATTAATGATGATGGATATCGGGCCTATACAGGGGTAATCAAAGAAAAACTGATAGATTGAATTAGAAAATAGGGATAGCTAATAGATTGTTTAATTACAACAATGATGCTAGAATACTACTAATGGTTGATTTGGGGAGGAAGATATTATGGATACAATTATCATCGTTATAAAAGATAGTGATGATTGTTTAAGATTAAAGGAGTTTTTAAGTAGTGACTATCATATTGTTATATGTAGTGAACTTGAAAATATTATTGATAACCTTAATGATAATCGAATCGTTGCTATTATTATGGACTTAGATGATGCGACTGAAGTTAATGTCGCAAAGTATTCTAGTTATAAAAATATTGATAATATTCAAATCCCTTTAATCGTAGGTGGGAACTTTACGGGAAATCTTCTTAATTTATTAAATTTAGGAGTTAGTGAGGTAATTGTTAAGCCTTATAATGAAGCAATTATTAAATTACGAATCAATAATGCAATTCGTCGGGCCGAAGATAATGAATATAGAATAATGGCTGATTTTGATACTTTAACCAAGATCTATAACCGTACTGCTTTTTATCGCGAAGCTAAAAAATTAATTACGCAAAACCAAGATATTAATTATGATCTTGCTTGTTTTGATATTGATCGATTTAAGATTATTAATGATATTTATGGTAGTAGTGTCGGTGATGAACTATTGATTTATATTGCTAACACGGGAGTTAAGCGGATGAAGAAACTTGGCGGATTAATTGGACGTTTAAGTGGGGATTTATTTGCAATCGTAGTTCCTCATCAAGCGAATATTGAAGACCTGTTGCTTCAACAAATGAATGAAGACATTGGTAACTTTGATCTTGGAATCAAGGTTGTAGTCAGTTTTGGTTATTATAATATTGATGATCTATCATTACCAGTCAATAATATGTGTGATCGGGCAATGATGGCGATAAAAAAAGTAAAAGATAAATACAATACCAGCTATGCAACTTATGATGATGAACTTCGAGATCAAGTTTTAGAAGAACAGAGAATTATTGATGAAATGGATCGTGCATTTGAAAATGATGAATTTATTCCTTATTATCAACCCAAATTTAATATGGTAACGAGGACATATATTGGTTATGAGGCATTGATGCGTTGGCAGAGTCCGACTCGAGGAATGGTGTTACCAAGTACCTTTATTCCAGTTTTTGAAAAGAATGGTTTTATTTCTAAAGCAGATCGGGTAATTTGGCGTAAAGTATGTCAAGATATGGTTATTGCCCGCCAAAAAGGACATGTCTTATTACCTGTATCTGTAAATGTTTCTCGAATTGAATTATATGATCCGGAATTAGGAAATACTATCTTAAAACTTTTAGCGGAATATGAGCTGTCGATTGAGTTATTTCAATTAGAAATTACTGAAACGGCATATATGCAGGATAGTAATCAAATGATTGAGGCTGTAGTAAAGTTAAAGGAACTTGGCTTCACTATTTTAATGGATGATTTTGGTAGTGGTTTTTCATCGTTGAATATCTTAAAGGAATTGCCGTTTGATATAATTAAAATTGATTTGGCGTTTTTGGAACATTTTGATAAAAATAATAAAGCTGAAAAGATTTTAAAATCAGTGATTCAAATGGCGAAACGCCTTAATATGGAAGTAATTGCTGAAGGAGTAGAAACCAAACGCCAAGAAGATTTTTTAGTAGAACTAGGTTGTAATCGTGCTCAAGGGTATCGTTTTGCTAAACCAGCTAGTGCTTCAAAAATTGCTTATATGGTTGAAAATGGTGTCATCGGAGTAGGTGATACTAAAGATGAGGATAGTGCAATAGTTAATATTGATGATATTTTAACGACTGTTTATCAGCAAGGGGAAGTAGATTGGTATCGACAGGCACTGTTAGAATTAAATGCTCAAGTTTTCGAATATGATTTTAAGCGTGATAATATGATTATTTTTGATACTCCAACAAAGGAAAATGGTTCTAATTTAGCTAAGATGGAAATTCCCAATTATCTTTACAATGTAAGTATTGGTAGAATCGTACATTCAAAAGATGTAAAAAGATATCAGACTGTTTTCAATGGTAATCAGGAATTTAAGGTTATCTATCGACGTTTTATGATTAACCATGGTTCTGGTTATACTTGGGTTAAAGATACAGGAAGAATAATTTATGATGAAGATAACAAACCAAAAATATGTATTGGTGTAAGTCGTGTTATTTCAGATGAAAAGCTTAATGAACAAATGATGAATGTTTTATCAGTAATGGAGCAGTCAACTGATTTTGATTCATCAATCAACCATATTTTGGCAGAGATCGGGGATGATTTTTTACTTGATCGGATTACGTTATTACTAGAAGAAGGAAACAATTATCGTTCTGTCTATGCATGGCAAGATGAGTCGATTGAGCTTGAGATTAGTGATACTTTCCCAATAGTGAGGACAGAGCTTCAAGAAATAGTCACATATTTTAAGGAGCATCAAATAATTGTTGTTAATAAAAATGAAGGTAATCAATTTAGTAAACAAATTAATAAAAATTTCTTTGATAATCAAGTAAAGACACTTGTTATCATTAGTCTAAACGATGATATTGGTGAATTTATCGGGTGTATTGTTTTTACAATGATAAATGATTATCGACAATGGCGCGATGATGAACTTTGGGCATTACAAGAATTAGTAAAGGGGATAAATGTCTATTTAAATAAAGAGAAAATTTTTAATCGTTTAGATAGCATATTATTAACATATAATCGTGTTATGGAAAAATTGAATGATGGAATATTGATGTTTACATATGAGTCTCAGCCCCAGCTGCTATTTATTAATGAAGCATACCGTAAGATATTAAATATTGATGATATAAATGTTACTAATTTTCTTAGTACGTACTATCGGAGCGTCGATTTGGATGTTCAAAAGCAAATTCATCAGGCAATTGAAAAGTGTGTTGAAACTGGGGAAGAACAGACGCTTTATCATCCACTTAAAACTTGTGAAAAGCAGATTATTAAGGCTAAAACTATTTATAATCTTTCGCCAGTTAAAGAAAATGGTAAATTGGTAATTATTAGCATTACTACGAAACAGTGCACTTAAGTGCTATTATTTTATACTTGTGTATAATTGTATCTAGGAGGTCATAATAATGGCAGAAATATTGATTATTGAAGACGAAGTTAAATTGCGCCAAGAACTGGAAGTATATTTAAATAATAATGGATATTTGACTAAAGTAATTGAGTCTTTTGAAAATACTTTAGAACAAATGAATCAGTTTGATGGGGATTTAATTTTATTGGATATTAATCTTCCCAATGTAAATGGACAGTTTTTATGCAAAGAATATCGTAAGAATTCAAGTAAACCAATTATTATTGTAACTAGTCGCAACAATGAGATGGATGAATTGATGTGTATTAATTATGGTGCTGATGATTTTGTCACGAAACCGTATAATCCATTAATTTTATTGGCCCGAATCGAAGCGGTCTTAAAACGAACACAGCCTACAAGTGATGTTTTGATTAGTTATGAAAAGATAAAATTAGATGTATCTAAAAGTAGTATTATTGATAAAAATAAAGTGATTGAATTATCAAAAAATGAGTTAAAAATATTTTACTTTTTATTACTGCACCGTGGGAAAATTAAATCTCGAGAAGAATTAATGGCATATTTATGGGATAGTGATATGTTTGTGGATGATAATACATTGACTGTTAATATTAATCGCTTACGTAAAAAGTTAGAGGATATTGGTTTAAATGATGTAATTCATACTAGACGTGGTCAGGGGTATATCATTTTATGAGATTATTTGATTATTTAAAAGATGAAATCATTACGGTTACAGTAATGATTTCTGTGACTTGTTTGGTAATGTTGATTTTGGCAGTTTTTAATTGTCCAACTTTTTTAGTAGTCTACATTCCACTTCTGCTCATTAGCTCATTTGTAGTAGTATTAATGTATGATTTTTTTCGGCGTAGAAATTTTTATAATAATTTGATAGGAATCTTAGATCATCTTGATGAAAAGTATCTTATTACTGAATTGATTGGAAATCCTCATTTTCTAGATGGTAAAATTATGGTTAACTGTATTTATGAAATTGATAAATCAATGAAAGAACATTTAAATGATGCAATTTATCGACAAAGTGAACTCAAAGAGTATATTGAGATGTGGTGTCATGAAGTAAAAACACCTGTAGCTACAAGTCAAATGATTATTGAAAATAATCTAAATCCAGTTAATGAGAGTATTAAAGAAGAACTCATAAAGATAGATAATTATGTTGAACAAGTACTCTTTTATGCTCGAAGTGAGAATGTTGAAAAAGACTATTTAATTAAAGATGTTAAACTTAGTGAATTAGTTAATTCAGTAATTAAACGTAATAAAAAAGATTTAATCAATAAACATGTTAAAATTGAATTAGAGAATCTTGAAATAGATGTTGCTAGTGATAAAAAATGGTTAGAGTTCATTTTAAATCAGATTATTAATAATGCAATTAAATATGTTGATGAAACACCAATAATTAAACTATTTGCAAAACAATATAAAGATCGTGTTGAATTAATGATAAAAGATAATGGAATTGGAATCTTAGAAAATGAATTGAATCGTGTTTTTGATAAAGGATTTACGGGAACAACGGGACGAACTAAACAAAAGAGTACGGGAATTGGTTTATATTTATGTAAAAAATTATGTTATCGATTAAATCATGAAATTAAAATAGATTCAAATTCACATGGTACGGTAGTAACTTTGGTTTTTCCGTACAGCTCACACATAACCTTACAATAATGTAAGGTTATGTTATTTTATTCGATGGTAGAAATTATTATGACGGCTATAATAGTTGTTGAGGTGAAGAGAAATGGAAAAAATTTTAAGAATTGAAAAAATTGAAAAATATTATGGAAATAAAAACAACATTACAAAGGCTGTCGATAATATTAGTTTCGATGTTAACGGTGGTGAGTTTGTAGCCATTATGGGGGCTAGTGGTAGTGGGAAAAGTACTTTACTAAATTGTATTTCAACGATTGATAAAGTTACTAGTGGTCATATTTATTTAAAGGATGCTGACATTACTAAACTAAAGGGATATAAATTAACAAAGTTTAGAAGGGATTCGTTAGGCTTTATCTTTCAAGATTTTAATCTTTTAGATACATTGACTTCATTTGAAAATATTGCTTTGGCTTTAACGATTCAAAAATCAGATTATAAAAAAGTAGATGAGAAAGTAAACAAGGTTGCAGCAGCTTTAGGAATCAAAGAAATTTTATCAAAGTATCCATATGAATTATCTGGTGGTCAAAAACAAAGAGTTGCTTGTGCTAGAGCTATCGTTACTAATCCTGATTTGATTTTAGCGGATGAACCAACTGGAGCTCTTGATAGTAAATCAGCAAGAATGTTATTAGATAGTTTGAATGCGTTAAATGAAAAATTGAATGCAACAATTTTGATGGTTACTCATGATTCATTTACAGCTAGTTATGCTGATCGAGTAATCTTTATCAAAGATGGTAAAATCTTTAACGAAATTGTTAAAGGTGATAATTCTCGTAAAATGTTCTTTAATAGTATTATGGATGTTCAAACATTATTAGGTGGTGAACTAAATGAAGTTATTTAGTTTAGCACTTAGAAATATTAAAAAGAGTATAAAAGATTACTCAATTTATTTTATTACACTAGTTATTGCTGTTGCTATATTTTATATCTTTAATTCGATTGATAGTCAAACAGCAATGATGTCAATTAGCAAATCAACAATGGAAATTGTGCAGTCTTTAGTAAATGTTTTATCATATATTTCGGTTTTTGTTTCGGTAGTTTTAGGATTTTTAATTGTTTATGCAAATAATTTCTTAATTAAACGCCGAAAAAAAGAAATCGGTATTTATATGACTTTAGGAATGTCAAAGTTAAAAGTATCTACGATTTTAGTACTTGAAACAGTTATTGTTGGAGTGATTTCATTAGGAATCGGTTTACTCTTAGGAATTGGCTTATCTCAATTGTTATCAATTTTTACTGCAAAATTGTTTGAAGCTGATATGACCAAATTTACATTTGTTTTTTCTAGTGGAGCACTTTTATCGGCGATTATTAATTTTGGATTTATTTATATTATTGTAATGATTTTCAATATTATCACACTAAATCGATTTAAGTTGATTGATTTATTATATGCAAATCGCAAAAATGAAAAGGTTAAAATAAAAAATGGCTGGTTAATTTTTATTATTTTTATTATCTCTATTGTTTTGATTGGGTACGCATATAAGTTATTGTATGATGGCGCTTTATATGTTGTGGGTTCTGATTTTTTGATCATGATTATTCTGGGGACGATTGGAACTTTCTTGTTTTTCTTATCAGTATCAGGTTTTTTATTAAAAGTTGTTCAAATGCGCAAAAAGACTTATTATAATGGTCTGAATATGTTTGTATTAAAACAAGTAAATAATAAGATCAATACACATGTTATTTCTACAACAGTTATTTCCTTAATGTTATTGTTAACGATCGGGATATTATCATCGTCTTTAGCGATGGCCTCAGCAATGAACACTACTTATGAGGGAAATAGCCCAAGTGATGTTACTGTATTTTCTAGTAATACTGAAATTATTGAAAGATTTAAACAGGAACCGGTGTATCAACAAATCATCAAAGAGGATTATCAGTTCAATTATCTTAATTTACAAGGATTAAAACAAGGTATTTTTATTGATTCAAAAGATAATGCTTATACTAATATAGAAGCAGTAAAAAATCAACCGATGCGGGTAATCAAAGAAAGTGATTTTAATAAAATCATGGAATTAAATGGTAAAGAAGATCAAAAAATACAATTGGCTAATAATCAATATGAATTAGTGGCAACTTATCCTGTAGCACTTGAATATTATAATAAGTTTCTAGCTGGCGATAGTACAATCAAAATAGGAGATACTACGCTTCAAAGTAATACGGATCAAGCAGTAGAATTGGCAATTACTAACGATAGCGGCAATGAAGGGTTTGTTGTTGTAAATGACCAGATTGCAAATAAATATGTGGAAGAACAAGAAAGTTATTTAACTTATCTAGTGGCAGACTATCAAGGTGATAAGGAAGAATGTGAGGAACAATTCCAAGATTTGCTTAAATCTTTTAATGAACAGTTAAGGACTGAAAGCAGTCCAACAGTTATTAGTTTTACCCGGATTGGATTAGGGCAATCGGGAATTGGAACGAGTGCTTTGTTTACTTTTGTTGGACTGTATTTAGGAATTGTATTTGCACTTGCAAGTGGTACTGTGTTAGCAATTGAACAATTATCAGAATCTTCTGATAATAAAGAACGTTATCGTATCTTAGGACAGTTAGGTGCAAGTAAACCAATGGTAAATAGAAGCCTTTTAGTTCAAATTGGAATCACATTTATGTTTCCATTAATCGTAGCTTTAATTCATAGTTTTGTTGCACTAAAAGAAATAAATTATATTATTAGTTTGATGGTCAGCATTAATATCGCTGATAACATCTTGGTTACGACGATCTTTATTGTAATTGTATATGGAGGTTATTATTTAGCGACTTATTTAGCTAGTAATCGAATCATTAATGAATAAAAAACCCGTTATGGGTTTTTTAGTTTAAGAGCGTATGCGGAAGTTCGTAGATTATATCGTCATGGCTGTATGTACGAATTTGTTTATGAGGTAAAATAGACTGGCGATCTTCTAACAATCCATCAAATACAATCTTGTGTCGATAGGGGAGCAGTGCTAAATTACAGACCTGGGGCAAAGTTGAATTAGGATAAATTTCTTTAAGATGATTAACAAGCCCATAAATAGCATAAACACCAGTTTCATTACTAACGAGCGTATAGTCATCAAGATTTGTTAAAATTAAAAAGTCATCAATAAAGCCAGCTTTAAAATCATTAATAATAGTCAGTTCATAATTGGTTAGGTGCTCAGGATTTTCACTGATATAGTGGTCGATTATATTTGGATTATCAAATAGTAAGGTTCGAATTTGAGAAAAATCATCTTGCTCAATATAATCAAGATTTTTCATTGAAATATCTGTAATTTTAAAAACTTGGTTAGTATACTCTAATAAACTTAAATACAGCTGATAAAAGGTAGAACTCTCTTGCTCACTGAAATAAGAATCTTTGTTGATTGTCAAATAGTAATCATACGGGGATAATCCATAAAAAGCAGCACTATGAATTAAAGGAACTGCAGCACGTAAATTCTTTTCAAGATGTTCAATAACTTGATTATTTGTAATTTTTAATTCATTAATCATATAAATCAAATCGTTAAGGTCACCATGAATTTGACAAAAAAGCATAATACTATCTCTAAATAATTCTCTTACAAAAAGATTATCAATTTGTTCGACTGCTTCATAGAGGTTAGTGATGGCTGGTTCACTTAAGTCAAAGCCATATTTAGCGATCGTTCTTAATTGTTTGGCGGTATAAGCCGCAGGAGTTTTTTTTACTAATGTTTGGAGCTGTTCAATTTTTTGGATAATCGGCCGATATGGCTCATAAGCTAATAATAATTCAGTTTCCCCTTGATAAATAAAGTAATGCTGAAATAGATAGTGATTTGTATCTAAATGAGTGTTTACTTCATTACGTGAAAGTGAAGGATCATAACTATGATAAATATTTACTAATTCTTGTGGTTCAATAATACCTCTAATGGCTAGAATACCAATCAATAATTCATTGATTTGATCTATTTGAATGACCTTGTCAATATCCGCTTGTTCTACAGCATTAATAACATTTATCTTTATGTCTTCAGGGATTTCTAAATAGTTATTATTATTAGGATTTTTAATTAGTAAGCATTTGTTGATCAATGTATTGATTGTAGGAATATCTTTACGATAACTTTTGGTTTTTTCAAAATTTTGTAAGAAAACGATTTCGTCATAACATAAAATATCTAAAACATTTTGAATACTGCCATTGTAGTATGCTACGATCTCTTGATAAATCTGTTTTGAGGTAATTTGATGCGGTGGTTTAGGGGTGGCAACAATCTTAAAATAACGCTGGTAAATATGCTGACATTCAGGTGTTGTAATTAATTCAACTAGTTTCATTAAACCACCTCCTTATACTTATAGGATACTACAATTTGCTGGGAGTTTAAAATGATATACAAAGAATCTTTACAATAAAGATAAGCTATGCTATAATAATCAGGTGAGGTGTAAGATGAAAAGAAGAGAGCCGGTAATTCATGATTTAAATAAGTGTTCATTTCATGAAATAGAAGATAATTATTATCAGTGTTTATTTAATGAAAATCCTCAACAAGTTATTCCAATTAAAAATTTAAAGATTGAGGAATGTAAATTTATTAAGATTGATTTTAATATGATCGAATTAGTTAATACTCATATAGCAGATTGTATTTTTGAAAACTGTGATTTATCAAATTTAGAATTTAATAAGGTTAGTATCCATCGTTGTCACTTTATTAACTGTAAGATGACAGGGCTAAATTTTATTGACTGTTCTTTACAAGATCTTTTATTTGAGGGAGTACAAGGACGCTATATGAATATTAGTCTTGGAAATATTCGTTGTGTTGAGTTTAATGATAGTACATTAGATGAAAGTAGTTTTATGGAAGTGAATGTTAAAAATCTTGTTTTTAAACAAGTTAGTTTTATTGCTGGAGAGGTATTTAAAACAAGCTTAAAAGGGATGGACTTTAAGACCACTAATATTGAGGGAATTAGAATCGATGATTATAGTTTAAAAGGAATCCATGTTGATATGTATCAGGCAATCGCTTTAGCTAGTTTATTGGGAATCATCGTTGATTGAATTCAATGACAAAAAATGAAATTAAGGGCTATTTAAGCCCATTTTTATATCAATTAAAAAAAATAATGACAAAATACAATTCTGTGATATAATGATGAAGTTATAAGAGAGGTTGAGTAAATGAAGATAAGAAATATTGCGATTATTGCCCATGTCGATCACGGTAAAACAACACTTGTAGATCAATTATTAAAATTATCGGGTACATTTAGAGATAATGAACAAATAGCAGAACGTGCAATGGATAGTAATGCCATTGAACGTGAGCGTGGAATTACTATATTGGCTAAAAATACAGCCATCAATTATAAGGATTATCGCATCAATATTATGGATACTCCTGGTCATGCCGATTTCGGTGGTGAAGTTGAAAGAATCATGAATATGGTTGATGGGGTATTATTAGTGGTCGATGCTTATGAGGGAACAATGCCTCAAACACGTTTTGTTTTAAAGAAAGCATTAGCAGCTAAAGTAAAACCAATCGTAGTAATTAATAAAGTAGATCGTCCAGTAGTAAGAATTCAGGAAGTAATGGATGAAGTATTAGAATTATTTATGGAATTAGGAGCTGATGATGATCAGTTAGAATTCCCGACTGTCTATGCTTCAGCATTACAAGGAACTTCTAGTTTGGACCCTGATTTATCAACTCAAGAACCAAGTATGGACTGTTTGTTTGATATGATCATTGATGAGATTCCAGAACCATTAGTTGATGAAGAAGGACCATTACAATTCCAGCCGGCTTTATTAGATTATAATGATTATGTGGGAAGAATCGGTGTTGGACGAATTCAACGTGGTAAAATACGAGTTAATGAAAGCGTAACTTGTGTTCGTGCTGATGGTTCACACAGTCAATTTAGAATCCAAAAATTATTTGGTTTTATTGGCTTGCATCGAATTGAAATTGAAGAAGCAGGGGCTGGAGATATTGTGGCGATTGCTGGTTTAGCTGATATCGGTGTTGGTGAGACTGTATGTACTACGGGAAAAGAAGAAGCTTTACCATTATTAAAAGTAGATGAACCAACTATTCAAATGGTTTTTGGTACTAATACTTCGCCATTTGCAGGTCAAGATGGAAAATTTGTAACAGCTCGTCAAATTGAAGAACGTTTATTTAAAGAAACTAACCGTGATGTATCTTTAAAGATTGAAAGAATTCCTAACAGTGAAGAATGGATCGTTTCTGGACGGGGAGAGTTGCATTTGTCGATATTAATTGAAAATATGCGTCGCGAAGGATATGAACTTCAAGTTTCTAAACCAAAAGTAATTATTAAAGAGATTGACGGTGTACTTTGTGAACCATATGAAGAAGTTAATATTGAAGCACCCGATGACTGTATTGGTAATGTTATAGAATCATTAGGATATCGTCGAGGTGTACTTGAAAATATGGTTAGTAATGAAGGACAAACAAGTGTCACATATACAATTCCTTCAAGAGGGATGATTGGTTTTATGACAAACTTTTTAACAATGACAAAAGGTTATGGAATTATTTCTCATTCATTCTTAGAATATCGCCCAATGGAAGGTGAATCAGTTGGAGAAAGATCACTTGGTGTTTTAGTTTCGATAGATAATGGTCAAACTACAGCCTATGCTTTAGGTGGGGTTGAAGATCGTGGAGTTATGTTTATTGGTCCTGGTGTTGATGTTTATGAAGGGATGATCGTTGGTGAACATAGTCGTGACAATGATTTAGTAGTTAATGTTACAAAAGGTAAACAACTAACAAATACCCGTTCTTCATCAAAAGACTCAACAGTTGTTTTAAAAAGACCTCGGACATTTAACTTAGAAGCTTGCTTAGATTATATTAATGATGATGAATTAGTTGAAGTAACACCTGAAAACATTCGTTTGAGAAAACGTTATTTAACAGAACAAGCACGTAAACAACAAAACCGTTTAAAACAAAATAATTCATAAAGCAGGAAATTTCGATTTTCTGTTTTTTCTTTTTTATTCAATTTTGTTAGACAAACTTTGTAGGAATTTTCTAAAAAAAGATAATATTTTTATCGTTAATTCTTAAAAAATGATGATTAACACTATAAAATTTGCATATTTGGCTTGAATATGATATTATTGATTCAAGAAGAAACGGGGGAATTATTTAAAGATGAAAGCAATCGTAGAAGTACAATATCATGGGAAAAACGTAACAGCAACTGATATTGAAAAATTGGTAAAAGAGGACGTTAAATCACAGGGAGTTAAAATTTCAACTGTTGATACGTTGCAAATATATTATACACCAGAAACTTCATCAGTTTATTACGTTGCGACTACAAAAGATGGTAAATCTGTAAATAACGAAGAACCATTAGTTATTGAGTAGTCTTAATATAATATCCAAAAATATATCCAAAGCAAGAAACGATAATTTAGATTATCGTTTTTTGTTTTATTATCATCAAAGGTTTGTGGTTTATCGACAAAAAACATGCTATAATTATTTTGTTTTGAAGGAGTGAAAAAAATGAAAAAAATTACAGCTGGTTTATTAGCATTTTTAATGCTAACAGGATGTTCAAATATAGATAACGATCAAACATTGTTTGTAGCTAATAATAAAGAAAAATATGCGCTTATGGATTATGAAGGTGATAAGCAGACTGAATTTATTTATGATAAGTATGAAGAAGTTGGAAGTTCTGGTTATATTGTAATTAAGGATAAAAAGTATGGATATCTTCTTCGTGATGGTGAAGAAGCAATCAAATTAGGAAAATATGATAAACTAGAATCAATTGGAAATATGATTGTTGGTTATGATAAGAATGAAAAAATTAGTATTTTAGATGGTGAAGGAAAAGAATTATACAAGGAAGATAAAAAGACAGAGATTTCTTTATTCGGGTTACCGGTTATTCATCAAGGTAAAGAATATATTGTTTTATATAATGATGGTGAGGTATTAAAAAAGAGTAAGGAGAAGATTATAAGTGCATATACAGTTGATAGTGATTATGCGGTTATTAATTTTGAAAAGACCTCATCTATTTACAATTTAGTTAATGAAAAGCATATTGAAGGAATCAAGATTGGTGGCAATAATCAGTTGATGGATCATAGTAGTAAAAAAGGTTATTTGCTTTATAATCGTAAAACTCATGAGATCAATGCATTGGATTTAGAAGGAAAAATAATTTTTACTACAACACTTGAATTAGATGATTTATATTATGATAATTCAAAAAATATTATTGGAGTAAAAAATCAAACTACATATTTATTTAACAAAGATGGTGAAACAGTAACATCAAACAGTTACTATCGTAACTATAAAAATTATGTTGTAAAGAATAAAGAAATGATTTACGGACCACATAAATTCGTTAATGACGGTAAAGAAATAGAGGTAAATGGGATTCAGTTAGACCCAATGGCATCATTTACAAAGAGTAAGATTTTCCCGGTGTATGTGCGTGATGAAGGTTACCAATATTATGGTTTTGATGGTAAGGAAGCAATAAAGGAATCTTATAAGAGTGCTGAAGCTTTTGATGAAAATAATCTTGCTGTCGTTTCTAAAAAAGAAGATAAATATTATTTAATTAATAATAAAGGCAAAAAAGTATCTGAACAATATGTACGAATTATGTATTTAGGTGAAAAATATTATGCTGGATATACTACTGGCAGTAAGTATGAAGTATTTGATGTAGAAGGAAATAAAGTAATTAATGACTATTTTATGGACGAAGGGACAACCTTTGTGTATAATGATGTAGTTTATGGTATCTTCAACAAGAGTGGAAGCAGTTATATTTATGATATGAATGAAAATGAAGTGGTTTTCTCAGTTGAAGGTGATTTAGAATTCAATGAAAAAGGGTATTTTGTAACAGTTGATGGTGATGCTTATTATTCATTGAAAGGCGAGAAAATTTATAAGAGGTAAAGAAATGGAATATTATATTTACATGCTTATTTCGTTGGCAGTAATGTTGACAGCAATCAAATTGATTTTTTGTGAGTTAGAAGGTAGAACGGCACAAAAGAAAAGTATTTTAAGCTGGTATACTAAATTAAATGAACCGTTTAAGTATACTCGAACAAAAAGTATTATCTTTATGTGTGTGATATGCTATGCTATTGCGTCAGTTCAGGCGATGTTTACAACTGAATGGTTTGTTGAAATGTTAGGATTTATCGCAGTTGGAGTTATTTGTGATGGGATTAGCCAGTATATTGGATTTTATTACAATAAAATCCGTTTTAGGAAGAAAATCAATGAGGCTTTATTGATGAAATCAGAAATTGCCAAAGCGATGAATGAAACAGCTAATGCGCTGGTACAGCAAAGTTTACCAACTTATTCAAGCCATGAGATTGCCGCCCGTTATTTTAATGATGACACTCATTTAGCGACTATCTCATTTGATGGGGGAGAATATGTTGCTGCTTTTGAACATTTACCACCACTTACATATGTTGTAGAAGCTCAATATGAAAAAGCTGAAGAAAAATTAGCTGATCGCAATGTTAAAGTAACAAAATTAACAAATGAAGGGAAATTACCATTTAAAGATGAGCGAATCGATGTCATTGTTAATGAATTATCTAATTATGATAAGTATGATTTGTATCGGGTCGTAAAACCAGGTGGGTATATTATTGTTAATCAAATGGGTAGTGATAATTATAAAGAATTGATCAATATTTTCTTACCTTTTAAGTTACATGGTCGTTGGGGTCGTGAGGCTAGTTGTCAGACATTGAGTGACATTGGTTTGGAGATTATTGATAGTGTGGAAGAACATGGGTATGTTCGTTTTGACACGCTGGCATCATTTATTCAGTTCATGAAAGGAATCACTAAAGCTGATATTACTCAAGATCGTTTTATGAATTTTTATAGTCATGTGTTGAAACAGATCAAAGATAAGAAATATTTTGAATTAACGACTCATCGTTTTATGGTAGTGGCAAGAAAAAAAGAGTTATAAGAGTATGGTTAAATTGAAAAAAATTTTCAATTTAACCTTTTTTTATGGAGAAAAATTAATTATTACGGAAAATGATAATTAAACTACCAGACAATTTTTTAGGAGAGTTTTATCTGCGCTATGAACAGAAGGTGTTTATAACGTTGGCAGGGTTGTCTAAGATCATGTTGAGATATGTAAGTCTGTGACTAGAAAATTATTGCTTTTTGTAACGATGTTGGTTCACGTATCAGAAATAATATGTACTGCTGTTATGAAGTGGATATTAAGCTGTTTAGAATCTCATTGCCGGAGGAGTAATGGGTAACTGATTATGGGCAAACGCTTAAAAAAATGTCGTAAATTCATATTTAAAATTGTATTAAAGGATTTTTTACAGTATTGATAGAATAAAAAGAGATGGTTTTATGATTGTTAAGAAAAAGGCTTTAAATCTAAAAAGATTTAGGAGCTGATAAGGTAGGTATACTTCCAATCTCGACACTAAAAGAATTGTTAATTAGAATATTATATTATTGAATTTAATATACAACATTAAATTCATGAAGTAACATGGCTAAACAGTAATTAAATCAAATATCAAGCAAGGTTAAGAAAAGTATCACTTGTCACACCGTATGATCAATAAACAAAAGATGCAAGTTATGTAGCTAATACAATGCGGTAAAATTATCAAGATGAGTTATTTAGAGATTATTTAAATTAGATTGAAGAAAATAGTTAATAAAGATGATGAGGTTATTTTTATTCATCCAATAATGCTGGCAGGAGATAATAAAATTAAAGATCTAGTATTTTAAATCAGATCATTAGTCGAAAAATGGAAGTTTAACTTCCATTTTTGATTCTTTATTGTATAATTAAAGTAATTTAATAACGCATATTTAATGGTTGTTGTACATTAATAAGGAATCTTGTTAGAAGCAAGAGCGGTCCCGCCGCCGTAATGAGGAGTTAAGACGATAGACCACTGGTGAAAACTGGGAAGGTGTTAAGACGATGAATCTAAGCCGGAATACTTGCCATTATCTTAGGATACACTTTACGGACGATAGAGTAGTTCTACATAAACGTGATCCTTTTGTGCGCCATTTTTTAGAAAGGGTCTTTTATTATGTCAAAATATTTAAAAATTTCATTAGTATTTATCTTGGTTTTATTGACTGGATGTGGAACAGTAACAAAGGGCAATAATATTGTGAAAACCAAAACAGAATCAACTGAACAACAATGGGCTAATGAGGTGACAGCAACAATTGATGCAGCTGGTAATGTAACAGTCATAAGTGAAAATAGTCAGACAGATAGCGCTACAGATGCTGGTGATGAGCATAATAAGGGAACAAATAGTTCTGCTTTAGATTCTAATCAGACATCTAATGATGGTGCTAATACTGATGCTGGTAATAAAGATAATTCTCCAAATAATAAGCCAGCTGATAATGATAATCAAATGATTAATGTTAGCATTTCAATTGATTGTAAAACAATTTTAAATAATATGAATGATCTAAAAGATGGTTATGAACAATTTATCCCAACTAATGGAATGATTCTTAGTACTGAACAATTTAAAGTTAAAAAAAATACAACCGTAATAGATGTTTTAAAGAAAGCAACAAGTGAAAATGAGATAAAACTGGTTACTGTTTCTTCAGGTTTTGGGCTCTATGTAAAAGGGATTGGTCAAATTGAAGAAAAAATATGCGGTTCATCGAGTGGCTGGATGTATAAAGTTAATGGTAATTTTCCTGAATATGGTGCAAGTTCTTATCGATTAAAAGATGGTGATAAAATAGAATGGCGTTTTACTTGCAAACAAGGGGATGTTTAAATGCTCAGTAAAATTAATATAATAAAAAACAAATTAGTAATCAAACCTTTTAAAAATAGTCATCCAGTAGTATTATTTGCTTATTTTCTTTCAGTTATTACTCTAACAATTATTCAACAAAATTATTATTTAATCATTTTGTCGATAGTTAGTGCGATAATAATTGATTATTATTTTAATTACCTAACTTTTTTTAAAGATATGAAATATACTGTTGTTTTGGTGGTTATTATAATGATTACAAATCCTTTATTTGTAACGGAAGGATTTGATATTTGGTTTCAAAATGACTATGTCACGATTACTAAACAAGCTCTATTTTATGGATTAGTATTTGGCTTGCTGTTATCATGCATGTTATTGTGGTTTCGCATAATGAAAACATGCTTAACAGATAGTCATATTGTTTATTTATTTGGTTCAATATTACCTACCTTAGGGTTAGTTATATCGATGTGTTTGAATATGATTAGTAAATTAAAAAATCAATATCAAAAAATTAGAGAGGCTAATATAAATATGCCCAGTCAAAATAAGTTGGGTTACTACCGAAATATGATAGTTGTATTAGTTACATATGCTTTTGAATCATCGCTTGATATGATGAATTCAATGCAAGCTAGGGGTTATGGACAAGGTAAGCGAACTAGTTTTCATCTGTATAGTTTTAGAAAAGATGATGCTTTAAAATTAATAGTAATAATAGGACTATTTATGATAAGTTTATTAGGATTTTTAATCCGCTATCGTAGTTTTTATTATTTTCCACTTATTCAAGAATTTAGTTTACAGTGGCAAGATGGTTTATTTATGCTAGTTTATATAGGATTAATGTTATTACCAATTTATTTAGGAGGAAAGAAAAATGTATAAAGTAAAAAATGTATGTTTTACTTATCCTGATAATGAAAAAGTGATTGATAACCTTTCCTTTGAAATAAATAAAGGGGATTTTGTTGTTATTTGTGGCGAGAGTGGTTGTGGCAAAACAACATTGTTGAGATTGTTAAAATCAAGTTTACAACCGACAGGAACACTTGAAGGAACAATTGAACTAGACGAACAAATAAAAAAAGATATTCAGATTGGCTTTGTTTTTCAAAACCCTGATGATCAAATTGTTATGGATAAGGTTTGGCATGAAATTGCTTTTGGACTTGAAAATCAGGCAATCCCCTTAAAACAAATGAAACGTCGAGTAGGTGAAATTGTTAATTATTTTAATTTACAAAATATTATTAACAATGATATACAATCATTATCTGGCGGAGAAAAACAACTTGTTAATTTAGCTAGTGTAATGGTAATGAATCCTAGTGTTATCTTACTTGATGAAGCTACGGCTCAGTTAGATCCAGTTAATCGTGATGAATTTATTAGAATTTTAAAACAGCTAAATGATGATTTTGATATTACGATTATTTTAGTTGAACATCAATTAGAAGGCTTGTTGGATGTTGCAAATCGTTTGATTTTGCTTGATCATGGCCAAAAAGTTATTGATGATCAAATTGAAAAGGCAGTAAAAAAGATGTTAACAGAGGATGTTTTTGTAGCTGCTTTACCTAATTATGTACGAGTTTCAACATTAGCTAATGCACTTTGTTTAACTGTAAAACAAGCACGTGAAGCACTAAAAGACTATCATGATTTTGATATTAAGGAGCAGGAGGTTGTCGATACTGGACTTTTATTGAAAATTCGTGATTTGAGCTTTGCCTACGATAGTACGGTTTTAGAAAATCTTGATTTAGATGTTAGACAAAATGAGATATTATCAGTAGTAGGAGCTAACGGTAGTGGGAAATCATCATTTTTGAAATGTATCGCAGGGTTAGTTAAGTATCAAGGTAATATAACTAAAGTAGGAGTTGTAGAAAAAATTGGTTATTTACCCCAGGATCCCACAACATTGTTTATAACCGATAAAGTTATAAATGAATTATTAGTAGTAGAAAATAATTTAAAAACAGTTGAAATTGAAATGGAGAATATTGGAATTAGTAATTTACGAGATATGCACCCGTTTGATTTGAGCGGTGGTCAAAAGCAATTATTGGCATTAGGAAAAGTTTTACTGACAAGACCGCAATTGTTGTTATTAGATGAACCTACTAAAGGAATAGATGCAGTGAGCAAAGATAATTTGGCGAGTTTGATTCGTAGTTTAAGCAAACATATGACGATAATTGTTGTTAGTCATGATTTAGAATTTGTCGCTAAAATAAGTGATCGAGTTGCTATGATTTTTAATGGACAAATGGAATCAGTAGACTCGATGCGAAATTTCTTTAGTAATAATTTATTTTATACTACAACGATTAATAAAATAGTAAGAAATAATAACTCTGAAGTTGTTTTATTAGAGGATTTAGGGTTATGAAAATAAAAAAAAGTATCTTTATTTTAATGGTTATTGTTTTAATAACGATCTTAGGAACTGTTTTATATAAAGGTGAAAAATATAATTTAATTATTATTGCTTCGTTTGCATTATCTTGTTTACCATTTTATTTTAAATATGAAAATAGCAAACCTAAAATAAGGGAAGTTGTGGTTTTGGCAACAATGATTGCCCTAACAGTTGTTTCTAGAACGATTTTTATGTTAACACCCAGTTTTAAACCTGTAACTGCAATGGTTATTATTTGTGGGATAGTTTTTGGTCCGGCATCTGGTTTTATGTGTGGGTCGTTGTCAGCAACATTATCAGACTTTGTTTTTGGAATAGGACCATGGACTCCATTCCAAATGATCGCATGGGGAATAATTGGTTATGGAGCTGGAATTTTTAGTAAAAATTTGTTTAAAAATAAATTTTTATTATATGGATATAGTGCTATTTGTGGACTTGCTTTTTCCATGGTAATGGATTTATGGTCAGTTCTTGCTTTTGAAACAAGTTTTAATTTAACACGATATTTGGCAATAGTATTAACTTCATTACCAACGACGTTAATATATATTGTTTCAAATATAATTTTTATGTTTTTACTTAGTAAGACGATGTTTCAGATCTTACAAAGGGTAAAAATAAAATATGGAATAACGGAGGGAAAAATTGAATGAAAAAATTAATGCGGTTTACTGTGGCGTTAGCGCTTGTTTGTGCTTGCATTGTGCCAATCAATGCGCAATCTTCAACTTTAGCCAAAGCTCAAAGCTATTGGTTGAATAACAATGAATTATCTGGACTGGATGCCGTTTTGGCTGTAGAATCTTTAGGATTAGATGTTGAAGATGAAAAGAATAATTTTACTTTAAACTATTCTTTTGAAGCACCAACAAATTCTTATGGTGATGAAATTACTTATGAAGAAATGGATGCTGGTTATTTGGCTAAAAATATTATGGCTTTAGCGGCAATAAAATCAGATCCTGCTAAGTTAAAACTAAAAGATGGTTCAACGATTAATCTAATTGATTTATTAAAATCAAAAATTGATGAAAATGGTAATGTTGATTATGGGTCAGCAAATCCAGAATCAAGTACTGCATATACAATGTTTGCCTTAGCTATTGTTGATGAAAGTTATAATCTTGATAAACTAGGATTAAACTTGACTGAGATGCAGCTTAGTGATGGCTCTTGGGGCTATAATGGAGCTTGGGGTGGACCTGATATTACTGGATGGGCATTAGCTGCTCTTTCATTATGCAACAATACATATCAGGCTTCAATTGATAAAGCTTTAGCTTATTTAGCATCAATTCAAATTGATAATGGCGGTTATAGTGGCTTTGGCGTTAATTGTAATAGTCAAGCTTGTGCCGTATGGGGAATTTTAGAATACGATATTCAAGGTGTAAAAAATGGTACTTACAATAAGGGTACAGGCAATCCATATGATCTATTATTACAATTTATGCAAGAAGATGGTTCATTTGGCGCTAGTTTAGATGTAGATTATGGCAATGCTTATGCAACAGTTCAAGCGGCCCTTACTGTTGGGGTATATGAAAATGGTTCCTTAATTGACAATATTAAAGCTCAATATGATGAGATGTTGAATCCTAAAAATGATCAGCCAGAACCAACACCAGCTCCTGCTCCGGTTACACCATCTACACCTGCTGATAAGTCAATTACATCAGTTAAGACAGGTGATGATGCAGTCATTGCACTAACAGTATCTTCATTGATTATTAGTGGTGGAATGTATTTGTTTATTAGAAAAGAATCTTAAAAAAGTGTAAAATGTAGTGACCCCCAAAATGATATGTACCCTCCTTACTGGTTTGTCCAGTAAAGAAGGTACACATCAAAAAGGAGGTCACTTTTTATACGGAATAGTAAAAAATTTAAATTAAAATATATTTAAAAATATAAGGATGGGAATATCTAAAAGATCTATCGGGTGTATGTCATAAGGATTTTTGACTCAACGAGTGGAATAAAATTAGAACATATAAGCTGACTTTATCCATCGAACAAAAAATGGAACTGATAAATAGAGTTGGAAACAGAGAAAATTATCGGTTAGTAGCTTTAGCTGCCAGTATAGGACGATGTATTAATAAAAAACTGAACATCTTAGTTTGCAATTATTATTCAAACCTTAAAGGATTAATCTTTCATTTAGATCAAGAATGACATTGTCACAGCATAAAGCCTATCAAAAATGGTTAAGTGATAAAGAAAATTGCATGAACAATTCAAAGCTGCAATGAGTGAATATATCGAATATTATAATAACGAGAGAATCAATACAAAAAGAAAAGGATTGAGTCCACTTGTATATAGACAACAATCCTTTCAAGATCTAACTTTAATTTAACGTGTCCAACTTTTCGGGGCACTACAAAAGCACTTTTTTATTTATTATATTTTTGGTGGTTTTTACGATATTGTAAAGGAGAAAAATTTGTACTTTTTTTAAATGCTTGAGCAAAATATGAAAGCGAGGAGAAACCAAGAATTGTTGAAATCTGTGAAATTGATAGGTCGGTATCTCTAAGTAAATATTTGCTCTCATATATTCTTCGCTGAAGTAGATAGCTGATTGGTGAAACACCGACATCATTTTTAAATTCATGAGCAAGATAGAATTTATTCATATGAGTTTTTTCAGCTAAAGTATCCAAAGTTATTTCTTTATGGTAATTACGATCAATGTAGTTCTTGATCATAAAGATTTCCTTGCGAATAGTCTTACCTTGTGTTAAAGATACATTAATACGATTTAATCTTAAAATATTTATTAGTAAGACTTGCATTAGTTGTTGGCACATATCATCATATAGTTCATTCTTAGCTTGTGATTCTTTTACCATTAAATTTAAGTAAAAAAGAATCTCATTTTTATAATTAGCATAATTACAGCTAATATAATCTTTTAAACTATCCTCAGGTATTTCAAAACTAATCCCATCAATAGCAATTACAATATATTCCAATGGATTTCGATCACGAGAAACTTCAGTATGCATCGTGTTAGGGTTGATAATAACAAAATCATTTTCTTGAACATTAAATTCGTCTGCTCCGATTTTAAAGCCACCGCATCCTTTAGTTACATAAAATAATTCAGTAAAGTGATGGGAGTGTAACTGAGAATGCCAGTCACCTTCATATTTTGAACTACTAACATATAGTAAGCGAGCTTGATTATTAATTAATGCCGGCTTTTCGATAAATTCAATTCTTTCATTGCTCATAATTTTCACCTCGAGTTTATTATAACTAATATAACGTCAAATTTATATAAATTTTTATATTTTTATAATAAAATAAAGCAAGATATATAAAAAAGTAAGCAATTATCGCGTAGTAAAAGCGCTTACATTAAAATATAATTTAGTTGTAATTAATCATAATAAACAAGGAGGAAAACGAATATTATGAAGAAAATTTTAAGTACTGCCCTTGTATTATCGTTAGCAGCAGGGATGCTGACTGGTTGTGGTGGCGGGAAATCAGATGACACCAATACTTTAAAAATTTCGGGACTAAATGGTGGTTATGGGACAAAAGGATGGGAAGCTGTAGTTAAGGCTTTTGAAAAAAAAGAAGGGGTTAAAGTTGAATTAAATTTAGAAAAAAATATTGCTGAAACTTTAAGACCGGTAATTACTTCAGGAAAAGATGTACCTGATTTGATTTATTTATCAGTAGGATCTGAAGGTGGTTTAGTAGATACAATGATTTCTGATAAAGCAATCGCTGAAATCAGTGATGTTTTAGATATGAAAGTTTATGGTGAAGATGTAAAAGTTAAAGATAAAATTATCCCTGGATTTACTAATTCATTTGCAACTAAGCCATATGGTGATGGAAAATTATATTTAGCACCATTTACTTATGATCCTTGCGGCTTATTCTATAATGCTGGTTTATTTGAACAAAAAGGTTGGACAGTTCCAACAACTTGGGATGAGATGTGGGAATTAGGTGAAAAAGCAAAGGCAGAAGGAATTGCTTTATTCACTTATCCAACAACTGGATATTTTGATGCTTTTTTCTCAGCGTTATTAAACGAAACTGTAGGTGCTGACGCTTATACTAAGTTAATGGAATATGATACTAAAACATGGCAATCTGCTGAAACTAAAAAAGCATTTGAAATAGTCGGAAAATTAGCACAATATACTGAAGCTAATACGGTTGCAAATGCTAATAAAGATAATTTCACAAAAAATCAACAATTAATTTTAGATAATAAAGCATTATTCTGTCCAAATGGTACTTGGTTGCCAGATGAAATGTCTGAAGCACCACGTGCTGAAGGTTTCAAATGGGGATTTATGGCATTACCAAAAGTAAGTGCAGAAGGAGATTCATATTCTTCTACATTCTCTGAACAAGTATATATTCCTTCAAAAGCCAAAAATGCTGATTTGGCTAAAAAATTTATTACATTTATGTACAGTGACGAAGCTGCAAAATTATTTGCTGAAGAATCTGGATGCGTTTTACCAACTACAACTGCTTCATCATATTTACCAGAAAAAGTAAAAGATAAAGATGGTAATGAAATTGATAATCAAAAAACACTATTCTACCAAATTTATGATAATGGGGCTAAGAGTTGTACGGTTGGATTTAAATCTGTTGATGCAATTGAAGGGGTTGATCTAACTAGTGCTGAAGGTATTCTTTATGGAACAGTTAATTCTGTTGTAACAGGAGATAAAACAGTTGATGAATGGTATAATGCTGTGATTGATGCTGTTAAAAAATACGACAAATAATAATTGATAAAATAATAGCGGTGGTGTCATTCCACCGCTATTTTAGAAAGTAGGTGCAGCAATGAATAAGAAAAAAGAAAGACGCAGATTCATTATTTTATGCCTTGCCCCAGCGGTAATCTTATTTGGAGTGTTCATGATTTTGCCGACCCTTAATGTCTTTTGGATGTCAACATTAAAATGGGGCGGGCTATCAGCCGATAAGACTTTTGTTGGATTTAATAATTTTGTGTTATTAATGCAAGATATGAATTTTATTCGTGCTTTACAAAATACCATTTTGATTATTGCGGTTGTAACTGTAATTACGATGGCTGTAGCAATTCTTTTTGCTTCGATTTTAGTTAGAGAAAAAATAAAAGGACAAAATTTCTTTCGGGTAATTTTTTATATTCCTAATATATTATCAGTAGTCGTTATCTCTTCGATTTTTTCTGCAATCTATGATCCCTCAGAAAATGGTATGATCAATAGTGTTTTAATGTTATTTAAACCAGAAAGCTGGGAAACTGTTAAGTTTCTTGGAGATCAAAGTATTGTTATTTATGCCATCATAGGAACAATGATATGGCAAGCTATAGGTTATTATATGGTTATGTACATGGCTTCGATGAGTTCGATTCCCGAACACTTGTATGAAGCTTCAGCACTTGATGGAGCTGGGAAAATCAAACAATTTTTTTCAATTACACTACCTTTGATTTGGGATAATATCCGAACAACTTTAACTTTCTTTATTATTTCGACGATTAACTTAAGTTTTTTATTTGTTAAAGTTATGACTAGTGGTGGACCTGATGGAGCTAGTGAAACGGTCTTAAGTTATTTATATAAACAAGCTTATAACAACGCATCATATGGATATGGAATGGCGATTGCCGCAGTAGTTTTTATTTTTTCATTTATTTTGAGTTTTATTATTAATCGTGCTACAGAGCGTGATACGTTAGAGTTATAGAAAGGAGCAGGAAAATGAAAAAGTTATTTAGCAGTGATAAACTTTATAAAATATTTATTTATGTAGCTTTGATTACTCTTGCGGTTTCTATTATTGTACCGGTAGCATGGGTATTTATGGCTTCAATCAAAGAGAATTCTGAGTTTTATGGAAATCCCTGGTCTATTCCGGCAGGAATCTATTTGCAAAACTTTGTTAATGCATTTGAACAAGCGAATATGGGAGAATATTTACTTAATTCTATTTTAACAACAGCGATGGCACTGGTGATTTTATTAGTCGTTTCATTACCAGCGGCGTATGTATTGGCGCGTTATAATTTTAAGGGAAGAAGATTTTTTAACACCTTATTTATGGCAGGGTTATTTATTAATGTAAATTATATTGTTGTACCTATCTTTTTAATGTTATTAGATTGGGATGATTTTATTTATGAATTACTCGGAGGAAATTTCTTTTTAAATAATATTTTTGTTTTAGCTGTTGTATACGCAGCGACAGCTATTCCGTTTACTGTTTATTTATTAAGTGGTTATTTTAAGACTTTACCAAAGGCTTATGAAGAAGCAGCGTTAATAGATGGATGTGGATATTATAAAACAATGGTTAGAGTAATGATTCCCATGGCAAAACCAAGTATTATTACTGTAATTTTATTTAATTTTTTAGCATTTTGGAATGAATATATTATTGCCTTGACATTATTACCAAGTACTTCAAAAACATTACCTGTAGGATTGTTGAATTTGATGCAGGCAACCCGGGGGAAGGCTGAGTATGGTATGATGTATGCTGGATTAGTAGTAGTTATGCTGCCAACGTTGATTCTATATATTATAGTTCAAAAGAAACTTACACAAGGAATGACCTTGGGTGGATTGAAAGATTAGAGGAGAAAACTATGGATGGAAAAACTAAAATAATTATCATGGTTGTTGTATTTATAGTTTCAATGGCTTTGATTTTTATTGGACAAAAAAATGTTGGTTATACAGGATTAGCGACTGAACTGGTGGGCTTAGCTGGATTGATCGGAGTAATTTACACATATAATAAAGGCTATAAGTAAAGGAGAAACAAGATGGCGAATTTAAGCTTAAAACATATTGATAAGATATATGATAATAATGTTCAAGCTGTATTTGATTTTAATCTAGAAATCGCAGATAAGGAATTTATTGTTTTTGTTGGTCCTTCTGGTTGTGGGAAGAGTACTACACTTAGAATGATTGCGGGATTAGAAGAAATTTCAGCAGGAGAGCTATATATAGATGGAAAATTGATGAATGATGTGGCTCCAAAAAATCGAGATATTGCAATGGTGTTTCAATCATATGCATTATATCCTCATATGAGTGTATATGATAACATGGCTTTTGGTTTAAAAATAGCAAAAAAGCCAAAAGATGAAATTGATCAAAAGGTTCGTAAAGCAGCTAAAGCTTTAGATATAGAACAATATTTAGATCGTAAGCCTAAAGCTTTATCCGGTGGACAAAGACAACGGGTAGCATTAGGGCGAGCAATCGTTCGAGAACCAAAAGTATTTTTAATGGATGAGCCATTGAGTAATTTAGATGCTAAATTAAGAGTTCAGATGCGAACAGAGATTTCAAAATTATATCAGCAATTAGGAACAACATTTATTTATGTGACTCACGATCAAACTGAAGCGATGACGATGGGAACAAGAATTGTTGTGATGAAAGATGGTCGGATTCAACAAGTAGCATCACCAGCATATTTATACAATCATCCCGTCAATAAATTTGTTGCTGGTTTTATTGGGAGTCCACAAATGAATTTTTTAAATGGTAAAATTAATGAAAAGGACGGTGCTATTATTATTGAACTGAGTGATGTTAGTTTAAAGGTTGAATCAACTAGAGCTAAGCAGCTTAGAGAAAAAGGATATTTAGGCAAGACGGTAATAATGGGAATAAGGCCGGAAGATATCAGTGTTGATAATGACTACATTAATGAGCATCAGGAGGATTGTTTTGAGGGGAAAGCAGAAGTAGTTGAATTTATGGGTTCTGAAAGTTATATCCATATGGTTAAAGATGAAAAACCGTTTATTGTTAAAGCCCCTGGCGGAACAACTCTGACAAATGGGGTAATTGGGAGATTTGCTTATAAGATGGACAAAATGCATTTCTTTGACATAGACAGTGAAGAAGCTATAATTGAAGGAGAGTAGACATGGAAAAATACGGGAGATTAACGTTACCTACTGATTTAGATGTAATTGACCAAACGATTGAATTAAAAAATAAACTTGGGGCTGATGCAATTCGAGATTGTGATGGGACCGACATGCCTCAAGAATTAATGAATTTGGATGCTAAAATATATGCAACATATTATACTACAAGAAAAGATAATGAGTGGGCTGAAGCTAATCCAGACGAGATCCAACAAGAATATTTGATAACGGACCGTTATACTGCTCGTGATACTAGTTTAACGATTGAGTTAATGAAAGGTTTTCATACTCAGCAGCTGAAAGTTAATGATATTGATGATCCTAAACGCTGGTGGGAAGTAATTGATCGTACTACTGGTGAAGTAGTAGCAGTTGATCAATGGGAATTTAATAAAGAAGTTGGAGCAGTAACAATTTCGACTATACCTTATCATGAATATACAGTGAGTTTTTTGGCATTTTTAATTTGGGATCCTGTTCATATGTATAATTTTATTACAAATGATTGGAAAGATGCGCCGCATCAATTAACCTTTGATGTCCGTCAACCTAAGACCAAGGAATTTGTTAAAGATAAATTACGGAAATTTTGTGAAGAAAATAAACATGTTGATGTAATTCGTTTCACCACTTTTTTTCATCAATTTACTTTAACATTTGATGATCAAAAAAGAGAAAAATTTGTAGAATGGTTTGGATATAGTGCAAGCGTTAGTCCTTACATTTTAGAGCAATTTGAAAAATGGGCAGGTTATAAATGGCGCGCTGAATATATTGTTGATCAAGGATATCATAATTCATTATTTAGAGTACCATCAAAACAATTTAAAGATTTTATTGAGTTCCAACAAATTGAGGTTTGTAAATTAGCTAAGGAATTAGTTGATATTGTTCATGGTTATGGTAAAGAGGCTATGATGTTTTTGGGTGATCATTGGATTGGAACAGAACCGTATGGTAAATATTTTGAAACAATTGGTTTGGATGCTGTAGTTGGTTCTGTAGGAAATGGTGTAACGATGCGAATGATTTCCGATATTAAAGGCGTACGTTATACAGAAGGGCGTTTTTTACCATATTTCTTCCCTGATGTTTTCTGTGAGGGTGGTGATCCGATTAAAGAAGCAAAAGATAACTGGTTACAAGCAAGAAGAGCTATTTTAAGAAGTCCGCTAGATCGAATCGGTTATGGAGGATATTTGAAATTGGCAGTGGAATGGCCGGGATTTGTTGATACAATTACCCAAGTAGTTGATGAATTTAGACAAATTCATGATTTAACAAAAGAAACAAAAGCCTATACCTCTCCATTTAAAGTGGCAATACTAAACTGTTGGGGAAGTATTCGACGTTGGATGAATAATCAGGTTCATCATGCTATCTGGTATCGTGAAATTTATTCTTATGTAGGAATAATTGAATGTTTAAGCGGGATGCCGATCGATGTTGAGTTTATTAATTTTGATGATATAAAAAAAGGAATTAATCCTGATATTAAAGTAATTATTAATGCCGGTACGGCTTACACATCATGGTCAGGAGCAGAAAACTGGATTGATGAAGAGGTTCTTACAACCATTAGAAAATGGATAGATAATGGTGGCGGTTTTATCGGGGTTGGAGAACCAACCGCTTATCAATATCAGGGAAAATTCTTTCAATTAAGTGATGTTCTTGGTGTTGATAAGGAAGTTGGCTTTACATTAAGTCATGATAAATACAATACAGTTGATCCTAATCATTTTATTGTTGAAGATATTGAAGGAGAAATTGATTTTGGTGAAGGAATGGCTAGCATTTATGGACATGGTGAAAACTATCAAATTATTCGTCAACATAAAGAGTTTGCTCAATTAGTTACAAATACTTACGGTGCTGGGCGTAGTGTTTATTTAGCTGGACTTCCTTATTCACCGCAAAATTGTCGTTTATTATTAAGAGCAATCTATTGGGCGGCAGCTAAAGAAGATGAAATGAAAAAATACTATGTAGACAATGTCAATGCTGAAGTAGCTGCTTTTGAAGCGGTAGGAAAGATCGTAGTTATTAATAACTCACTAGATGCTCTGGATACCCATCTATATGTAGAAGGAAATTTACGAGAAAAATTAAGATTAGCACCAATGGAAATGCGTTGGCTTGATATTTAATTGAAAGACTCATTTTCTTTGAAAGTGGGTCTTTTAAAAGGAGGATAAAAATGAATAAACCAGTATTAGTAATTATGGCAGCAGGTATGGGGAGTCGTTATGGCGGATTAAAGCAGATTGATCCAATTGATGAGGATGGTCATATAATTATTGATTTTTCGATTTATGATGCTCGACGAGCAGGTTTTGAAACTGTTATATTTATTATAAAAAAGGAAAACGAAGAAGAGTTTAAAGAAGTTATTGGAAATAGAATGGAGCAAATCATGAATGTTAAATACGTATATCAGGATTTGGCTAATATTCCAGCGGAATTTTCATTACCAGCTGGTCGTGTGAAACCATGGGGAACTGCTCATGCGATTTGGAGTTGTAAAGATTTAATAGATGGGCCATTTGCAGTGATTAATGCTGATGATTATTACGGAGTTACAGCGTATAAACAAATCTATGATTTTCTATTAAATCATCCCGATGGGGTAAAATATAATTATGCAATGGTAGGTTATTATATTGAAAATACATTAACTGAAAATGGTCATGTGGCTCGGGGTGTTTGTCAGGTAAATGATAAACAACTGCTGGTTGATATTCATGAAAGAACACAAATTGTTCGAAATGGTGCAGGTGCAAAGTATACTGAGGATGATGGTCAAAGTTGGGTTGAACTGCCTAAAGGAACAATTGTTTCAATGAATCTTTGGGGATATAATAAGAGTATCTTATTAGAGATAGAAAAAGGAATAAATAGTTTTTTTGAAATCGGTTTAAAAGAAAATCCGTTAAAGTGTGAGTATTTTATTCCTGCAGTTGTAAGTAAATTACTTGATCAAAATAAGGTAGAAGTTACGGTTCTAGAGTCTCAAGAACGCTGGTACGGTGTCACTTATCGTGAGGATAAACCAATAATTCAAATGGCGATTAAAGAATTAAAAGATGCAGGTGTTTATCCTAAGCATCTTTGGAAGGAGTGATCAATAGTGAGTGAAGAGTTATTAAACGAAGTAGTTGAAGCATTTTCATTTGAAGGTGTGTTGAAGAAAAAAAAGCCTTATGGAAGCGGACATATCAATGATACATTTTTATTGACTTTTGATATTGAAAGAATGGGAATGATTGATATCATTTTGCAACGAATGAATACTGCGGTTTTTACTAAACCGATTGAATTGATGGAAAATATTGCTAACGTAACAAGATTTTTACGAGATAAAATTATTGCTAGTGAGGGTGATCCCGAAAGAGAAACACTCAATATTATTTATACTTTGGATCATAAACCATATTATGTAGATTCAGCTGGTGGATATTGGCGAGCATACAAATTTATTACTTGTGCAACTAGTTATGATCAAGTTGAGAGTGCTGAAGATTTTTATCAAAGTGCATTAGCTTTTGGACACTTCCAGAGCCTTTTGGCTGATTATCCGGCAGCAACACTTCATGAGACAATCAAAGGTTTTCATGATACTAAAGCTCGCTTTGAACGTTTTAAAGAAGTAGTTGCCAATGATATTTGTAATCGTGCTAAAGATGTTCAAACAGAGATTGAATTTGTTTTAGCTCGTGAAGATGTGGCAAATGTATTAACAAATTGTAATTTGCCAATACGGGTCACTCATAATGATACGAAGTTAAATAATGTTATGATTGATGATAAAACTCATAAAGGTATTTGTGTGATTGATTTAGATACTGTTATGCCGGGTTTAGCAGTCAATGACTTTGGTGATTCGATTCGATTTGGAGCCAGTACAGGGGCAGAAGATGAAATTGATTTAGATAAAATCGAATGTGATATGGCGTTGTTTGAAATTTATGCTAAAGGTTTTATCAAAGGTTGTGATGGTAAATTAACGAAAGAGGAAATCAAAGCATTACCGATCGGGGCTAAGGTTATGACATTTGAATGTGGGATGCGTTTTTTAACTGATTATTTGGAGGGTGATATTTATTTCAAAATTCATCGCAAGAATCATAATCTTGATCGTTGTAGAACTCAATTTAAGCTTGTTAAAGATATGGAATCAAAATGGGAAATGATGAATAAAATCGTTGAAAAATATATGTGATTATATTAAAGAAGGTAAATTTTTAGCAATATATGGGAATAATTTGTAAGCGCTAAATTTTATGTAAAAAGTTCTTTAAAACCAAGGGGTTAGGTGTTATAATTGATTTATAGAAATTTTAAGGAGGAGTCATAAAATGGCAGAAAAATTATCTTTCGTAGTATCTGATCCTGTAGGATTACATGCAAGACCAGCTACTATCTTAGTTAACCAAGCTAGTAAGTTTACAAGCAATATTAAATTAGTATACAATGGTAAAGAAGTAAACTTAAAATCAATCATGGGAGTTATGTCTTTAGGTGTTCCTACTAAAGCTACAGTAGAAATCGTAGCTGAAGGTGATGACGAAAAAGATGTAATTGCTTCAATTGCAAAAGTTATTAAAGAACAAAAAGTAGCTGAATAAGAAAATTAGAAGTCCTCGGACTTCTTTTTATTTGCTTAAAATTTATGTTTGGATTAAGATAATAATGTTGTTAGGAGGTTTTTATGGCTAAAAAAATTAAAACTAATGCTTTACGTTTATTAGATCAAGCAAAGATTGATTACGAAATAAAGGAATATGAATATGATGAAGATCATTTAAGTGGTGAACATATTGTTGCACAAGTTGAAATACCGGCTAAAGATATTTTTAAGACACTGGTTTTAAAAGGAAACCGTGGTTTTTTAGTATGCTGTATACCGGTATTAGAGGAAATAGATTTAAAAAAATTGGCAAAGTTATCTAATAATAAAAGTGTAGCAATGATTCATATGAAGGATTTATTAGCAACGACCGGATATATTCGTGGAGGCTGTAGTCCAGTGGGAATGAAGAAAAAATTTGATACTTATTTTGATTGCTCAATTAATGAGTGTGATAAAATTGCTCTCAGTGCTGGAAAAAGAGGATATCAAATGATTGTAGAAGCAAAGCAGTTACTAGCATATTTAGATGCGGTAGTTGGTGATGTGATAAGGAGATAGCGATGATTCAATGTTATTATGGTAATGGTAAAGGAAAAACTACAGCTGCAGTAGGACAAGCATTAAGAATGGCTGGGGCAGATAAAAAAGTATTATTTCTACAATTTTTGAAAGACGGTGACAGCAGTGAAATAAAGATGCTGAAAAAGTGTGGAATTAAAGTGTTGTATGCTAAAATGCCTCAGATGTTTATTGATATGCATGATCCAGAGATGATAAAATTGGTGAGTCGTTTAGAAGATGAGTTATTTGAACAAATAGATGAAAGTTATGAAGGAATTGTTTTAGATGAAATTCTTGATGCAATTGCTTTAAATTTATTAAATGAAGGGAAAGTGTATGATTGCTTGGTAAGCTTAAAAGAAACTCACGAGGTAATTTTAACAGGGCGTCAGCCTAGTCATAAATTAAAACCGATTCTAGATTATTCGAGTGAAATTAAGAAACATAAGCATCCATATGATAAAGGAATAAAAGCGCGTAAAGGAATTGAGTTCTAATTTGTAGTAATTTCATTTATAAAACAAGTAGTTATTTTTTTACAGGTTTGTTATAATTAAATTAAGAGGTGAAAAACATGAACTACAATGAAGAATATCAAAGATGGGTAAATTGTGAAAATTTAGATCCATCACTAAAAGCAGAGTTAGCAAGCATGAATGAAAAGGAAAAAGAGGATGCATTCTATATGAACCTAGAGTTTGGAACTGCAGGAATGCGAGGAATTTTAGGGGCTGGTACTAACCGAATGAACATCTATACAATTAGAAAGGCTAATGTTGGCTTTGCTAAATATGTATTAGGTTTACCAGAAGGAAAAGAACGTGGAGTCGCAATTGGTTATGATAACCGCCACATGTCTTACAAATTTGCAATTGAAAGTGCGAAAGTTTTAGCTACTTATGGAATTAAATCTTATATTTTTGAAAGTTTAAGACCAACTCCAGAATTATCTTATGCAGTACGTTATTTAAAATGTGCTGGTGGGATTATGATCACTGCAAGTCATAACCCTAAAGAATACAACGGTTATAAAGTATATGATGATACTGGATGCCAATTAATTCCTGAATGGGGAGATCAAGTAGTTGCATATGTAAATGAAGTTAAAGATGAATTGGCAGTAGAAGTAATTAGCGATGAAGAAGCTTATCCATATATTACATGGATCGGTGAAGAAGTAGATGAAGCATATTATCAAGAAGTAATGGCAATTGAAATTAATCCCGGTATGGATAAAAAAGATTTCAAAATTGTTTTCTCACCACAACACGGTACTTCAAATCTACCAGTTAGAAATTGTTTGAGTCGTTTAGGCTATAATGTTATTCCGGTTTTAGCTCAGTGTGCACCAGATCCTGATTTTTCAAATACTAAATCACCAAATCCTGAAGTTGACTGCTCATATGATCTAGCAATTAAAAAAGCTAAAGAAGTTGATGCAGATGTCGTTGTAATTTGCGATCCTGATGGTGATAGATTAGGTGTTGTTGCTAAACATGATGGTGAATATGTATTGATGTCTGGAAATCAAAGTGCTGCAGTATATTTAGAATATATTTTAAGCGAACTTAAAAAGCAAGGTAAATTACCAGCTAATGCAGTAATGTATAATACGATCGTTACTAGTGATTTAGGTGAATTGGTGTCTAAATCTTATGGTGTTGAGGTTGAAAAAACATTGACAGGATTTAAATTTATCGGTGATAAGATTCGTAAATATGAAAAAACAAAAGAAAAAGAATTTATCTTCGGATATGAAGAATCTTATGGTTGTGTAGTTAAGGATTTCGTTCGTGATAAAGATGCAGTTCAAGCGGTTGTAATGGCAGCAGAAGCTGGTAATTTCTATAAACATCAAGGAAAAGATCTAATTGATGTTTTAAATGAATTATATGCTAAACATGGTACGTTTAAAGAATCGCAAATTGCTTTAAGCAAAGCCGGAGCTGAAGGAGCAAAACGTATTAAAGAAATTATGGATAATTTAAGAAAAGATGCTCCAAGTGTGATTGGAGGATATAAAGTATTAGCAGTAGAAGATTATCAAAGTAGTCAACGTATTGAAAATGAAACTACGACAGTTATTGATCTACCTAAATCAAATGTATTAAAATACTATTTGGAAGATGGATCATGGATTGCGGCTCGTCCTAGTGGAACAGAACCAAAATGTAAATTCTATTTTTCAATAAAAGGTAATGATGCTGATGATGCGAGTGTAAAAACAGAAGTTTTCCAAAAAGATATATTAAGTATTATTGGTGAATAGATTATAAAAAGATGGACTTTAGAGAGTTTATGCTCTAATTTGAGTAAAAACTCTTTAGCTCCATCTTTTTTATTTAAAATCAGTAAAAAACAGTAAAAAAAATTATTATTTTACTGTTTTGCTTTTATTTATTAGTATAATTTTAATAAGATTTAATTATTTTAGTTAAAATATAATAAAATTAAGTAAAAAATAAGTAAAATAATCAGTAAAAAATATTTACATTATTTTATTATAATTATATAATATAAATAGATATAAAAACATCGATGAACAAATATCTAAAAATAAATATATGAGGAGAACGAAAATGTATCAAAGACTTATGGATATTATGTCTGAAAGATTATTGCCTATTGCAACTAAAATTGGTTCACAAAAACATTTAGTCGCATTACGTGATTCATTTATTGCAACGATGCCTGTGGTTATGACGGGATCGATCGCATTATTGTTAAATGCTTTTTTTGTAGATTTTCCTGCTGAATTTGGGTGGACAGGAATCACTGACGCATTTCAATGGTTGATTAGTATTAATAATTTGATTTTTAATGGGAGTTTAGCAATTGTTTCCTTAGTCTTTATTTTTGCTTTAGGATATAATATCGCTAAAGTATACGAAACAGATAAATTATCTGGAGGATTAGTTGCTTTATCATCATTTGTTATTTCTTTAGGAACAAGTATTACTCAAACATTTCAATTAGAGGGTGTTAGTGCTGATATTGGGAAAATTATTAATCAGGTCACTGGCTTGAATTTTAGTGATGGAAATTTATCAGTAACGATCAATGGCTTATTACCAGGAAACCAAATTAATTCACGTGGTTATTTTACAGCAATTGTTATTGGTTTTTTAGCGGTAGTGATTTATAGTAAATTCATGAAGAAAAACTGGACGATTAAATTACCTGATTCTGTACCTCCGGCAATCTCGGTGCCATTTACTTCAATTATTCCGGCTTTTATTGCTATGTATGCTGTAGCAGCAATTACTTATGGATTTAATTTGGTGACAGGTCAATTAATTATTGATTGGATCTATGATATTTTACAGACACCATTGTTGGGCTTCTCTCAAAATCCGCTTTCTATTATTTTAGTAGCTTTTTTAACTCAATTATTTTGGTTTTTTGGAATCCACGGTGGGAATGTTATGGCACCGATCATGGAAGGTGTTTTTGGTGTTGCATTATTGGCGAATCTTGAAGCTTTCCAAAAAGGAACAGAAATACCATATTTATGGACGAGTGTATCATATGGTGCCTTTGTCTGGTATGCAACATTAGGCCTGTTAATTGCAATTTTTTGGCAATCTAAAAATAAACATTATCGTGAAGTAGCTAAATTAGGTATAGCTCCAGTAATGTTTAATATTGGTGAACCTGTTATGTATGGGCTGCCAACTGTCTTGAATCCGTTAATGTTCATTCCTTTCCTGTTGGCACCAATTGTATTGTCAGCAGTTGCTTATGGGGCAACAGCATTAGGATTAGTTGCACCAGTTACACAAAATGTTACTTGGGTCATGCCGCCGGTTCTTTATGGATTCTTTGCAACTGGTTTTGATTGGCGAGCAATTATTTTATCACTTGTAAATCTGGCTTTAGCTGTAATTATTTATTTACCGTTTGTTAAGTTGGCAAACAATCCTAAATTTGAAGAAAAATAAGTGGAAGAGGTAAATAATATTGGGTAGTATTGAAGTAAATAAAGAGTTTTTCATCAATGGAAATAAAGTTAAGATTATTTCTGGAGCAGTGCATTATTTTCGAATTGTACCTGAGTATTGGCGCGACACACTCTTGGATTTAAAAGCAATGGGATGCAATACTGTTGAAACATATGTACCATGGAATCTACATGAACCATATCAAGGAAAATATGATTTTTCGGGTATTAAAGACATTGAAACATTTTTGAAACTAGCTGAGGAATTGGAATTATTTGTTATATTACGAGCTTCACCTTATATATGCGCTGAATGGGAAATGGGTGGTTTACCAGCATGGTTGTTAAAATATCCTCGTATTCGTTTACGAACTAATGATAAACAATATCTTAAATGTCTGGATCAATATTTTTCAATTTTATTACCTAAATTAAGTAAGTATCAAATTACTCAAAATGGGCCGATAATATTGGCTCAATTAGAAAATGAATATGGTTCATACGGTGAAGATAAAGAATATTTATTGGCTGTGTATCAGATGATGAGAAAATATGGAATTGAAGTACCTCTCTTTACAGCTGATGGAACATGGCATGAAGCCTTAAATGCGGGTTCTTTATTGGAAAAAAAAGTTTTTCCTACAGGAAACTTTGGATCACAAGCAAAAGAAAATATTACGGTGTTAAAAAAATTCATGGAATCCCATCAAATTACGGCACCGTTAATGTGTATGGAATTTTGGGATGGCTGGTTTAATCGCTGGAATCAAGAAATAATTAAAAGAGATCCCCAAGAATTTGTAAATTCAGCGCAAGAAATGTTGTCGTTGGGCAGTGTCAATTTTTATATGTTTCAAGGCGGGACAAATTTTGGATGGATGAATGGCTGTTCGGCTCGAAAAGAACATGATTTGCCCCAAATAACTTCATATGATTATGATGCGATTCTAACTGAGTATGGTGCTAAAACAGAGAAATACCATTTATTGAGAGAAGTAATCACTGGAAAAAAAGAGCGTTTACCAGAGCGGCGTCAAACTAAAAATTATGGTCAAATAATAAAAAATCGAAGTGTCTCTTTATTTAGTACGCTTGATTGTATTGCTGCCTGTCATCAGTCTGATTGGCCTTTAACGATGGAAGAGTTAGATCATTATTATGGTTACGTGGTCTATCAACATACTTTTAAAAGTTATACTGATGATTTACGGATGCGAATTATTGATGGACGTGATCGAGCAAAAATATATCTGGATGATCAAGAGATTGCTACTCAATATCAAGAAGAAATTGGTGATGAGATTAATTTACCGACACATAGCAATGATACTCATGATTTAAAGATATTAATGGAAAATATGGGTCGGGTCAATTATGGTTCTAAGTTACAAGCTGAGACGCAACAAAAAGGAATCCGTAATGGGGTAATTTTAGATATCCATTTTACCAAAAAATGGAAACATTACTGTCTTAATTTTGAGCATCTTGATTTATTGAACTGGGAAAATGGTTATCAATCAGGCCCAGGATTCCATGAATATATTTTTGAAGCTGATGAAGTTAAAGAAACTTTTATTGATTTGGAAGGCTTTGGAAAGGGTGTGGTCTTTGTAAATGGTCATCATTGTGGCAGATTCTATGAGGCCGGACCAACACTATCACTATATATACCAGGTCCGTTTTTAAAAAAAGGGATTAATCAAATTATTATTTTTGAAACAGAAGGCTGCTATCGTGACAAGATTGAATTAATTGGTCAGCCAAAATATCTATAAACAGTAGAAGTATTCTGATTAAAAGAAGTTTAAATTCTAGACAAGTGAATTTAAACTTTTTTTACTAATAATCTTAATGAGAAATGATTATTAAAAGAATATCTAGAAATTATGATAGAATTCACTTATAATACTATGAAAGAGCTGTTTTATCGATTGAGGAGGGTTAATATGGCTACATTAAAAGAGGTTGCTGAATTTGCGAATGTTTCAATCGCAACTGTATCACGAATATTAAATGATGATAATTCATTGACTGTTTTACCAGAAACGAAAGAAAAAGTCATCAAAGCAGCTGAACAATTAAACTATATTCCTAAATCAAAACGTAAGGGAAATCATGATGAAGCTTTGACAGTGGCAGTTATCCAGTGGTATTCTTTTGAACAAGAAATGCGCGATACATATTATTTATCTTTGATTCAAGGTGTTGAAAATTATTTAAAAACAAATGGAATCATTGCTAAAAGAATTAGAAAAGACGATATGGATTTAAATAAGGTTTTGGAAAATGTTCAAGGAATTATCTGTATTGGTAAGTTTGAATTTGAAGTGGTAAAAGAATTAAAGGAGTACACTGAAAATATTGTTTTGTTGGATATGGATATCAGCCCTGTAACTGAATGTTGTGTAACTTTGGATTTTGATAACGCAATGTTTCAGGTGGTTGATTATTTTAACCGTTTAGGTCATAAACATATTGGTTTTTTAGGACGGGGCGAGTACGAAGAATTATCACTTCATATTAGTACTAGAAAGAGTAGTTTTATTAAATATTGCCAGTATTTTGGCTTGAAATATACTGAATTGCTGCTGGAAAATGAATTAACGAGTGAAGCTGGCTATAATTTGATACATAATTTAGCTAAAACCGAGGAACTTCCAACGGCTATTTTTGCTGTCAACGATCCAATTGCTATAGGTGCAATGCGGGCATTACAAGATCAGGGAATAAGAGTTCCTGAACAAGTTTCTATTATTGGGTTTAATAATATTGAAGCTGGTAATTTTACTACACCATCATTAACGACTGTTTATGCGCCTTCAAAGGAGATGGGAAATCTTGGTGCGATGCTGTTACATGAAATGATTTTAAAGAAAAAAGCTTTATTTCCGATGCGAGTACAGTTGCCATGCTCGTTACTAGAACGTAAATCATGTAAGAAAATTATATAAAATTAGTGTTATTAGGATAGTTTTTGCTGCTGTGGTCTTAAAATCAAGAATGTTTGATTATTAGGCCGCTTTTTTTATTTTACTTAAATAAATGTTGAATTTAGTATTATATTATCAATTATCGGCGTAATGAAAGCGCTATCTTTTTAATGAAATACCAGATAAATTATGTTATAATGGGAATATCTAAGAAAAGGGGGAGTGACACATGCTCGATGATTTTTTAATTCACGTATTTCACAAAGGAAATACATTAGAAGCGTATAAAGTATTTGGTGCTCATTTAGAAACAAATGACCACAAAAAAGGTGTCCGCTTCACCGTCTATGCACCTAATGCACGAAGTGTACAAGTCGTAGGTGATTTTAATGACTGGGATGGGCAAAACCATTATATGGAAAGGTATACAGATGGAGGAATCTGGACTTTATTTATTCCTGGGGTAAAAGAATTTGCTCTTTATAAGTACCGGATTGAAACACAAAATTTTGCGACAGTAGATCGTGCTGATCCATATGCGTTTTATAGTGAGTTACGACCAGGAACAGCGTCAAGGGTTTACAATATTGAACGGTTTCGTTGGGCTGATAAAAAATGGCTTAATAGCCGAACAAAGAATTTTGATAAACCAATGAATATTTATGAAGTAAATATTGGTTCTTGGAAAATGAAAAAGGATTTTACGGCAGAAGAAGACGGTGAATTCTACTCTTATGAAGAGATGATAGAGCTTCTAATTCCATATTTAGTTGAAAATAACTATACTCATTTGGAATTAATGCCACTGACAGAATTTCCGTTTGATGGTTCGTGGGGGTATCAAGCAACTGGGTATTTTAGTATAACTAGTCGTTATGGTGAACCGAAAGGTTTAATGAAATTTATCAATGCTTGTCATAAGGCGGGAATAGGTGTCATTATGGATTTTGTTCCTGCACATTATGTAAAAGATGGACATGGTCTTTATAAGTTTGATGGTGGATTTGTATATGATTATCCAGATATTAATCGTCGTTATACTGAATGGGACAGTGTTTATTTTGATGTTGGGCGTGAAGAAGTTAGAAGCTTTTTAATGAGTAGTGTTGGCTTTTTAGCTGAATATTTCCACATTGATGGGATACGTTTTGATGCGGTAAGTAACTTGATCTATTGGAAAGGCAATAAAGAAGCAGGAGTTAATGATGGTGCGTTAGAATTCATGAAACGTATGAATAATCATATGAAGGGTTATTATCCTGGTGTGATGTTGATTGCTGAAGATTCAAGTGATTTTAATGGCGTTACAAAAGCACCAGATATTGGTGGCCTTGGATTTGATTATAAATGGGATTTGGGATGGATGAATGATACTTTAAAATATATGAAACTAGATCCAGTTTACCGTCAAGGTGATCATAATTTACTAACGTTCTCGATGGCTTATTTTTATAGTGAAAATTTCATTTTACCATTTTCTCATGATGAAGTAGTTCATAGTAAGGGAACTATCATTGATAAAATTTGGGGTAATAATGAACAAAAATTTGCCCAATTAAAAACACTTTATACTTATATGATGATTCATCCTGGAAAGAAATTAAATTTCATGGGAAATGAATTGGGTGAATATAAAGAGTGGGATGAAAAGGTAGCTTTAGGATGGAATATTCTTAAGTATCCTATTCATGATTCCTTTCATAAATTTATGATTAGATTAAATGAAGTTTATAAAACATATCCATGTATGTATGAACAGGATTATGGAATGGATGGTTTTGAATGGTTAGTTGTTGATGATCGAGCACAAAGTGTATTTGCAATTGAAAGAAAAGGAACGGATGGAAGTTCTTTAATTGCTGTTATGAATTTTACAGGAAACAAACATGAGGGATATATGGTTCCAGTAAATCAGCCAGGAAGTTATAAAGAAATTTTAAATAGTGATACTGATATCTATACTGGAAGCAATTTCGTTAATAAACGGGCTATAAAAGCTAAAGAGGGTCAAACTTTAAATAAGGAATATTACATACCAGTAAATATTGCGCCATTTGGCAGCATGATTTTCGAATATAAAGGCTCTAAATAATGAACTGGTATAAGAGGAGATAAAATGTTTAAGAATAAAGAAGAATTTAAATTTGAATTTTCAAGAAGAATTATAGAATCTTATGGACGAACTGTAGAAGAAGCACATATTACTGAACGCTTCTTAGTTTTGGAAACAATGGTTCGTGACTATGCTTCAGTAAACTGGGCGACTAGTAAAGCGATTATTCGTAATAACTATCAAAAACAAATGCATTATTTCTCAATGGAATTTCTAATGGGACGATTATTAGTAAATAATATGATGAACTTAGGAATATATCAGATTGCTAAAGATGGTCTTGAAGAATATGGAATCAATATTCATGATTTAGAGGAGCTTGAAACAGATGCTGGTCTAGGAAACGGTGGTCTTGGAAGACTAGCAGCTTGCTTTATGGATTCATTGGCTTCACTAGCATATCCGGGGCATGGGCATACGATTCGTTATGAATATGGATTATTTAAACAAAAAATTGAAAATGGTTATCAAATCGAATTACCAGATCAATGGATGCAAACAGGATTTAACTGGGAAGTGAGAAAGCCGAAACATCGAGTACCAGTAAAGTTCTTTGGTAAAATTATTTTTAATGAAACGACAGGGAAATATGAACATGTTGATGCTGAGGAAGTGTACGCAGTTCCTTATGATGTCCCTATTGTCGGTAATGATACTACAAATACTAATACGCTTCGTTTGTGGAGTGCTGAAGCAAGTGATAATATTCCTGCAAATCAAGATTTTAGGCAATATATCCAAAATGTTAGAGATATTTGTCAAATGTTATACCCTGATGACTCAACTCCTGCGGGAAAAATGTTGCGTTTGAAACAAGAATATTTCTTTACTTGTGCAGGATTAAATTCTATTGTAAGGGCGCATTTAAGACAATATCCAAATTTGAATAATTTCCATCAAAAAAATGTTATCCAATTAAATGATACACATCCTGTTTTAGCAATTCCTGAATTAATGCGTATTTTGATTGACGAACAAGGATATGAATGGGAAGAAGCATGGGATATTACGACACAGACGTTTGCTTATACAAATCATACGATTTTAGCTGAAGCGCTTGAAACATGGCCAATCAGTTTAATGCAGTCATTATTGCCAAGAGTTTATGAAATTATTGAAGAAATTCATCGACGTTTTATTGGGTATGTTAAAATGGCAAGTGACCGTGATGAAGAGTTATTGAATCGAGTAATGATTTTACGCGATGGTACAGTCTACATGGCGCGACTTGCAATTGTTGGAAGTTTTAGTGTCAATGGGGTGGCAAAATTACATTCTGATATTCTAGCGGAACGTGAATTAAAAGATTTTGCACAATTATATCCATCAAAATTTAATAATAAGACTAATGGGATTACACATCGTCGCTGGTTAGCATATTGCAATCCAGAACTATCATCATTAATTAGTGAATATATCGGAGATGAATGGATCAAGCATCCGGAAAGATTAGAAGATCTAATGGGGCATTTAGATGATCTTACCCTTCAAGATCGTTTCTTGGCGGTGAAAAAAGAAAGAAAACAAATTTTAGCTGACTATATTAAAGAACATAACGGAATTACTGTTGATGTTGACAGTATCTTTGATATTCAAGTAAAACGTCTTCATGCTTATAAACGTCAATTATTAAATATTCTTCATGTTATTGATCTGTATTTAAGAATGAAAGAAAATCCTGATTTTAGAATTGAACCGAGAACATTTATTTTTGGGGCAAAAGCTGCAAGTGGATATTATTTTGCTAAAAAAGTTATTAAGTTAATTAATAGTGTTGGCGATGTTGTAAATAATGATTCGGAAACTAATAAATACTTAAAAGTAGTCTTTTTAGAAAATTACGGAGTTACTTTAGCTGAAAAAATCATGCCAGCGGCTGATGTATCGGAACAAATCTCAACTGCTGGTAAAGAGGCTAGTGGTACGGGAAATATGAAATTTATGATGAATGGTGCGATTACATTAGGGACTTTGGATGGAGCAAATGTTGAAATTGCAGAATTAGTTGGTGAAGAAAACTGTGTAATCTTTGGAATGAAAGATCATGAAGTTAAAGAATTACAAATGAGTGGTGCTTATAAGGCATGGGATTATTATAATAATAATCCAAGATTAAAGAGAATTATCGATAGCTTGATGGATGGTACATTCCATGAGAATCGTGAAGAATTCCGGGTTATTTTTGAAGAGTTAATGAATAAAAATGATGAATATTTTGTTTTGGCTGATTATGAAGCATATTGCCAAGCTCAAAGTTCTGTGCGTGATCTATATAAAGATCGTTCAAGATGGGCAAAAGTATGTCTAACAAATATTGCAAAGAGTGGGTTCTTCTCATCAGATCGAACTATTCAACAATATGTTGACGATATTTGGCATTTAGATAAAGTAAAATTTTAAGGGATTGAAAATCCCTTTTTCTTTTGATTAAAATTGGTATATAAGTTATTGATAAAACCCAAATTATCTGTATATAGTCTAAAAAAATGCTGATTATCTACATTTTATATCATTGCTATCTGAGAAGTGATAGGATATAATGAACACGAGATGAAAGGGTGAAAATCATGGAAAAAAGTGCCATTAGAATGATTGCAAAGATGGTATCTGTAAATAAAATCGAAGTACAATTGATTAGAAGATATTACGAAGGAAATTGTCCTCGTTTTTATTTGAGAGATTTAAATAATAATACTTTGATAGAAATAGAAATATCCGCTAAATTTGTAGAAGAAGAATACGTTCATTACTATTTCGATAATGTCGAAATAGATTTTTGTCATGTTTATCAAATTGTAGATGCATATGGTTTAGCGGAAACCCTCCAATATACTCAACTGATCTATGATGCTGAGTTTTTAAAAAATAACTATTATGATGGTAATGATTTAGGAAATTCATATCATGAAGATTATACGATTTTTAAAGTATGGGCTCCAACAGCGTTAGCTGTTAAAGTTGCAATTACTAAAGACCATACTACATATAGTTATGAAATGAAAAGAATTGGTAACGGTGTTTTTTGTTCATATGTTGCGGGAAATTTTGATAACTGTGAGTATGTTTATCTAGTACGACATCATGATAGTTATATTAAGGCATTGGATCCATATGCTTATGGATCTTCATCAAATGGTAAAAGTAGTTATATTGTTGATTTAAATAAGATTAAGATCGACCTGAATCGGGAATGTTTAAAGCCATTAAAAAATAAGACAGATGCGATTATTTATGAAGCTAGTGTCCGTGATTTTACGATGTATGAAAACAGTTTAAGTAAGTACAAAGGAAAATTCGCTGGAATTAGAGAAACTGGGTTATTGACTAAACATGGTAATAGTGCAGGGTTAGATTATTTAGTGGAATTAGGAATAACACATATACAATTATTGCCAATCTATGATTTTGCGACTGTCGATGAAAATCACCAGGAAGTACTATATAATTGGGGATATGATCCAGCTCAGTATAATGTTCCTGAAGGAAGTTATTGTACAAATCCTAATGATGGTTACAGCAGGATCGTTGAGTGTAAACAGATGATAGCAGATCTGCATGCGAAAGGAATTCGGGTAGTGATGGATGTTGTCTATAACCATATGTATGATGTTAATGCGAGTGCTTTTGAACGAATCGTACCTGGCTACTATTTTAGAAAAAATCCAGATGGGAGTTTATCAAATGGTTCATGGTGTGGTAATGATTTGGATAGTGGTGAATATATGGTGCGTAAGTATATTATAGATATGTCGAGACGCTGGCAAAGTTTTTATGGTGTTGACGGGTATCGTTTTGATTTAATGGGAATTATTGATATTGAAACGATTAATCGTGTCTATCAAATTTGTTCTGCTTACGATGCTTCATTTATGGTTTATGGGGAGGGTTGGAATATGCCGACTAATTTACCAGATGAGCAAAAGGCGATGCAGGATAATCATGCAAAAATGCCGAAAATTAGTTTTTTTAATGATGAATATCGTGAGGTTATTAAAGGTGGAAGCAGTGATAATGTTTTAGTTAATAAAGGTTTTATTACGGGAAATCTTTACGAAACAGAAAAGGCAAGAAATGTAATTACAGCGACTAATCGTTATACAAGTCCGGACCAATCAATTAATTATGTTGAATGTCATGATAATGCGACGGTTTTTGATAAATTGTATATTTCTAATGTTGAAGAAGGTTTAGATGGGATAATAACTCGACAAAAGAATCTTACGATCACGGTGTTATTGTCGCAGGGAATTCCCTTTATCCATGCGGGACAAGAATTTTATCGAACTAAAGGCGGGATTGGGAATACTTATAATTCACCTGATAATATTAACTGTATTAATTGGGATTTTCGAGATATTTATAAAGATGATATTAATGAGATAAGAAAAATTATTCAATTACGTAAAGATAATAAGTGTTTTCGCTATGCAACTAGAAAAGAGATTGAAGCAAATGTTATGGTTGAAAATATTGACTTTAAAATGTTAAAATATACTCTAAAACAAGATGAAGGTGAATATCGTGAATTTGTTATTTACATTAACCCATCAAGTTTTACATTTGATTATGAAGAAACTGCTTATCAGCACCTTTATGGTGAAATTACTGATCAGCAAATAGGAGCTAGAACGATTGTTGTTCTAGCAAGATAGGAGAATTAAATTGAAATTAATTGTAGGATTAGGAAACCCTGGGAAAGAGTATGAAGGAACTCGTCACAACTGTGGGTTTATGGTAGTAGATGAATTAGCTAATAAATTAAATACAGAAATAAATCAGAATAAATTCAAAGGTTTATATACAAAGGTAAAATATCATGGAGAAGATGTTATTTTATTAAAGCCGCAAACATATATGAATCTTTCTGGTGAGTCAGTAATTGCTGCAATGAATTTTTTTAAACTGGATAAAGAAGATATTATTGTTATCTATGATGATCTGGATATGCCGGTTGGTAAATTAAGATTACGTAAAACTGGCAGCGCTGGGGGGCATAATGGGATAAAAAACATTATCGCTCATTTATCTAGTCAAGATTTTAAACGAATTCGTGTGGGAATTGATCGTCACAAGTATATGAAAGTAGTTGATTATGTTTTATCAAGGTTTGCAAAAGAGGAGACTGAAGCAATCAATCAAGGAATTGATAAGGCTAGTGATGCTGTTTTGGATTATCTTGATCATGATTTTGATTACATTATGAATCGTTATAATTAGAGGTTTATATGAAGAAGATAGATGAAATATTGAAACAAAACCCTGCCTTTAAAACATTGTTAAAGGGAGAGGGGAATATCATTGTTAATGATCTTAACGATGAGGCACTATTAGTAACTAGTGCCTTTTTGACATTACAAAAAGATATTATTGTAATTAAACCAAATCAGTATGAGGCTAACTTGTTGTATCAACAGATTTCATTGATTAATGAAAAAGACAGCTTATTTTTTCCAGTTGATGAGTCATATCGAATTGAAGCTTTAGCCTCATCGCCAGAACTATTAGGACAGCGAATTGATGCTTTATATCAATTGACAACTGATCAGCCTAAAATTTTAATTACTCATGGACAGGCCCTGGTACGGTATTTACCAAGTAGACAGTTATTTTTAGATAATTGTTTAAATCTAAAAACAGGAATGCAAATTGATATATATGATTTGCAAAAACTTTTGATCAAGGCTGGTTATACATCAGCACCGCGAGTAGATCAGCCGTTTTATTTTTCTAAACGTGGTGGAGTAATCGATGTTTTTTCAATTCAATATGATAATCCATTACGGATTGAATTTTTTGATGATGAGATTGATAATATACGTTTTTATAATCAAAATAGTCAAAGAACGATAGAAAAGGTTAAAGAAGTAACCATTATTCCCGCTAGTGATATTTTATATGATGAACAAGAAGTCCCGGCTGTTTTAAGTAAAATCAATGATTTAAGAGACCGGCAGATTGAAGAACTTGATGAGTTATATCAAGAAGATTATTTAAGTAAAGTATCAATAGATCAAGAAAATTTGCGGAATCATGATACTAGTTTTACGATGTATGGTTATTTTAATTTATTTAATCAGACAGCTAGTTTATTAGATTATCTCGATACCCCGCTAATCATCCAAGCAAACAATCATGATATTAATTTTGCTTATAAGAACTATTTAGAAGAAAATCATTATTATTATCAAGAATTGGCTAGTATTGGGAAAACTATTAAAGGTTTGAATCTATTTAGAGATTTATATGAAGTGATTGATAGAAAATCAGTTAATTTTAAACCTTTTGCTCAAAGTGATAAAGATGTGTTGTTTAATGCTCGTGCTATTATGATCAATAATGATGATGAGGCAATGATTATTAATCAAATTAGAGCTTATTTAAAGTTATCAAAAGTTGTTGTAGCTTTAGATGATGATCATCAATTAAAATTAATGACTGAATTATTTGATCGTCATGAAATGGCATATACTTTGATTGGGATAAAAGATGAAATATATCCGGGGTTGAATATTGCGGTAAATAAAATTGGTTTTGGAATCGAATTAGTTGATGAAAAAATTGTTATTATAAGTGCAAATGAATTATTCAAAACACGTAATATTAAAAAACCAAAATATTTTAAGTATAAGAATGCAAAGGTTTTAAAAGATTATCAAGAATTAAATATTGGTGATTATGTTGTACATGATAATCATGGGATAGGGCAATACTTAGGAATTAAAACATTAGAAGTTCAAGGATTTCATAAAGATTATTTATATGTAGCCTATGCTGGAGACGATACTTTATATATACCGGTTGAACAATTTAAGATGATTAGGAAGTATTCAAGTAATGAGGGTAAAGTTCCTAAAATTAATAAATTGGGAGGCTCACAATGGCAGAAAACAAAAGCCAAAGCACGGAGTAAAGTTGATGATATTGCTGATAAGTTAATTGAAATTTATTCTGCTCGTATTAATCAGCCTGGCTATGCTTTCCCAAGTGATAGTGAGATTCAGCTGGAGTTTGAACGCTCATTTGGTTATGAATTAACAGTTGACCAGTTACGTTCAGTTGAAGAAATTAAAGCCGACATGGAAAAGAGTCAGCCGATGGATCGCTTGCTATGCGGAGATGTTGGATTTGGGAAAACGGAAGTTGCTTTAAGAGCAGCATTTAAGGCTATTCTAGGAAATAAACAGGTTGCTTTTTTGTGTCCCACAACAATTTTATCAATGCAGCATTATAAAACAATGATTGCACGATTTAAGGATTTTCCTGTCAAAATTGCTTTATTGAATCGCTTTACATCGACTAAGGAAAAGAAGCAGATACTAAGTGATTTAAAATTAGGAAATATTGATCTGCTTGTAGGGACACATCGAATCTTATCAAAGGATATTGTTTTTAAAGATATTGGATTATTATGTATAGATGAAGAACAGCGTTTTGGTGTTAAACAAAAAGAGAAAATTAAAGAGTATCGTAAAACTATTGATGTTTTGACCCTTACAGCTACCCCGATTCCTCGAACTTTACAAATGTCATTGATGGGAATTCGCGGATTGTCACAAATTGAAACTCCTCCTAAGAATCGTCAGCCAGTTCAAACATATGTTATTGAAAAAAATAATGTTTTAATTAAACAGATCATTGAACGAGAATTAGCTCGTGATGGACAGGTTTTCTATTTGTATAACCGAACTAGTCAGATTGCTAATGTTGCTTATAATATTACTTTATCAGTACCTGGGGCAAGGGTAGCGGTAGGTCATGGGCAAATGGATAAAAATGAATTAGAAGATGTAATGATGCGTTTTGTGAACAAGGAATTTAATGTTCTCGTTTGCACAACGATTATTGAAACAGGAATCGATATTCCTAATGCAAATACGATTATTGTTGAAGACGCTGATAAATTTGGATTAAGTCAGTTATACCAGATTAAAGGGCGCGTAGGGAGAAGTAATCGTGGTGCATATGCTTATTTGTTATATAATCCTACTAAAGTTTTAAATGAAGAAGCTAGTAAACGGCTTAAGGCAATTAAGGAGTTTACTGAATTAGGAAGTGGATATAAAATTGCTATGCGTGATTTAGCAATTCGCGGTTCAGGAGATATTTTGGGTGGTACACAATCAGGCTTTATTGATTCAATTGGTTTTGAGATGTATATGAAGATTCTTCAAGATGCTATTAACGAAAAAATGGGTAAAGAGGATGTGGAAGCAGAAAAAGAAATCAAAAGTGTTAATGTCAAAGTTGATGGATATATTCCTCATGATTATGTATCTAGTGATATTGAAAAACTTGAACTATATCAGCGTCTAGATAATGCCAAAACGATAAGCGGTGTTGATCATCTAAAATCAGAATTTATTGATTATTACGGTAAATTACCAGAGGAAGTAAGTACATTAGTAGAAAAACGGAAGTTAGATATTTTAGCATCTACTGAAATTATTGAAAACTTAGCGGAAGTTAAAGGGAAGATGGAAATTACTTTTACTAAAGGATATAGTCAAAATGTTAAAGGGGATCAATTGTTTGAATTAGTCAATCGACTTTTCACTAAACCTGTGTTTAGGCAATTAGGTGGTAAAATTGTAATTGTCTTGCCAAAAGGTGATCAATGGCTTGAGCGAATCAATCAATTGATAACGACATTAAACAGTTAGCAAACAGAGTATTCTTGAATAGGGAGATTTGTTTTTAAAGCAAATCTCTTTTTTTTGTTAGAAAAACTAACAAAAAATGAACAATGTTCATTGAATGCTTGTTGATGATAGCATATAATAAGTGTGAAAAGAGATGATGAGATGACTAGTCAGCGTTTTAATAAAACAATTGAACGAAAAAAAGAGATTATCAAAGCTGCGATGCAATTATTTAGTGAAAAAGGATACGCGCAAACATCAATGCGTGATATTGCTAGGACAATGGGAGTTTCGTTAGGTTTGTGTTATCGCTATTTTGATTCAAAACAAATACTATTTAATACAGCAATCGATCTTTATATTGAAGAGTGTTGTAATAGCTATCTTGCTATTTTACATGATTCTACTATTACGATTAAAGATAAGATAGATGCATTATTTACTTCAATAGGTGATGAGCATTCAAATATGCAATATTATGATTTTTTTCATCGTGTTGAAAATGAAGAATTACATGAACAATTATCAATCAAATTATGCAAATATATGTATCCACATTTATTAGAAGCAGTAAAAAAAGCTATTGCAGCTAAAGAAATATATATTGAAAATCCTGAGGCATTAATTAGTTTTATTATATATGGTCAAGTTGGATTATTATCTAAAAGTAATATTGATCATCATGAAGTTGCAAAATTATTGAATCAGTATGTTAATCAATTAATGAAATTTAATCCCTGACTCTAGGGATTAAAATTAAAACAAAAAAATGAACATCGTTCATTTAAGGAGGGCATTATGAATAAAAAAGAACAATCTAGACAAACATTTGACTTACAGGCTTCAAAATATGATACTACTTTTTATGGAAAACATGCCCGTAAAATTTATCCATATCTTTTAAATGAAATTATTCGCTGTTATGGTGAGGAAGTACTTGATTTAGGATGCGGGACAGGAGCTTTAATGAAACAAGTTATTAGTGAGGATTCACATCGACATCTTACAGGAATTGATTTATCATCACAAATGATTGAAAAGGCTAAACACCAACTTAAGAATAAGGCGACTTTAGTAGTAGGAGATAGTGAGAATTTGCCATTTTTTGATCAAACTTTTGATATTGTTTATTGTAATGATTCATTTCATCACTATCCAAATCCTCAAAAAGCCATTGCAGAAATATATCGTGTTTTAAAAATTGGGGGAACATTGATTATTGGTGACACATATTTGCCAGTCATTGCTCGGCAGGTTATGAATTATTTTATTCGCTTTAATAAAGATGGGGATGTTAGAATTTATTCAAAAAAAGAAATGATTTCGTTCTTGGAAGAATTATTTCATGAAATAAAATGGATAAAGGTATCGAATAGTGCTTACATGATCAAAGGAGTAAAATAATGATACAAGCAACAAATCGTAAATATTTACGATATATTTATCAATTATTGTTGGAGGGAAAAAAGGTACGTCAAATTGATTTGGCTTTATCTCTAGGATACGCACGTTCAAGTGTTTCAATTGCAATTAAACAATTGAAAAAAGCAGGGTATATTGATCTTATTAAAAATAACATTACTTTAACAGAGCGGGGAAGTATGTTGGCACAAGAAAGTTTGAAAAGTTATCAGCAAGTTTATCGATGGATATTGGCTTTAGGGTTAACTTCATATGAAGCAAGATTATATGCGGATAAATTAGAAAGTGATTTTGATCAAAAATTTATTGAGATGTTACTTAAAGACAAAAGACTAAACAATTAATTGTTTAGTCTTTTTGTGAACTGTAATTTGCTAAAATCGTATCAAAATCAAGACCGATTTTAAAACCTAATGTAAAATAATCATCAATACAGTTTTGGAATGCTTCAAAACTGTAGGTTTCATTAACTTTCAATGCGCTTTGATAAACCTTGATTAGTTGATTGGCAATATTGTTGGAGTTGTTGATTTCTTGATAGTTCTTGAGTTTGTCAACGTGCAATTCAAATCCGATTGACATCAACATATGAAGGGCATCAGTATAATAGTTAAGGATTTCTTTGTTATTGGCAGATGAATTATCCCAAAAGCTAAATACTTTTGCTTCTTCACCGACTTTACCTAATTCACAAAGAAAAGCTAGTACTTTTGCTTCAACCTTATCTTTATTTAAAACAGCATGATTAGGATCAACGACCAATTTTAATTCGTGGCTCATATGCGCTTGGTAGATTTTATTAATTTCATTCATTTAATTATCACCTCTTAAGTATTATTATACTCTTTTATGTGACATTTTCATGAATTATGATAATTCAATATAATCATGACGCAAATATTCTTTTGTATAGGTATTATTGGTTAGATCTTGAATAATAGTTAGAAAAGATTCATTTTCAAGATAACAGGTATAACTAACCCGATCTAAATACTCGGTATTAATGCATTTAATATGATGTACTTTAATTAAGTGTTCAAATTTTTTAGTGTATGAATAATCCACTGTAATTTTATATAAAGGAACACTGAATTTTTCTACAATCTCAGCTCCTTTTAAAGCATCAGCAACACTTTGACGATAAGCTCGAGTTAAACCGCCAGCTCCTAATTTAATCCCGCCAAAATATCTTGTAACAATAGCAATGATATTAGTAAGTTTATTTTTTTCTAAAACATCTAACATTGGTAGGCCGGCAGTTCCGCTCGGTTCCCCGTTATCATTGGCACGTTTTTGGGTACCAACGATATAAGCAATACAGTTATGAGTAGCATCATGATATTTTTCTTGATATTCTTTAATAATATTATCAATTGCAGTTTCGTCATTACACGGTATTAAAGTACAAATAAATTCTGATTTTTTAATTATCCATTTATATGTAGTTATTTCACGTACTGATTTCATTAAATCCCTCATTTCTTTATTATCATAACACATATTACTAGCAAAAGTATGATAAATTTGGTATATTAGTTACGTAATTATAGGGAGGGCGAGACCATGAAAAAAATAGCTGTTTTAGCAGATAGTGGATGCCAGTTACCAATTGGTTCGTTAGAAGATCAAGGAATTTATATTGTACCTTTAACGATTACAATGGGTAATAAAACATATTTAGATTTAGAAGAAATAAGTGCTAATGAAGTATTTGAAAGAATGAATAAAACTGGGGAAATGGTGATGACATCACAGCCTTCAACAGGTTCAATTCAAAATGCAGTTCATAGAATTAAAGATGCGGGATATGATCATATTATTGCTTTGCCGATTGCAACTGGATTATCTTCAACCTTGAATGGAATGAAATTGGCTTGTGATATGGTGGGAGTACCAGTTACGTTAATTGATACTAAGGGTACGGCTAGTAATCATCGCTATTTAATTAGGGTTGCTAAAAAATTAATTGATGATGGTAAAAGTGTTGCGGAAATTGAAACGATTTTAACAGCAATGGTTGAGGATTCAGCGACTGTGATTATGGCACCTAATTTAGACCATTTAAAGAAAGGCGGACGAATCACTCCAGCGGTAGCACTATTGGGGAACTTATTAAAAATAGTGCCGGTAATGAAATTAAATTATGAGTTGGGCGGTAAGATCGATACTTTAGATAAAGTTAGAACGGTGAAAAAAGCCAACTTAAAGATAGTTGATCATTTAGTTAATGAATGTGGATTGAACAATAAAGACTTTATTATTGCTATTGAACATGTCTTAGTTGATGATTTAGCTCATCAAATGAAACAGGCGATTATTGATCGAATTGGTGAATGTGAGATTACCGTTCGAGAGTTACCAGCGGTTGTAGGAGCACATATGGGTGTTGGTGGTGTTGGATATCAATATATAAAAAAATATGAGGGATTAACATGGAACGAATAACAAGTTTTAGTGTTGACCATACAAAGTTAACAAAAGGTGTCTATGTATCTCGGATAGATGGTGAATTAACAACATTTGATATCCGCATGACTACACCTAATTTAGAGCCTGCTTTAGATCCTCGTGGTGCTCATACAATTGAACATATCGGGGCAACATTACTTCGTAACGGCGAAAACAAAGATAAAATAATTTATTTTGGACCAATGGGATGTATGACAGGTTTTTATTTAATTACAAAAGAATTAGATTTGGCTCGAGTAATCAAAATTGTACGTGAATTATTTGAACAGATTGCAAATTGGCAAGAACCCATACCTGGAGCGAAGATGGAAGAATGTGGCAATTACTCATTTATGGATTTAGAAAAAGCTAAAGCTGCGGCTAAACATTTTGTTACTAGCGAATGGCAGCATGAATATCATTATTTATAGTTAAATTAAAACATGTTTCGAATTTTTGAACATGTTTTAATTTTTTTAGTGTAAAATTAACGGTAAAATGCGGTTTTTGGGTGGTTAAAAGTGGTTAAATGTTCCTAATTAATAACAAATTAATAACAAAAAAACAAGGAATTAAACCTTGATTTTTTGTATTTCATCATACAGTCGATTAATCAATGTATGAGTATAGACATCTTTAGTTAAATCTTGAAATTTATGACCTAATATTTTCTTTGTCATGTATATATCAAGATTGTTCATTGTCGCAAGCGTTCCAAAAGTATGTCTAGTATCATGTGGTAAATGCTTCATATTTAATCTATCCATAGTTTTATCAAAATAATCCCGTTTATAGACCTCATAAGAGTCTTTTGCGCTTATGGGCATAAATACATCACCTTTTAACATTTCCTTGATATACGGCTTAATTAGGTCATGTATAGGGATTATTCTATCTTTACCGGCTTCAGTTTTAGAACCGGTCACAATATATGATACAGTTTTAATTTTTCCATCATCATCACATTGCTCGTCAATATGAAATCTATCTTTGGATAAATTTAATAATTCACTAGGTCTAGCACCGGTAAATATATATATTAATAGTAGCTTAGCACTTGGTGAAGCATCTTTTATTAATTCTTTTATCTCGTTTATATCAAAAGGTTTATGTTTAATTTTGATTTTTTTGAAGTCGGTATCAACATTTATGTATTTTGTCAAATTGTCATTTTGGGTGATAATTCCTTCCATGATACCCCGTTCAAAAGTTTTTTGTACTAGAATTTTCATATTTGTTAATGTATCTTTTGAAACTGTTTGTTTATTTGCATCAAATATTTCTTGTAGCTGCTTTAGTGTAATTGTTGGAAGTGGCTTATTATGAATTAGTTCCAATCTCTTAAAATTTGATTTATACCGTCTTTGTGTTGATGCGGATAAGTTAACTACTTTATCGTTATAAAATTTTAAATATAGTTCTTCAAATGTAGGTGTATTTTTATTACGCTGCCTTATTAACTCGGCATAAGTATCGGGTGAAAGTGTTTCAATTTCTTTCTCGCTTATAGATTTCTTTTGTGCTAATAGATATAGTGTCAATGCTTCATTGGCTTCCTGCTGATCTTCAAAATATCCAATTATTTTTTGTTTTCTTTTACCCATCAAATCTCTTTCACCGGGTACTTTAGCAATCCAAGGTTTTCTACGATTACCGCTTAATTTGGTAACTGTTCCCGTGTTATTGAGTCTACGGCTGAAAGTGGGTTCTTTTTTCTTTCTAGGCATTTTAAATCACTCCTCAATGTTGTATAATGGGAGTATAGTTATAACTCACACAACTGAAATAATACCGTTATAACTATACTTGGGGATCACCTTTCGCGAGGTGATCTTTTTTATTTAGTTGTTAGTTTTAATAAGCTTTATGCTGATTAAGACCAGTTATACGCATAAATCTCGTATGAGTCATATTCAATCTCTCTGTTATCACCTGAAATTTCAAATGGAACTGAGTCGTTGCTCGAAAGATCGTGAACAAAGTTTATATTTCCTTCAACCATTTTTCCATCTTTTCTTTGAATTAAAATAATTGCAACACCGCTTATATCTTCTTTGTATTCATTTTTAACAATACCAGTGTAAGTTGTTTCATTATCATTATTAATTTCAGTTACATTATCAATTTTCAAGTATTCGTTTAAAGATTTATCGGTTTTACTATAATAGTAGTCGGTACTTTTTGTTTTAAATTCTACTTTATTGGGTGTTAAGCCTTTACAATCCAATGAACCCGTCCAATAATGTGTTTCTTGTGGTCCTAAAATATGCAATACTTGTTCTTCAGTTGAAATAACACCACCGTTCTCATCATAAGCAGTAGCCACATATGTTGGAAATCTTATAGTATATTCAGTGTTTGGATTTTCAAGTTTTATTTCATAGTTTACGTATTCACCATCAAAATCATAATTACTTTCAGTCACTTCAAGTTTTTTCTTTTCATCATTTGTTTTTTCAGTGGTTTTGTTATCCTCAGTTTCTTTTGATTTAGATTTATCATTATTTCCACCACAAGCAGTTAATCCCACAATCATAGATAACACAACTAATGATTTTATTATTTTTTTCATGCATTTCCCTCCCTTCTCATATAAATAATAACATAAAGTAAATCATTTGTTATAAATATGTTATAAAATGTCAATGTTATGTGTATGAAAATCAAGTTGAAAGAGATTAGAAAAGCTAAAGATTTAACGTTGGAGGAGTTGGAAGAACTATGCGGTTTAAGTCGTGCGACTCTGAATAGAATAGAGAACGAGGTTGTTTCACCTAGAATGATACAGATGGAATGGATTGCGATTGCTCTCGGTGTATCATTCAATGAATTGTTTGAGTCAAAAGTCCAATATACCCGACATATTTCTCAAAAATGAGAAATAGCCTATTTATACTTTTTTTCCTTTAAATTTAGACCTATAATTTAGTTATGGATAGCAAGGGGAAGGAGTATAAATGGGAGACAAAATATCATACATAAAAAGTATTTTTAAAATGTTGGAATGTATGAATTTAGGTGATGTACAAGCCATATACAAAATAACATTGAAACGCTTTTTAAAACATTAACGTAAAGAAAAGGACGAAGAAATTATTCTTTGTCCTTTTCTTTTTGTAAATTTTTGGTTAGCGCCTCTAAAAACCTTTTTACTGCTTCACGATCCTGATCAGGAAGATTTATGTAGGTTTTCATTATTGCCTTGTCTTTCTCGTCTAAATCATATTCAAGAATTATTTCATCCAAGGTTGTTTCAGGCATTTCAATGAATGGTTCACCAATTCCTCCAGTTAGCCAAAAGTAATCAACATTAAATGTTCTACAAATTAATTTTAATGTTGCATCATTGGGTACGCGTGTACCTGCTTCATAGCAAGCAATAGTATTTCTAGCTAAACCGAGTCTAGCTCCAAATTCGGTTTGAGTTAAATTAAGAATTGTACGGAGTTCTTTTATTCTTTCATTCAACCCAACCATGCTTTTATCCAATATATTCACCTCCCTGTAAACATAGTACCATAATAAACGTCGCATTGCAAACAAAAAGTTATTGACAATGTACACAATGTATGTTTATAATGTATGCGTAAGGTACAAAAAGGAGGTATAAAATGAACGATAACAGAAGTACCGGAGGAATTAGTTTTGTTGGGTTATTAACAATCTTATTCATAGGTTTAAAATTAACCGGCTATATCCACTGGTCTTGGTTTTGGGTTTTGAGTCCAATGTTAATTCCCATTGGAATAGCAGTAATTGTATTACTGGCTATTAAGATAATAAAAATTATTATGAGAAGGTGAGAAACATGAATGAAGATAAAGATCCATTTAGTGTAATGAATGAAAGACGTGAAAGAACTGCAAAAAATTTAGACGTAGCTGATCAGGTGATTTCATTACTTAAAACATTTAATTTAAGTTTTGAAGATGGCGTGGATGTATTAAAAAAGGCTCGACAAAAATTAAATCGAGCCATGAGAGAACAAAAGATTTAACGTCACACGGCTCATACTAGGTACGTTTGAATTGTTAAAAAGAAAGGAAGAAATTAAATGAGTGAATTAGAAATTATTGAATTAAACGGTCAACGATTAGTTGACAGTAGAGAAGTAGCTGAAATGATTGAAATAGATCATAGAGATTTACTGAAAAAAATACGAAAATATGTGGCAATTTTGGACGGGGAAAAATTTCCCACTCCACAGTTCTTTATAAAAGGGACATATGTTAATAGTCAAAACAAAGAACAACCTTGTTATCTATTAACAAAGCAGGGATGTGAAATGGTGGCAAATAAACTAACCGGTGAAAAAGGTATATTATTCACTGCTAAGTATGTAGAGGCTTTTAACAAAATGGAGCAGTCATATTTACCGAGCAGTGATCCAATGAAAGCGTTGGAGTTGATGTTTGAGGCTACGAAGCAAACAAATGAAAAAGTGGAGGTAGTTGATAAGCGTGTTGAAACGTTAGAAAACAACATGACAATAGATACTGCCCAACAGTATACGTTAAGCAATCTTGCTAAAAAGAATGTTTTAGATGCTTTAGGCGGTAAGGAGTCGCAGGCATACAAAGAAGTATCAAAGAAAGTTTTCGCAGCAATGTGGCGTGACTTTAAGAATTATTTCAAAGTTCCTTCATATCGGGATACATTAAAAATCAATTATCAAAAGGCTATCGAATATTTGGAAACATGGCGCCCTGATACCAATCTACAAATTGAGATTGACAGTTGGAACGGGTTAGAAGTTGTTTATTAGAAAGGGGGTGAAGAAATGTTAAGTTTGATTTTATTAATATCAGTGACGTGCTTGGTTGTTTTATTAAAAAAGTTCGACGATTATATTTTTAATAATGCTGCATTACTTTGTGGTGGAATTACTGTAAGTGCATTATTATCACTTGTTTGTGGTGTTTTGGTTATAGGAATAAGTTTTGCGTATGTTGATGCGTTTAATGTTGATAAAAAAATCGAGATATACAAAGAAGAAAATAAAAAAATTGAACAAGATGTATCAACGATTGTAAACAATTATCAAAATTATGAAAGTAATACCTTTAAGGGAATTATTGACAACCCAACAGTGTTGGCAGTTGTATGTCCGGAACTGAAATCTAATGAATTGGTTTCCAAACAAATTGATTTGTATATAAAAAATAATCAAAAAATAAAAGATTTAAAAATAACTAAAGCATCAAAAGATGTGCATGAATTCCTGCTTTATTTTGGATAAATATGAAAATTAATTTTAAGGGGGTGAAATATATGAGTTTTGAACAGTATGCAATAAAAAAAGAGCAAGCTCGTGAATTAGCAGTAATTTTAGCAACATTACATGAGTTTGGATATGAGTTGGATGATTGGGAAAAAGGTTATCTATCTCATATGTTGCTGAGTAAAAAGGCGGTATTGTAAAAATTTAATTGAAAGGGGTGATTAAATTGAATGATCAACAAGAAATTGATGAGGATAACATCAAAATTGAAGAAATTATGAAGATAATTCATAAAGATCGTGATTGGATACTGAATGCGATTGAAAAAGGAATGTTGCCGGGGGCGGTCACTACAAATGAAAGAGGAAGGCGTAATGCACATATACCTCGTAAAGCCTTTTATAAGTATATGACTGAGTGCCATGTGATTGTTGACGGCGAGTATATAAAAGCAGTTGCACAAGAAATTGCTAATCAGGCAGTTGAAAAAATTCTTAGGGAATTAAAAAAAGTCACTGCGCCAACAGTGACTAAATAAAACTTAAAACAATGTAATTATAAAATAATTGAATAAAAAAAGAAAGGTAATTAACTAAAATGGAAAATAAATTAAAAGTCGGGGATATTATTGTTGCTAAACGTGATGAATACGGCATTACAAATAAATCAAACGGATGGATTGGAAAAATATTGTCTTTCAATGAGTATGGCAGATTTACTGCAAAGACATTAAAGGATAATTCAGGACATACAAATGATATTTTTTACGGATTAGAAACTGAATGCTTTGAATTAGCAAGTGAAGAAGAAAATAAACTTTTAGAATTTGATATTAAATTAGCAAATATTCTTGAACTACATCTAAAATGGCTACGCAGTGAAAAGGGTGGAGTACGTGCTGATTTAAGTCGTGCTGATTTAAGAGGTGCTGATTTAAGTCGTGCTGATTTAAGAGGTGCTAATTTAAGTCGTGCTAATTTAAGTCGTGCTGATTTAAGAGGTGCTAATTTAAGTGATGCTAATTTAAGTGATGCTAATTTAAGTGATGCTAATTTAAGTGATGCTAATTTAAGTGATGCTGATTTAAGTCGTGCTGATTTAAGTCGTGCTGAAGGTGTTTTATCGTCAATTGACTTTATGAATGAACACTTTGAAAAGATAGATGAAGGATACATTGCGTATAAAACATTTGGTGCGTTTTACAGTATTAATCCAAATTGGAAGATTGAGGTTGGGGAAGTACTTAAAGAAAATGTTAACTTTAATAGAAATAATGCGTGTGGTTGTGGTATAAATGTAGCCCCTCTTAAATGGGTTAAAAATCAAACGGGTGATTTACCAATTTATAAAGTGCTGATCCGTAATGAATGGCTAATGGGTGTTTGTGTACCTTATTTGAGTGATGGAAAAATTCGTTGTGAACGTGTTGAAATACTAGGTGTTGTTGATGATTAAATTTTTTAAGCATCAAGCTGCTGAATTAGAGGCAACTGAGAGCCTAACCCATGTCGCTTATTATCATGACATGGGATTGGGTAAAACTTTTACCGGTGCTGAAAAAATGATTAGATTAAATGCAAAAGTTAATTTGGTGATTTGTCAAAAGTCAAAAATTGAGGATTGGGTTGAACATTTTGTAATGTATTACGAAAATAAAGAAGATGCCATGATTTATGATTTAACAAAGTGGAGCAAGGAAGATTGGAAAATATTTTGTAAAGACAGTGTGTTTAATGATTATCATAATAGATCCAAATACATTCTAGTAATTAATTATGAACTTGCTTGGCGTAGACCTGAATTACTAAAATTAAAGGATTTTACGCTCATGTTGGACGAAAGCAGTCTTATACAAAATGAAAAATCTAAAAGGAGCAGGTTTATTCTGAAATTAAAGCCTAAAAATGTAATCTTATTAAGTGGTACACCTACGGGTGGAAAATACGAAAAATTATGGTCACAAATGCACTTATTGGGTTGGAATATATCAAAGAAATTATTTTGGCAGCAGTATGTTGAGGTTGATTATTTAGACAACTTAGGTCGTTCAATTCCAATAGTTAAAGGTTATAAAAATGTTGAACGCCTGAAACGCAAAATGCGACAGTATGGTTGCCGTTTTTTAAAAACTGATGATGTGTTTGATTTACCAGTACAAAATTTTAATGAAATAAAGATCAAGGCTTCATCTGAATATATGAAATTTAAAAAAAGTAAAATTGTCGATATTGACGGTACAAAGTTTATTGGTGATACGACACTTAAAAAAATGTTATGTGAAAGAATGTTATGTAGTTCATATAACAAAGATAAATTAAATGCGTTTAGAGATATATTAGAGTCAACTGCTGATAGAATAATTGTTTTTTACAGTTTTAAAAATGACTTGACTATACTGAAACACATTGCCAAAGAGTACACGGATCATTTAAGTATTGTAAATGGTGATGGTCGTGATCTTGAAGCGTATGAAAAATATGATGATAGCGTAACATTTGTACAGTATAAAGCGGGGAGCATGGGAATAAATCTTCAAAAAGCTAACAAGCTGATTTATTTTACACCACCCTTGGAATGTGAGTTTTTTGAGCAGTCAAAGAAGCGTATACACCGTATAGGACAAACCAATCCATGTTTTTATTATAAATTAACAGTTAAAGGAAGTATTGAAAATAAGATATACAGAACTTTGGAGTTGGGGAAAAATTACACTGAAGCACTGTATGAGGAGGAAGTAAATGAATAAAAAACAATTAACTATATTATTAGTAACACTGTTTGTGATTATATCACTGCCTTTTTATGTGTATGGTCAAACCCTTCAGCACGAAATAGTTATTTTGAAGCAGGAAAATAGTAATTTGATTGAAAAGAACAGTGACCTAAACAAGAAAAATGAAGTATTACAAGCTGAATATATAACGCTTGAAGATAATTACAGTCGATTATATGAAGAACACTTAACGTGTCCTCAGTGAATATCGCTAGGCATTTTTAAAATAACCTGCTATTGGTTAGGTGAGGATATGTATGGTGAAATGACTTCAAGTGGAGTACATGCAACACCTAATAATACAATTGCAGTTGATCCGAATATTATTCCATTGGGTACTCAAGTATTTATAGATGGTGAAATATACACGGCACAAGATGTCGGTGGCGCAGTGAAAGGTAATGTAATAGATATTTGGGTTGCTGATGAGTCACTAAGTTTTGGTCGCAAGTTCAGTGAAGTATTTATTTTAAAGAGGTAGATAATGGGACGCGAAAAGCAGTTTGAAAATAAAATAAAAGATCATTTGAGAGAAAGTAATGCTTGGTTTTTAAAAACTTGGAGCAATGGCGTTCAGCGTGAAGGAGTACCCGACATTTTAGCAAGTGTTAACGGCTTTTTTATAGGAATTGAGGTTAAGGCTGAAAATGGTACACCAAGTGAACTCCAATTATGGAATATTGATGAGATAAGGAAATCCAACGGTATAGGAATTGTTCTTTATCCTCACCAGTATAATGAATTCAAAAAATTAATAAAAAATTTAATGGCTGAAAATTGGGATGATGCGTTTAATGATCAGTATAAATTTGATAAAGAAAGAGAGTGAATAATATGGCTAATATTTATGAATTAAAAAGCAGTTATTTACAGTTACAAAATGCAATTGAAAACGGTGAAGAAGATTTAACAAGTATATTGGAAACAGTTGAAGATGCAGTACAACTAAAATGTGAAGGATACGCAAAGGTCATTACAAACTTAGAAAGTGATGTAGATGGTCTTAAAGCTGAAGAAAAGCGTATCAGTGAAAAACGCAAGAATCTTGAAAAGAAGATTGGTTATTTGAAAACCATAATATATGAAACAATGAAGGAAACAAAACTTGAGAAGTTTAAAACAAATACGTTTAATTTCGCAATTGTAAAAAATGGTGGTAAAACGCCAATTGTAGTTGATGTTGAATGTAGTGAGTTACCTGATGATTTAGTTAAAATTGATGAAAAACCGGACTTAGAAGCAATACGTGACTATATCGAAAGAACGGGTGATATATCATATGCTCATTTTGGTGAACGCGGTGAAAGTTTGAGGATTAAGTAATTTGAATATCAAACGTGGTGAAGTGTACTACATTAACATTGAAAACAAAACTAATCACATTCAAAACGGTCATAGACCATATTTGATTGTGAGCAATAACAAATGTAATGAATATTCACCAACTCTTTTAGCGGTGGCATTAACAACAAAACTAAAAAGATTGGAAATGCCGACACATGTGGAAATAAACGATTTAAAAGTGAAATCAATGGCTCTATGCGAGCAAATATTTACTGTTAGTCGTGATGATATATGTGATGAAAACTACATGGGTACAATTTCCAATAAAACACTGCATAAAATCAATATTGCATTGATAGAGAGTTTAGGAATAATCGATTAAAAAAGAAAGTAGAGGAATATAAATAATGGCAATTAAAACTTTAATACTAGGTGAGAGTGGAACGGGGAAAAGTGCAAGTTTAAGAAAATTTGATCCTGATGATTTATTGGTAATCAATGTAGCAAGTAAACCATTACCGTTTAAAAATAAGTTTGAACGTTTGGACAGTGATGATTATAAAAAGATCATCAAAGCAATGAAAGAAACTAAAAAGAAGATAATCGTTGTTGATGATGCACAATATAACATGTCTTTTCAATATATGAGAAGAATTAAAGAAAACGGTTGGGACAAGTGGAACGACATTCAAGGTGATTTCTTTAATTTAATTCAGTATGCTGATAAATTACCCGAAGATGTTCGTGTCTATTTTTTAAGTCATATTATGCGTGACGAGAATGGATTTGAAAAAATTAAGACAATGGGTAAGATGCTTGATGAAAAAATTACAATAGAAGGATTATTTACAACTGTTTTACGGACAAGTGTTAGTGATGGGAATTATTATTTTATAACTCAAAATAATGGTCATGATACTGTAAAAAGCCCAATGGGCATGTTCCCGAGCTATGCAATTGATAATGATTTAAAGTATGTTGATGAAAAAATTTGTAATTATTATGAAATTGGTGATTTTAAAACTGATGAAGAAATGGAAAAAGCTGATGAGGCTGCTAAAACTGATTTACAAAAAGAAGAACCAAAAACTAGTCGTAGAAGTAGAAAAAAAGTTGAAACGGAAACAAAGGAGGATAAAAGAACTCGTAGAAAAAAACTTGCTGAAGAAAGTAAGGATAAAGAAGAACCTTCAAAGTTAGGCAGTGAGATGGTTGAGGGTGATGATATTGAGTTTGAAGAACCTAAAACCCGTACTCGTAGATCAAGAAAAAAGGAAGATGTAAGTACCATTGATGATGAAACTGCACCTACTGAGGTAAAAACAAATGGATTAGATGTAGAAATTGAAGAAGAAAAACCACGTCGTAAGCGTAGAGCAAGAGCGTAAATATGAAAAAAGATTAGGAATATAAGGAGCGTAAAAAATGGCTAAAAAACAAGAAAAAATTGATTTATCACAATTTAATGATTTATATGATACACCTGAGTTTAAAAAAGAATTAAAGGAAGCAAAAGAAAATAAATTTGAAGAAATACCCGAGGATGAATACACGGTTAAATTAGTTAAACTAGAAATTGGTGTATCTAAAAATAAGAAACCCAATGTTAAAGGACAGTTTAAAATTGTTGAAGGTGAATTTAAAAATAAATTGGTTTTTTACAATCAAAGTATTAGTTCAGGAATGGGTGTACACATGTGCAATGAATTCCTAAGAAGTCTAAATGTGTTTGATGAGGATGAAATTGAGTTCACAACAATAGAAGATTATAACGATTTATTATTGGATATTGTGGAAGAAACTGAATCAAATAATTTAGAATTCGCTATTGATTATACACTTGAAGAATACAACGGTAAGAATTACGGTCGTATTAAAGTTTTGGAAACATTAGATTAAACCAATATTTAGCCTATTTCTATAATAGGCTAAATACCTTAAATGTAATTAAAAGGAGGCAAAAATAATGCTAAAGATAGAAAAGATTAAAGAAAAAATTTTAAATTTTGATAATAGTGATAGTCTTTGTTGTTACTTAGCACAAATGGTAACCAAGAAAGGTGATAAAAATAATTGCAGTAGAAAAAATACAACTTCTTGCAGCCAATGCTTAAAGCTGTCACTTATGGACTTATTAGAAGAATATAAAGAACCATTTAAACTCACAAAATTTGAATATGAATATTTAAAAGTTGCTAAAAAAGAGGGATTTAATTTTATTGCAAGAGATGAAGATAACATGTTGTATGGATTTATCAAGCAACCTAAAAAGCATAATTCATATTGGCACAATTCTGATAAATTTATAAAAATATTCAAGTCAATGTTTAATTTTGTTAAATGGGAAGATCAATATCCATGGGATATTGATGAAATATTAAATAATTGTACCATTGTGAGTGGTGATGGAAGATGAATAAAGTACCCATTAAAAATGAATTTCTAATTAATATTGCAATAGCCCAACATATGTTTGATAAATTTAAAGACGAATTACAAAGAAGCGACAATTATGAAGTAAACGGAAAAGTATCACGGGAAACACGTAAATCAAGATTAAATATGTATCGAAAGATAATTAATGATGAATTGTTAGAAATAGAGCGCAATTATGGTGGGGGAAAATATAATTTTGAAGATGCGGAGGTGATAGAAGATGGAAAATAAAAGAGAAACAAATTTAACAATTGCTAGATTGAACAAGATGTTTGATGTTGAAAAATTAATTGAGAAAGAGCCTGAATTATTTGAAGAATTAGTTAAAGATTATCCATTAAAAGATGGTGTGTACTTGTTAGAAGTGCGAGGCAATCAAAATGTTTGATGGATTAAGGCAACAACAAGAACTTGAATTGTTTGGAGGAATTGGAGCACCAAGGAAAGCGTGGGAAAATTTAGGAGTACCAATTAAAACTATTGATTATGTTGAAATCCTCCCATACGCGGTTAAAGCATATAATACCATGTATGACAATAGCTATAAACCACAGGATATTAAATTGTGGAACTTAGATGTAGATATTTTAGTACATGGTAGTCCGTGTCAAGATTTTAGCAAAAATGGACTCAATAATATAAATACCGGAAGATCCATCCTTTATGAGAGAACGTTGGAAATAATTAAGAAAGAATTAAAGAGATTACCAAAAGTTTTACTATGGGAGAACGTCCCTAACCTAGCCTCAAAAAAGCACAAATCACACTTAGAACACTATTTAGAGACTACATCTAATTTAGGGTATAAAAATAATTATGCAATTTTGCGTGCTAGTGATTATGGTATACCGCAGGCAAGAGATAGGATATATGTAGTTAGTATACTAGGGAATACAATGTTTGAATTTCCTAATCCTAAACCATTAGAAAAAGATATTCGTAATTATTTGGATTATGATGCTGATTTTGAAGATTATAAGTTGACTAAAAATGAAATGTCAATATTTTTTAGAAAAGATGAGAACCTATATGTAAGAGAAGCAACGAAATTAGGTTACAAATTAGTTGAGGAATATGACATCATTAACGTCGAGCGTCCTAATAGCAAAACAAGGCGAGGGAGAGTTGGTAAACGTGTAGCAAAAACGTTAACAACTCAACCAAGGCAAGCAGTTTATTATAATGGATCATTGCGATTATTAACTGCAAAAGAGCATTGGCGATTGATGGGGTTTAGTGATGAAGATTATTTGAAATTGAAAAATGCGGGTATCGAGGATAAACAAATAAGCGCATTAGCTGGAAATAGTATTTGTGTACCAGTATTAGAAGCTATATTTTCACAATTAATAGAAATGAAAATTTTGTGTTGATTGGGGGCGTATGTATGATTTTTTATGACTTTGAAGTATTTATGTTTGATTGGTTAGTAGTATTGATTGAGCCATTCACAAATACAAAAACTACAATAGTTAATGACGTGGATGAGTTAAAGCGTTTTTACAAGTGTCACAAAAATGATATTTGGATTGGATATAACAGTCGCGGGTATGACAGTTATATTTTAAAAGGTATTTTATGTGGGTTTGATCCAAAAGAGATAAATGATTGGATCATTGTTAAGAAACGTAAGGGTTGGGAGTATAGTGATTTATTTAGAAATATACAGTTATATGGTTTTGATGTAGCTAGTTCATTTCATTCTTTAAAGCAGCTTGAAGGTTTTATGGGAAATGATATTCAGGAAACCGGTGTATCGTTCAATATAAATAGACCGCTAACTGAAAAGGAAATTGAAAAAACTATATATTACTGTACTCATGATGTAATGCAGACAATTGAAGTTTTTATGGAACGAAAAGCCGATTTTGATGCACATTTGGATTTGATCAAAACTTTTAATTTACCAATAAACTACATTTCAAAAACACAAGCTCAATTGAGTGCGATAGCATTGGGATGTCAACGCCAATCACATCATGATGAGTGGGATATAACAATTGTCGACACACTTAAAATTGACAAATATTGGCATATTGTTGAGTGGTTTAAAAATCCTAATAATTACAACTATTCCAATAATTATAAGGTTGATGTTGCAGGTATACCACATGTATTTGGATGGGGTGGATTACATGGAGCGCCCAATGAACCAATACACGTAAGAGGGTTGCTCCTTCATGTAGATGTTACAAGTTTTTATCCAAGCATTATGATTCAATACGACATGTTAAGTCGTAATGTTCAGGATAAAAGAGTTTATGAGCAAATATATAACAAGCGTGTTGAACTTAAAAGACAAGGAAAGAAAAAAGAGCAGGCACCTTTTAAAATCATTCTTAACGCAACGTATGGGATTTGTAAAGATAAATACAGTTTAGCATATGATCCATTAATGGCTAACAATGTATGTATAAACGGACAATTACTGCTGCTTGACCTAATTGAACATCTTGAACCGTATTGTAATTTAATACAAAGTAACACTGATGGTTTAATTATTCAAATAGAGGACACAGACGAAGCATTTGAAAAAGTGGATGATATTTGCTACGAATGGGAACAAAGAACCCATATGGGATTAGGATTTGACGTAATAACCGAAATATATCAAAAAGATGTAAACAACTATATATTTAAATTTGAAAACGGTGATATTGAGCGTAAAGGTGCTTATGTAAAGGAATTGTCTAGATTGGATAATGATTTACCAATAATCAACAAGGCGTTAGTTGATTATATGGTTAACGGGGTTTCAATTGAAGAAACAATATATAACTGCAATGAATTAATCATGTTTCAAAAGATTTTTAAAATTACTGATAGATATATATGCGGGTGGCACAATGATTATGATCTTGATGGAAAAACATTTAGGGTGTTTGCATCAAAAAATATCGGCGATACATTTATTGGCAAAGTAAAAGAAAAAAACGGTGTAGAAGTGATTGAAAAATTTGCAAATAGTCCTGAGCATTGTTTTATAGAGAATAGAAACGTAAACGGGGTTAATGTACCAAAGAAATTAGATAAGGATTGGTACATTGAATTAGCGAAAGAAAGGTTAAAACAATATGGTGTAGCTGATATGGAGGTTTAACATGAAATTAAAAGAATATGTCTATTTCCATTTAAAAAAAGATGGTAATACAGTAATAGACTATAAACTATATAAAAAGTATGGTGAAAAGAAAATATTGAATGAATTAAAAAAGAAAGGCTTCAACTGTATCATTAAAGTAGTTGATCACAATGATGATATTACTGATCGATATAAAATCACCAAAGGTGTGGATAAAGAAGCACTGATTGATGTCATTATAGAGGTTGTAAAATGAGTTATCGATTATTTAAAGGTTATGTTGAAACAAAGAATAAAAAAGCAAAAATGGCTTTTAAAAATAAAACAAGTGATGATTTGGCTAGTTTAAAAGAAGTAGTATCATGTGATGAGTATGCCGGTGTTTTAAATGATGATACCGTTTTAATTGACATTGATGATTATGATCAAAGTGAAATATTAATGAATATAGTTGAGGATTTACAACTTGCATGTAGAGTGTACGAGACTACTAGAGGGAAACATTTCGTGTTTAGGAATGGCGATACGTTAAAGACAAATTCAACTCATGCACTGCTTGCCTGCGGTTTAACAAGTGATATTAAATTGGGATGTCGCAATAGCCTTGAAATATTAAAATATGAGGGTGAGGAGCGTTCAATAATTTATGATATTTTTGAAGATGAGGAGTACCAAAATTTACCTAAATTCTTAACTCCAACGTCCAAAAATATTGATTTTACAAAAATGGAAGAAGGTGACGGACGTAATCAGGAACTGTTTAATTATATCCTAACGCTTCAAACCAATGATTTTAGCAAGGATGAAGCTATTGAAACGATTAAAATTATAAATAAATATATTTTCAAAGAACCGTTGAGCGATAATGAAATAGATGTAATTTTACGTGATGAGAGTTTTCAAAAGCCTATTTTCTTTAATAAGAATAAGTTTTTATTCGATAAATTCGCAGTTTTTATTAAAAATGAGCATCATATCATAAAAATACACGGTGTACTACACATTTACAAGGATGGAGTATATACAAGTAACGAGGATGAAATAAGGCGCACAATGATCAAATATGTTCCTAATTTAAAAAAGCAGGATAGAAATGAAATACTTGATTATATAAATCTATTAGTTAGAAAAGATACCAATATTGCACCTGCGCATCTCATAGCTTTCAACAACGGAGTGTACAATTTAAAAGAAGATGTAATGTTGGAATTTTCACCAAGTATCGTTATTAAAAATAAAATTCCCCATAACTATAATCCAAAGGCATATTTTAAAAAAACCGATAACGCCTTAAACAAACTTGCTTGCAATGATAAAAATATAAGATTGTTATTAGAGGAAACTATTGGGATGTGTTTTTATCGACGTAATGAACTTAGAAAAGCAGTTTTGTTGAAGGGGGGTAAAAGAAACGGTAAGAGTACATTTTTAGATATGATGCGAAATATTGTTGGGGATGATAATATTTCAACCTTAGATTTAAAAGACTTAGCTGATAGATTTAGGGGGGCGCAGGTTTATGGTAAATTAGTAAATATTGGTGATGATATTGATAATAACTATATTAAAGATACTGCAACTTTTAAAAAGCTAGTAAGTGGTGATCCAATCACTTTAGAAAAAAAAGGTCGTGATCCTTTCACACTGTATGACAATTACTGTAAATATATTTTTAGTGCAAATGCTATTCCTAGAATGGGAGCAGGAAAAGATAATGAAGCGGTTATTGACCGTCTAATTATTATTCCGTTTGATGCTCATTTCAGCAGTGCAGATGATGATTTTGATCCATTCATAAAGGACGATTTGAAAAAGGAAGAGAGTTTGGAATACGCAATAAGATTAGGAATTGAGGGAATTAAAAGAGTTTTAAAATCAAATAAATTTACAACTACCGATAAGGTTAAAATTGAAATAGAGGAGTATGAAAAGGACAATGATCCAATCCTAATGTATTTTGATGAAATTGACCTTGGAAATATAAAGATTTTAAATAATGCAATAAATAGCTGCTATAAACGTTACTGCGAGTTTTGTATAGAGTATAACCTGAAACCAATTAGTAGACCTGCGTATACAAAAAAGATAAATAAAAAATATTCATATATTAGTAAAGTTTCCAAAGTTAACGGTAAGTCAATTAGAATTTTTGTTGATAAAGATGATAATTAATTTGGATGGAGGTTATTTAAGTTTCTATGATAAGTATTGAAGATATAACAAGAGAAGAATTCGAAAGCTATGAAAAATCTCAACGAACATTACCCAATGTAAATGGAACAACTCCATGTCCTTTATCATGGAGCAGGTATAAGATGAGCGAAATAAACAGTGCTGAAAAATATATATTTATTTTTGATAATTATGAATTACTGAAAGAGAGGTTTGAAAATGAATAATGAAAAGCAGGTATTAATAGATAAAATTGAAAATTTAAAACGACAAATATTCATACTTGAAATGAAAGATAGATTGGACAATGCCGATCTTGATAATCTCAGAGAAATGGAATATGAATTAAAAAAGCTGAATAAAAATTTTATTGATAAATTTGGTGAGTCTTATGACTAATGATGAAATCGAAGTCATTATAAGCAAGACAGTTAAAAAAACTGTTCATCAGCTTAAACGCAATAATATGCTTAGGGAATATAAAACTTCATCTTTTAAAAAAACTGAAAAGCTATTATACGAGTATCCTAAAATGCAGCCTATAACTGCTGAAGGAAAATCTATTATCAATAAAATAGAAAAAGCATTAGAATATATTAGGGATGATGATTATTACGAACTGATAGAACTTAGATATTTTAGACAAATGAAATATGATAAACTGGTTGAGTATTTTGGTGTGGAAAGGAACGCCGTTATATACCATAAGCAACGATTAATCAACAAAATAAAACCGTTTCTATTTGCTGATGATGTAATTAAAGAGACTTTAGATGATTAGACTACTAAAAAATAACAGTAGTCTTTTTTTATTTTGGCTACATTATGCCTACAAAGCATTGTATTTAATTTACTATGCTTTTGTTTATAATTTTACTTGTAATCTTAATTGATTTATCCGAGGGTTCGTGATTTTAGGTTTTTTGCCTTTCTTTCTCCCGTATCATGAACCCTCCAATAAGTCAATTAACAAAAAATATGAAAGCGAGGTAATTATATGGAAATGTTGAGTGAATATGTTGTTTTGGCAGTGGTTGGTATTTGTTTTGCGATTGGATACATTATTAAATCTAGTTTGGATTTTATCCCTAATAAATATATTCCACTAATTATGGGGGTGCTAGGAGTTGTACTAAATGTTTGGATTGGTGGATCATTTACCCCTGAAATTTTGTTAGGCGGTTTAGCAAGTGGTCTAGCAAGTACAGGAGCATATGAAACAGTTAAAAATATAAAAGGTAAAGAAAAATAATGATTAGCATGGTATTAAATATTATTAGTTCAATTACAAGTGGAGTATTACTATTTTTACTAACTAACCAAATCAAAGAAAATCGAACGATACGTGATAGTAGAAAACAAGAAAACATGGCTAAGGAAAATTCTATAAGCAACGGTATTGTGTGTTTGCTTAGAGTAAAGCTAATAGAATATCATGACCATTATGTCGCCATTGGAAGTATCCCGAGTTATGCAAGGAGCAATTGGGAATTGATGTATGAGGCATACCACAATTTAGGTGGTAATGGAATGATTGAAGGTATGAACATGGAAGTGAGAAAACTTCCAATTAATGGGTAAATCAGGAGGAAAAGAAAAAATGAGTAAAGTTTTAACAAGTAATCAATTGGTTGAAAAGGTAAAGGCAGTGGCTAATACACCTACTTCATATAAATTAGGTACATTTGGGAATAAGACATCCGGTGGTAAAAAACTATGGGACTGTAGTGGATTATTAAAAGGAATCTTGTGGGGCTATCCATCTAACGGGAAATATGGTTCAAATGGTGTATTAGATCAAAACGCAGATACTATTATTTCTAAATGTGAAGGAGTATCTACCAATTTCAATAATATTCAAGCCGGTGAAGTTGTCTGGATGAAAGGTCACATGGGTATTTATATTGGGAACGGAAAAGTAATTGAAGCTACACCAAAATGGGATAATGGAGTTCAGATTACAACTTGCGGAAATGTGGCTAGTGGATCAAAATCAAGAAAATGGACTAAACATGGTAAGTCACAATATATAGATTATGGAAATACAATAGTAACTCCAACTCCTCAACCAACACCAAGTGATGATTGGGTTAATAGATTAAATGCTGAATGTGCAAGACAAGGATTTTCAAGTTACCCTACAGTAAAAAAAGGTGCAAAAGGTGGAATTACAAGACTTATTCAAGAACGTTTAAATAGTGTAGGATTTAGTCTAGGGGTAGATGGTATCTTTGGAACAGCAACTTATAACGCTGTAAAAGTTTTCCAACGTAACCGTGGATTAAGTCAAGATGGTATTGTTGGTAAAAATACTTGGTCATACTTAGTAAGCGGAAAGAGATATTAATATCAAATGGACGAGCCTAAGGTTAAAGAAAAGTATAAACTAGTGGCAAAGTTCTATTGTGGTGAAGCATGTGGAAACGCTGAACGTGCCTGCATTATGGCGGGATACAGTCGTAAATATGCAAGAGGAAATGCCTACAAAGTAGTGGCAAACAGTGGCGTTCAACAATATATTAAATATTTAAATGAGAGTATAAATAAGCAGCACATTGCTACAATCGAAGAAATTCAAAGTTATTGGAGCAATGTTATGCTTTCAAAAGATGAAGAGACAAAAGATAAATTAAGAGCAAGTGAGCTTTTGGGAAAAGCAAAAGGCATGTTTAATAATGATTGGTAGGTGATTATACATGAAAAGTGTATGCACTATTGATTTAAAAAACACAGATTGTTGGGGCTACGCCAATAGCGCAAATGATAAAAATTCGCTTCATTTGCATATTTACCCGTTAGCTTCTCAATTTAGTAATTATAGGTTAGAAATAACTGATATTAAAGGATCAATAAGTATTATTAATGTTGAAATTGCAAATGATCTAATAGAGTTTGATGTACCTGAAAGCTATTTTAATGGAAATGGTTTAATGAAAATGAGGTTATTGAGCAATGAAGCTAATAGTGATTATGTATTGTTCAATACAGTAGAATTTGAAAATGATGAGAATATACGTTGTGTTATAAATGAAGAAACTCGTGTATTTACAATTAAGAAGATAATTAGAAATAACACAGGTGTGCCTATTGCAACAACTGACAGTTTAGGAGTTATAAAAGTCGGTGCAACTTTAAATGTAAAGGAGGATGGCACTTTAAATGCAAACGAGGGTGAAGGTATAGAAGCAATTACTAACACCGAATTAGAAGCACTGTTAACATAGGGGGTGATTGTAGTGGCTAAATATTTAGATAGTGATGGAGTTTTATACTTATGGAACAAAATTAAAAGTGCTTTTGTAAAAAAAGAAAGTGGTAAGGGACTTAGTACAAATGACTTTACAACGGCTTTAATGAATAAATTAAATGGTATAGCAAGTGGAGCAAACAATTATGTTCACCCGTCTTACACTAGTAGAGCGAGCGGATTATATAAGATTGTTGTAGATGCAACGGGACACATCAGCCAAGTTGCTGCGGTTACCAAAGCAGATATTACATCTTTAGGCATTCCCGCGCAAGACACTACTTACGCTAACATGACGGGTGCAACTGCGAGTGTCGCGGGTAAAGCAGGTCTTGTTCCTGCTCCGGCTGAGGGAAAACAATTGAGTTTTTTACGCGGTGACGGCACTTGGGTAGTTCCAACCGATACTAAATATACCCATCCAACGACAAGTGGATATAAACATATCCCTAGCGGTGGAGCAAGCGGGCAAATTTTAAAATGGAGTGCTGATGGTACTGCGGTTTGGGGTAATGAAACTAAAATAACAATTGATACTGCCATGAGTAAAACAAGTACAAACCCGGTACAAAATAAGGTTATCACTGCATATTTAGAAGATATGGAAGATGGTTTGATTGCTCAAATGGGTGCAATATTGCCCGAAGTACCTAGTGAAATCAGTAATAATCCTTATTTTTTACAAGTAATTGTTAGTGGTTCTACATCAGCGCCAACAATTGACATGAATTGGGCTATACCTGATGTTGCCACAAGCAATCATAACGGGTTCATGTCGGCTGAAATGGCAAGTAAACTAAATGCGTTTCAAAATGCTAGTGCATATGCCTTAAAAAGCGATATTGTAGGTATGTATAAATACAAAGGCAGTGTTGCAAATTCTAGTAATTTACCAACAAGTGGTCAAACCAAAGGTGATGTTTATAACATTGTTAATGCTTCTAGTTATGGACCTGCGGGAACTAACGTCGCTTGGGATGGTTCGGCTTGGGATGCATTAGGTGGTTTATTTGAGATAGAAAGTATAACAAATGCTGAAATAGATGTTATTTGTGTGTAGGTAGTATATGTCGAAATATCTAGAAAAAAGCCAATTATCTTATCTTTGGCAAAAAATAAAAGATTATGTTGCCAGTCAAAAAGTTGGTACAAGTTTTCAATTTTCAACTGCAGAACAATTTACCGGTGATTATTGGATTGACGGAAAAAAAATTTATGTAAAATCTTACAGTTTAGGCACTATTAATGCTTTCAAAAAAATAGAAAATATCGCTAATTTTGATAGAAATATAAGATATGAATTTACAATGCGAGCTAACGATAAAATAAGTGGTATGAATGGAAATTCAAGTACAGATTTATTTGTTACTACAGGTGGAGATGTTTATATTAATACTAATGGAGAAACTAGACATGATGTCGTTTTAACATTGTGGTACACAAAAACTACAAATTAAGAAGGTGGAATTATAATGAAACATTATGTGATTGGTGAAGATAACTGCTTTGTAGAAGCGTATACAAAAGAGGAAACGATTAACAAAATATATCCAATTGGTTCAATTTACATGTCACTTAATGACGTATCGCCAAAGTCATTATTTGGTGGTGAGTGGGAAAAACTAGAAGATGTGTTTCTTTTTGGAGCAGGTTCTAGTCATAAATTAAATAGTCGTGGTGGTGAAAAGACACATACATTGTCTAAAGAAGAAATGCCTTTTCACGAACATGTTACAGGATATAGTCAAATAGTAAATGTACCCAAAGGATCAGGTGCAACTGTGCCGGCATTAGTAAACGGAGATCAAACTTATGCCGGGATTACCGGGGGAGCAGGAAGCAGTCAACCTCATAACAATATGCCGCCATATTTAGCAGTTAATATTTGGACAAGAATTGGTTAATTATCAATGTTCACATTAAGTAATTTTTATAAATCTAATCAGTGGCGTGATTTAGTCAATCTATTAAAACTAGAACGTGTCAATAAAGATGGTTATGTTGTGTGTGAACGTTGTGGAAAGCCAATTTTAAAACCGTATGACTGTATAGCGCATCATAAAAAAGAATTGACAAATGATAATGTTAATGATGTTAATATCTCATTAAATCCCGACAATATAGAACTGATACATTTTAAATGTCACAATAAAGATCATAAGCGATTTGGTTATGAGAACCAACGTAAGGTGTATATCGTATATGGCGCACCTTATGCGGGTAAAAGTGAATGGGTTAGAAGTGTAGCTAGTTATGAGGATTTGATTGTTGATATAAATGACATATACCAAATGATAAGTGTTAATGAGCGCTATGACAACGTGCAAAGATTAAAAGCTAACGTATTTGGTGTAAGAGACTGCTTGATAGATATGATAGCTACACGGCGTGGTAAGTGGAAAGATGCTTATATAATTGGTGGTTATCCGTTATTTATGGAACGTAAAAGATTAGCTGATAAATTAGGTGCTGAATTAATATTCATTGATACTGATGAATTAGAGTGCATAAACAACCTGCATGATATAGACAAGAACGTTACGCAGGGTTGTGAATACATTAAGGAATGGTTCAGCAGGTATCAGCCTGATCAATAAATATGAAAGGTAATTATACTATGAATAAATATAAAGATGGAATCAAAGGAAATTGTACATTAAACAAACTGTATCGAATAATTAATTCAGGATGTGATAGACCAGTGATAATTAGTTGTGACGAAGCAAAGTTATTACTTAATTATGTTGATGAAGCAGTGGCAAGTAGAAATAATAAAATAAAAATTGATATTGAAGTAGATACAAATGATTTGGAGTGTAGGTTGAAAAACTTAAAAGATATTGCAGAGGATATTAATGATGCAATGAGTAGAAGTGGTACACCAATTGAACAAGTAATGCCTCTTGAATGTGCTTCAATTGATCGTCCGAATATAAATATTAATAATTGTAAAAATGTTCATATTAGTGTTTATCCTAATGACATTCTAAAAGATTAACCCCCCCGGTAACACAAAACATGGAACCGTTTAGGGGAGTGCAAGGGGAGCATAATTCTCACGCAAGCTAAAAAAATGAGATTTTTGGTTTTCAAATTTGGTGTTCCAACTCTATTCGGGTCATAACTGAATGAAGAAAAAATCAAAAAAATTTTTAAAAGTTACACATAATCACTAAATTTTGTGTAACAAGTGTAACCTTTAAAAATCGCTTATTATCTTACTTAGAGTAAGGGTTTAGGAAGTTAGCTTATGCTAAGTGACGGTTACAATATATAAATTTTCTTTATATATATTTTATATATTAAAAAAAATTTATATATAAAAGAAATAAAAATTAAGTGTAACTTCGTAACCAATCGCTCAAACTCTTACTCCCCCTAAGCGTTCAGCGGTTACACTTGTAAAAATTAAGTGTAACCGTATGTGTAACCTTTTCTCAAAAAGCGCAATATAGAGCGGTTTTTAATCAAAATAAGTGTAACCGTGGCAAAAGAGGTGATTTAATGAATAGAAAAGACGAGTTATTGAATGCTTTTGAAAAAGTTGATGATGAAGTAAAAACGATTGTCCATCCACTGATTGACGAAGTTGTATTTTTGGAAAGTCACCTTGATGAATTAAAAACCTATCCATTTATATCTATTCATCCCACCAATAAAAAATTACAAAAGCCTACTACGGCAAGTAAACAATATAAAGAATTGCTGCAACAGTACACTAATATAATCAAGGTATTGTGTTCGACTTTGAATAGAAACGGTGAGAGTACTGAAATTGATCCGGTAACTAAATTCATGGAAAAGTATAAAGATGGTTAGTGAGTTAAGAATACACAGTTGTTATTTGGCACAGTATAATGATGCAATTCAGCAGGGTGAAATAACTGCAGGTATAGAACTTAAAATGGAACTGTCGAAGCTGATCAGAGATATGAAAAATGAAAAGTATCAGTATGATACAAAATATGCTCACATGCGAATAGAATTCATGGAAAATTTATGCCTTCAAAGTAAAAAACCTTTCTATATGCAGCCATTAGAACTGTTACTATGGGAAAAAGCATTCATTGAATGTATGTATTCTTTCAAAAAGTTTAGTAAAGATTTAAATAAATGGATTAGACGGTTTCAGGATGTATTGTTATTAGTTGCCCGTAAAAATGGTAAAACAACTTTGATGGCGAGTGATGCTCACACTGATTTACGTATTGGTGACGGAGGTCAAGATATAGTATGTTGTTCTACTGATGATAAAACCGCATCATTAATTTGGAATGAAATTAACGGGATGAGGAAACGTATTGATCCAAAAAGCAAGTGGACTCATAAAAACTTATCTCAAATTGAAAATAAAACGAATGATACGAAGATTTTCAAAATGAGTGAAAAAATGGGTACAAAAGACGGTCGCAATATTGATAAAACATACTATGATGAAAGCCATGAGGCGAAAACTGATGAAGTCGCAATGGCATGTTGGCAGTCAATGGGGGTCAAGGATGAACCTTTATTTATAAATTTAACAACAAACGGTTTTACAAATGATGGATATTTAGATAAAAAGTTAGCTTATGCAAGACAGGTTTTAAATGATGAGATTGATGATGATACTTTTCTACCGTGGCTATATACTCAGGATAGTGAACAAGAAGTGTTTCAAGACGAGAATAGTTGGTTTAAGAGCAATCCAAGTTTGGGAACTGTAAAAAAATGGGCTTATCTAAGAGGAAATGTTGCTAAGGCAAAACTTGATAAATCAACAAGAATGCACGTTTTATGTAAAGACTTTAATATCAAGCAGGATAATGCTGAAGCGTGGTTGATGCGTGAAGATTACTGTTATGTAAATACGTTTGATCTTGAGGATTTTAGAGGTTCAATCTGTTTAGGAGCGGTTGATTTGTCCGAAACAACGGACTTAACTTGTGCGAAAATATTACTAATGAAACCAAATGATAAGACAAAATATATTCACACAATGTATTGGATACCACAGTCTAAACTCGAAAAGAGTGATGATAGTGAAAGTGGCGCAGATTATAAAGAGTGGGCAAAAAAGGGTCTTGTTAGAATTCATGAGGAAAATGAAATTGATTTAGCCAAAGTAGCTGATTGGTTTTATGAACTGCACAAAAATTATGGAATAAGATTGTACATGTGCGGTTATGATCAAAGGTTTAGTAAGGATTTTTTAAAGCAAATGGACTTTTACACACTTGATTGTGAAATGGTATTGCAAAATAGACTTACTTTGAGTAACCCAATGAAATATGTTGAAGCTGATTTAAAAGCGCAGCTTATAAATTACAATGATAACGAAGTTGACAAATGGTGCTTTAGTAACACAAGTATTAGTGTTGATGATTTGGGTATGGCTTTACCGGTTAAGATTAAAAGTCAACCAAGCCGAAGAATTGACGGAAGCGTAACACTTATAATCTTATACGAAATTTATAGACGTTATAAAAATGATTTTAATGTAATGGTGGGGTGATATAATGGGATGGTTTAAAGATTTATTTAAGAAGAATAGAGAACCTACGAAAGAAACGGTATATGCAGACATGATGAATGGGTATGCACCAATATTTTCACAATTTGGTGAAAATATTTATGCAAGTGATGTCGTTCAACAGTGTTTATATCGTATTGTTGTTGAAATGAAGAAATTACAACCGAGACATGTTAGAAAAAAAGGTTATGATATTACACCTGTTTCGGGTAGCATTCAGGATGTTTTGGATAATCCAAATATGTTCATGACCACCAGTGATTTTCTAGAAAAAATAACATGGTTGTTGCTGCTTAATTATAATGTGTTTATTTTTCCAACCTATAATGAAGGAAATTTAACGGGTTTGTATCCTTTACAACCTACGCAGGTTGATTTTTTAGAAGATTTAAGCGGTGTTGTAATTGTAAGGTTTACTTTTAAAAACGGTTATAGAAGTGAAGTTCCATATTCAAGTGTAATTCATGTGAAAAGCCATTACAGTGTGAATGAATTCATGGGTGGAAATGAGCAGGGGCAACCTGATAACAATGGTATTTTGGATACACTGAGATTAAACGATACCATGTTAAAAGGAATTGCCAAGGCAATGAATGCTAGTTATTCAATTAATGCGGTTGTTAAATATAATACACTTCTGGATGATGGAACAATGCAAAAAAATATAACCGAATTAGAAGAAAAATTAAAAAATGGTAAAAGCGGTTTTATGGGAATAGATTTAAAAAATGAGATTATCCCATTTAAACGAGATATAAAATTGATTGATAAAGATACACTTCAGTTTATCGATAGTAAAATATTAAGAAATTATGGTGTATCACTTCCAATATTAATTGGTGATTATAACAAAGAACAGTTTGAAGCATTCTATCAAAATGCGTTAGAAGATAAAATTATTTCCTACAGTCAAGCTTTTACAAAAGCGTTGTTTACAAGACAACAAATAAAGGGTTATAAAAACGAGATTCAATTTTATAGTGGTGATTTGCAATTTCTTAATAATAATCAAAAGATTGAATTTATAAAAGAAGTTGGAGGACGTGGGGCATTAACAAATGGGTTCATGCTTAGTCTATTTGGTATTGATCCATTAATTGCAGGTGACACTATGAATAAACGTTATATGAGTTTAAATTATGTTGATGTTGACATTGCAAACCAATATCAATTAGATAGTAAAAATAAAAAAGAGGATCAAACTAATATTGATGATCCTAAAGATGGGGATATACAAAATGAGTGATAAGTGGTACAGATGCCCAAAATGTAAAACCAAACTTTTCAAAATCAATGAGGGTGGGAAAGTTGAGGGCATAGAAATAAAGTGCAAAAGATGTAAGGAAATTTTAAAAATAAATACGCAGAGCCAATGAGCCTATTAAACACTGATGAAAAGTGTTAATAGGCTCATTTTTATTTGAAAGGGGGTAAATGAATGTCAAAAAAAATTGAACTACCAAAAGTAAATGAACTTTGTTCTAGATCGTTTACACAGTATGAAGCACGAACAATCGAAGGAAATGAAAATGTAGGAATTGTCGAAGGCGTACCTATTGTATTTGAGCAGCCGACTGATATTGGTGGTTGGTTCGAAGAAACAATAGCAAGAGGGGCAATCACTGAAGAAGTATTACAAGATGTCGCTTTATTTTTTAATCATGATTTAAATACAAAACCTTTAGCAAGAACTAGAAACAAAAGACTTTCTTTCACTATCGAAAATGATGGGGTTCACATGCATAGTGAACTAAACCTTTTACGAAGTGATGCTAATGACTTCTTTTTAGCGGTTCGTGATGGCGACATAGATGGAATGTCATTCATGTTTCGTGTTAAAGCGCAGGAGTGGAGTGATTTGGACACTGACTATCCGAAAAGAAGAATTACAGAAATCAGTTTTGTTCAGGAGGTGAGCGGGGTGAATTATCCTGCTTATAATGGAACTTCTATAAATGCTCGGGCTGTCAGTTCGCGTGATAGCGACAAGAGAGTGTTGGAATACGCTAGAGCATTACTGTTGGGTGACAGTGAAGAAACCAAAAAAGCCTTGGAGTTGGAAAAGGCTAAAAATGAAAATCGAATGAAATTAGGAGGGTTTTAAGAATGAAAGATTTATTAAAGAAAATGTTAGATACTAGAAAAGGAAAATTAGAAAAATTACAAGAACGGTCTAACGCAAGTGAGGATGTAAATGAAGTGAGATCAATTGGTATTGAAATTGATCAACTAAATGAGGAAATTAGAGGGCTTGAGGATCAAATCAAAGCATTGGAGGAAAATCCTGCACCACAAGTTAGACAACAATTAAATCCGTTAGCGTCATATTCTTTAGGTGATGTTCGTGCTGATGAATTAGATGGTGTTGATAGTATTGAATATCGTACCGCTTTTATGAATTTTGTTGTTAAACGTGAACAAATTCCCGAAGATGTATTAACAAGAGCAAATGCAAGCACTAAAACAAGTGATGTGGCAAGTGCTGTACCAACAATTTTAATCAATCGTATTATTGAAAAAATGGATAATGTTGGAATGATTTTACCATTGGTTACTCATACGAGTTATGCGGGAGGGGTGAATATCCCAACTTCAAGTGTTAAACCAACTGCGACATGGGTGGCTGAAGGTGCAACAAGTGATAGACAAAAGAAAACTACCGGAGTAATTACATTTAGTTATCATAAATTAAGATGCGAAATTTCCATGTCAATGGAAGTAGGAACCTTAGCATTATCTGCTTTTGAAACTAAGTTTGTTGAAAATGTTAGTAAAGCAATGGTAAAGGCGAGAGAAGATGCAATCATAAATGGTGATGGAAGTGGAAAACCAAAAGGAATTTTGAAAGAAACTCCAAACGAAGGACAAGCATTGGAAATCGCAAAAGCGGGTAAGTTAGAATATAAAACTTTAATTAGTGTTGAGCAGGCAATTCCTGATGAATATGAAGGCAGTGCAAAATGGTGTATGTCAAAATCTACTTTCTTATCGTTTATGGGAATGACTGATGCAAACGGTCAACCAATCGCTAGAGTAAACTATGGGTTGAACGGTAAAATTGAACGTACTTTATTAGGTCGTGATGTTGTAATTGCAAGCACATATATGCCTAACTATCAAGATACTGTAAGTGCTGATGTATTATTCGCTTTTGTCTTTGATTTTGCGGATTACGTTGAAAACACAATCTATGACATGGGAATTATGAAGAAACAAGATTGGGACACTGAAGATTTATTAACTAAAGCGGTAATGAGTGTTGACGGAAGAGTTGTCGATAAGACTTCTTTAGTTACATTAACTAAAAAAGCTGCTTAATTGAAGGAGGGATAATATGGCGGATGAAGTAGATCTATTAACTAGAGTTAAAACTGACATTGGTGTCAATGGAACTTATCATGATGATAAACTTAAGGGATACATTGATGAAGTAAAGGAATATCTTTTGGATGCAGGAGTTGACAAAGAGAGACTTGAGTCCAATAAATCCGCCGGTATTATTGTTCGTGGAGTGAGTGATTTATGGACTTCGACTAGCGGTGATGCAAAGTTAAGTGATTACTTTGAAAAGAGAGCGATACAACTTGCATTGAAAGGAAAACGCGAAAATGTATAAATCAAAAGAAGTTTATAATGTAGCAATGCAATTTATAAAACCCGTTTATAAGACCGGATATGGTGTTGATAGTAAAGTATATCCAAAAATAGAAGATCTTGGAAAGGAATGTGTTTTTTGCGGGTCGTTTAAAACATATGGCGGAACTGAAAAAAACGTTAATGGTGTTTACAGTATTGAAGATACTGCCAATGTTGAAACATGGTATACTCCTGAGATTACAAGCGATTGTCGAATTGTAGTGTTGGACAATGGCGCGGTTTATGAAATTATAGGTGAGCCTGAAAATGTAGAAATGCGAAATATATATTTAAAATTCAAACTTAGGCGTTATAAAGGTAAATCATAATGAGTAAACAAAATAGTAATTTAGTTGTAGAGGGGTTTGATGATCTTATTACTAAATTAGGTGATTTAGAAAACGTAGCTATAAAAGCGGTTGAAGATGGATTATTAAAAAGCAGTAATTTGGTGACATCTACTGCTGAACGTGCAATGACCTATCATAATGACACCGGATTAACCAAAAAGTCACTAATAAAAAATCCAAAGGTTATTTGGGTTGGTGGAACTCAGGCGAGTATTGATGTTGGATTTGATTTAACAAAGCCGCATGGATATGTATCTATTTTTCTAATGTATGGTACCCCAAGAATGAAAAAAGATCAGTTTTTATATAATGCTTTTTATGCAAAAAGTGTTAAGGAAATGGTGGTCACATTTCAAAGAGAGAGTTTAGAAAGTGCAATTAAGAAAGTGGGATTATGATGAAAACGGAATTAGTTAAATTATTGGAAAGTGAGTTTGAATATCCCGTAAAGTTGCAGGGATCAATAAGTAATAACGAAGCCTATCCCGATAGTTTCTTTACATTTTGGAATAATGAAACATCAGGTGATGCCTTTTATGATAATGATGAAACACGTTTAATTTGGGATTTTGATTTAAATTTTTACTCTAATGATCCTGAATTAACAAATAATATCTTATTGAAAGCAAAAAAGTTTTTAAAAGAACACGGTTTTATAGTTAGCGGTGCGGGATATGATGTGGCAAGTGATGAGCCGACTCATACCGGTCGAGGAATAAATTTGAAATATATTGAAAAATTATAGAAGAGAGCCTAAGAGCCTATGTTGACGTTTAATTTTCGTCATTATAGGCTTTTTTGTTTAAAGGAGGAAATAGAATGATTATTGATGAATATAGAGGTATTCAGGATTTAGTATATGCTGAAGTCACAAATGATGATAATGAGAGTGAGGGCGGTTATGTTACGGGTGCCGTTAAACCACTTGCAGGTATTGCCGAATTGACAAAGACAACTGAAACATCTAGTGAAGCGCATTATTATGATAATATTCCTGCTTTGGTTGTTACATCAACCGGAGCTGATGAGGTTACATGTTCGCTTTCAGCTATTCCATTAGATGTGTTAGCTGATTTAACCGGTCAATATTATGATGAAGCAACCGGAACAATGATTGAAGGGGAAAGAGAAACAAAATATTTCGCTATTGGTTATAAAACACAAAAAGTAAATGGCGGTGATGTATGGGTTTGGCGTTATAAGGTTACTGCTTCAATTCCTGATAGTACACACAGTACAAAAACAAATGGAACAGATGCGAACGGTCAAGAAATCGTATTCACTGGAATTAACACAACACACAAGTTTACTAAAACCGGAAAGAGTGCGAAAGCATTAAACGTTGATTTAGAAAAAGATAAAGCAGATGTAAGTGCATTCTTTAATACAGTAACTACTCCGGACACATTAAAAGCAAAAGTCGGGGCGTAGTTGAAAAAATAAAAAGAGAGGTTGATAACAATGGAATTAAAATTAACAGTTTATAAAAAAGGTACAAGAGAAGTTGAAAAAGTTTATACAAGCGATACTTGTTTTGTTCAGTTGGGCACCTTAGAAGATATTTTAAATGTCATTGATATTGATAATATTGATGATGATGTAAAACTAATTAAATCGTTAGTTAAAAGTATTAAATATCTAAAACCTTTACTCAAAGATGTATTTGATGGTGTTAGTGATGCTGAACTGAAACGCACAAATTCAATTGAATTAGTTGCCTTGTTAAAAAATATAGTATTGATGGCTATACAAATGATTATGGGTATTAGTGACGAAAAAAACTAGTAGAGGGTGACATATCAAATGTCACCCTTTATCAAATGTTATTTGATCTTCAAATTGGTTTATGTGAAAGATTCAATTTGAGTCCGTTTTACATTAGAGAGCAAAGGGCATGTGAAGTATTTTTGCTTATAAAAAGACTGAATGATGCTCCAAGTAATAAAGAAAAAATGAAACCTGATCGTATTAGAAAGCGAGCGGGGGATAATTGGTTTTAAAAATGTTAGAAAGGAGGTACATGAAGCATGGGAAATGATACAAGCATTACCACAAAATTTAAAGTTGATATAAGTGATTTGAAAAAAGGTATTACTGATGCAAATAAAAATATTAAACTTGCAAACGCACAGTTTAAAAGTGCTACTGCGGGTATGGATGATTGGCAAAAATCTAGTGATGGATTAGGCGCAAAATTAAAACAACTCCAATCAATTTTACAAAGTGAAAGTGGAAAGCTAAAAAGCTATAAAGAGCAGTTAAATAAGGTTCAGGAGGCTGAAAGTGAAAATGCAAGACGTGTTGAAGAAGCAAAAAAAGCATATCAGGAAATTGTTAATCAATACGGTGCAAATTCAAATGAGGCAAAAAAATATGCCAAAGCATTAAATGACTGCGAAAAAGAGCAGAAGGCAAATGCTGAGGCAGGTGAGAAACTTCAGATTACCATATTAAATCAAACTGCCACTGTAAAAAAACTATCAAAAGATTATAAAACATATTCCACTCGTTTAAATGAATTAGAGAACGATAGCAAACAGTTAGATGCATCCAATGCTAAATTATCTAATTCTTTTAAAGACGTTGGAAACAGTGCAAAAGATGCCGAAAAAGGAACAAGTGACTTAAGTGAGGGATTTACAATTGCCAAAGGTGCGATAGCATCATTGATTGCTGATGGAATTAGAAATCTTGTGAGCAATTTGAAAGACTTGGCGTTAGAAAGTGGAAAGGCTTATAATACTTTTCAAACTAAGACGGGTGCAAGTGCTGAAGAAATGAAAAAGTTCAAAGGCGTAATGGATGAACTTTATGAGGAAAATTACGGTGAAAGTTTAACTGATATAGCTAATGCAATGGCAGAAGTTAAACAACAAACGCAGGAAACTGATCCTAGCAAATTAAAAGAACTTACGAAGTATGCTATTCTTTTAAGCGATACATTTGAATTTGATGTCAAAGAAAGTACTCGTACCGCAAATATGCTTATGAAGCAGTTTGGATTAACGGGGGAGGAGTCTTTTAATCTTATTGCTCAGGGTGCTCAAAAAGGATTGGACAAAAATGGTGATTTACTAGATACATTGAATGAATATGCACCATATTATAAACGCATGGGCTACAGTGCTGAAGAATTTATGAATGCATTGGTAAATGGTACTGAGGCAGGAACATTTAGCGTGGATAAATTAGGTGATGCGTTTAAAGAATTTAATATTAGGGCGCAGGATACTGCTGCTAGTACAACTGAAGGATTTGAACTTATTGGACTGAATGCCGATAAAATGCGAAAGAAATTCGCACAAGGTGGAGAGGTTGCGAAGAAAGCAACTGAAGAAACCGTGGCGGCTTTATTTGGTTTAAATGATGAAGTAAAACGTAATCAAGCCGGAGTTGATCTTTTTGGTACCATGTGGGAGGATTTAGGTGAAACAGGTATCAGAGCATTAATGAATGTTAATGGCGAAATTAATAAATCTAGTGATGCGTTAAAGAAGATTGATTCTACAAAGTACAGTGATTTAGGTTCTCAGGTTCAGGAAACTGGAAGATATATAAATAATTCTTTAATTCAACCAATTGGTACTAAACTGATGCCGATACTTAATGACCTATTGAAAAGTACGGTACCTCCATTAAAGAAATTTCTAAGTTTTTCGGTTAAGAATATAAAACCTATAGGAAGTGCGGTTGCCGGAGTTACTACTGCCGTGGTGGCTTATAAAGGTGCTCAAAAGGCTAGTAATATAATGACAACTGCTGCTAATACAATAAACAAGTTATATGCTGCTAGAGTAACTGCGAATACTGCTGCTACAATTGCCAATAGTACCGCTACAGAGGGGGCAACAATTGCTACTAAGCTTCTAGGTATTGCACAAATGGCTACACCTTGGGGGCTTGTTGCAGGTCTTATTGGTGGCGTAACAGTGGCATTGGGTACTTATATTGCAATGCAGTCAACTACAAAGACAAAAAGTCAAGAAATGATTGACAGTGCAAATGAAGAAATAGAGGCGCGTAAAAAAATTATTGATAGTCAAAACGAAACGGTTGCTAATGGTGCGAGTGAAATTGGATATTTACAGTCTTTAAAAGATGAATTAAACACTTTGGTTGGTGCCAATGGACAAGTTGATGAATCAAATAGAAATCGTGCAAATTTCATATTAACTCAGTTAAATGAAGCCTTGGGAACCGAAATATCATTAAATGATGTTTTAAACGGTAAGTATGATGAATTGAGTGGTAAAATAGACAAACTAATTGAAAAGAAAAAAGCACAGTTGATTTTAGAGAGTCAAGAAGAAGCCTATAAAAATGCAATTGAAAATATTACCAAGGCAAAGCAAGATTTAGTAACTGCTGAAGAAAATTACAACAGTGTAAAAGAAAAACAAAATAAAAAAATTAGAGAGCTTGAAGGGCAGTTGGCGAGTGAAACTAACGAATATACTAGAAAAACGCTTCAAGATAAAATCGATGCTGCTAAAGCTGATATTATAAATGCGGAAACTGCTTATGATAAGAAAAAGGAAATTGCCCAAGGATATGTTAATGATATTGCTACTTATGAGCAGGATAGTGCTGATTTTCAAGCGGGAAATTATGAAAATCTTAATAAACGTATAGCTAATTCATATAAAGATGGAAACAAAGAAATAAAAATACAGTTAAATGATAAGTTAAAAGCCGAGCAGGCTAATCTGGAATTATTGGAAGAACTCTACGCAAACACTGGTGAAGAAAGATACAAAACTCAAATTGAAGCGAGCAAAAAAACCATTGATCAGTTGAAGCAGGACATTGAAACACAAAAAAGTCTTGTTCTGCAAGGAGGTATTGAATATAGCGAGGCATGGAAAAATTTCGGTAAGGCGGGACAAGATGGGTTGTTATCAGGTCTTGGTGATTTTAATGCCGTTGGTCAACGATTGGTACAAGCAGTTAGTGAAGGAACTGCAACCGCTGAACAGTTAGGTGTTGATGCGATTAATAGAGTTGGTGACAATATGATACTGACTTTGAATGGTAAAGACTATCTATTTAATGGCAGCGGTCAATATTTAGGTAGTCAAACCACTTTGGGAATTGGATCGGGTATTGAAAACGGTAAACCATATGTATTAGATAAGACTACTCGTTTAAAAGATGGTGTTCTACAAACCTATAAAAATGGAAAATGGGTTGATGCAGGTGCTAATGCCGTTTTCGAAATTGCCAAGGGAACTGAAATTAATGGGGAAAAAACCAAACATGCAATGCGCATATTGGCTGACGGAACTGTTGAGGAGTACCAAAAGGGTTCGAACGGCGAGAAAGGAAAATGGGTTAAAGCAGGTAAGGCAACTACTGATGGGGTTAAACTTGGAATTGATTTAGGAAATGGAACAGTTACTACAAGTTTTGGACGTGTAGCAATCAACGCTTTAGACTCATTTAAACGTGTATTTGGGATTGCATCACCTTCCAAAGTTATGAAAAAAATGGGTAAGTTTATTGATGAAGGTGCAGCTATAGGTGTTGAAAAAAATGGTCATTTAGGTGTAAAAGCTATGAAAAGTATGGCTTTAAACATGTTGGACAGTTTTAAAGGTAATGTTAAAAATGCTATTAACCCAAATGCTCTAAAATCGCAATTAGCTTTTGCCAATAGCGGTGTAAATGCATCAATTCAAAATGCCAAAGGTATGATTGGTAATGTTGGATTATCAACTCCTAAAACTCAAGTGATTAATTTTACTCAAAATAATACTAGTCCTAAGGCATTGTCAAGACGGGATATTTATAGACAGTCTAAAAATGCTAGTGAACTTTTGGCAAGGAGGTTGAAATAGTGTACAAATTTATTGTTGAAAATATCCAAGGCGATAAATTGGAACTAACACATCAAAAAAATTATTCAATTTTAAGCATTGACGGGTTAAATCCCGTTAATGCAAATATTATCACAAGCAAGATTGCGGGTTTTGATGGTGCTAAGTTTCAGTCCAGTACGGCTGATCTTAGAAATATGACAATTAATCTTGTAATTAATCGTGATGTTGAAACTTCACGTATTGAGTTATATAAATTTTTTAGACCAAAGAAAAGCATTAGGATATATTATAAAAACGGTAAACGTGATGTTTATATTGATGGATATTGTGAAGATATGACAATTGATTATTTTGCCAATCCGCAAAGTGTTCAAATTGTACTTGTTTTCCCTAAACCTTTTTTTAAAGATGTTCAGAAAATTATTGATGAAATGAATTTGATCATTGATGATTTTGAGTTTGAATTTTCATGTGAAGAAGGTGAAACATTTACTTTTGGTCATTATGAGGAAGTCACATTACTAAATGTTCAAAATAACGGTGAGATAGAGAATGGATTGAGAATAGATATTGAGTTTAGCGGTAATGTTAGCCATCCAAAAATATTTAATTATGATACCGGTGAATACTATGGTATCACAATGGATTTTCAAAGTGGTGATAGGGTTATTATCAATACTAGACAAGGTGAAAAATCATTAAGGTTGATTAGGAATGCTCAGGAAATAAATATATTTAACTACATTGAGCGTGGGAGTACATGGTTTACGCTCCTGATGGGTGATAATCAGTTTACCTATGAGGCGGTTAGTGGTGTTGATTATATGACGGTAAAATTCATTCATGTAAACGAATATGAGGGGGTATAGTTGTGCAGCTTATTATATGTAACACTTCTTTTGAACGAATTGGAATGATTGAAACCGCTAGTGTACTATGGCATTCGTGTTACTATGAAGTAGGTGATTTCGAAATTTACATTGAGGCATTACCTGAAAATATAGAATTACTACAAGAAAAGTATTATGTGGTGCGTGATGATGATTGTTACGTGGGAATAATTGAGGATATTTTAACAAGCGGTGATGTTGAAAATGGGGATTTTCTGACCGTTACTGGTAAATTTTGTGAAAGTATATTATCACGAAGGATAGTGTATTATCAAACTCAGTTGAATGGTACTGTTGAAAATGGATTATATACAATCATAAAGGATAATGTGACTGATCCTGATGATAAAGATAGAAAAATTGATGTAATTGAATTAGGAGCAATGAAAGGGTTTAGCGAACGGTTGGACAATCAATACACCGGTGATGAAATAGTTGAAGTCGTAAAAGGTGCTTGTTTGGCAAATTCTATCGGTTTTAAAATGCCGTTGATAAATAATAAATTTAGATTTGAACTGTACAAGGGTGTCGATCATTCTTACAACCAAACTAAAAATTCATATGTTGTGTTTAGTGATGAGTTTGATAATCTTGTTTCTAGTGAATACACACGGTCAACAAGCAAAACAAAAAATTTTGCAGTTGTGGCAGGTGAGGGTGAAGGGACTGCGAGGCGTACTAGAGCAGTTGGTAATACAAAAGGTTTAGATAGAAAAGAGTTGTTTGTAGACGCGCGTGATTTATCTTCAAATGACGGTGAAATTACTGATGATGAATATAATAAATCTTTGGATGAACGCGGTGGTGAGAAATTAGCTGAGGTTAAACCAATTGTAAAATTTGAAGGTGAAGTATTGTTGGATGGGAATTATGTTTATAAACAAGATTTTAACTTGGGTGATGTAGTAACCGTTGAAAATAAGAAATACGGTGTCTTTATAAATACCCGTATAATAGAAATATTAGAAAGTGAGGATGAAAACGGATATGTTATCACTCCAACTTTTGGTGAATAGGAGGTATATGTATGGCGAAAAGATTTGGCTTTTTTAACAGTAAAAATGGTGATAGAAAATATGATGCTAATGATGTTAATTATATTACAAAAAAACTTATAAGAGCTAATGGAGTTTACCCTAACCCTGCTACTAATTTACAGGTTGTTCCAAGTAATGCGGGCTTAGGTGTTATCGTTAAGGCGGGTTCAGCTTTAATTGATCATCATTATTTTGAAAGCGACAGTGATGAGTCGTTTACTTTAGCAAGTGCAGATGTAGCACTAAATAGAATTGATAGGGTTGTTGTACAGTTGGATGTATCAAATAGACTGATTGATATAGTTGTTAAGAAAGGAAATAACGCAACTAATCCAAGTGCACCGGCATTATTAAATAATGATACAGTTAAAGAAATATCTTTAGCAACAATTAGAATTAATAAGCAGGTAACTGCTATTAACACAAGCAATATCAATGATACAAGGTTAGATACTAATGTGTGCGGTATAGTAACATCCTTGATTAATCAAGTGGATACTAGTCAATTTTATGCTCAGTATAATGCAAGTGCACAAGAACAGTACAATGCCAATCAAACTAAATTTAATAATCAGTACACTGCTAATCAAAACACGTTTGATGCTCAAAAGAATAATAATCAAAATGATTTTGACAGTTGGTTTGAGAGTGTACAAGATTTATTGGTGGGCAGTGTTATAGTTAGACAGTATTCAAAAAATTATGTCACTACTACTGCTAATCAAAAAAATATCCCGATAAATGTATCTGGATTTAATAAAAGTATAGATATTTTGAATGTGTATGTTAATGGCTTTTATTTGGTGCAGGATGTTGACTACACTGTATCTTCAAATACAACTGTAATATTAAATAAAGCACTTAGTGTAGTTGGAACAAATGTGCAAATTCAAGTTTTAAAAAGCATAAAAGAAACCTCGTAAGGTTTCTTTTTTATAAAATGTTTAGTGCGGTAAAATGTGGTTAAATGTAGCCAATTAATAACATTTAAATAACAACATGTCTTGAAACCCGCATTCTAGAGCGAAACACCGTTTTGAATTTTGAAACATGTTTTTTTATCGAGAACATCTATTTAATTTTGTCATTATAAGCGTATATTATTCTATAGAGGACAAATATGTATAAAGGAGTGATTCAAAAACAATTAGAACCTGACCAAAGAAGGTATTTGGTACTAAATTGTTATGAGTAAATGAATTATAAGAACCAACAATAATTGGTAGTGTTACATTTTGATAAAGATTAGAATTTTCATTGGCAATAAAACTAATTATATCGATGTTATTTTTAAAAGCATTATCGACAATTTCAACTAATCGGGGTGTAATTCCAGAATTAGAAATCACAATAAATAGGGAATTATCTTGATATTTAATATCAAGCATTTCAGTATGGACAACATTCATTGCATAAAATCCATTTAGGGTTAGACGCTGTTGCAAATAATCAGCAATTGGAGCAGAGAATCCCATCCCAAAAACGATGATATTATGTTGACGATGTTTATTTAATAATTCAATGAATGCTGGAATATATTGTTCAAGATCATCAGGAGAAAAAAGCTGGGTATTATTCGATGATGACAGCTGATAGATCATATCACTGTAGCCACTAAAACCAAATTTATTGCAAAGACGATAAATTGCAGAAGTAGATGTGAAATTAGCGCTAGCCATTTGCCGAATCGTAATATCTTTTAAATTATTTTGATTATCTTCAAGATATTTAACTAATGCTAATTCAAGTTCATTTAAATCAAATTTATCTCTTAAATGTTCGATATTCATATTATCACCTCAATTAGATTATGTCACAGATTAGAAAAAGGAGCAAGTTTATGGCAAAAACGATGTACGACCCATGGTCAAAGATTATTACAAGAAATGGTTATGCTGGAGATGAGGTAATATCAGCTTTACAGAAATCAATTCGTCGCAGTTTAGAAGAACAGGCATGTATGTTCGCCTATGAAATGTATATTTCTTCACCGGAATTATTAGAAAAAATGTGGCGTCGATTATTAACTATTTCGGTAGAAGATATTGGAATGGGAGATCCGATGGCTGCAGTATTAGTAAATAATTTATATCAAATGTCAAAACATTTTGATTATGCTGATGGTGATCAACCAATGTATTTTATCCACGCGATTAGATATTTATGCAGTTGTCAAAAAGATCGTTCTAGTGATTTATTAAAAAATATCTGTATTAAATCTTTTGCGATGGGAAAATTACCGGAAATACCTGATGTTGCTTTAGACAAGCATACAGTAAGAGGAAAAGCCATGGGGCGTGATTCATTCCATTTCTTGAATGAAGCTAGTAAAGTTATTCCACAAATGGAGGTGGATAACGATTATAAAGAACGCTATGCAAAAATTCTTGAAGAATATGATCCAGAGAATGTTAGTGAAACAGCGTTCACTTTTAATGGTTGGCAATTTTAATAGGGGGATAAAAAATTGATTAGTAAATTAGAGAAATTATTAGGACCAATTGCAAATAAATTGGCTCAGCAGCGACATCTTCAAGCAATTTCATCGGGTATGATGATGTCATTAGGATTAATCGTAGTAGGGTCAGTTTTCTTAATTATTGCCAATCCGCCAATTAATTTAGACTTGGTTGATTTGAATACAGGAAATATCTTTTTAAAGTTTTTAATTAGCTGGAAACAATTTGCTTTAGCTAATTATGATGTTTTAACTTTACCATATAATTATACAATGGGCTTAGTTGGTTTGATTTCAGCTTTTGGGGTTGCTTATTGCTTAGCTGAAAGTTATAAGATGAAAGCTTCGGTTTATGGGATAATTTCGATGTGTACTTTTTTAATGGTTGCAGCTCCATTAAAGGATGGAGCTATTACAATGAGTTATTTAGGTGCGGATGGTCTATTTGTTGCTTTAATAATTTCATTAATATCAGTAGAGATTTCACGAGTAGTCAGTCATCGAATAGTCTTTACTTTTCCAGATAGTGTTCCTAGTGCAGTGACTAATTTTGTAAATAGTTTAATGCCATTAGCGCTAAATATCATTGTTATTTATGGGGCTAATTTGATTTTAGTAGCTTTATCAGGGAAAAGTATGCCAAATTTAATTATGTCGTTTTTAACACCTGCAATTTCAGGGGTTGATAATGTTTGGATGTTTATGGGAATTTATTTATTTTCAAATATTCTTTGGATGTTTGGAATTAATGGTTCTTCAATTGTATTTCCAATAGTTTTTGCTTTGGGGATTGCGAATACGGGACTAAATGGTGAATTAGTAAATTTAGGAAAAGATCCAACAGCAATCATGAATTTACAGATGTTTAGATATGCTTTATTAGGTGGAGCTGGTAATACTTTAGGATTGGTTTTATTAATGTGTCGTTCTAAATCTAAGCATATTAGCTCGATTGGTCGTTTAAGTATTGTTCCTGGGATTTGTGGAATTAATGAGCCAATCATGTTTGGGGCTCCGATTGTATTAAATCCAATTTTATCGATACCGTTTTTAGTAATGCCGTGTATTTCGATTGGTTTAGGGTATTTAGTTCAAAAAATTGGATTAGTTTCAATGGGATATATAGTTGATCCATCATTTACGCCATTTTTTGCTCAAGGTTTTTTGTCAGCATTGGATATTCGTAATGTAATCTTCATGATTGTTTTGATTATTATTTCGGTTGGAGTATATTATCCATTTTTTAAAGTTTATGAAAAAAACACACTTGCAAATGAAGCAGAATAATAAAGTGGCCGATGCCACTTTTAATATGGAGGAAAGATGAAAAATAATTATGATGTTGTGGTTGTTGGAGCGGGACCAGCAGGAATCATGG